>Ga0164242_10008118_pt1 | contig 11403 bp, 8 predicted proteins | sample OricomgcompostMG_FD_108783 | JGI IMG/M metagenome (GOLD analysis project Ga0164242, IMG submission 108783) | Miracle-Growth compost microbial communities from Emeryville, California, USA - Original compost - Miracle growth compost (MG) ...
GGCACCTACGCCCCCAGCCCGGCCGCCGAGCCCTACCTCGACCTCGTCGAGAAGCTCGCCGACACCGACCTCGAGCAGTTCTACCGCGACATGGTCGTGGTGCGCGCGTTCGACCAGCAGGCGACCACCCTGCAGCGCCAGGGGCAGCTCGCCCTCTGGCCGCCGAGCTTCGGGCAGGAGGCCGCGCAAGTCGGCTCGGCCCGTGCCGCCCGTGCGCAGGACCACCTCTTCCCGTCGTATCGCGAGCACGTGGTGTGCACGATCCGCGGTGTCGACCCGATCGACATCATCCGGCTCATGCGCGGTATGACGCACGGCGGATGGGACCCGTACGACCCCAAGAACGGCAACACGCACATCTACACGCTCGTGCTGGGTTCGCACACGCTGCACGCGACGGGCCTGGGCATGGGTCTGGTCTTCGACGACAAGTGCGGCACCGGTGACCCGGACCGCGACGAGGCCGTGATCGTCTACTACGGCGACGGCGCTTCCAGTCAAGGCGACGTGCACGAAGCCATGGTGTTCGCGGCCAGCTACCAGACCCCCGAGGTGTTCTTCCTGCAGAACAACCAGTGGGCGATCTCGGTGCCGGTCTCGACCCAGGCGCGGGTGCCGCTGGCGCAGCGCGGCGCGGGCTACGGCATCCCGTCCCTCCGCATCGACGGAAACGACGTGCTCGCCAGCTACGCCGCCACCCGTCGCGCGCTCGACGAGGCGCGCGGAGGTGACGGGCCGCGCGCGATCGAGGCGGTCACGTACCGCATGGGCGCGCACACGACGAGCGATGACCCGACGAAGTACCGCACCTCCGACGAGGAGGCCTCGTGGGCCCGCCGCGACCCGATCGCCCGCATGCAGGCGTTCCTGCGCGGGCGTGGGGCGTCCGACGCGTTCTTCGCGGAGGTGGATGCCGCGGCCGCCGCCGGTGCGGAGGATGTGCGTGAGCGCACCCGGGCACTCGGAGCCATCCCCGTCAGCACGATGTTCGACCACGTGTACTCCGAACCGCACCCGCTCGTCGAGCGCGAGCAGGCGTGGCTGGCCGAGTACGAGGCATCCTTCGAGGAGGGCGCGCGATGAGCACTCCCACGACCCAGGTCCCACAGCCCCAGGTCCCTGAGCGAGCGCAGCGAGACGAAGGGCCGGAAGCCATGCAGACCATCCAGACCCTTCCCTTCGCGAAGGCGCTGAACGCCGGCCTGCGCCGCGCGATGGCCGAGAACGACCGTGTGCTGCTGATGGGGGAGGACATCGGCCGCCTGGGCGGCGTGTTCCGCATCACCGAGGGGCTGCAGGCCGAGTTCGGCGAGCGTCGCGTGCTCGACACACCGTTGGCCGAGTCGGGGATCGTCGGCACCGCGATCGGCCTGGCGATGGCCGGGTTCCGGCCCGTCATCGAGATCCAGTTCGACGGGTTCGTGTTCCCGGCGTTCGACCAGATCACCACGCAGCTCGCCAAGCTCACGAACCGGCACGAGGGCTTGCTGTCAATGCCCGTCGTGATCCGCATCCCCTACGGCGGGCACATCGGCGCGGTCGAGCACCATCAGGAGAGCCCCGAGACCTACTTCGCCCACACGCCGGGCCTGCGGGTCGTCTCGCCCTCGACCCCGAACGACGGCTACTGGATGATCCAGGAGGCCATCGCGTCCGACGACCCGGTGATCTTCCTCGAGCCGAAGGCGAAGTACTGGCAGAAGGGCGAGGTCGACACCGCCGCACACGCGCTACCGCTGCACGCGTCGCGCATCGTGCGGCGCGGAACCGACGTGACCCTCGTCGGGCACGGCGCGATGGTGACGACGCTGCTGCAGGCGGCCGCGCTCGCCGAGGGCGAGAGCATCTCGTGCGAGGTCGTCGACCTGCGCTCGCTGTCGCCGATCGACTACGACCCGCTGCTGGACTCGATCCGCCGCAGCGGGCGCATGGTCTATGCGCAGGAGGCCCCGGGCTTCGTCTCTCTGGGCGGTGAGGTCGCCGCCACCGTGATGCAGGAGGCCTTCTACGCGCTCGAGGCCCCGGTGCTGCGCGTGTCGGGCTTCGATGTGCCGTTCCCGCCCGCCAAGCTCGAGGGCGTGTTCCTGCCTGACCCCGACCGCATCCTCGAGGCCGTCGACCGCGTCCTCGCCTACTGACGCCGGCACACCGTGCGCAGCATCCCGCCCCCCTCAACCGTGAGAGAACATCTGACGGACGAGGGAGCGGGTATTACCCACACTCTCGTCCATCAGATGTACTCTCACCGTCATAGCGCGGGGTGATGAAGGGAACGACATGAGCCCCCAGACCTTCCTGCTGCCCGATGTGGGCGAGGGCCTCACCGAGGCCGAGATCGTCAACTGGCATGTGGCCCCCGGCGACGACGTCGCCGACGGCGACGTGCTCGTCGAGATCGAGACCGCCAAGTCGCTCGTCGAGCTGCCGTCGCCGTTCAGCGGCACGGTCGGCGAGATCCTCGTGCCCGAGGGCAAGACCGTGGAGGTGGGCACCCCGATCATCACGATCGCGACGGGTGTGGCATCCACCCCCGACGTCACCGTCGGGCAGAGCGAACACGGCGAGCCCGAGCCGGCCCCCGAGCCCGAGGGGTCGGTGCTCGTCGGCTACGGCACCGGCGGCCCGGTGGCCTCGCGCCGCCGCAAGCCCGCGCAGGCGCCGGTGCGCTCGTCGGTCGGCGTCGCCGCCAAGCCCCCGATCCGCAAGCTGGCCCGTGACCTCGGCGTCGAGCTGTCGGCGGTGACCCCCACGGGCGCCGCCGGCGACGTCACTCGTGACGACGTGCTGCGGCATGCGTCCCAGGCGAGTGTGTTCCGCAACATCGCGACGCCGGAGTGGCCTGAGGTGCGCGAGGAGCGCATCCCGGTCGCGCCCGAGGTCGCGGCATCCGCCGTCGCTCCGGTGCAGGCGACCGCGCCGTCACGCCTCGCAGTCGACGACGAGCACCGGGTCGAGACGATCCCCGTCAAGGGCGTGCGCAAGGCGACCGCGAACGCGATGGTGGGCTCGGCGTACAGTGCGCCGCACGTGTCGGTGTGGACCGACGTCGACGCCACGCGCACCATGGAGCTCGTCAAGCGACTGAAGGCTTCTCCTGACTTCGCTGACGTCAAGGTGTCGCCGCTGCTGATCATGGCGCGCGCGGTCATGCGGGCGGTGCGCCGCACACCGATGGTCAACGCCGCGTGGGTGGATGCCGAGGACGGCGCCGAGATCCGGGTGCGCCACTACGTCAACCTCGGCATCGCGGCGGCGACCCCGCGCGGACTGCTCGTGCCGAACATCAAGGACGCGCAGAACATGTCGATGCGCGAGCTCGCCAAGGCGCTCGAGAAGCTCACGCTCACCGCGCGCGACGGCAAGACGACTCCGGCTGACCAGCAGGGCGGCACGATCACGATCACGAACATCGGCGTGTTCGGGATGGATGCCGGGACCCCCATCATCAACCCCGGCGAGGCCGGGATCATCGCCATGGGCACGATCCGGCAGAAGCCGTGGGTCGTCGACGGTGAGGTGCGCCCGCGCTTCGTCACCACGGTCGCGGGCTCGTTCGACCACCGTGTGGTCGACGGCGACGGCATGAGCCGGTTCGTGGCCGACGTCGCGTCGATCCTCGAGGAGCCGGCGCTGCTGCTGGACTGAGGCGGCGGCTGCGCGTGGGTTCGGCGGCCGGGGCGTCGGCTGTTCGGAACTCCGCATGAATGTGCGGCGAAAGGTGCTTTCGACGTGCGAAGCGCACCGAAAGCGCGAGTCTTGCGGAGTTCTCAACGCGTTGCGGCCCGCGCCGTTGGATGGATGGATGGATGCCGCGCCCTACCGCTCCCCGCTCCCCCCGCCCCAGCGAGAGAACATCTGCTCGCCGAGGATGCGGGTAATACCCGTGCCCTCGTCCGGGAGCTGTTCTCTCGCGGTCAGGCGGCATGGGCTGCAGGCCCGGTGTCCGCGGTTCAGTGAGAGTGCAGTGGGTGGACGAGAGCGTGGGTGCTTCCCTCCTCTTCGTCCACCAGGTGCACTCTCACCGTCCGGGGAGGGGTGGATGCCGCGGGCCGCGGCCGAGCGCGCGTGCCGCTGTCGGCCGAGTTGAGAATGATTCTCATTACGGGTTAGGGTGGAGGCGTGATCAAGATTCGACTCCTCGCTGCTGCCGCCCTCGCCGTCACGGCCGTCACGCTGGCCGGGTGCTCCGGCGCGTCCGACGGCGGCGCGTCCGACGGCGACACGTCCGACGGCACGGTGCAGGTCGTCGCCTCGACCAACGTCTACGGCTCGATCGCTGAGGCTGTCGGCGGTGATCGCGTCGACGTCACGTCGATCATCGACAGTGCGGCGCAGGATCCGCACGAGTTCGAGGCCAGTGCCCGCGATCAGCTGCGCGTGAAGAAAGCCGGACTCGTCATCGAGAACGGCGGCGGCTTCGACCCGTTCATGAGCCAGCTCGTCCACGCCTCGGGCGCCGACGCGAAGGTGATCACGGCCGCGACGCTGTCGCCCGAGTATCCCGTCGACGGCGACCTCGACACGCACGTCGACGACGCCGATCACGACCACGACCACCTCGAGGGATTCAACGAGCACGTCTTCTACGACCCGGCCGTGATGGCGACGCTCGCCGAGAAGATCGCCGATGCGCTCAGCGATATCGACCCCGCGGGGGCCGATGCCTATACCGCCAACGCGAAGGCCTTCACCGACGGCATCCACCCCCTCACCGATGCGCTCGCGACGCTGAAGGCGGCCCACGAGGGTACCGGCGTGTTCGTCACCGAGCCACTGCCGCTGTACCTCACCGACGCCGCCGGGCTCGACAACAAGACGCCTGCAGCGTTCAGCGAGGCCGTGGAGGAGGGGCAGGATGTCGCACCCTCGACCCTTCTCGATGCGCTGAAGATCATCTCGTCGCAGCAGGTCGCCGTCGTGATCGTCAATGCGCAGGCCGGCGGTGCCGAGACCGAGCGGGTTCAACAGGAGGCCGGGAGCGCCGACATCCCGGTGCTCGAGTTCTCCGAGCTGCTGCCCGAGGGCAAGACATATCTGACGTGGATGGCCGACAACATCGCGCGGCTCGGTGACGCGCTGGGGGAGTGACGCCCGCCGTCTCTGCATCCGCGCTGAGAATCGTTATCACTAAGGTGGACTGGTGGAATCCGAACAGACCGTCGCGCCCCTCGTCATCGCGGGCGCGGCCCTGCGCCGCGGCGACCGCGTGCTCTGGGAAGACCTCGACCTCGTCGTCGAGCCCGGCGAGTTGATCGCCGTGCTCGGCCCGTCGGGGTCGGGCAAGACGACGATGCTGCGGGCGATCCTCGGGCTCGATCGGCTTAGTGCCGGGCGCATCACGGTGCTCGGCGAGCCCGTGCGCCGTGCCGGCAACCGACGTGTGGGCTACATCCCGCAGCAGCGCCCGCTGCCGCGCGACACCTCGATGCGGGCGCGCGACCTCGTGCAGCTCGGTGTCGACGGGCACCGGTTCGGGCTGCCGATCCCGCGCCGCGGCGAGCGGGCGCGGGTGGACGCGCTGCTCGCCGACGCCGAGGCCTCGGCCTTCGCAGACCGACCGGTCGGTCTGCTGTCGGGCGGAGAACAGCAGCGCCTGCGTGTCGCCCAGGCGCTCGCAGACGACCCGAAGCTGCTGCTGGCAGATGAGCCGCTCACGAGCCTCGACCTCGCGAATCAGGAAGCCGTCGTCCGCATGATCGACCGCCACCGTCGCACGCACGCGGCGGGCGTGCTGCTGGTCACGCACGACATCAACCCCGTGCTCGACAAGGTCGATCGCATCCTCTACCTCGCACGCGGACGCTTCTCGCTCGGACGTCCGCGCGACGTGCTGCGCGCCGACGTTCTCAGCGACCTGTACGGCGCGGACGTGTTCGTACGCCACGCGGGCGGACGCCTGGTGGTCGTCGGCGCCCCCGACGCCGAGGCGACGCACCATCACCACGAGGACGAGCACGCATGAACTGGTCGGACATTTGGAACGCCATGTTCGGCGGCGCGGCCGACTACGGCGAGATCCTCGCGCTCGTGCAGAACTCCGTCTGGGCCGGCGCCGTGCTCGGCCTGGTCGGCGGCCTCATCGGCGTCTTCGTCATGCAGCGCGACATGGCCTTCGCCGTGCACGGCATCAGCGAGCTCTCGTTCGCCGGCGCCGCGGCGGCGCTGCTGGTGGGGGTGGATGCCGTCACGGGATCGATCGTCGGATCGCTCATCGCCGCGGCGGTCATCGGCTTACTCGGCGCTCGCGCGCGCGAGCGCAACTCGATCATCGGCGTGCTCATGCCGTTCGGGCTGGGGCTCGGCATCCTGTTCCTGTCGCTGTATCAGGGACGCAGCGCCAATCGGTTCAGCCTGCTCACCGGGCAGATCGTCACCGTTCAGAACGCCCAGCTGGGCTGGCTCATCGTCATCAGCGTGATCGTGCTGATCGGACTGCTGCTCATGTGGCGTCCGCTGCGCTTCGACTCGCTCGACCCGCAGGCCGCGGCCGCGCGCGGCGTGCCCGTGCGCTGGATTTCACTCGCGTTCATGCTGCTGCTGGGTCTTGTGGTCGCCGTCGCCGTGCACATCATCGGCGCCCTGCTGGTGCTCGCACTCGTGGTCACGCCGGCGGCCGCCGCGATGCGCGTGTCGGCCGGGCCGGTCGCCGTTCCCCTGCTGGCGGCGGCGTTCGGTTTCGTGTCGGCCGTGGGCGGCATCCTGCTCGCCGTCATGGGCGAACTGCCGGTGAGCCCGTACATCACGACCATCTCGTTCGTGATCTACCTCGTGTGCCGCGGAATCGGTGCTCGGCGCGACCGCGTGACGCGCTCCGCCGCGTAGACGACGGAACGGGTGGATGCGAGCTGCCCGCGGCATCCGCACCGTGTCACAGTCCGCCACGAAACATCCGCCCGGCTGGACGCCGGGCGAGGAGTAAGGTTAGCCTTACCGTCATCCCCACACCCCTCACCGGAAGTCCGGATCCCGCTCGTGCTCGCAACCTTCGTCATCGGCCTGCGTGAAGGCCTCGAGGCCGTGCTGGTCGTCAGCATCGTCGCCGCGTTCCTCAAGCGCAACGGCATCTCGCGACGGCCCATGTGGCTCGGCGTCTTCGCCGCCGTCCTCATCTGCATCGGCGTGGGCGTCGGCCTGCAGGCGTTCGAGCAGGCGCTCCCGCAGGCGAAGCAGGAGGGGCTCGAGGCGATCATCGGCGTCGTCGCGGTCATCTTCGTCACGGCGATGATCGCCTGGATGGGCAAGAACGCCCGGGGGCTCAAGCGCGAGATCGAGGCCGAGGCCACCGCCGCGCTCGGCCGCGGCACGGCCTGGGCACTGGCGGGCATGGCGTTCCTGGCCATCATCAAGGAGGGCTTCGAGACCGCGGTCTTCCTGCTCGCGACGCTGCAGGCCTCGACCAGCGTTCTCGCGGCCGGCATCGGCGCGCTCGCCGGCATCGCCGTCGCGTGCCTGGTCGGCTACGGCCTCTACACCGGCGGGGTCAAGCTCAACCTCGGCAAGTTCTTCCGCATCTCGAGCATCTTCCTCATCTTCGTCGCCGCGGGGCTCGTGCTCACCGCGCTGCGCCGGGGACACGAGGCCGGCTGGATCACCATCGGCCAGCAGCACACCGTCGACCTGTCATGGCTCGCGCCCATCGGCTCGATCCGCTCGGCGCTGATCACCGGTGTGCTCGGCATCCCGTCCGATCCGCGCGTGATCGAGGTGCTGGGCTGGTTCGCCTACCTCCTCCCGATGCTGCTCATCGCCGTCTGGCCGCAGCGCTGGCGCCCGTCCGCCACGACGCTGCCTGCCGTCAAGCTCTCGATCGCGGGTGCTGTGGGTCTCTCTGCGGTCGTCCTCGCGCTGGCGATCCCCGCCGGCACCGCGCCGCTGCCGACGACCGCGGGGCTCACGCCTGCGGGCACCGTCGAGATCTCGGGCGCCGACAACCCGACGCTGCGCGTGACCGGGGGCGCAGCATCCACCCCCATCACCTTCCGCGACGGAACGCCGACCGACCGTGACGGCGCTCGCGTCGTCGAGTGGACGCAGAAGGGGGATGCCGCGGGCACCGACCGCCCGGCGACGCTGACCCTTGACAACCTCACGGAGCTGTTCGGCCGCGTGCCGATCGGAATCGACGCCCTGCAGAACCCCGGTCCGTTCGACGCGACGTGGACCGCGACCTCGGTCACCTCTGTGTGGACCGCGCATGACGGTCTCGTCGACGCGAAGCGCGTCGAGCACGAGACGCTCACCCTGACCGGCGGGGGCCTTGCGACGTCCCGCACCCTGACCTTGGACACGACATCGTGGTCGGTTCCCCAGGCGACGGCGACCGAGCGTGCAGACGCCGTCGCCGCCGGCGACACGCGCGCCCGCGAGCTCACCCTCTGGCGGGTGTGGCTGCCGCTGGCGCTCGGCGTCGCCGCCGTTCTGCTGGCCCTGAGTGCTTGGCGCGACACGCGCGCCCTGCGCCGCGCCGCCGAGCAGGCGTCGAACCCGCCCGCCGCGACCGCGTCGGAGTCCGATCGAAGGAGCACCTCGTATGCCGTCCACTGACCGCCGCCTGCGGCTCGTCGCCCTCACCGCCGTCCTCGGTGCGACCTCCGCACTGGCGCTCGCCGGGTGTTCCGGTGGCACGTCGACCGCCGACCCGTCGTCGAGCGGCGCTCCGTCGACGGTGAAGGTCACGCTCTCGGCCGGCTCGGACGGCGACGAGTGCACCGCAGACACGACGACGGCCAAGGCCGGTCCGGTCACCTTCTCGGTGACGAACGAGTCGGCGACCGGCATCATCGAGTTCGAGCTCCTGCAGGATCAGCGCATCGTCGGCGAGAAGGAGAACCTCGCGCCGGGCCTTGCGCCCGTCTCGTTCACCGTGACGCTCGACGGCGGCACATACCAGCTGTACTGCCCCGGAGCGACCAAAGAGCTGACCGACTTCACCGTGACCGGCAAGGCGGCCAAGGCCGCCACCGGCGACACCGCCGAGATGCTCGCCGACGGTGCGACCGGCTACGCGAGCTACGTCACCGACCGCATCGCCGACCTACTCGATGGCGCCAAGCAGCTGCAGGCCGCGATCGACGCGGGTGACCTCGACAAGGCCAAGACCGTCTACGCGGGCACGCGTCAGTTCTACGAGAAGATCGAGTCCGACGTCTCGGGCTTCATCAAGCCGGGCGCCGATCCGACAGACAACGCGGGCAACCTCGACTACCTGATCGACATGCGCGCCTCGAACCTCGACCCCGAGGTGGGCTGGCACGGCTTCCACGCGATCGAGCGCGACCTGTGGGAGAAGGGCGCGATCACCGACGACACGAAGAAGCTCGCCGCCGAGCTGACCGAGAACGTCACGACGCTCAGCGAGCTGTCGAAAGGCCTGACCTTCAAGCCTGAGGACCTCGCCAACGGTGCGGCGGGCCTGCTCGAAGAGGTGCAGTCGAACAAGATCAGCGGTGAGGAAGAGGCCTACAGTCACATCGACCTCGTCGACCTCGCCTCGAACGTCGAGGGTGCGCGGCAGGCGTTCGCCTACCTCGAGCCCGGCCTGAAGAAGCTCAACGCCGACCTCACCGACCAGATCACGGCGCAGTTCAAGAACGTCGACGACGTGCTCGCGAAGTACCGCGATGCGACCGCGCTCGGCGGTTACGTCACGTACGACGACGCGACCAAGAAGGCCGCGGCCAACGAGATCTCGCAGGCCGTGCAGGCCCTGCAGGACCCGCTGTCGCAGATCGCGCAGAAGGTGGCCGCGGCGTCATGACCGAGACCCGCGATGACGCTCCGGCTGGGGGTACGGCCTCGGCCGAGGCCGCACCGCACCGGGGCGTCTCGCGGCGCTCGCTGCTGGGCGGCGGGCTCGCCGCCGGTCTGGGCGTGGTCGCCGGCGTCGGCGGGGTGCTCGGGGCGCAGCGCATCTCGGCCGCTCACGCGAGCGATGAGACCGTCGACCTGCTGCAGAGCCATCCGTTCTATGTGACCGAAAAGGGGATGCCGCAGCCCGGCGTCAGCACGGCACCGCAGCGCTACTGCGTGTTCATGACGTTCGACCTCGCTGCGGGCGCGGTCGCCCGCAGCCTGCAGGTGCTGCTGGCCCGCTGGTCGGCGGCGATCGCACAGCTGCAGGCGGGCAAGACCGTCGGTGCGGTGGCGCCCGCTCGAGGCGTCGGCGCCGGACAGGACACCGGCGAGGCCCTCGACCTGGGTCCGGCATCCCTCACCGTCACGGTCGGTCTCGGACCGGGTGTCTTCGACGACCGCTTCGGGCTCGCGAGCCGCCGGCCGGCCAAGCTCGCCGAGCTGCCCACCCTGCCCAGCGACCGGCTCGATCCCGCACTGACCGGCGGCGACCTGTCGCTGCAGGCGTGCGCCGACGACCCGCAGGTGGCGTACCACGCGATCCGCGACCTGGCCCGCATCGCCCGGGGCACCGCGACCGTGCGCTGGACGGTGCTCGGCTTCGGCCGCGCCTCGGCGGGCCCGAACCAGACGACGCCTCGCAACCTGTTCGGCTTCAAGGACGGCACGCGCAACGTGTCGACCGATGCCGAGTTCGCCCAGTGGGTGTGGACGGGGTCTGACGACCAGCCGTGGATGGCCGGCGGCACCTACCAGATAGCCCGCAAGATCCAGATGAACATCGAGATCTGGGACGCCGACGACATCGCCGACCAGCAGAAGATCTTCGGCCGCAAGAAGGTTGACGGCGCGCCGCTGTCGGGCGGCGCCGAGCACACGACCCCGGACTTCTCGGTGACGGATGCCGCGGGCCAGACCAAGATCGACATGCGCTCGCACATCGCCCTGGCCGCCCACGAGAACAACGACGGCGTGAAGATCCTCCGGCGCCCGTACAACTACACCGACGGGCTCAACGAGTACGGGCAGCTCGACGCCGGACTCCTGTTCCTCACGTACATGAACGACCCCGAGCATTTCGTGCGGCTGCAGCGCCGGCTCGGGGCATCCGACCTTCTCAACGAGTACATCGCGCACGTGGGCTCCGCCGTCTTCGCGGTGCCGCCGGCGCCCGCCGCCGGCTCGTACATCGGCGAGGGCCTGTTCGCCTAGCCCCGGGTGCTTTCCCGCCGCGTGGAGTGGGCAAATTCATATGAGTCTGTCCCATGCACATCAAACCGGCGGGCGGTTTCGTGTTCGCTCGACAAATGCATGTGAATTCGGCGTCAGGAGGGCGGGCGACAGTGCCCGGCCTTCGCCCAGCAGCCGCATCTAGACTCGAATCATGGCCCAGCGGAACACCTGGCAGCGCGAACGCGTGCGCGAGGCGCTCACCGACGCGCAGGGATTCGTCAGTGCGCAGACTCTCCACGCGACCCTGCGCGACGACAACACGGGCATCGGCCTTGCCACCGTGTACCGGGCACTGTCCGACATGGCCACCGCCGGCGA
>Ga0164242_10008119_pt1 | contig 11403 bp, 12 predicted proteins | sample OricomgcompostMG_FD_108783 | JGI IMG/M metagenome (GOLD analysis project Ga0164242, IMG submission 108783) | Miracle-Growth compost microbial communities from Emeryville, California, USA - Original compost - Miracle growth compost (MG) ...
CTCGACCGTGCGGCTCGGCTTCGTCGATCAGAGCCGCGATCATCTCGATCCGAAGAAGAACGTCTGGGAGGAAATCTCCGACGGGCTCGACTACATGAAGGTCAACGGCAACGACATGAGCACGCGGGCTTACGTCGGCGCGTTCAACTTCAAGGGTCAGGACCAGCAGAAGAACGTCGGCAAGCTTTCCGGTGGCGAGCGCAACCGCGTGCACATGGCCAAGATGCTCAAGACCGGCGGCAACGTGCTGCTGCTCGACGAGCCGACCAACGATCTCGACGTCGAGACCCTGGCCGCGCTGGAAGACGCGATCGAGAACTTCGCCGGCTGCGCCGTGGTCATCAGCCACGACCGCTTCTTCCTCGACCGCCTGGCGACGCACATCCTCGCGTTCGAGGGCGACAGCCACGTGGAATGGTTCGAGGGCAACTTCGAAGCTTACGAGGAAGACAAGCGGCGGAGGCTTGGGGATGCGGCGGATCGGCCGACTAGGTTGGCGTATAAGAAGCTGACGCGGTGAGGTGAAAGAGGGGCGGGTTTCCCCGCCCCTCCGGTTAGGTCAAGAGCCAGACCAACAAAGCAATCGCCCTCACGAGCGCGGCCAAGTCGATCCTCGTATCAACCTTCACCTCGATCTGGAATCTCGGTTTCATGACCGATCTCCCAGGCCGCGGCGCGCCGCCGACCTGAAAGGTTGACGGAATTCGCGGCCACGTTTCGGAATAACCCCCGTCAGTGGCGTCCGGGCTGACCTAAGCACACGCGTTTGCTTCGGTCTGGCGGTTTGGTGCGCGGGGCTTCGATGGCCGTGGCCGAAGCCATGGGATGAATCGAAGGAAGGCCGCCCGCCGTTTGGTCAAGGTTGGTGGCCGCTTACCAAGCGGTCCAACTCAGGCCAGCCTAAGACTTAGGAGAAATGGAACATCATGGCAACGACGCAGTGACTCAGAGCTGTGGAAATGTCGCGCGCTAACTACGCCGCCTGCGCCACCCGCTCCACATCCGGCTCCTTCCCGCTCAGCCGCACTTGCGCCAGATCGTAGGCCGCCTGCATCCGCAGCAGCGTGTCCGCGGAGATGCCGAACGCCTTCTCGAAGCGCAGCGCCATCATCGCGGTGAGGCTTGCATGGCCATTGAGCAGCATGCTCATGTTCTGGCGGCTCACCCCAAGATGTTCGGCCACCTCGGTGACCGTCATGGCGTAGTGATCGACATAAGTGCGCCGCAGCCAGGGGCCGGGATGCACATAGATCGAAGGATGCATTTCCAAACCCATCAGTGATAATCCTCCAGATCGAGGTCGGCGACAGTCTGTTCGTCGACCTTGGTAAACGTCAGCCGCCAATTCCGCGTGACGGTCATGGCATATGTGCCCGAGCGATCACCGGCCAGCGCATGAAAACCGTAGTTGGGCGGATCGGCAAGGCGCTCGAAATTTGCCGCAAGGCGAAGAAACGTCAGCATGTCCTGCAATCGCTGGGACTCGATGAGTCCCTTCGTCCGGCCTTCGAGAAACAAGCGTCGCAGCGCCTTGTGCCGGATGCTCTCGATTTCCATGGCGTCATGTATCACTTGACGACTGGATCGTCAAGCTTGGCATGACAACCTCAGCCGTAGCGGTTCTCTTCTTTCGGCGGCGGCGATCCCTGGGGCGGAGCGGGCATGAAGTCGCGGGCCAGCGCATGATACAGCCGTTCGCGGCAAACCAGCGATCCCGCCCAGTCGCCGATCAGGCAGGTGGCGAACAGCGGCAGGATCGCCGAGGTGCTGCCGGTGGTCTCGCTGAGGATGATCACCGCGGTCAGCGGCGCACGGACGACACCGACGAAGTAGCCGGCCATGCCGAGCAGCACGATCGCCCCGCTCTGACCGGACGGAAACAGCGGCGTCAGGAGATTGCCGACACCGGCACCAACAGCAAGGGAGGGAGAGAAGATGCCCCCCGGCATGCCGCTGATGCTGGTCGCCAGCACGGCCACGAACTTCTCCGGCCCGAACCAGTAGGAGCCTTGCGCGCCTTCGAGCAGGGCTTTGGTCGGCCCGTAGCCCGTGCCCCAGGTCGTGCCACCGCCGAACACGCCCACCACCGCGACGATCAGGCCGCAGACCAGCGCCGCGATGAGGGGGCGCCGGGTCATCACGGCCTTCCATTTCCCTTCCGGGCCGCGCAGCATCAGGAAGGCCCGCGAGAACAGGCCGCCGCACAGCCCTCCGACGAGACCCGCGACGGGAGCGGCAAGCAGCACGACACCAAGCGGCAGGCCCGCCGACATATGTCCGAAATAGACATAGTCGCCGGCGATCCCCTGGCTGGTCAGGCCGGAGATCATCACCGCGGCCATCACCAGCAGCGCAACGCGCTGCTCGTAAGCGGTGGCGAGTTCCTCGATCGCGAAGGCGATGCCGGCGAGCGGCGTGTTGAACGCGCCGGCTACACCCGCCGCCCCGCCCGCGATCAGCACGCCCGGCGTCACTTGCACCCGGAACAGCCGGTGCACCTGGGTCATCGCCGCCGCCGCCACTTGCACCGTCGGCCCTTCCCGCCCGACGGACGCGCCACCTAACAGCGCCGCGATCGACAGCGCCAGCTTGGCGAAAGCGGTGCGGGCGGACAGCAGCCCCGCGGTCGTCTCCCCGTCGGGATTGCGGCTTGCGGCGATGACTTGCGGAATGCCCGAGCCGCGCGACGCAGGCGCCAGCGAGCGGGTCAACGCCGCGATGGCGACGAACAGGAACGGCGTCAGCAGCAGCGGAGCGTAGGGCTCCTCCCTGGTCATCGCGGCGAAATTACGCTGCGCGAAGTCCGCGGCCCAGGCGAACAAGGTGGCGAGCACGCCGATCAGCACGGCCGAGGTGAGCATCGCCAACCGCCGGCGCCATTCGTCGAGTTCGACCAGGTCTTGCGGAATCTTGGCGGTAAAACGCTGAAAGACTGTCGAGAGCACCTTCATTCGGGAGGGGTCCTTAGCCGCCCGAATACACCCGGTCCAGAAGACGCGAAGGTTCAGGCTGGCGGCTAGAAAGATGAACGAGAGGCTATACACGCAGTTCAGACATCGGACAGCGCGACTCGTCTAATCCGGCGTTATCAAGCGCCGCATCCATTCCGCGGCGGATCAGGAGACGCCGCACATGAAATTGAACTTTGTCACCGGCGGGGCCGTTGCCGCATTGGCCGCCGCCCTCGCCCTCGCCGCCGTTCCGGCCGATGCCCGCGAGCCGACCAACCACAACAACCATAGCTGGCAGCCGCGATCGAATGAATCCGGCGAGCGTGGCCGCGGCCAGGCTCGTGCCCAGGAACGCGCGGCCCAGCCGCAGCGCAGCACCGCACCGCAGGCGCGGCCGCAGCAGCGGACCTACACGCCGCAAGCGCATCAGGCCCAGCGCAACGGCGGCCAGCAGGCCCGTCCGCAGCAACAACGCAACCGGCTGCCGCAACAAGCCCGCGAAGAGCAACGCAGCTGGTCACAGCAGGCTCGCCCAGGACAGCAGGCCAACCGGGCGCAAGCCCAGCGTCCGCAGGCGAACTGGAACGGCGCGCGCCGCGACGGCAATCGCACATACGTCGACCGCAACCGGAGCACGACTTATCGCGATGCCAGCCGCAACGGCAGCTACGATCGTAACTGGCGCAACGGCCAGCACGACAATCGCCGGTGGGATCGCAGTTGGCGCAACAACAGCCGTTACGATTGGCAACGCTATCGCTCCACCAACCGCAATGTGTTCCACGTCGGCCGCTACTACGCGCCTTACCGGAATTACAGCTATCGCCGCCTGAGCATCGGCTTCGCCCTCGATCCCCTGTTCTTCGGCGAGCGCTACTGGATCGGCGATCCGGGCTACTACCGCCTGCCCGCCGTTTACGGCCCCTACCGCTGGGTTCGCTATTATGACGACGCGCTGCTGGTGGACATCTACAGCGGCGAAGTGGTGGACGTGATCTACGACTTCTTCTGGTAAGCCGCTCGACCGGCCTTGCTGCCGGTTTGAGTGGACCGGCACGAGCGAAGCCCCCGGCCGCGAGGTCGGGGGCTTCTGCGTTTCGCTTTAGCGTTTCCGGGCCTAGAGCTTCGGCTCGCCGAACGGCAGCATCCGGTAGAGATTGCCGTCCTTGTCCCAGAACTGGTGCTTGAGCGCGCCGATCACGTGCAGCACGATCAGATAGAGCATCACCTCGCCCAGCGTACCGTGAAGCTCCTGCAGTTCATGCCCGGTCCCACGATCGGCGCCGACGGGAAGATTGGGGATCGTGAACCAGCCGAAAAAGTCGATGGGCTGGTTCCACATCGAGGTGCCGATCCAGGCCATCAGCGGCAGACCGACAAGCAGCACGTAGAAGACGATGTGCACGATTCGCGCGAGCATGCGTTCCCACGCGGCGAGATCGCTCGAGAACGGCGGCGCCTTGTGCGTCAGGCGCCAGATCAGGCGCAGCACGGTCAGCACCAGGATCGCCATGCCCAGCGCGAAGTGCGGCTGGAGCACCACGAAATGCTGCTCTCGCGGAGCATGTTCGGCCGCTTCCGCCAGCCGCCAATCCCAGATCACCGCGATAGCGGTCGCCCAGTGCAGGATCATCGCCCCGATGGAATAGCGTTTCGTCGGCATAACCATTCCTTTCGTCGAGCACCTGACGGCGAAGTCACGTCAAGCAAGTCCAGGTCTTGCATCGCTGGTGCGAGAATGGATATGCCGAAATCATGGCCAGTTTCATGACCAAGCTCAAAAAGCCCGAAATCCCCGATCAGGCAGCGCTCAAGCGCGTCGGCGAGCAGGTCCGCAAGCGCCTCGCCGCAAACAAGGCGATCTATCACCTGCCGGCGGAGAAGGCCGAAATCTTCGCGATGGGCGATTTCATGAGCGCCGACGAATGCGGCCGGATGATCGGCATGATCGACCGGGTCGCGCGGCCGAGTTCCGTGTTCAACGTCGCTTACGGCGAGGACTACCGCACCTCCTATTCCGGCGACGTCGATCCGCACGATCCGTTCGTGAAGAAGATCGGCCGGCGGATCGACGACCTGCTCGGGCTTGACCCCTCCTGGGGCGAGACGGTCCAGGGGCAGCGTTATCTGCCCGGCCAGCAGTTCAAGCCGCATTGCGACTGGTTCTTCACCGAAGCCGCGTACTGGCCGCGGGAGGCGGAGCGCGGCGGGCAGCGGAGCTGGACGGCAATGGTCTATCTCAACCCGGTCGAAGGCGGCGGATCGACCGACTTCACCGAACTCGGCCTGTCGATCGAACCCAAGCCCGGTGCGATCCTGATGTGGAACAACGCCGATCGGGAAGGCGTGCCGAACCGCTGGACGATCCATTCCGGCACCAAGGTCAACGCGGGGGTAAAGTACGTCATCACCAAGTGGTACCGCACCCGCAAGTGGAACTGACGCGCCGGTTTCCCCTCAGTCGAACACGAACATCGCCGCCACCGCGAGCGCCATCACAAGTGTCGCCGCCCAGCCGAAAGTCAGCTGCCACCTGTTGGCGACATAGGCGCCCATCTGCCGGTGCCGCCGCGCCAGCACCATCATCGCGCCCATGATCGGCACCGAGATGACGCCGTTGATCACCGCCGACCAGAACAGCATCTTGATCGGATCGACCGGCATGAAGATCGCCCCGGTGGCGATCACCATCACGGCAACGATCACGCCGTAGAACGTCTTCGCCTCGCCCGGCGTCTTCTCCAGCCCTTTCGGCAGCCCGAAGGCCTCGGCCATCGCGTAGGCCGTCGAACCGGCGAGCACCGGCAAGGCGAGGAAGCCGGTTCCAATGATCCCCAGGCTGAACAGCAGGAAGGCGAACGGCCCGGCCACCGGCCGCAGCGCCTGGGCCGCCTGGGCCGACGTCTGAATGTCGGTGACGCCCGAACGGTAAAGCGTTACCGCCGCGGTCAGGATGATGAAGAAGGCGATCAGGTTGGAAATCGCCATGCCGGTGAAGGTATCGACCGCCATCCGCCTCAGTTCGTGCCGGGCGACGCTGTGGTTTGTGTGCTTCAGGTCGGGCCGGTGCTTCAGTTCCATGTCCTCCACTTCCTCCGCCGTCTGCCAGAAGAACAGATAAGGGCTGATCGTGGTGCCGAAGATGGCAACGACGACAGTGATCCATTCGGCGGAGAAATCGACTTTCGGCATGACCAGCCGGGTCGCCACGTCGAGCCAGTCGATCCGCACCGAGAAAACCACGCCGACGTAAGTGAACAGCACCAACGTCGCCCATTTCAGATAGCGGACATAGCGGTGGTAGGGGACGTAAACCTGCAGCAGCAGCGATATGGCCGCCGCGGCAAGAGTGAACGCCGCCGCTCCACCGCCCGCCAGCAGTTGCGCCGCGGCGCCCATCGCGGCCACGTCGGCGCCGATGTTGATCGTGTTCGCGACAAACAGCAGCAGGGCCAAGACGACCACCGCCGACTGGGGAAGAATCTCCAGCAGATTCGCCGCCAGCCCCTTGCCCGTCACGCGCCCGATGCGCGCGCTGATGACCTGCACCGCCACCATCAGCGGATAGGCGAGCACCAGCGTCCACAGCATGTTCGGCCCGTACTGCGCACCGGCTTGCGAATAAGTGGCGATGCCGCTCGGATCGTCGTCCGCCGCGCCGGTGATCAGGCCGGGGCCGAGGCGGCCGAACCCCAGCCGCAGTTTTCGCCTGGCGTGAAGCGCCGCGTGATTGAGCCGGCCCGGATTGCCGGGCGAACTCACCTGGCGAGCGCCTCGGCGATCAACTGGCGGGTGTTGGCGATGCCGTAGAGCGCGATGAAGCTGCCCATGCGCGGCCCTTGCGAACTGCCAAGCAGCGTCTCGTAAAGCGCCCGGAACCAGTCGCGCAGGCTATCGAAGCCGAAAGCCGCATTCTTGCCGATTTCGTAAACCTGGGTCTGCAAGTCCTCGGCCGAAGTGTTTTCCGGCACCGACGCGAGATAGGTATCAAGCGCCCTCAGCGCCTCGGCCTCGTTAGCCTCGGGCGCTCGGCGATGCAGCGTCGGGGCGACGAAATCGCGGTTATAGGCCAGCGCACGGTCGATCAGCACATCGAGCGCAGGACGGTGCGCCGGATCAAGATCGGCGATGTAGTTGCCGAGATAGATCCATACCTGCTCATGCGTGGCGTGCTCGCCGAGCACGCCGACGAGGTTCAGCAGGAGGCCGTAAGTCACCGGCAACTCGTCCCCGTCGCCGCCGTGATAGCCGTTGACGCGCAGCAGGTGCCACGCCGGGTTGCCGAGTTGCTGCTCCAACGGCTGCCCGGGAATCTTGGCGCGGAACTGCCAGTATTCGTCCACCGCGCGCGGGATCACGCCGACATGGAGCTGCTTGGCGCTTTTCGGCTCGCGGAAGATGTAGAAGCCCAGGCTCTCCTCCGTGCCGTAAGTCAGCCATTCGTCGATTGTCAGGCCATTGCCTTTCGACTTGGAGATCTTCTCGCCCTTCTCGTCGAGGAACAACTCGTAGATCAGCCCCTCCGGGCGCTGCCCGCCGAGCACCTTCACGATGCGGCCAGATTGGGTGAGGCTGTCGGTCAGGTCCTTGCCGCACATCTCGTAATCGACGCCAAGCGCATACCAGCGCATCGCCCAGTCGACCTTCCATTGCAGCTTGGACATGCCGCCGAGCGCCGACTGCTGGACCACGCTGCCGTCTTCGTCCTCGAAGCGGACGATCCCCGCCTCGGCATCGATCACCTCGACCGGCACCTGCAGCACCACGCCGCTCGAAGGGCTAACCGGCAGCACCGGCGAATAGGTCCGCCGCCGCTCTTCGCGCAGCGTCGGCAGCATGATGCCCATGATCGCGTCGAAATTGCGCAACACGTTGCGCAAAGCATTGTCGAACTCGCCGGAATTGTAGCGGTCAGAAGCCGACACGAACTCGTAGTCGAAATTGAAGCGGTCGAGGAAGCTGCGGAGCATCGCGTTGTTATGATGCGCAAAGCTTTCGAATCCGGCGTTGAAGGGATCGGGAATGCGCGTCAGCGGCTTGCCGAGATTCGCCGCGAGCAGATCGTGGTTCGGCACGTTGTCCGGCACCTTGCGCAGCCCGTCCATATCGTCGCTGAACGCCACCAGTCGCGTTGGGGCACCCCCCGACACGATCTCGTAGGCACGGCGGACCAGCGTGGTGCGCAGCACTTCCTGGAACGTGCCGATATGCGGCAGGCCCGAGGGGCCGTAACCGGTTTCGAACAGGACCGGCTCTCCGTCCGGCTTGCCATTCGGATAGCGTTTGACGAGCTTTATCGCCTCCTGGAACGGCCAGGCCTTGGACACGCGGGCGGCTTCGATCAGGGTCTTGTCAATCATCCCGGCGGCCTTTTGCGGATGGCAAGGCGAGGCGCAAGCGCCGAGTCGCGTGTAGCGCCAAAATCCAATCGAGGTTGGCCCAAACAAGATGTCCTCCAAGTGGGACTATCAACTCATCGCAACTTCAGCACTCTACGTAGCTTCCACGGTTCTGACTCGGCGGAGGACAAGGAAACAACTGCGAAACAGGCAGTTGGCTTTGCAAAATCGGGGCACGGCGGGAGCAGGCAAAGGATGCGCCGCCATGACAAGCGACCGAATAGTAGCGGTAGGCTTGTTGACCCAGGACGATCTCGATCGCGTTGGATCAACGTTGAAGAAAGTATTCCCCGTGCAGGACACGCCCTGCTTCACGGAACTGCTTCGTCTGATCGACGAGGCGGACCGGGAGCACTGGCGGGAAGAAGATCGCCGCGAAGCGCTGAAACAGTTCCGGTCCCGCGACCCTTCCTGATCCAGAGCCGGGCGAACGGCTGGAAGCCACCGACCAGCGCCTTGGTCGGGGAGATCGCCATTTCCTCGCTTGCGCTCCACCCTCGCTGTGGCAGGATAAAGTCAAAGATAAGCGAGAAGGGGGAGCCATGGCCCTGCAGGCCTATCCGGATGTGCCGCTGTTCCGGTATCCGTACACCGATCTCGGTCAGGCACAGATCACCGCCGCGCTCGCCGCGCCGGCGCGGGTCGGTCCGAGCGGCAAGGGAGCGCTCGACAACAACCTCGCCGGCAAGGTGCTGAGCTTCACCGGCGACGGCGGCAACAAGCTGAGCTGGACCTTCGCCACGGGCAACCGGGTCAAGTTCGACGGCAAGGAAGCCGGCTACGGCTCGCTCGACCTCGATCACCTGACGCTGTTCGCGCACATCGTGCCGGGCACGACCACCGCCTACGCGGTCGCATGGGACCGGGCGAGCAACGCGGCGACGGTGTTCGAGTTGTGGTTCGGCAACGGCCCGGCGCCGCGAGCGCGGGAGCTCAATCGCGAGGTTTACTTCGGCACCATGGCCGGTCCGGGCGCCGCGAAGGCGCGCCACCAGCGCACCTTGCGGGTCGAGGGTCGCAGCTTCCTATGGAAGGAAGACACCGGCCATCGCACGGTCGAGTATTACCCCAGTTCGACTTACAGCCATTGGGTCGAACTCGACCGGCTGAAGGATTTTCGCGGCTACTCGGCGCCGACCGATTACATCCAGCTTACCGAGGAAGTTTACGCCGTCGCGCGCATCGAGGCGGAATTCTCGGGCCTGCTCCATCTCTACCTGACCGACGTGAACCGGTTGCAGCAGGCCGGCCTGCGCTTCGGCTTCAACGGTGCGGACGCGCTCGAGTTCTACATGTTCCGCGGGACGGGCGAATGGCTCGGCCAGATCGCCCGGTTCGAGAAGCTGGGCGATTTTTCGGCCGATCCGCTGCCGATCCCCGACGCCAAGAAGGGCGAGCGGCGAATCTATCGCCCGCTGGCGACGATGGACAAGATGACCCGTGCCGAGGTCGATGCCCTGGTCGCGAGCGGCAACGTCCACGTGTTCGACAAGCCGAGCCCGATGGCCGGCAACGGCACCGCATCCAGCGGCGCGCTCGCGGGCAAGCAATTCGCCGTCGAGTACGACGGCGGCCCGAAGATGGAATACCGCTTCACCGGCCCCGACACGCTGGAATGGCGCAAGGACGGGCAGGATTCATTCCGCCAGGCGCGCTACAATGCCTGGGAGATGATGCCCGGCGCCTTCATCTTCGGGCACTTGCTGGAAGGCGAGCCGAACCACGACGGCCACATCGTCGTCGTCGATCTCCAGAACGGCATGGCGACGAATTACCACGGGTTCCTCAACACGCCCTATTTCGCCAACGAGGCGGGGTGCGAGACGCTGTTCGGCAAGATCGTCGGCCAGGGCATTCCCAACCCCGGCGGCAAACGCCACGAACGCACGCGCGACATGCTCGGGCGGGCGTTCACCTGGGAGTATTCGCCCGGGCTCAATTCGATGCACCTGTACTCGACGCCCTGGACCACCTCGTGGATCATCCCCACGGCCGACGGCCACTTCGCCACCGAATGGTGCGGCAGCGGCGACTTCGTGAAGATCCGCGACCAGCTCTATTTCGGCCGCTGGCAGGAAGAGGCGTGCAACGGCACGCTCGGCACGGTGCTGATCAACATGCGCACGATGCACGACGCCGGGATCGGCTATCACTGCGGCAAGCAGGGCGGCCTGAGCATGAGCGCGGTGGGCGCGCCCTCGCGCCATGCCGGAAAGTTCGACGTCGAACGCTTCTTCCCGGTGCGGAAAGGGAAATGACCATGGACAAGGCTGCAAGCATCGCCAGCAATTCGACGGACAGGCGGAGCTTCCTCAAGACCGGAGCGATCGCCGCCGCGCCGCTCGCCATCGCCGTCGCGCCCGCCGCGGCCTTGGCCGACGACAGCAGCCGCGCCCGCCTTACCCGGCTGGAGGACGAGAAGGCGATTGCAGCGCTGCACCGCGAGGTGGTTCGCAAGATCAATCGTGGGGAGCGTAAGCTCGTCACAGGGCTCACAGCCCTCGCCGACAGTCCGGCGCATGAATTGCAGATCGCCTTCGCCAACAACGGCCTGCGCGCGACCTGCCGCCGCGCCTGCAACGCCAGCTTCCGCACCGAATTCACCGGCACCTCGACCATCGAGCAGATGCACCGGCTGCAAGGCCAAGGGCTGCATCAGCACGAAGAGCCCCGAGTGCTGGTCGCCGAATACGTCAAGGACAAGCAAGGTTGGGCTGTCGAGAGCTTGCACCTGGCCTGAAAGCCACAAGGGAGACTAGAATGAGGTACGCGATCGTTGCGGGGCTGGCTCTGCTAGCTTGCGGCTGCACCACCACCGACAGCGCCGCTACCGGCGCCGCGGCGGCGGTATCCTCTCCCGCGGGCACGCAGGCCTGCACCGCGTTTGACGGCTCCAAGCTCGGCCTCGCCGGCGCGAACGCCAGCTACGTCCAGGCCGACACCGCCAAGGGCCTGCCCGCCTTCTGCGAGGTCAAGGGCACGCTGCATCCGGTCGCCGGATCGAACATCGGCGTGGTCTATCGCCTGCCCGACAACTGGAACGGCAAGGTCTA
>Ga0164242_10008120_pt1 | contig 11402 bp, 9 predicted proteins | sample OricomgcompostMG_FD_108783 | JGI IMG/M metagenome (GOLD analysis project Ga0164242, IMG submission 108783) | Miracle-Growth compost microbial communities from Emeryville, California, USA - Original compost - Miracle growth compost (MG) ...
GCGCGCCGCCTCGACGGTGTAGCGGCGCACCCGCACGCTGCAGCGCAGCTCTGCGCAACTGGGGTAGGGAAAGGCCATCGGCCCCAGCAGCATCGCCAGCAGGATCTCGCGCTCGAGATCCGCAGGCTTGCCGTGCGTATCCAGGCCCACTGCGCGCGCCAGGCCGAAGGTGTCGAAATCGGGAGCCCACTGCCGGGCCCGCTGCTCGTCCAGCCGGAAAACCGCGAGTTCGCGGCCGTCTCGCATTTCGCGCCGCATCGTCACATAGGCGTCGAGGCCCATTTCCGCAAGATAGGCCCGCACGGCGCCGCTCTCGGCATCCAGATCGCGCCCCGCCCCTCCCTGTAAACAAATGCCGCCGGACTGTGTTGCGGCATAACCATGGACTTCGGACATACGGGTACCTCTGCGGCACGGAGGGGGAGTTGTAGGGATGCGCAATCTTATTCGATTTCCTGATGGGCCTGGAAATCCGCTTATTTTCAAGCCTCCCCCGAAACACCGGGCTAAATCATGGGCTCCCGCCCGGGCAACCCCGATCGCCGCATTCGAGCCATCAGATAACTGCCTCGTCGACGTTGTAGGTAAACAACCACTCATATCGCTCATGGACACGGGCCTCGTTCCATTCACGGCTTACATAATCGGCAGCGCCTTCCGCGTTGGCCAATGCGGGATTGTGGAAACGCTTGGCGTTGTCGGCCGAGCCTCGCACGACGCGAGTGGTGCGTCCGATGCGAGCAGCCTCGTAGCGCTGCAGCGCCTGCAACGGATCGGAGACTTCATCGAGCGCGCGCGCCAGCATATAACCGTCTTCGATGGCCATGGCCGCGCCCGAAGCCAACATGGGGAGAGTGGGGTGGCATGCGTCTCCCAACAGGGTTATTCGGCCATGGGTCCATTGCTGCAGTGGCTCGCGCAACATGAGCGCCCACTTGAACGGCTGGTCCAGCGCCTGGATCAGCGTCCGCACATCAACATGCCACCCGTTGAAATCGTTCAGGCATTCCTCGACTGTGCCGCGCTCGGTCCAGGACTCGACTTGCCAGTCGTCGCGTTCGAGAATGCCGACGAAATTGACCAACTCGCCTCGACGCAGCGGGTAGTGGATGACATGGGCGCCGGGGCCTACCCAATTCGTGGCATAAGGCTCTCGCAGATGTGCGGGCAGCTTAGCGGCCGGAACGACACCACGCCAGGCCACCGTGCCCGAAAACGTCGCCTGGTCGGCCCCGAACAGGCCAGCGCGCACGCGGGAATGTACGCCGTCGGCACCAATCAGCAAGTCGGCGCGATGAGTCGATCCATCGGCTGTGCGAGCCGTTACGCCCTGCTCATCCTGCTCGACAGACTCTACGCTCGTGCCCAGCACCAGGACATTCGGGTCGGCCGCCAGCGCGGCGCGCGCCAACACATTGTGCAGATCGGCGCGATGAATCGTATGGTACGGATAACCATAACGCTGCCGCGACTCCGCGCCGAGATCGAACAAGGGCCATGTCTGGCCGCTATTCCATAGACGGATGCGCTTTCCGGCGGTCTGCGCGGCCACTCTTCCAATAGCGTCGCCCAGGCCCAGTCGATACAGGACTCGATTGGCATTGGCGCTGAGCTGGATACCCGCGCCTATCTCGCGCAGCTCGCTGGCCTGTTCCAGAATGCGCACACGGTATCCGCGACGCTGCAGAGCAAGGGCGGCAGTCAGCCCGCCCAGGCCCGCACCAGCGATAAGCACGGAAGGTTTATTGGAAGAGGTCGTAGCCATAATACATACTCTCGATTGGGCTTACAGGACATCGAGCCGGATATACGCCGGCTCTTTATAGAGGCTTTGCAGCCTTAATTCTTGAGCTGGATATGCCGAGACTTGATGACTTTTCCCCAAAGCTTGCTTTCGCGCTCGATTGCCTCGGAAAGCTCGGCCGGAGAAGGATCCAGAGCGTGAAACCCTTGTGCATCGAGCGTCGACACGACCTTCGGGTCCTTCAGGGCGGCCCGGAGCATTTTCTGCAATTTTTCGACGATGGGAGCAGGCGTGCCCCGAGGCGCAAGCACGGCAAACCATGCCTGCGATTCGAAGTTCTTCAGGCCCAGTTCCTGCAAGGTTGGGGTATCGGGCAGCTCGGGAAGACGGGTCGCGCTGGTGACCGCCAAAGCGCGTACGCGGCCGGATTTGATCATGGGCAATGCGGCGCTCGGCACATCGACCAGAAACTGGACATAACCGCCCAACAGCGCCTGCATGGCGGGCGCGCCGCCCTTGAAGGGGACATGCACAGCCTTGACGCCATTTTCCTCGAGCATGAGTTCCAGCGTCAGATGCAAGGAAGTCCCCTCCCCCGGGCTGCCGAAATTCAACGAGCCCGGCTTCTTGCGCATGCCGGCAATCAAATCCTCGTACGTCTTGTAAGGAGAATCGGCGCGAACCATGAGCACATACGGCGTACTTGCCACGCGCCCGACGGGCTCAAAGGATTTGACAGGGTCGTAGGCCAAGTGCGCGTATAGATGGGGCGCAATGACCAAGGCACTGGAACTGCCCCAGAGCAAGGTATAGCCATCCGGTTTCGCACGCGCTACCTTGGCGGTGCCAATGGTAGAGCCGGCGCCACCCAGGTTTTCAATCACAAAGGACTTTCCGGATTGGGCATCCATCGAGGTGGCAACGACCCGGGCTATTGTGTCGGTCGGACCGCCTGCTGCAAAGGGCACGATCACGGTTACCGGCTTATCGGGATATTCGGCAGGTCCGGCCCACGCCGTTGCCGCGAAAAGCGACACGATGGCCAAGATGGCATATTTGAAATAACGCATTGAAGTCTCCTGAATCTAGGTGTCTAGAGGTCGTCTATGTCTTATCTGGAATGGATCGATGAATTCCAGGGCTATTTCTTTTCGGGCGTTTTTTTGCGCGTTTCGAAGTAGCGCTGAATACGCTCGCGCCCATCGGCGCCGGCACGCGTGAGCGCCCCGACCATGGATTCTGCGAACAAACCGTCACTGGTCGACATGTCCATGGCCCGCGGAATGGCATTGATAATCGCGTAGTTGGACAAAAAGGCATTGGATGCGATGCGTTCGGCCAACTCCAGCGCATGCGCCAGCCCTTGGCCGGGCTTCACCAAGTGATGCACCAGCCCCATCTGTACGCCTTCACCGGCGTCGTATTGCCTGCCAGTCAGCATCATCTCCATCATTCTTCCGGCGCCGATGATGCGTGGAATCCGGACGGATCCGCCGCCGCCGACAAAAATGCCATGCTGTCCCTCGGGCAGCCGGAAGAAAGTCTGCCGTTCCGCGACGCGCACATGGGTGGACACGGCCAGCTCCATGCCGCCGCCTATGACGGCGCCCTTCAGAACGCTGACCACAGGAATCTCGCCGTACTGGATCATTTCAAAGACCCGGTGCCAGCGACGTGAATGGCGCACCCCGTCGATCGGATTCTGGCTGGACTTGGCAAGCCGCTCGGCCAGGTCCAGTCCCGAGCAGAAATGCTCGCCGCTGCCTTGCAGCACGACCACCCGTGCGGACTCCGGAATGGCTTGAAAAAAGAGCTCCAGCGCGCCAAGCAGCTCATCGTTGATGGCATTGCGTTTTTCCGGCCTGAATAGCGTCAGGACGCAAACGGCCCCGCGCTGCTCGACATGCAGTGTGTTTTCCATAACGCTCGTGGATATTTCGTCAGTGAGTATTTTTCATGTGGACTAGTCGGGCATATGCAATGGCACGCCCAATTGAGCCCGGCGTCTCAGCCAGGAGCTGGCCCGGTACCGCGGGTCCCTATATGCGTCGAACAGCGCGTCGCTCACGGCCAACACCCGGGCCGTACCCAGGCTCTCTCCGAACTCGAAAGGCCCGCGGGGGTAGCCCAGGGCAAGCTTCACGGCCACATCGATGTCCTCGGGCACGGCAATGCGTTGCTGGGCGATGTCGCAGCCTATGGAAATGATTTGAGCCAGCATGCGCTGAGCCACAAAGCCCGGGCTGTCGCGCAGCAGCGTCAGCTGGGCGCCATCGGCGGAGAAAGCCCCCACGGCCGCGGCCTTGCAGGGTTCCGAAACGCCTGGCGCAAACATCAAGGAGCGCCGCCGGACAAGGTCGAACATGGCGTCTATACCTACAGTACGGCGATAATCGTAGGAATTCCGCGCACAGGTCGTACTGACGTCAAGGCCGACAGGCGTCACTACGATCAAGGCATCGGCGGGCGGCTCGGCGCCATCTACCAACGTCTGCCCCGCACTCGACAGGCACTGTCGAACTCGCGCCGCCAGTTCCGGGTGCTCATTGCAGACCCATATTTTCCCGGCTGCCATGCTTGCGTGGCCAGGGACGGGCTCGACCACGACCTTCCCTTGCTCGTATCGGTAGAACCCCTGGCCTGTTTTCCGGCCCAGATGCCCGGCCGCCACTTTCTTGGCAACGAGAGGCGTAATGCGAAAGCGGGGTTCTTGGTAGTACTGGTCATATAACGATTCCATGACCATCTTGGCGACGTCCAGGCCTATCAAGTCCAACAGCTCGAACGGCCCCATACGGAAACCGCAGCAGTCTTTCATGATGGCATCGATCTCTGCGTGCGAAGCAATGCCTTCGGACAAGAGCCGCAGCCCTTCGGGTATATATGCCCGCCCCGCATGATTGACGACGAATCCGGGCATATCTACAGCGGGCACAGGATGATGGCCCATGCGTTGCGTCAAGCCAGACAACGCCGCCACAGCCCACGAAGCCGTCTGCTCGGCCCTGACCACCTCGGCAATGCGCATCAGGGGAACAGGATTGAAAAAATGCCAGCCGACAACACGCTCGCTATGGTCGCACGCTGCGGCAACCGCCGTGACCGACAGAGAGGATGTGTTGGTGGCGATAATCGCGTCAGGCGCCAAGATCGCTTCCAGCTTTTGAAAAAGCTGTTGCTTTATCTCCAGATTCTCGACGATGGCCTCGACGACGACGTCGCAGTCCTGGAACTCGGCCAGCGTATGAGCCAGGGTGATATGGCCTTCGTAAGCTTCGGCACGGCCTTGGGGCAATTTGCCTTTCGCCTCCATGCGTTGCCAGACGGCACGCAAGGCACTCATGGCTTGTTCGGCCATATCCGCGCTCATGTCGTACACAACGGTCTGCAGGCCAGCCTGCGCTGCAAGTTGGGCAATACCACGGCCCATGGTTCCAAGGCCGATGACGCCAATCCGCTTGATTCCGCTCGACTGCCTCATTTCAGAGCGCCTCCGGATGGCACAGAATGGCGGTGGCCTGGGCGCCGGCCGCGACCCCGCCATTGCCGTGGATCAGCGCCGTGCGCGCGCCCGATACTTGCCGCGCACCGCACTCCCCGCGCAATTGGCGGACCGCCTCGACAATTTCGAAAACACCGTACATATTGGGCTGGACGCAAGACAGCCCGCCACCGTTCGTATTCACGGGAAGCACGCCCCCCGGGGCGATAGCGCCGTCCTGAACGAAATTTCCACCCTCGCCTTTGGGGCAGAATCCCAAGTCCTCCAGGAACACTATCGGGTTGATGGTGAAAGCGTCGTAAAGTTGGACCACATCGATGTCACCGACACTCAGCCCCGCCCGGGCCAGGGCTCGCGGCCCCGATTCGGCGGCCGGAGTTACGGTCAGGTCGGCCATGTCCGAAATCTGGCGATGCCAAACCGCAGTCTCGCTCGACAGCAGGTGCACAGCCGGTTTCGGCAGATCCGCCGCCCGCTCCGCCCGCACCAGCACGACCGCCCCGGCGCCATCCGAAACAAGGCAGCAATCCAGCGCCCCAAAGGGGTCGCTGATCATGCGGGCGGATAGGACATCCTCGATGCTGAGGGGGTCACGGACAGCAGCTTCCGGATTCAGGCGGGCCCATGCTCGCGCAGCGGTCGCCACTTCGGCCATCTGGCGGCGGGTAGTGCCATATTGGTACATGTGCCGCGAGGCGATCAGCGCATAGCCGGACGGCGGAATAAAGGGCCGATACGGTTGCTCATAGGGAAATGGATCCAGCAGGCTGCGCGCAGCCAATCGCTCACGGCGGGCTAACGAGTATGTTTTCTGAGTGCTGCCATAACAGATGAGCACGACATCGCATAGGCCTTCGTTCAATGCCGTGCCCGCGTGCCCGAGCTGGCTTACAAACGCCGCGCCGCCGATATTGCTGCCCTCGATGAATCGAGGGCGAATGCCGAGGTGCTCCACGACATTAAGAGGCCACATGGCGGCATTGAGATTCGCGGTGGCCAGCCCGTCGACATCGGCCATGCGCAGCCCGGCATCCTCGACCGCCAGCCTGGCCGCTTCGGCCAATAACTCTATGTCGCTATAACCCGGAGACGAGCCACATCCGAAGGTGGCGGCGCCCGCGACGACAATACTTCCTCGCTCTCGATTCATCGATCCGCCTCCAGTGCGTCGCACTCTATGCGTGACTTGCCGTTTTCATGGACGATAGCCATGCGTACGCGACTGCCTATTTTTATGGCTCCAGGCTCGAGATTTCGGACTCGGGTCATCAGGCGCACGCCCTCATCGAGCTCTACCAGGCTTACGTCATAGGGATGCTCGGGAGACAGGCGCACCGTAGTGGTGGCATAGACATGGCCCAAGCCGCTGGGCGCCACCCATTCCAGACTGTTAGACCCGCAATGCGGGCACAGCTGGCGCGGATGGAAAATGTGCCGCTCGCATGCCCGGCAACGCTGGATCTCGAAACGGCCGGCATCGAGGGCTTGCTCGAATCGGGCTTGGGCGCCCAAGGGCTTGGCGCTTGACTGTGCATGGCTTGTGTTCATGGCCAGCATCTTAGACACCGCATGCTGGCGGGCATAGCCACATTCCTGCAAATCGCTGTTGCGAAAGTGGAACAACAATGATTCGCTCAACCCCGGCGCAAAACCGGAGGGTTTTCAAATGCTAGATAGCCCCTGACTCTTCCATGCCCTGCAAGCGCTTGGCGATGAAATCCAGGAACAGCCGGGTCTTGCGCGGTATGCCCTCGCGAGCAAGCACGATGGCCGTAGCCTCGACGGGCGGGCAACGCCAATCGGGCAGAACCGGCACGAGCTTTTCAGCGTTCAAATAGGGAATGCACATCGCATACGGCAGAACGGCAATGCCTACGCCGCTAAGAACCAGCTCTCGCGCCAGGCGCATGCTGTTTACCGTCATGCGCGCCGTGATCGGGACATGCCGCCGCTTGCTTGCCATGAGCAAGGCCAGCGTTCCTTCCCTTTGCTGGACGTCGGTGACAATGAACGTGGCATGCTTCAAGTCTTCCACGCTGCGCGGGACACCGACACGCTTCAAATATGCCTGGCTGGCAAACAAGCCTCGCGACAGCCGGGCGAGGCGCCGGCTGGCCATGCCCGAATCCCTCAGGCGGCCAAAGCTGATGGCCACATCGTAAGGGTCTTCGATGAGATTGACGGCACGCGTCGTAATCTCGATGTCCAGATGCAAATCGGGGTATTGCAGCGCAAAGTCGGCAATCGCCTTCCCGAGCCATCGAGAGCCGAATTCGCTGGGAATGCTGACGCGCAACACCCCCGAAATCGTATTGCTGCGCTCTTGCGCCAAGCCTCTTAACGATTCCACCTCATTGACCAGCTTGCTGCAGCGCTCGAACAGCTCTTGCCCGACCTCGGTCGGAAGCACTTTGCGGGTGCTGCGCTTGAGCAGCAGGGTTCCCATTTGTTTTTCCAGGCTGGTCAACCTGCGGCTGAGCGTAGACTTCGCAACTTGCAAATGATCGCTAGCCTTGGTGAGGCTGCCGGCGCTCACCACTTCATAGAACATCATCAGTTCGTCAAGACTGAAATTGCGCTTCATTGTGGTCTTCGCGTAGCCGTTTAGCCCAGTGTACCCGACGATCCGCACAATTGTTGCATTTATGGAACATTATTTTGATGCCCTGGGGCTTCAGCCCAATCCACGTTCCACCTAGTATTGCGTTTCATGGAGGCGCTGAGCATGAACCGTTCAAGATATTGGCCAGACTACCTGCCCTGGCATCTGGAAAAACCCGACACCACCCTTTTCGCCAACGTGCAGGTCTCGGCCTTACGTTATGGGTCGCGGCCCGCCATAGGCTTCTTTGGCCACGAGACCAGCTATTCGGAGCTTTGCGCCAGCGCCGAACGCCTCGCTGCGTGGCTCAGGCATCGGGCGGGAGTAGCGCCGGGCGATCGAGTGATGGTGTTCATGCAGAACTGCCCTCAATGGGTGATGGCGTTCTACGGGATCTTGAGAGCCGACGCAGTTGTAGTGCCCGCCAACCCAATGTACAAGGCCGCCGAGCTTCGACAACTGCTTCAAGACAGCGGGGCGAAAGTGCTTTTGTGCTCCGCCGAATTAGGCGATATCGCCAAAATAGCGGCCACAGATACCACGGTGCAACACATCGTCAGGGCCTCTTATGCGGACTACCTGCCGCACGCGACAAGCTTCATCTTGCCGGAATGGATAACGAGCCGGGCGGCTCCAGATCCAGACTTTACGGAATGGGCGGAGGTGATGGCCACTCAGGACGCGCCGCCAGACATGTCGGCCACTCCGGACAGCCTGGCCATCCTGAACTACACATCCGGCTCGACCGGTGTCCCCAAGGCTTGCATGCATACGCATCGAACCTTCATGCACCCCATAGTCGGCCTGAGCGTATGGCACGGACATGCGCCGGGCACGGCATTCCTGGGTGTAGCGCCCATGTATCAAGTCGCGGGACTCACTGTGGGCGTCGGCTGCTCGATCTACACCGGCGGCCTGGTGGTGCCGATGCCGCGCTGGGACAGGAAGCTGGCAGCCCAACTGATACACCACTATCGGATCGCCTACGCAGGCATCGCCCCGACGGCGCTCATCGACATGCTGGCCGATAAATCCCTGGACCTCGGGGACCTGAGCAGTCTCAAGCGGGTCAGTTTTGGCGGCGCCACCATGCCTGACAGCGTCTGGCAAAGTATTCATGAAAAACTAGGCCTGACGTTTATCGAGGCCTATGGCATGACCGAGACCGCGGCCACCACACATATCAATCCCGTACACAGGCCCAAGCGCCAATGTGCAGGCATACCCTTCTTCGACACAGATACGCTGATAGTCGAGCCCGAAAGCGAACGTTGCGTTGCCCAAGGAGAATCCGGAGAGATCCTGATATCGGGGCCACAGTTGTTCAAGGGCTACTGGAACAAGCCGGAGGCCACGCGCGAATCCATGATCGAGATAGACGGGAAAACTTATTTCCGTTCGGGCGACATCGGATATTTCGACGAAGAAGGCTACCTGCACATCATGGATCGCGTGAAGCGGATGATCAACGCGTCCGGATTCAAGGTCTGGCCGGCCGAAGTGGAAAACAAGCTGTACGACCATCCGGACGTCCTGGAATGCTGCGTGATCGGCCAGCCCGATGCCTACCGCGGCGAATCGGTCAAGGCCATCATTGTGCTGCGCGAAGAGCGCCGGGGCCAAGTTTCCGAGCAGGAAATCATTGCCTGGGCCAAAGAAAGAATGGCCGCATTCAAATATCCGCGCAGCGTGCAGTTCGTGGACACACTGCCTAAGTCTCCCGTTGGAAAAACGCTATGGAGGGAACTGCAGGAAAAGTATGCAAACCTTGCGCACGAGGCTGCTAGCCAAGAGGAAAAAAAACCATGACAGTCTCCGATACGGTTCTTGAGCCAAACGTGGATGACGCCACGTTCAACGAAATGCTCGAAGCTATTGATCGTTTTGTGAAATCGAGCCTCGTTCCCCAGGAAAAACCACTGGAGTCGGCCGGAAGAGTGCCGGAAAAAATAATCGGCCAGATGCGCGACTTGGGTTTGTTCGGGCTTTCCATTGCCCCCGAGTTTGGCGGGGTGGGCCTGACCATGTCACAAGAAGCGCAGGTTCATATGGCGCTCTCGTATACGGCCCAGGGGTTCCGCTACCCATACGGCACCAATGTCGGTATCGGCTCACGCGGAATCAGCCTGGAAGGCACGGAGGCACAGAAAGTCCGGTATTTGCCTCGCCTGGCAAGCGGCGAATTAATCAGTGCGTTTTGCGCTACAGAGCCCGACGCAGGCTCCGACCTAGGCGGGCTGACGACACGTGCCGAACGCAAAGGCGATGGGTATTTGATCAGCGGCACCAAGCGATTCATCACCAACGCCGACGTTGCAGGGCTCTTCACGGTGTTGGCACGAACTGGCGGCCCCGGCAGCGGTTCCAAGGGGGTTACGGCTTTTCTGGTCGAGCGCGAGTCGCCCGGCCTTGCCGTGGGCAAGCCTGAAGACAAGCTGGGCCAACATGGCGGGGCAATCTGCGACGTGCACTTCGACCAGGTATATGTTTCGCAAGGCCAGATACTTGGTGGCGTGGAAGGACGAGGGTTTATTGCGGCCATGCGGACCCTGGACGCGGGCCGAATCACTGTTGGCGCCAACTGTATCGGCCAAATGCGCCGCGCGATCGACGTAGCAGCAGCTTATGCTGTCCAACGCAAACAGTTCGGCAAGCCCATATCCGATTTCCAATTGGTTCAGGCATTGCTGGCCGACTCCGAAACCGACTGGCTTGCAGCCCGGCTGATGGTGCTGGAAGCCGCACGCGTACTGGACCGGGACCATCGAGCAACGCGGCAGGCCGCGTGCGCCAAATATTTCGCCTCGGAGGCCCAGGGCCGCGTAGCCGACCGATGCCTACAGGTGCTAGGCGGGTCGGGCTACATCACAGAATACCCGCTGGAACGCATTTACCGGGATGCGCGCGTGTCGCGGATTTACGAGGGTACCAGCCAGATCATGCAATTGGTCATCGCCAAGGACCTGTTGAAAGACTATCAGTCATAAGTACCGGAGGAAGAACCGCTATTACTCCGAGGCAGGTCGGCGGAAACGACGCCGGGCGACCTGCGGGCGGATGATATGCGGCAAGCCCGCATTTCGCGTAGTATCGTTTTCCTTGCGGCGAGTATCGCCGCCGCCCCGCACGGAGAACGATATGATCGACCTGCCCACACTGGGAACCTTCATTGCCGTGGTGCTGGGCCTGTTCCTGATACCCGGTCCGGCGGTATTGCTGGTGCTGACGCGCACGATACAGGGCGGGCGCAAGGTGGGCATACTCACGGGGCTGGGCGTGGCGACCGGCGACTCCATCCATACCTTGTGCGCCGCGGTAGGACTGTCGGCGCTGCTCATGGCGTCGTCACTGGCCTTTACCGCGGTCAAGCTGTGCGGCGCGGCCTACCTGGTCTACCTGGGGGTGCGCGCGCTGCTGGCCCGGCCTGCCGACCCGACGCTGCCGCGCATGGCGGCCGTCACGCCCGCGCAGGCCTATCTGCAGGCCATCCCCGCCGAGGTGCTCAACCCCAAGACCGCGCTGTTCTTCCTGGCGTTCCTGCCGCAGTTCGTGCA
>Ga0164242_10008121_pt1 | contig 11402 bp, 3 predicted proteins | sample OricomgcompostMG_FD_108783 | JGI IMG/M metagenome (GOLD analysis project Ga0164242, IMG submission 108783) | Miracle-Growth compost microbial communities from Emeryville, California, USA - Original compost - Miracle growth compost (MG) ...
CCGGCTCATGGACCGGTACCGTCAGAAGCTGGGTATCCGTTTTTTAAATTTTGACGCCAGCCGTGGATTTTATTTAAACGGGGCACCCGTGAAAATAAAAGGTGTTTGCCTGCACAGTGATTTTGGTGTACTGGGAACAGCCTACCAGTTTAGTGCCATGGCCAGACAATTAAAATTACTCAAGCAAATGGGGTGTAACGCTATTAGGACGGCGCATAACCCGCCTGCGCCCGGGATGCTTGATTTATGTGATTCCATGGGATTTCTGGTAATGGACGAGGCCTTTGACATGTGGCAGAAAAAGAAAACAAAATATGATTATTCCAGAAATTTTGCCGACTGGCATAAGCAGGATCTGGAGGATCAGGTTAAAAGAGACCGTCGTCATCCCAGCGTATTTTTATGGTCCATAGGCAATGAAATCAGAGAGCAGTTCGATACCAGTGGTATCAGACTGACCAAAGAACTGGTTGCTATTGTCAGGCGCCTGGATACCACCAGGCCGGTTACTGCGGCCATGACAGAAACGCACCGGGATAAAAACAATATCGCTAAGGCCGGAGCCCTGGATGTTTTGGGCTTTAATTATAAAATAGACCAGTATGATAGCCTGCCCTTAAATTTTCCAGGTCAGCCGCTCCTGGCCAGTGAGACGGTATCTGCCCTGGAAACCAGAGGTGTGTATAAAGAGGGGACTATCAAAGGTGCTCATGGTAAAATAACAGATTCCATTATTTTCATGCCGGCAGGCCCAAAACAGAAATATGCGCCAAATATTAATGGTGACTGGACCATCAGCGCTTATGATAGGGTGGCTGCCTATTGGGGGACCACTCATGAAAACGCCTGGCGGGCTGTTAAATCAAGGTCTTTCATAGCGGGCACATTTGTATGGACCGGTATTGATTATCTGGGAGAGCCTGTCCCCTTTCCTTACCCGGCCAGAAGTTCCTATTATGGTATCATTGACCAGGCAGGGCTGGTGAAAGATATTTATTATTTCTATCAAAGTGAGTGGACAAATAAGCCGGTTTTGCATTTATTGCCTCATTGGAACTGGCGGCCGGGCCAGCTGGTGGACGTTTGGTGTTATTACAATCAGGCAGATCATGTTGAACTCTTTTTGAACGGCCGGTCATTGGGCGTTAGGAAAAAAGGAGATGCAAATAAATATCCGGGGGATAATGATTTTCATGTCCACTGGTTGGTACCCTTTCAAAAGGGAACCCTTAAAGTGGTCGCTTACAAAAACGGAAAAGCTCTGCGTTCCAGCCAGGTGCAAACGGCAGGTGTCCCCGCTAAAATTCAGGTAAACGTTGATACATCTAATTTCAGAAGGGCGGGAGACCTTTGCTATCTCAGCATTCAGTTATTGGATAAGCGAGGCGTGTCCGTGCCGGATCAGGACAGGTTGCTGCACTTTGATTTGAAAGGTGCCGGCAGTCTGGTGGGTGTAAATAATGGTTATCAGGCGGAGATCAGAAGTTTTCAGCAAAAGGACTATCCCACCTGGAAGGGAAAATGTGTCGCTGTCATACGGCCAGATCTGGCAAAAGGCAGCTTTAGTCTGCATATCAGCGGCCAAGGTTTGCGTGATAGCACCGTACAGGTAAAATTTGGATATAAGTAAAAACAAGGCATGGATGCCTGAAAAGATAAAAGGAGTGTAAAAGTGGCATATTGTATAAAGGGCAAAAATGTCCTGACTTTCGGACAAAAGCAGGCTAAGGCAGTAAGGAAAATGCGTATTAAACCATATTGCAGGCGAGTATCCACGGCCAGCCTGTTTATTTGTTGCCTGATAACGGCAGTAAGGGCACAATTAGTGGACGGCACGCCCACAGCCATTTCTCCCGCGCCACGCGCAGGACAGTTTGAGCCTTATGAAGTGCCGCAGATTACCTCCGTTGGCAGGGACCGGTCCCGGGCAACTGCCTACTCCTACGCCACGGATGAAGAGGCACTTGAAGGAGACCGGACCAAATCAAGGTATTTAGACCTTAACGGTACCTGGGATTTTAAATACTGCGCCACCCCAAATGATACGGCGGATGTCAAGGGTTTTTACCTGCAAAAAGTCAGGGGCTGGGTTCAGATCAAAGTGCCTTCCAGTATGGAGATGCAGGGATATGGCAAGCCCATCTATAAAAGCGCGGTTTATCCTTTTCGTCCGGTGGATCCGCCTTACATTCCCATTGAAAATAATACGGTCGGCTGTTTTCAAAGAACCTTTAAGGTGCCCGCCGCCTGGAAGCATTTAAATATTACCTTGCACTTTGGTGGCGTCAGTTCCTGTTTTAAAGTGTGGCTCAATGGTAAGTATGTTGGATACGGGGAAGACAGCTTTCTGCCTTCTGAATTTAATATTACGCCTTATTTGTTGCCAGGCGAGAATACGGTTTCTGTGCAGGTGCTGCGCTGGGGCGACGGCGCTTATCTGGAAGATCAGGACCAGTGGCGGCTCAGCGGCATACAAAGAGAAGTGTACCTGATGGCTGAGCCCCGGCTCAGAATTGCCGATTTTTTTTACCAGACAATTCTTGACAGTAGTTATGACCGGGCTGTCCTGGCCCTTCGGCCAAGGCTGGAGAATCTGACGGGAGACACTATAGACCCCAAAGCGATGTTTAAGGTGCAGTTATATGATGCAGAGCATAAACCTTGTCTTAAGACTGGCCTGGAGATGGAAGCAGACAGCATTGTCAACGAAGCGTATCCCCGGCTGGACAATGTTAAATTTGCCCTGATGCAGGCTAGTATCGCCCATCCCCGTCTCTGGAGCCCGGAAGATCCTTATCTATATACATTGGTCTTTAGCCTTTATGATGGCAAGGGCCGTTTAACCGAGGCTAAAAGTACAAAAGTCGGGTTCAGGGATATCGCTTTTTCAAAAAAGACCGGAAAACTGCTGATTAATGGCCGTGAAACTTATTTATATGGCATTAACCGTCCTGTTCATGATCCGGTTAAAGGCAAAGCCTTGTCGAGGGCAGATATATTAAAAGACGTTCAGACAATTAAACGCTTTAATTTTAATTGTATCCGCACCAGTCATTATCCTGACGATCCTTATTTTTATGATCTCTGCGACCAGTACGGCATCATGGTAATAGATGAGGCAAATCTGGAAACCCATGGCCTGGGCTCTAAATTAAGCAATGATCCCAGATGGACGGCCGCCTATCTGGAAAGGGTCACCAGAATGGTCAATCGGGATAAGAATCATCCGAGCATCATTTTCTGGTCCCTGGGCAATGAATCCGGCCGTGGTCCCAATCATGCAGCGATGGCAGGCTGGGTCCATGATTTTGATATTACGCGGCCAGTTCATTATGAGCCCGCGCAGGGAACACCGCAGGCAAAAGGCTATATACCGCCGGGTGACCCCAGGTATCCTAAACCGGTGGATCATCCACACCGGTTAGAAAATCCGATTGACCAGCCTTATGTAGATATCGTATCCAGGATGTATCCGGGTATTTTTACACCCGCCTTACTGGCAGGACAGCAAAACGGGGACAACCGCCCAATATTCTTTGTAGAATATAGTCATGCGATGGGCAATTCCAACGGCAACCTGAAAGATTTCTGGGATATTTTCCGGTCGACCAGGCGCGTAATTGGTGGCTGTATCTGGGAATTCAAAGATCAGGGATTAATTAAACACACCGATGCGGGAGAAGCCTATTATGCCTATGGCGGCGACTTTGGTGCCAAATACTATGATGATTTTACCATTAAGGGAATCGTTGCGCCTGATGGAAGACCTAAGCCCGCTATTTATGAATGTAAACATGTATTTCGCCCGGTGGTGACCAGTTGGGCAGACCGGAATAATTACAGCATCCGGATATTGAATCGAAGCGCCAGCCAGGATCTCTCTAAATTTAATGGTCAACTGGAACTGCTCTGTGATGGAAAGGTGGTTGACCGTAAAATCCTGGGCGAAGCCATCCGTGGTTTAAAGGCAGGAGATAGTACAAATGAAGATTTAAAAGCCTGGCTGGCGCCTGTTTTAACGGCAAATCCGGATCATGAATATTTGCTGAATATCCGGTGGACGCTTAAAGATTCCACTTTGTGGGCACCGGCAGGTTTTGAGGTGGCCCATGATCAGCTGGCCCTCACAGCCCCTGTCGGAGCTCGTCTGTTTAAGACTCAAAGCAGCATGGGGCCTGACAACAATGCGCCCTTATCCATTGAAAAAGCAAAGACACATTATATCGTTAAAGGGGCTGGATTCGTTGTACGTTTCTCCAGGGAAAACGGGGCGCTGGACGGGTTTGAGAAATCAGGGTTCTCCTATATTACAGGGCCACTATTGCCGCATTTCAGCCGTCCGCTGACAGACAATGACCGCAGGGGCTGGAAAGCAGATAAGCTGCTGGCGCCTTGGTACCATTCGAACCTGAAACTGGAGAAGATGGAAATTGAAGGCGTCGGACCTACACAAAGTGTCGCTAAATCGGTAAAAATAAAATCCGTATATCAATTGCTGAATGGGAAAGCAAAAGTAATTGTTTCTTACGAAGTATCGGCCCTGGGGACATTACACGTAAGTCAACAATTTTTGCCTCTGGAAAAAGGATTGCCTGATCTTCCGAAAATAGGTATGCAGATGAGTGTCGCCCGCATGCTTTCTGATATAAGCTGGTATGGCAAAGGCCCCATGGGCAATTATATTGATCGCAACAGCGGAGCTATAGCTGGAATTTATCAGATGCCTATTGATTCGGCAGCTTTTCTGGAGCCTTATGTCGTTCCGCAGGAAGCAGGCAACAGAACGGATGTCAGATGGATGGCGCTCAGGCAAAAAGAAAACCGGCTGAATAAAAACAGTACCATCCCCTCATCAAATAAGCTGAGTGAAACTCATGGCGGCCTGGTGGTCATAGCCGATAGCCTGCTAAGCATGAGTGCATGGCCTTATACCGAACAGAATATCAATCAATCCCGCCATACCATTGACCTGAAAGATACTGCTGGTATCACGCTGAATATTGACTTAAAACAGATGGGAGTTGGCGGCAATGACAGCTGGAGCATCATTGCCCGGCCGCTGGATAAATATATGATTGCCCCAAGGGCCTATCGATACGGTTTCTATCTGCTGGTAAGCGATAAGCAGCGACCCTTGGAAAAATAAAATGGAGGATTTATATAAAATGCGCAAATTAAAAAAGAGCAACGACCCGTCAATAGGTTTTGCAAATCCCAGCAATTTATTTTTTTTCACTGGTCTTGTCATTAAAAATAGAAATAGATGAGAAAGAGATAAAATAAAAAAGGCCCTACATTATCCTGGTGAAATAGAATTTTTGTGGGCCTTTTTGCTTTTTTGTTTATGAAAGACGGAGGCTTAATAGCGGTAATATATGAGATGATTCCCCTAAATCAGCAACTCAGATATTTTTTCTTGTATTCAAAAGGCGTCACACCGGTAACCTTTTTAAAATGTCGGTAAAAATTGGATATATTATTAAATCCACTTTCAAAACAAATAATATTGGTGGGTATTTTATCTTCAATCAGCAGCTTGCATGCCTGACTGACACGGATTTCATTTAAGAAATTATAATAAGTCTTCTTGGTCATAGATTTAAAATACCTGCAAAATGAAGTCGTGCTCAGATGGCTGATGGCAGAAATTTCTTCGAGTGTAATATCATTCTTATAATTGGATAGGGTGTAGGCGCAGATCTCGTTGAGGCGCGCCTGATCATATTCACTGGATTTAGGCGGCACGTTATGCGAAATACAGATCGGAGAAAGATCTGAGGATTCTGCGAGTGTTTTTAATATGGTGAGTAAAATAATAATGCGGTCAAGATTGGTCGCTTCCATGGCATCCAGCATCAGCCGGGCTACTTTCTCCCTGGCATCGCCCTCTATTAACAGGCCGCTTTTTGCCTTTTCAAATAACCGGGGTAATAAATACGCTTCCTGCAACTGAAAAATGTCCTTTCCCAGGCACTCAGGATGAAAATGGATCGACAGCGCTTCGGCGTCCATCAGATGTCCTTTAGCGGTCGTGTCTTTGTTGAATCGCCAGATATGTGGAATATTTTCGCCCAGCAGGATAACCTCACCTGCAGCAAATGGTGAAATATTATTGCCGATATAACGCGAACCGCTGCCACGTTTGATATAAACCAGTTCCATTTCCGGATGGTAATGCCAGTTGGTTTCCGTTTGCTGGCGCTTGTACTCATGCCTGGCGACATAAGAACTATTGGCTAGCAGGGGGACTTTATGGAATTGAGGTTTCATGAGCTGCTTATTTTAAATAAAAAAGGAATGTTCGGATTACTTGACTTTCAGGTGGCATGCACCTCTTGTTGGATAAATTTCGAATTTTGCTTTTAATAAATATCTTAAAAAAAGCTATTAAAGCTTTAATTAAGTGTCAATAACAAATTTAAGGAACATCCGCCTAATTGGTTTTGGAATCTATGCAAACGATGCCGGGCTAATAAAGTGCTGAATATTAGTGAATTTGGTTTTAATTGGATAAAAGATTATAGTAAAAATGACAAGAATGCGTACCGGTAATATGACCGCTATTCAGTAAGTTTACACCAGGCGGAGCCTGGCCATACTTTTGAATGACCGGGAGTTCAATGAAGACCGTTCTTAAATCAAACGGTGCAAGGAGCACCAGGCACATGTTGGCTGTTGCTAAAAAAATTTATTAATCAGTCCCTGCATTTATACCTTTTAAAAATGTCTTTAAAATCTTTAATTTTTAGAATCAGTATCCTGTGCTTTTTTGGCTTAAGTCTTTTTTTCGCTGGCAAGGTTAACGGACAAAACATGCCTGCTGTCTCTATTGATCCGCATCCTGAATCTCGCAGTGATTATGACAGTACGGCGCCCTGGGTCCTATGGTATTGGTTAAGTGCCAGCATATCAGAACAAGGGATCCGGGCAGATTTGACGGCCATGAAAAAGCAAGGTATTCAGGGCGCTTATTTAGTTTGTGTTAATGGAAAGCCCGATTCTCTATTGACCCGGCCCCCTGTTGTTCAGTTAACACCCATTTGGTGGCACATGGTTAAAAAGGCGTTTGTTATAGCAGATAGTCTGGGGCTTAAACTGGGCCTGCATGTGGGAGATGGATTTGCAACTTCTGGGGGACCGTGGATTACGCCTGCTTTATCCATGCAAAGAGTTGTCTGGTCAGATACCACGGTTAAGGGTGATGGAAAGGAAAAAATCATACAGCTTCCGCAAGCTGAAAATATCCGGGCAGGTTATTATAAAGATATTGCCCTTTATGCATTTGCTGCCTTGCCTGGAATAGACAGTTCTACGGATAATATACAACCTATAGTGACCACTAATGCCGCTGGCCAGGACGGTATGAAGCTGATTACACCCGGTAATACTGAAAACTTTACCAGTAAAAAACGCTGCTGGATCGATTATCATTTTAAGGAGCCTTTTACCTGCCGGACTATTCAGATTACCACCAAAGGCATCACCTTTCAGGCTAAGAGACTGAAAATGTATATAAGTGACAATGGAAAAGATTACCGCTACTATACGCAACTACGGCCTGCCAGAAGCGGCTGGCAGGATTACACCTATCCTGTGTATTACAGTATTGCCGCTGTTCGCGCCAGATTTTTCCGGTTCGTGTATGATCCAGGTGGAACAGAGCCCGGAAGTGAGGACCTGGATGATGCAAAATGGAGTCCCAGCTTAAAACTCACAGGCCTTAAATTATCTTCCGGGCCGCGAATAGATCATTTTGAAGGTAAATCGGGGGCTGTGTGGCGGATAGCCAAAAGAACCGATGCTACAGTGATAGCAGACAGCGATTGTATAAAAAAGAGCGCGCTGCTCAATATCACAAAGTACTTGCATCCGGACGGGACCCTTCATTGGAAAGTTCCTGCTGGCAAATGGACCATCCTTAGGATGGGCCATTCATCCACAGGCACTGAGAATGCGACTGCAGGCGGCGGCAAAGGTCTGGAATGTGATAAATTCAATCCTGCAGCCGTTACGCTTCAGTTTAATAACTGGTTTGGTCAGGCCATTAAAAAAATCGGGCCGCATCTAGCAACAAATGTGTTGAAAGTATTCTATATGGATAGCTGGGAAGGGGGCTCGCAAAACTGGTCCCCTGTTTTCAGAAAAGCTTTTATCGAAAGACGGGGTTATGATCCTTTAAATTATTTGCCCGTTATGGCCGGTTTTCCGGTTGAGTCTGCCGGCTGTTCTGAGCAGTTTTTGCATGATGTTCGTCTGACCATTGCAGATTTATTAAAGGATAACTATTTTGGTACACTATGTGATTTAGCGCATCAGAAGGGTTATAAAGTAGCAGCGGAATGCACCGCCCCGGTGATGGTAGGGGATGGTATCAGCCATTTTGATAAAGTGGATTTTCCCATGGGAGAATTCTGGCTCAACAGCCCTACCCATGATAAGCCCAACGATATATTGGATGCCATCAGTGGCGGGCATATTTACGGAAAAAATATTATCCAGGCGGAGGCATTTACGGAATTGCGCAATAAATGGAATGAATATCCAGGCATGCTCAAAACTTTGCAGGATCATCACTATGCACTGGGTATAAATCGACTGGTATTTCACGTTTTTGGAGAGAATCCCTGGCTGGACCGGGCACCGGGGATGACACTTGGCGGTGTCGGGCTGTATTTTCAAAGAGATCAGACCTGGTGGCCCATGGTCCATGGATGGATGGACTATACCAGAAGAGCGCAGTTTCTTTTGCAACAAGGTGTTCCTGTAACCGATATTGCTGTATTTAACGGGGAGGAGATCCCTTCACGGGCCGTGCTTCCTGACCGGTTAATCGCCACGCTACCGGGATTATTTGGAAAGCACCGGATGTTAACTGAAAAAACAAGGCTTGAAAATACAGGCAACCCTTTGCAACATATCCCGGAAAAGGTAACCTCTTCTGCAGGCATAACGACGGCCAGGGACTGGATTGATCCGCTGCATGGATATAAATATGATGCCATTAACCGGGACGCCTTAATCAGGTTGGCTGACCTGCGTAATGGGCGTATAGCCCTGCCCGGCGGTGCAGCTTACCGGTTGCTGGTGCTGCCAAGGCTCTCCAAAATGGACCCTAATAATCAATATATGAGTCTTGCCGTAGCTAAAAAGCTCCTTGCGCTCACAAAGTCGGGAGCGACGCTGCTGGCAGACCGTTATCCGCTGTACCTGGAAGGAATAGCAGCCCATAGTCAAGCGCAGCAGGACTCCCTACGTCATATTATCCGTGAATTGCTGGGAAACTATGATTTTTTTAAGGCGCATGCCGGTAAGCAATTTGTCCGCAAAGTAGGAAGCGGCAGCGTGGTGTATGGCGCTTATGGAAGCACCGAGCTGTCCGCACTGGGTGTTGACAGAGATTTTGAGGCGGTTAACCCAAGTACAGGTAAATATGCGAATGGCGTCGCCTGGAATCACCGCCGGATAATCCTTCCATCTCAAAATGAACAAGGTCAACATACAGCCAATAGAACGCATGGGAATAAAAAGGCTGCCAGTATGGATAGGGATGTGCCAGATCTTTCGGCCCTGGGCGTAACAGATATTTACTTTGTCTCCAATCAACTGGATTCGGTACGCAGTATCCGGCTAACGCTCAGAGTGGGTGGTAAAAAACCGGTGCTCTATGACGCTGTCACTGGTCGTATCACGGCAACCCGGCACTGGCAGACAGATGTCCATAAAACGACACTTAAGATCACCTTGCCGCAAAACGGATCTCTGTTTGTTTTATTACAGCCAGCAGAAAAAGCAACACAATCCGGATGGGACACAGCCCTGCAGACAAAGGGCAGAAGCGCTAAAGCACCCGAAGAATTTTACGTGCCGGCGCAACAGCTGCAGGGTCCATGGAAAGTCCAGTTTGATCCCAAAAGAGGTGGCCCTGAAGCTGCCGTGACCTTCAAAGGGCTCCAGGACTGGACCGCGATGCCTGAGGCCAGTATTAAAAATTATTCCGGTATGGCTACTTACCGGATCCGTTTTAAATGGGCGGGTAAGGTACAGGCAAATAGAGCCGTTACAGGCCGCAGGATTTTGCTTTTATTGGGTAAAGTCTGTGACATGGCCAGTGTCCGGTTAAATGGTATGGATATGGGTGTCGCCTGGACCTATCCTTACCAGGTAGATATCACCAAGGCAATCAAATCAGGAGATAATGATTTGGAAATCCAGGTAGCCAATACGTGGGCTAACCGGATACTGGCAGATGAAAATTTACCCGTGGATCAAAGGCAGACCTGGACCACCAGTCCCTTTAACCTGCAGGGGCATCAACCGTTGCCATCAGGCCTGCTTGGGCCTGTGCGGCTCATGATCGCGAAGTAAGATAAAGTAAGACAAGGTAACCTAAAGTAACCTAAGGAGATATAAAGTAATGCAAAGTAATATGCTGACAGACTTAGCATAAAGACAATTCAGCCATCCGCTCCGGTAATAGAAATTAAATCAAACACGGTTAAATTATAAAAAAAGAATGCCAAGAAAATACCTTTTAAAATTCTCAGACAGACGGTTCATGAAACGCTTTGTCTTATTGCGTTTCATGATTATACTGGTAGTTGCTTTTATGGCTATGCCACCTGTCAGGAGCCAGGCGCAATCTTCACAGAAGTCCTTAAGCAGCCCCCGCGGGCTGGACCCCAGGGCCGGCATAACGGATACTAAATACAGCCCTTTTGCCAGACTTCACGGCGTGCCCATGCAAGACGTCAGCTGGACGGACGGCTTTTGGGCCGATTGGTTTAAGGTATGTGACAGCTCCATGGTACCCAATATGTGGCATTTGTTTAATAACGATACCTTAAGTCATGGATTTAAAAATTTCAGGATCGCCGCCGGCCTGGATACCGGCGTACATATCGGACCTCCTTTTATGGACGGGGATTTTCTTAAATGGCTGGAAGGCACTGCTGCTGTATATGCGCATACAAAATCACCCGTACTCGCCGCTTTAATGGACACTGTAATAAAGGTGATTACTAAAGCGCAACGGGCGGACGGCTATTTGGGAACGCAGGTACAGATTGCCGCCATGGCCCGTGCGGATTCTTTACAGGTTTTTGGCGATACCCTGAGTTTTGAGGCCTACAATATGGGGCATTTAATGACGGCGGCCTGTGTTTATTACAGAGCCACCGGCAAAACAACTTTGCTGAAAGTTGCTGAGAAGGCCGCCGATTTTCTGCTTCGATATTATCAGCATAGTTCCCCGGCCCTGGCGCGCAGTGCTATTTGTCCGGCGCATTATATGGGGGTTATCGAACTATACAGGACCACCGGCAAGAAAAAGTACCTGACGCTGGCGGAAAAACTATTGAACTTAAGAGACGGTGTAACCAATGGCACAGATCAGAATCAGGACA
>Ga0164242_10008122_pt1 | contig 11401 bp, 9 predicted proteins | sample OricomgcompostMG_FD_108783 | JGI IMG/M metagenome (GOLD analysis project Ga0164242, IMG submission 108783) | Miracle-Growth compost microbial communities from Emeryville, California, USA - Original compost - Miracle growth compost (MG) ...
AGGTCGGCCGGTGCGCCCTGCACGGCCAGCAGCTCGCCGCTGATCGCGTCCTCGTTCGCGGCCAGTTGCCGGGCCACATCGCCGAACGCGGCTGCCAGCTGCGCGTCGTCGGTCTGGCCCGCCAGTTCTTGCGCCCAATACAGCGCCAGGTAGAAGTGGCTGCCCCGGTTGTCGATCTCACCGGCCTTGCGGCTGGGCGACTTGCCCTGCTCGAGCAGCGTGGCGGTGGCCCGGCCGAGTGTGTCGGCGAGGATGCGGGCGCGGGCATTGTGGGTCTGGTCGGCCAGAAACGCGAAGCTCTCGGCCAACGCAAGGAACTCACCCAGGCTGTCCCAGCGCAGGTGGTTCTCCTTCAGTAGCTGCTGGACGTGCTTGGGTGCCGAGCCGCCGGCCCCGGTTTCGAACAGGCCGCCGCCATTGATGAGCGGCACCACCGACAGCATTTTCGCGCTGGTGCCCAGCTCCAGGATCGGGAACAGGTCGGTGAGGTAGTCGCGCAGCACGTTGCCGGTGACCGAGATCGTGGTCTCGCCGCGGCGGATGCGTTCCAGCGACAGCGCCATCGCCTGCTCGGGCGCCAAGATCTCGATCTGCAGGCCGTCGGTGTCGTGCTCGGGCAGGTACTGGCGCACCTTCGCGATCAGGTTCGCGTCGTGCGCGCGGTCGGCGTCCAACCAGAACACGGCGGGCGCCTGCTCGGCCCGGGCCCGGGTGACTGCCAGCTTCACCCAGTCGCGGATCGGCACGTCTTTCGTCTGACACATGCGCCAGATGTCGCCGGCCTGCACCGGGTGGGCGAGCACGACCGTGCCCTGCTCGTCGACGACCTGGACGGTGCCGGCGGCGGAGATCTCGAAGGTCTTGTCGTGGCTGCCGTATTCTTCGGCGCTTTGTGCCATCAGCCCGACGTTGGGTACCGAGCCCATGGTTGCCGGGTCGAACGCGCCGTTCGCGCGACAGTCGTCGATGACAGCCTGGTAGATCGGGGCGTAGCTGGAGTCGGGGATGACCGCGAGCGTGTCCGCTTCTTCCCCGTCCGGCCCCCACATGTGCCCGGAGGTGCGGATCATCGCCGGCATCGACGCGTCGACGATCACGTCGCTGGGCACGTGCAGGTTGGTGATGCCCCGGTCGGAGTCCACCATCGCCAGCGCCGGCCCGTCCGCCAGGCCCTGCGTGAACGCGCTCCGCACGTCGTCGCGGAGGTCGTCGGGCAATGCGTCCAGACCGGCGAGGATCGCGCCCAGCCCGTCGCTGGGGCTCAGTCCGGCCGCGGCGAGCTGCTGCCCGTACCGGTCGAAAACGTCGGCGAAGTAGGCGCGCACGACGTGTCCGAAGATGATCGGATCGGACACCTTCATCATGGTGGCCTTCAGGTGCACGGAGAACAGGACACCCTCGTCTTTGGCACGGCGCACCTGCTCGGTGAGGAACCGTTCCAGGGCCGCGGCGCTCATGACGGTGGCGTCGACCACCTCACCCGCCTGCACCGCGATGCCGTCCTTGAGCACCGTGGTGGTGCCGTCGGCGCCGACCAGTTCGATGCGCAGCGAGCCGGCTTGTTCGATCACCGCGGAGGCCTCGTTGTGGCGGAAGTCGTCGGCGGTCATGGTGGCCACGTTGGTCTTCGACTCCGGCGACCAGGCGCCCATCCGGTGTGGGTGCGAGCGGGCGTACTGCTTGACCGCGGCCGGGGCGCGTCGGTCTGAGTTGCCTTGCCGCAGCACCGGGTTGACCGCACTGCCCTTGACCCGGTCGTAGCGTTCGCGCACGTCGCGTTCGGTATCGCTGGCGGGCTCGTCCGGATAGTCCGGCAGCGCGTAGCCCAGTGCCTGCAGCTCGGCGATCGCCGCCTTGAGCTGGGGGACCGAGGCGCTGATGTTGGGCAGTTTGATGATGTTGGCCTCGGGCTCGTTCGCGAGCGCGCCCAACTCGGCCAGCGCGTCGGCCGTCTTCTGCTCGTCGGTGAGGTAGTCGCCGAAGACGGCGATGATGCGGCCGGCGAGGGAGATGTCGCGTACTTCGATCTCGACTCCGGCGGTGGCGGCGTAACTGGAGATCACCGGCAGCAGCGAGTGCGTCGCCAGCATCGGCGCCTCGTCGGTGTGGGTGTAGATGATCTTCGCCACGGTGTCGCTCCAACCTCTGGGACCGGGATCACTCGACGTCAAGATAGCCGACGGGTGTGGGATGTGGCCGGCTCGTCTCGGCTCCCAGGATGCCCGGGGCTAGGCGTGGTCACCGTCGCCGGGGGCCGGTTCGACGGCTGGCGCGAACGGCAGGTGGTTCACCCAGCTGGTGCGAGCAGCGACCCACACCGTGAGACCGGGCGGCGTGTGTACGGAGAGCCGGCCGGTGCCCAGCGCGGGAATCGTGTGCTTGTAGCGAAAGTAGACGGCCACGAGGTGCCGGCCGGCCGGGACCTGCACCCGGCGCGGCCGTGCCCACTGGCATTCGTGTTCGACGCCGTCGACCGAGACGTACGGGCGTGCCGCCCAGCTCAGCAGCCACCGGTTCGCCCAATGGGCGCGGAGGGTGACGACGAGCTGGCTCGGGCGCTCGGCGCTGCTCATCGCACCGCCCGACCCGTCAGCGGCCGCGCCACTCGCGTTCGAACGGCAGTCGCCACGCGTGCGGGGCGATGAGCTGATGGATCGCGTTCGGTCCCCACGTGCCCTGTCGGTAGGGCTTCACCGGCGGCGGATTCTCCAGCAGCGGCGCCGATCGGTCCCACAGGCTCTCGATGCCCTCGGCCCGGGTGAACAGGGTGTGGTCACCGCGCATCGCATCCAGGATGAGCCGCTCGTACGCCTCCAGGACGTCGGCCACCTCGGCCGTCTCCTGGGTGGCGAACTGCATCGACATCTTTTCCAGCCGCATGCCGGGACCGGGTCGCTTGCCGTAGAACGACAGCGACATGCGGGAGGCGTCCGCCAGGTCGAACGTCAGATGGTCCGGGCCTTGGGTGCCGACCCCGGACCCGAGCGGAAACATCGATTTCGGCGCCTCTTTGAACGCGATGGAGATGATCCGCTGGCCCTCGGCCATGCGCTTGCCGGTCCGCAGGTAGAACGGGACACCGGCCCACCGCCAGCTGTCGATGTGGCATTCCAGGGCGATGAACGTCTCGGTATCCGAATCCGGCGCCACCCCGGGCTCGTCGCGGTAGCCGTCGTACTGGCCACGGACGACCAGCGCCGGGTCGATCGGCAGCAATGAGCGGAACACCTTGTTCTTTTCCTCGGTGATCGCCCGTGGTTCCAAGGCGGTGGGCGGCTCCATCGCGACGAATGCCAGCACCTGCAGCAGATGCGTGACGACCATGTCCTTGAACGCGCCCGTCGCCTCGTAGAAGTCGGCGCGGTCGTCCAAGCCGAGGGTCTCGGGAATGTCGATCTGGACGTGATCGATGAAGTTGCGGTTCCAGATGGGCTCGAACAAGCCGTTGGCAAACCGGAACGCGAGAATGTTCTGCGCCGCTTCCTTGCCGAGGAAATGGTCGATGCGGAAGATCTGCTGTTCGTCGAAGGTCTCGTGGATGCGCGCGTTGAGTTCGATGGCGCTGGCCAGATCGGTGCCGAACGGCTTCTCCATGATCACCCGGGCATGTTCGACCAGGCCAGCCGTACGCAACGTGTCGATGACCGGCAGCGCCGCCTTGGGCGGCACGCTCAGGTAGTGCAGCCGCTGAGGGTCGTCGCCGAGCTGGGCCTCAGCGGCGGCCACGGCGGCGGCGAGCGCGGCCGGACCCGCGTCGTTCGGCACGAACGTCAGCAGCTCGGCGAACTGCTCCCACTGGTCTTCGGTCACCGGGTGACTGCTGAACTCGTCCACCGCAGCTCGGGCGAAGGCCCGGAACGAGGCGTCGTCGTGCGGGTCGAGCGACGTGCCGACGACGCGCAGCTGCGACGTGAACGCGGAGGAGGTCAGCCGCGCCAGCCCGGGCAGCAACTTGCGCCGGGCCAGGTCGCCGGTGGCGCCGAACAGCGTCACGACATGCGGGGCGACGTGCTCGCGCGGCATCCGCGACGACCGCCGGGCGGCGGTAGCCGGGTAGGCGATGGTGTCGTTGTTGACGATGGGCATGCCCGCACGATGCCACCAGTAGGCACCGGTGCGCAGCCGACGAGGTGCCGGACTGCGTCAGGCCGTGATCAGCTGCCGCACCCGTGCGGCCTGTCGGGTGAGGTGGTCACGCTCGGCGACGCTGGCGGCAGCCCGGGCCGCCTGGACGTACAGCTCGGCAGCCAGGTGCAGGTCGCCGGCCTGCTCGTGTAGATAGGCGGCCGCGGCGACATACCGGGGCAGGGTGGGATCCAGCCGAGCCAGTTCGGCCAGCCCCGCGCGCGGGCCGTCCGCGCCGCCCACGGCCACCGCGCGGTTGAGCCGCGCGAGCGGGTTGCCGGTCAACCGCACCAGCTCGTCGTACCACTCCACGATCTGCACCCAGTCGGTCTCGGCGGCTGTCCTCGCGTCGGCGTGCAGCGCGGCGATCGCGGCCTGCGCCTGGTACTCGCCGAGCCGGTCTCGCGCCAGCGCCGCCTGCAGGATCTGCACGCCTTCGGCAATCAGGGCGGTGTCCCACCGGCTTCGGTCCTGGGCCGACAGCGGCACCAACCGGCCATCCGGCCCGGTGCGGGAGGCACGCCGAGCGTGGTGCAACAGCATCAGCGCCAGCAGCCCGGCGACCTCCGGCTCGTCGGTCAGCGTAGCCACCTGACGAGTCAGCCGGATGGCCTCGGTGGCCAGGTCCACATCGCCGCTGTAGCCCTCGTTGAACACCAGATAGAGCACCCGCAAGACCGTGGCGAACTCGCCGGGCTGGTCGAGCCGAGCTCCGGCGAGCCGGCGCTTGGCCCGGCTGATCCGCTGCGCCATCGTGGCCTCGGGGACGAGGTAGGCGGCCGCGATCTGGCGCGTGGTCAGGCCCCCGACCGCACGCAGCGTGAGCGCAACCGCCGACGCCGGCGGCAACGACGGATGCGCACACAGGAAGTACAGCTGCAACGTGTCGTCGGCGGTCTGCGACGGCCCGACTGGCGGCTCCAGCGTGACGGCCGCCTCCCGCTCGCGCCGGCTGGACTCGGACCGAAGCTGGTCGAGAAACTTGCGCCAGGCGGCGGTGACCAGCCACCCCTTCGGGTCGGCGGGCGGTCGATCCGGCCACGTCTGCAGCGCGCGGATCAGCGCCTCTTGCACGGCGTCCTCGGCCGACGCGAAGTCTGCGCCGCGCCGGACGAGGACACCGATCACCGCGGGAATCAGCTCCCGCAGCGCCGACTCGTTCACTCGGTGACCGTAGGCGGTGCGGCCAGAAACGGCCGCACCTCGAGCCACTCGTGGATCGGCTTGCCGCCAGGGCCCGGCGCCGCCGACAGCTCACCGGCGAGTTCGACTGCCCGGTCCCAGGAGTCGACGTCGATCACCATCCAACCCGCGATCAGGTCCTTGGTCTCCGGGAACGGGCCGTCGACCACCGGCGGCCGGCCCTCGCCGTCGTAGCGCACGTACGCGCCGTCCGGCGCCAGCGCCTGCCCGTCGATGAACTCACCGGTGCGCTCGAGTCGGGCGGCGAAGTCGTGCATGTAGCCCATGTGCGCATCTACCTCGGCCGGTGTCCACTGGTCCATCGGCGGGTAGTCGACCACCGGGGCCGGGTTGCCGCGATAGTGCTTGAGCAGGAGGTACTTCATGGCAGGCTCCTTCGTCGTCGTGCGGCCCATGATGGCCGCTCACATCCCGGGGACGGAGCCGATGCGGTGATCTCGACACGGCGTTGGTCTCGCCGGCATCAGAACGGATTGACGACTGCGACGCCGTCGTAGTCGCGGCCGTCGTCCCACGTGCAGCTCGCTACCGTGGAGACCGTGCAGACCGACCAGCCGGCGACCGAGTTCGATGTCAGCGAATGGATCGGTCCGCCCAGCCCGCTGGCATCGCTGCGAGGCAAGGTCGTTCTCGTCGAAGCGTTCCAGCTGCTGTGCCCCGGCTGTGTCAGCAACGGAATACCGCAGGCGCAGCGGGTGCAACGCATGCTGCCGGAGGTCCGGGTGATCGGCCTGCACTGCGTCTTCGAGCACCACGAGGCCCAGGGGCCGGCGGCGGCGCTACGTGCATTCATGAGCGAGTACCGGATCGACTTCCCGGTGGCGATCGATCGACACGACGGCAGCCCCATCCCGGTGACGATGCAGGCCTACGCGCTGCAGGGCACCCCGTCGACGCTGCTGATCGACCGGGCCGGACGGCTGCGGCTGACCCACTTCGGCACGCTGGCGGACGTGGCGCTGGGCGCCCACCTGGGCCAGCTGCTGAGCGAAGGCAGCGACTGAGCGGTCCTCGCCGACGCCGGGCGCCCGACCCTGCGCGGCCCGTGCGATGCTCGGGGCAGCCCGAGTGCGCAGGAAGGACACCGGATGGACAACCCTCTCTACCGGTACTCCGCGATCACCGACCGGCCGCCCCTACGGTGGCCGGACGGCAAGCGGGTCGCCTTCTACGTCGGCTTGAACGTCGAGCACTACCGGTTCGACGCGCCGTCGACCAGCATCTTCGCCGGCACCGCCGGTCTGGTTCCGGACCCGCTGAACTACGGCTGGCGCGACTACGGCACGCGGGTCGGGTTCTGGCGGATGCTGGACGCCTTCGACTCCGCTGGTGTCCGAGCGAGCGTGCTGCTGAACTCCGACGTGATCCCACGCTGCCCGCAGATCATCGAGGCCGGGGTGGCGCGCGACTGGGCCTGGCTCGCGCACGGTGTCGACAACTCGACCTACCAGACCGGCATGGACGTCGACGCCGAACGGGCCCAACTCGGCCAGATCGTGCGCGCCATCGAGGCCGCGACCGGGCGGCGGCCACGCGGATGGCTCGGTCCGGCCCTGACCGAGACCCTGAACACGCCGCAGCTGCTCGCCGATCTCGGCCTGGACTACGTGCTCGACTGGACGTGCGACGACCAGCCGTTCCCACTTCAGGTCGAACGATCACGCCCGTTCTTGTCGGTGCCGTACTCGATCGAGGTCAACGACATCTCCCTGTTCCTGGGCACCGGCATGTCCGGCCCGGACTTCCAGCGCATCGTCACCGACCAGGTGGACCAGCTGATCGCCGACTCCGCCGAGTCCGGCCGGGTGATGGCGCTGTGCCTGCACCCGTTCGTGACCGGCCAGGCCTTCCGGTACAAGTACTTGAAGGCCGCCTTGGACTACATCGCCGCCCAACCCGACGTCTGGCTCACGACCAGCGACGACATCGCCGCCTGGTACCTGCGCTCGCACGCCGAGCCTGCGAGCTGATCGTGGAGATACCGCCCGAGCTGTCGGACACGCTGGCCTTCTACCGATCCCGCGGTTACGCCGGCCGGGTCGGGTTCGGCGCGCGTCCGGCCGTGCTCGTGGTCGACTTCTGCAACGCGTTCACCGATCCGTCGCAGCCGCAGGGGATGGACCTCAGCGGGCCGGTCGCGGCCACCGTGCGGCTTCTCGAGGCCGGTCGCGGTGCCGGCGTCCCCGTCGTGTTCAGCTCGATCGCGTACGGGCCGGCGCTGGAGGGTGCGGACCCGTGGATCTGCAAGATCCCGTCCAATGCGGGCCTGGTGGTCGGCACGCACGCGGTCGAGCTCGACGCTCGTCTGGGTCGACGGGCAGCGGAGCGAGTGCTCGTGCGGAGGCAGGCCTCCTGCTTCTTCGGCACCGGCCTCGCCGACGACCTGCGCACCCAGGGGGTCGACACCATCATCGTCACCGGCGCGACCACCAGCGGCTGCGTCCGTGCGACGGTCGTGGACGCGTGCGCCTACGGCTTCCGCACGGTGGTCGTCGAGGACGCTGTCGGTGACCGGGCCGCACTCCCGCACCTGGTCAACCTGTTCGACATGGATGCCAAGTACGCCGACGTCGTCGGCTCGGCCGAGGTGGTGGCGTACCTGACGGATCTGACGGGTTAGCGGCTGGCGGGGTGCCGAACGAAAGCCCCAGGCCAGAAGACCTGGGGCTTGGGTGCGCGAGGGGGGAGTTGAACCCCCACGCCCTCTCGGGCACACGGACCTGAACCGTGCGCGTCTGCCTATTCCGCCACTCGCGCCGACGCCGGACGAGCCTAACACGCACCGGGCAGCACTCCCGCATCCGCTCAGCTCAGCCCAACGCCGCCTCACTCGTCAACCGCCTCGCGGCACTTCGAGTCCCGCCCGTGCGTTCTGTACGTGACGGCTGTCCGCCTCGCCACCCATCCGACGAGGCCGGGCGGCCGCTCGCGTCGCGCTGCGATCGGCGTCCGGCCGGCCGGCTCAGCTCACTTTTCCCCGGCTCCGCTCATCTAGCAACGTGAGCGAACCGGAGAAAGCCGACGTTAACGGCGGAATCCTCCGGCGGCCGGCGACGCGTGAGCAGGGCAGATACCATCGACCGACCGTTCCGCCCAGACCCGACCAGCAGATCCGGAGGTCTCGAGTGAGCTTCGTCGAGCGCTTCGAACGCAAGCTCGAGAGCCTCGTCAACAACACGTTCGCCCGGCTGTTCCGCTCCGACGTCAAACCGGTCGAGCTGCGGTCGGCGCTCGAGCGCGAGCTGGACAACAACGCCCAGGTGCTCTCGCGCGACTCGTCGCTGGCCCCGAACGCCTTCGTCGTCGAGCTCAGCCCGTCCGACCACGACCGGCTCTCCGGCTACGGCGAGGCCCTCTCCGGCGACCTGGCGAAGGCGGTCGAGGAGCACGCCCACGTCGAGCACTACGAGCTGCCCGGCAGCGTGCAGGTCGAGCTCGAACCCGCCGACGACCTGTCCACCGGCCGCTTCCGGGTGCGCAGCCGGCCGATCGCGCAGACCACCGTCCGCTCCGCCCGCGAGCAGGTGGCCCGGCACGACCAGCCGGGTGCGGCCGCGCACGCCACCGCCAACTCCGACGAGCCCGCCGCCTACCTGCGCGCACCCCAGCAGCCGCCATCCCCGCCACGGCAGCCGGCAGCCGCGCACCGGCCGAGCCAACCGGCGCACGCGCCCCCGCGCCCGGCCTCGCCCGATCCAGCCGCCCCCGATCCGGCCGGCGAACCCACCCGGTCGGTGCCGGGACTGCGCCCACCGGCCCCCTGGGTGGACGTCAACGGCCGCCGGCACGAGATGCCGCCGCCGGGCGTGCTGGTCGGCCGCGGCAGCGACGCCGACCTGCAGATCATCGACCCGGGCGTGTCGCGTCGGCACGCCGAGATCCGGGTCGCGTTCATCGGTCGTCGCTACACGGTCACCTTGCACGACCTGGGCTCGACCAACGGCACCGAGGTGGACGGCCAGCGCACCACGTTCGCGACGCTCGCCGACGGGTCCAGCGTCAAGATCGGCGACACGATGCTGCGGGTCCACATCCCGTCGGCGGCGACGTCGCAGGGTTGAGCCATGTCCGAGCTGACGGTCACCATCATCAAGCTGGCCTTTTTGGCCGTGCTGTGGCTGTTCATCCTCTCCGCCGTGTCGGTGATGCGCGCTGACCTGTTCGGCACCCGGGTCGGCCGGGCCGGGCAAGCCGGGCAGCCGCCGGCCGAGTCCAAGCCGGGCAAGCCGGCGAAACCGGCCAAGCCGCCGAAGCCGCGCCGGGGTGCGCCGGCGCAGGCAGTGGTGATCGCGGGCCGCAGCTCGGGTACGGCCATCCGGCTCGGCGAGCGCAACGTCGTGCTCGGCCGCGGCCCGGACGCCGACCTGCGCATCGACGACGAGTACATCTCCAGCCGGCACGCCGTGCTCCGGCTGCACGACGGCACCTGGTACGCCGAGGACCTGGGTTCGACCAATGGAACCTTCGTCGGCGGCGCCCGCATCCACGGGCCGACGGAGGTCCGCACCGGCTCGCACGTGCGGTTGGGCAAGACCACCGTGGAGCTGCGGAAGTGAGCCTGCACCTCGGCGTCGCGCTGGTGTCGGACCTGGGCCTGCGCCGCCCGAAGAACGACGACTCCGGCTTCGCCGGCCGTCGGCTACTCGCGGTGGCCGACGGCATGGGCGGGCACGCCGGCGGCGACGTCGCCAGCGCCCTGACCATCGACGCTCTGCGCGACCTGGACGCCACCGCGGTCAGCGACACCCCCGAAGAGGACGCCGGCCTGCTCACCACCGCGGCGGCGCGTGCCGACGAACGGATCAGCGAACGCGGCCGGGCCGAGCCGAGCCTGTCCGGGATGGGCACCACCTTGACCGCCGCCCTGGTCCACGGCGACTCGCTGGTGTTCGCCCACATCGGCGACTCGCGCGCCTACCTGTACCGGCCGGCCGATGCGGCCGCGGGGGAGCGGGCCGACCTGGTGCAGCTCACCCACGACCACACGTTCGTGCAGTCGCTCGTCGACGAGGGCCAGCTCAGCCCGGAGGAGGCGGCCAAGAGCCCCTACCGGTCGGTGATCCTGCGGGTGCTCGACGGCCGACCGGACAACGAACCGGACACGTTCGTCGTCGACCTGATCGACGGCGACCGGGTGCTGCTGTGCAGCGATGGGCTGTCCGACTTCGCCGAGAAGCGCATCCGGGACCTGCTGGCCGACGCGCCCGACCCGGACGCGGCCTGCCGCGCCCTGGTGGACGCGACGCTGGACGCCGGCGCACCGGACAACGTCACGGTCCTGGTGGCGTTCGCCACCGACGCTTCGGCTGAGCCGGGCGCGCTCGGGCCGGACGACACCCAGCCCGATCTGACCGAGGCCGAGCCGATCATCGTCGGCTCGGCGGCGATGGCGGTGGACGAGTCCGGCGAGATCACCGTCGGCAACCTGCCCGCCGACGCGCTGCTGCCCGCGGCCGGCGACCAGTACGGCCGGTTCGACGACGAAGACGACGAGGACCGCCGGTACGCGCCTCGGCCGCGGTCACGCTGGCGCTGGCTACGCCGCGGCGCGATCGCGCTCGGCGTCGTTGCCGTCCTGGTCGTGGCCGGTGGCCTGGGCTACTGGTGGACCCAGCAGCAGTACTACGTGGGCACCGTCACCGCCGACGGGCAGCCCGCGAAGGTGGCGATCTATCAGGGCATCGCCGACCCGATCACCGGGCTCGAACTCTCACATGTGCGGCAGTCGGTGGACTTGACCCTGGACGAGCTACCCACCTATCAGCGTGAACGGGTCGCCGAGACCATCTCGGCGAAAGACCTCCCAGCGGCGCAGTCCATCGTCGCGCAGCTGACCACGATCGCGCAGCGCTGCGCCGGGCAGCCCACCGCAGCCGGCGCCGACAGCAGCATCCCGCTCGAATGTTCCGGCGTGGTGGCACCCCGGCCGACGCCCACCCCGACCGCGACCCGAACCCCCAAGCCCAGCACCAAACCCAAGACCAGCACCAAACCCAAGACCAGCACCAAACCCAAAACCAGCACCAAACCCCAAACCCGCAAGAACTCGAAGACCAAAAACGCGGCGAAGCCG
>Ga0164242_10008123_pt1 | contig 11399 bp, 16 predicted proteins | sample OricomgcompostMG_FD_108783 | JGI IMG/M metagenome (GOLD analysis project Ga0164242, IMG submission 108783) | Miracle-Growth compost microbial communities from Emeryville, California, USA - Original compost - Miracle growth compost (MG) ...
ACTGGGTGGGTACACAGCCAGGCTTCACAATCACGCCGCTGGACGAGGGCGGCTGCGAGGTCACCTTCGAGCACCGCGGTCTCAACGACGAGCTCGAGTGCAAGGATATGTGCAGCCGCAGCTGGGACCACTTCGTCCGCACCAGCCTGAAGGAGCTCGCCGAGGGCGGGCCCGGCGCCCCGAACCGCAGCCCCCGCGACCTCGCCCGCCGTGCCGCCGAGGAGCAGGCCTGACCCGCGATCACGAGGAGGACGTCATGGCCTTCCCGGACCGCATCGAGCGGACCGTCAGGCTGCCCCGGCCTCCCGCCGAGGTATGGCGGGCACTCACCACCGCGGACGGGCTGAGCGCCTGGTTCGGCCAGCACGCCGCGATCGATCTGCGCCCGGGCGGCGCCGCGTCGATGACGTTCGGCAGCGGCACGACCGTCCGGTTGCGGGTGGAGCGGGTCGAGGAGCCGACCGTGTTCGGCTACACCTGGCAGCTGCCGAACCTGCCCGCGGACGATCCGCGCCGCACCTATGTCGAGTTCACGCTCGAGCCCACCGACGACGGCACGCTGCTGCACGTGACCGAGAGCGGCTTCGCCCAGCTGCCGGACGACATCCGGCAGGCGACCTACGACTCGCATCGCGACGGCTGGCAGCAGGAACTGGACGACCTGGTGGAGCACCTCCGTGGCGGCTGATCTCGAAGCCGCCGCCGAGCAGGTGTTCGTCGCGCTGGCCGACCCGACCCGGCGCGCCATCCTGACCGCGCTCGCCGTCGACGGGCCGGCCACGGCGACCGATCTCGCGACCCGCCTGCCGATCACCCGGCAGGCGATCGCGAAGCACCTCGCGCTGCTGTCCGACGCCGGGCTCGTGCGGGCCGAGCCCGGCGAACGGCGCCGGGTGCGCTACCGCCTGCAGTCCGCGCCGATCCAGCTCGCCCAGCAGTTCCTCGCCGCGCTCGCCAATGACTGGGACGACCGGCTCGCCGCGCTCAAAGATCACCTGTCAGCACGCTGACGTCCGCGTCCAACGCCTGCTTGAAGGATCCAGAACGCCGCTCAGCGGCAAATTTCGTACCTGGTCATCAGCACGCCGGCCGGGAACGTCCGGGTCTCCACCAGGTCCAGGTTCACCCAGTCGTCCAACGCTGTGAAGAACGGCGTTCCGCCGCCCAGCAGGACCGGGTGGGTGACGACCACATAGTCGTCGATCAGCCCGGCCCGCATGGCGGCCGCGGCCAAGGTTGCGCCAGCGATGTCCATCCGTCCGTCGCCTTCCGCCTTGAGACGGGCGATCTCAGCGACCGCATCACCGGTGAACGCGCGGGCGTTCCAGCTGACCGGGCCGACAGTCGACGAGAAGACCACCTTCGGCATGTCCCGCCAGCGGCGGGCGAATTCGATGTCGGCCGCCGTCGCCTCGGGCTGCTGGTCGGCCGTCGGCCAATGGGCGCTCATCGTCTGCCACAGCTTGCGGCCGTACAGCGACAACGCGGTCGTGCCCACGCGATCGGACCACCACTGGAACAGCTCGTCGCTCGGGCCGCTCCAGCCGAGGTCGTCGCCGGGCGCGGCGATGTAGCCGTCCACGCTCACGTTCATGCCGAAGCTCAATGTCCGCATGCGCCCATCCTGCAGCGCACGAGGACGTACCGCGATCAGCCGACGTACTGGTGATCCGAGTGGACGCGACCGTCCGCGCCGAAGGTGAGTACCTCGAGTCCGGAGCCGGCGACCTGGCCGTCGGTCCGCGTGCGCATCACCCAGGTGAGCGCGACCGCGCCGCCCGCGTGGTGGACGAGCTCGCCGAGCCGTTCGAAGACGTACTCACCGGCGGCGACGAACATCTCGTAGGCGCGAGTCACGCGCGCGTACATCGCGTCGTGCCCGCGGATCTCGACGGACGGGAACGGGACGCCGTAGGTCGCCGCGGTGTCCCGGATCTCCTCGGGCGGGTTGACCATCACCTGGTAGCCGTCCTCGGTCCAGACCTCGTCGATCAGGCGGCGGCGCCGCTGCGAGTCGGGCTCGTTCCACTGCCCGACCCAGCGGTCGATCAGGTGCTCGAGTTCGATGTCGGTGGGTTCGGAGCTCATGGACGTGAGCATGTTCCGCGCCGAGCGGCCGCGCGATTCCCTGCAGGGTATGGCGGGACGTCCGCGAACCGGCCAGCATTCGATCGTGACCACGGTCGTCGAACCCGGGCCGTTCGCCCGCGAGCTGCGCCGGTGGCGCGACCATCGGCGCTGGAGTCAGCTCGATCTCGCGATCCGCGCCGACACCACGCAGCGCTATCTGAGCTATCTCGAGCAAGGACGCTCCCGGCCGGGCCGCGCCATGGTCGTGCGCCTGGCCGAGTCGCTCGACCTGTCGCTGCGGGAGCGCAATGCGCTGTTGCTGACGGCCGGTTACGCGCCGGCCTACGACGAACTCGGACTCGACGCGCCGCAGCTGGAACCGGTGCGGACGGCGTTGCGGACCGTCCTCGACGGGCACCTGCCCTATCCCGCGCTCGTCGCCGACCAGTACGGCAGCCTTCTCGAGGCGAACCGTGCCTTCGATCTGTTCACCGAGGGCTGCGCCGCCGAGTTGCTGGCGTCACCGGTGAACGTGCGCAGGCTGGCTGTACATCCGCGCGGGCTGGCGCCGCGGGTGATCAACCTGCCCGAGTGGGGACGTCACGTCACCGAGGCGATGCGCAACGTCGCCCGGATCAGTCCCGATCCGGAACTGGACGCCCTGGTCGACGAACTCGAGGGCTATCTGCCACCGGTCCGTTTCGACGGGGACTACGTCGGTTTCGCGGTGCCACTGCGGCTACGCAGCGACGACGGCGAGCTGACCCTGATCACCACCCTCACCTCGTTCGCCACCGCGACCGACGTCGCGCTCGCGGAGCTGCACCTCGAGGCGTTTCTGCCGGCGGACGAGCAGACCGCCGAGATCCTGCGGGCCCGGGCCGCGCGCGGCTGATCGCCTCAGCGCTTCCTGCGCGCGCGTCCGATCATGATCGGGACGACCTGCTCGACGACCTGCCGCGAGCTCATCGGCGTGCCGTCCGCCATCAGGTGCAGGACGAGCAGTCCCACCCCGGCGTCCGCGCGCTCGGCGAGGTCGGGCGCGTCGCCGATCACCCGCCGCAGCCGTTCGCGGTTGGCCTCGCGCAGCGGCACCAGCTTGGTGGTGCGGATCGCGTCGGCCAGTTCGGGCTCGGTGCCGGAGAAGAGCATCGCCAGGAAGCGACGGCCGCGGCCGGCCAGCGCGGCGTTGAGCCCGAGCAGTCCGTCCACCAGATCCTGATACGGGTCGTCGGTGGGCGGGACGTGCTGCTCGGTCGCGGCCGAAAGGAGCGCGGCCTTGACCAACTCCGACTTCGTCGCCCACCTGCGGTAGAGCCCGCCCAGCCCGATGCCGGCCTCGCGCGCGACGTCATCGACGCGCAGGCCGGCGTACCCGCGCTGGTCGAGCAGTTCGAGGGTCGCCTGCAGCGCCGCCTCGCTGACCGCGGGATCCAGCGGACGTCCCCTCCGCGCCTGCGACGCCATCGGCCCAGATTATCGAAAGTCTTGACTTCCGATTACCGGTCGACCTATAACGGAAGGCATGACTTCCATAAATCGTGCTGTGCTCATCACCGGGGCGAACGGCGGGGTCGGACGCGCGCTGGTCGACCGCTTCGCCGCGGCCGGCTGGCGGGTGTTCGCCGGCGTGCGTGCCCCCGCGTCCGTCGACGAACCGAGCCGGCACCGACACTCGGTGGTCCCGGTCCGCATCGACGTGACCGATCCGGCCGGTCTCGCCGGCGCCTACGACGTCGTCGCCGGGCAACTGCGCGAGGACGGACTGGCCGGGCTGACCGGGTTGGTGAACAACGCGGGCAAGAGCGTCGACGGGCCGCTCGAACTCGTACCCGTGGACGAACTCACCGACGGTTTCGCGGTCAACGTCGTCGGAGCCGTCGCGGTCACCCAGACGTTCCTGCCGCTGCTGCGACCGGCACGCGGACGCATCGTGAACATGGGCGGTGCCGCGGGCCGCGTGGCCATGCCGATGTACGGCGCCCTGTCCGCGTCCAAGGCGGCCCTCGATGCGCTGAGCGACGTGCTGCGGATGGAGGTGCTGCATCAGGGCGTCCACGTCAGTTACGTCGAGCCGGGAGCGCTGCAGACGTCCTTCTTCCAGCGCTCTGCCGAGTCCCGTGGCCGCAACGGGTACGCCGGATCGCCCGCCACGCAGGACGTCTACGCGGCCGCGCTCGAACGGTCGACGAAGGCGATGTCGACGATGAAGCCCGGCGCGCTCGACCCGGTCGTCACGGCGGTCGAGCACGCGTTGACGGCCAGGCGGCCGGCCGCGCGGTACGTCGTCGGCCGGGACGCGAAGCTCATCACCGGCGTCGTCCGCCGGCTGCCGACCCGCACGCGCGACAAGGCGATCCTGCGCTCGATGGATCTGCCGGCCGCGGCGTTCGCCGCTGGCACCGACGCGAGCCGCGCCACGGGCTGAATTCGACGGCCGTCGGTCTCGACGGCAGCCACGCCGAGATCGTCGAGGTCGCGCGTATCGACAGCGCACTCCTCGATGCATTCGGCACTGTCGCTAACGGGCGACCTCGGCGCGGATTAGCGACAGTGCCAGATGCAAACAAGCGCCGCACGGGGCGAGGATTGCACCCGTGGCGGGCACGCTCGCTCTCCGCTCAGCTCCTTGGCGGTGGCGGTGGGATTCGAACCCACGGTGGCTGTTAACCACACACGCTTTCGAGGCGTGCTCCTTTGGCCGCTCGGACACGCCACCGTCGGACAGACTACCGGACGCCCGGGGCCGTCCGAACCACCGCCGAACGCGGCAGCAGCGCAGCCGAGCCCATCCGTCTCAGCGGCGCGAGGAGAAGAACTGCTCCAGCAGGAACGCACAGTCGTCCTCGAGCACGCCCCCCACCACCTCGGGACGGTGGTTGAGCCGCCGGTCGCGCACGACGTCCCACAGCGAGCCGACCGCGCCGGCCTTCGGATCCCACGCACCGAACACCAGCCGCGAGATCCTGGCCAGGACGATCGCGCCGGCGCACATCGTGCACGGCTCGAGCGTCACGGCCAGCGTGCAGCCGGTCAGGATCCACGAGCCGAGCACCGTGCCGGCCCGGCGCAGCGCGACGACCTCGGCGTGAGCGGTCGGGTCGGCGTGCAACTCGCGCTCGTTGTGCCCGGTCGCAATGACGTCACCGGCGGGTGAGAGGACGACGGCTCCGATCGGGACGTCCCCGTCGGCGGGAATCGCGCGTGCCGCGTCGAGCGCGAGCCGCATCGCCGCGACGTCCGAACCGAACAGGGCAGGCGACCCGGTCATGCCCGCAGGTCGTCGAAGACCTCGCCCGCGCCGGCCTTCTCGCACACGGCCGCCAGGACGTCGATCGGCAGCGTGCCCTCGTGCGCGCACATCGCGAGCAGGTCCGTCGCCGGCGTCCCGAGGTCCTCGACGATGCCGGCATCACCGAACGGCGCGCTGTCGTGCGCGGGCGGTGCGTCCTCGTCGTCGTCGAGCTCGTCCTCGCCGATCTCGGTGAGGTCCTCGGCGATCACCGCGGCGAGTGGGTAGCGGTCGGCGGCGTGCCCGTCGGAGAGGAACGCCCGCGGGTCGTCGTCCTCATCGTCGACGCGGACGAGCGCGGCGTACTCGTCGTCCTCCTCGACCAGGACGAGCCGCACGTCGCCGTCGTGATCACGCGCGACATCGGCGATGTCACCGATGCTCTCGCAGTCCGCCAGCGACACCTCGGTCGCGATCCACTTCTCGCCCCGCCGGGCCAGGACGGACGCGAACGCACTCATCGGGTGACCTTGGCCATCTCGGTCGCGCGGGCGTACGCCTCCGCCAGCCCGATGTGGTCGGCGATCGCCTCGAGCATCTCGTCGGGATAGGCATCCACGTCGTCGAGGATCTGCTCCATCTCGTCCTCGCCGAGGCCGAGGTCGGTGAACAGGTCGAGGTCACCGACGGGCCAGACCTCGTCCAGCTCGTCGTCCTCGGGCGGGTCCTCGCCGAGGCGCGCCATCGCCTGCTCGGCGAGCGGGTACTCGACCGACGCGGTGAGATCGGAGAGCAGCAGCGAGACGCGGGCGCCGTCCAGGCGCGCGATCAGGAAGAACTCGTCGTCGACGCACGCGATCACGAACGGGCCACCTTCGGGCGACTGCGCGCGCAATGCCCCGAGCAGCACGCCCAGGTCGCCGAGCACGGACGGCGGCAGCGGTTCGGCGCGCCACTGTCCCGCGTCCCGGAACGCGGCTACCGCGAAGCCGGTGTCCGCCATGTCGCTCACCGCCTCTCGTCGTTCGTCGCCAGCAACCGATCGATGGTTCCGCCGCACGAGCGAACTCGATCCTGGCACGTTCGCGGCGGCGGCGGGAAGTCGTTGCCCGCCCAGGGATAGCGTCAAGCCCATGACCGCGTCGTTCAAGCGAGTTGCCGTGCTCGGCCTCGGCCTGATCGGCGGGTCGCTGATGCACGCCATGCGGCACAGCGGCGCGAGCGGCCACGAGGTCGTCGGCTTCGACGTGGACGCCGACACGATGGCTGCCGCGAGCGCGTCCGGCTACCCGGTCGCGCCGACCGACGCCGCCGCCGTGCACGGTGCCGACCTGATCGTCCTGGCCATGCCGTTGAACGAGGTCGAGGCCGCGATCCGCTCGCTGGCCCCGCACGTCTCGGACGGCACGATCGTCACCGACGTCGGCACGCTCAAGCAGCCCGTCCTCGCCGCGGTGCGAGCGCTGATGCCCAACGCGTCGTTCGTCGGCGGCCACCCGCTCGCCGGCACCGAGGAGAGCGGCTGGCAGGCGACGGACGCGATGCTGTTCCGGGACGCCCCGTGGACGCTCACGATCGAGGACGACACCGACCTGGACGCCTGGCTGCGCCTCGCCGAGCTGGTCTGCGACCTCGGCGCCAAGCCCGTCCCGACGACCGCCGCCGAGCAGGACGCCGCGGTCGCCCGCGTGATCGGGCTGCCGCACGTCCTCGCCGAGGCGCTCGCGCTGACCGGCCTGGACGGCGGGCCGCTCGGCCTGTCGCTCGCGGCCGGCTCGTACACGTCCGGCTCGCGCGTCGCCCGTACCCGTCCCGAACTCGTGGCGACGTGGTGCGACGGCAACGGTGCCCTGGTCGGCGCGATCGACGACGTGGTCGAGCGGCTGACCAGCGCTCGCAGCGCGCTGGCCGCGGGTGGCTCCGTGCTCGAGCTCGCCCGCGCGGGCCACACCGCGCGGATGAACTGGGAGAGCCGCCGCTTCGAACCGGTCGAGCTCGCGGCCGACGTCGCCGAGCTGTGCGAGCACGGGCGGCGCGGGGGCTGGGTGACCGCGGTGCTGCGCGACGACGACGGGCTGCGGCTGCTGGGGATGCGTCCGGTCTGAACCGGCCGGGAGCCGTTTTGGAGCCACCGGGAGCCGTCCCCTATGCTTGGGACGTCCACCGACGGGGCTAGCATGATGCGGTTCGCCGCCCTCATCGTCTAGAGGCCCAGGACGCCGCCCTTTCAAGGCGGTAGCACGGGTTCGAATCCCGTTGGGGGCACGCACGTCCAGCACGACTTTGGTTCCACGCAGTATCCAAGGCCCCGTAGCTCAGTTGGTTAGAGCGCTGCCCTGTCACGGCAGAGGTCGCCGGTTCAAGTCCGGTCGGGGTCGCCACCATTTCGCCGCGCACGCGGGTCGCGCTTGAGGGCGCCGACGCCGAGACCGATCAGGTACAGCGCGAAGCTGATGAACGTGATGTAGACGCTGATCTTCACGTTCGAGTCGATGAACAGGAAGCTCAGCAGCACACCGCCGTCGGCGGCGATCAAGGCGAACACGATCGCGAGCAGCGACGTCAGCAGCGGATGCGCGGTGAAGCGACGTGCCGCCGCGGCCGGCGTGATCGCGAGGCTGAGCACGAGCAGCGTCCCCACGATCTGCGCCGCCTCGGTGACGGTGATCGCGAGGACGTACACGAACACCAGGCCGACGAGCCGGGTGCGGACGCCCCGCGCGGCGGCGACCTCCGGATCGATGGACGCGAACAGCAGCGGCCGGTAGAGGACGGCCATCACCGCGATGACGACGACGGCAATGGCACACAGCACGACGATCTGGTGCGTGCTGACCGAGACGATCGAGCCGACCAGGATGTTCAGCGCCTCGGGCCCGAAGCCGGAGTAGAACGACAGCAGGTAGAACCCGAGCCCCAGGCCGAAGCCGAGGATCACGCCGATCGCGGTGTTGCGTTCGGACTGCCGCGCGCCGAGCACGCCGATAGCGGTGGCGACGACGAGCGAGCCGATCAGCGCGCCGTTGACCGCGTCGTGCGCGATGAGCAGTCCCGCGGCCGCGCCGGTGAACGACAGCTCGGCCGTGCCGTGCACCGCGAACGCCATGTCGCGCGCGGCGACGAACGGGCCGATCAGGCCGCTGATGATTGCGATGAGCGTCGCGGCGATCAGCGCGTGCTGCGCGAACGGGAACGACAGAGTAGTCGAGATGTTGCTGAAGTTCACGACGCGTGTCCTCGCGGATGGTGGTGGTCGTGGTCGTCGTGGCTCAACCCGGCGATCGCGCCGGGCTCGGAGACAAAGGAGTCGGCCGCGCCGACGACGATGATCCGGTCGCGGACGCGCAGGACGTCGATGTCGGTGTCGTAAAGCTCGGACAGCCGCTCGGTGGTCATCACCTCGTCCGGCGTCCCGACCGCCCAGCGGCCGTTCACGAGGTACACGACCCGGTCGACGAGCGGCAGCACCGGGTTGATCTCGTGGGTGACCATGACGACCGCGGTGTCGGTGACGCGGCGGCGCCGGTCGATCAGCTCGACGACCGCGCGCTGGTGGTTGAGATCCAGCGACAGCAGCGGTTCGTCGCACAGCAGGACGGGCGGATCGCTGATCAGCGCCTGCGCGATACGTAGCCGCTGCTGTTCACCGCCGGACAGCTTGCCGATCGGCGCGTCCGCGTACGCGCTCGCGCCGACGGCGGCGATCGCGGCGTCCACCCGCCGGCGGACGTCCTTGGACGACCACGGCAACCCGTAGCGGTGACCGTCCGCGCCGAACGCGACGAGATCGCGGCCGCGCGCGCCGAGGTCGGCGTCGAAGCCCTTCTGCTGCGGCACGTAGCCGACGACATCGCTGCCGCGCCGCGGCGGCTCACCGGCGACGAGTACCTCACCGGACGTCAGCGGCAGCAGACCGAGCAGCACCTTCAGCAGCGAGGTCTTGCCGGCGCCGTTCGGGCCGAGCACCGCGACGAACTCGCCCGCGGCGATGTCGAGATCCAGCCCGTCCCACAGCCGGCGCCCGCCGACGTCGAGGACGGCATCGCGCAGCTGGATGGGGGCGGTGGACACGTCAGCCGCCGAGCGCCGTCAGCAGTGCCCGGGCCTGGCGCAGCTGCCAGTCCTGGAAGTTCTTCGCCGACGGCGGCATCGTCTCGGTGACGCCCACGATCGGCACGCCGCTGCTGATCGCCAGCTGCTTGATCTGCGTGGTCTGCGGGTCGGTCACCTGACCGTTGTACAGCAGGACGTGCACAGTCCTGGACGTGATGGCGTGGTCGAAGGCGACGGTGTCCGCGGGGCTCGGGTCGCTGCCGTCCTCGACCGCGCGGGTGAACCCGACGGGCACCCCGAGCCGCAACCCGGCCGCCTGGATCAGGTAGCCGGGGACGCGCTCGGTGTAGGCGATCGCTGTGCCGGCGTACTTCTGCCTGATCTCGGCGATGACGCGCAGGATCGGCCGCAGGCTGGCGTCGAACGTCTTCGCGTTCCGCTCGAACAGTGCCGCGTCGTGCGGATCGATCGCGCCGAGCTGCTTCGCGATCGCGCCTGCCACGGTGGGCAGGCGGGCGGTGTCGTACCAGATGTGCGGGTTCGGATTGCTGCCCGCGACGTGCAGGACGTGCTGGACGTCCAGCACGGTGCGTCCCTTGACCGGCGCGGCGGCGAGCAGCTTTCCGATGAAGTCGTCGTAGCCCAGCCCGTTCTCGACGACCAGCTGCGCGCGCGCAATTCCGACGGCATCCTTCGCGCTGGACTCGTACTCGTGCGGATCGGTGTTCGGGTCGTCGATGATCGAGGTGACCCGGACGTGGGAGCCGCCGATCTGGCCGACGATGTCACCCCAGAAGTTCTCGGCGGCGACGACCTCGACGGTGCGCGGATCGTGATGGACGGAGCTGCTGCATGCGGTCATCGACAGCGCGGCGGCGGCAAGTGCCAGCACTGCGGTGGCGGTCTTCGCGATCACGGTTCAGGGCTCCATATCGTGAGTCCGGCTGCCCCGTGGAATGCGTAACGGGAACCGTTCTCACTATCAAGTTAGCAAGGGCCGTCGGCCTGCAGACCGGCGGCCCTATTCGTGCTGTGTCAGTGCTCCTCGCGGAAGTCCACGTGGACTCGGGCGATCGGGTCGAACTTGCGCAGAACCATCCGGTCCGGGTCGTTGCGGCGGTTCTTGCGGGTGACGTAGGTGAAGCCCGTCCCCGCCGTGCTGCGCAGCTTGACGACCGGGCGTACGTCGCTACCTCGTGTCATCGGTACCAGCTCCTCTCGACTGCGCTGCTGAAACCCCACGCTAACGAGAATGATTCCCACTTGCAAGTAGCAGACGCGCGACCTGGAGGTGGGAATGATTACCGACTACGCTGACGTCATGGCTCCGACGACCCAGCGCTCGACCGTCCAGGGCGGTGCCGTCCGGGACGCGTTGCGCAGCGCCGACGGCTTCCGCAGCGCGCAGGACATCCACGCCTCGCTGCGCTCGCAGGGCGCGTCCGTCGGGCTCTCGACCGTCTACCGCCACCTGCAGGCGCTCGCCGACCAGGGCGTCGCGGACGTCATCCAGACCCCCGAGGGCGAGTCGACCTACCGCTTCTGCGGCGAGTCGACCAAGACCCACCACCATCACCTCGTCTGCCGGCACTGCGGCCACGCCGAGGAGGTCGAGGCGCGCGCCGTCGAGCGGTGGACGACCGAGGTCGCCGGTCGCTTCGGCTTCGTCGACGTCGACCACACCGTCGAGATCTTCGGGACCTGCGCGTCGTGCGCGAAGTCCCGCCGCGGCAAGCGCCGCTGATTCGATCACGTTCGTACGTGCCAGGGACGCTCCGTATACCCGCGGAGCGCCCCTGGTGCGTGCAGACCTGATCAGCAGTTGACGCAGAACACCTCGGTGTCGACCGAGCTCCTCGGCTCGTCCGCCACCTCACCGGCCGCCTCACCGGCTGGGACGGCCACCAGTGTTTGCGCCGAGCGGCGCGCGGTGAGCCACCGTCCGACCAGGACGACCCCGGTGAGCAGCAGCCCGACCGCCGAGACGCCGACCACGACGGCGATCGTCGTCGACATGCCGGGGATCAGCTTGTCGTGCTGCACC
>Ga0164242_10008124_pt1 | contig 11398 bp, 9 predicted proteins | sample OricomgcompostMG_FD_108783 | JGI IMG/M metagenome (GOLD analysis project Ga0164242, IMG submission 108783) | Miracle-Growth compost microbial communities from Emeryville, California, USA - Original compost - Miracle growth compost (MG) ...
CCGTGGATCGGATGGGACGAGACCGTGGCCGCGATGCCGCTCTTGGCCGTGCTGGGAGTGGCGCTTGCTGTGGTGGCGTCGTTGTTCACGCTCAGGAGGCATCTGAAGGTGTAACCGATCGACCGCCCGGTGCTCGACACCCGAAAGGGGACGCCCGTGGTCCGACCTTCCCCCCGCCCGATGGAACCACATCGGGCGACCTCGGACAGACCAGCTAGATCAGCCAGACCAGATAGGCCAGCCAAGCAAGCCGACCAGCCCCGACCGAACGCGTTCCGGGGCGTGCTGGTGGCGTGCCTGGTCGGGCTTGTCACGGTCAGCATCGCCGGCTGGACTGCCACCGCAGTGGCCAACCCGCGAGACGACAAGCAGCGGGTGGAAAAGCAGCTGGATGCCGCACACGGCGACTTCGACCAGTCCTCGGCGCATCTGGTCGCCGTGGTGCACCGGTTGACGGCTGCCAAGAAGCGACTGTCGGGGGCACAGGACCGGCTCTCGCACGTGCGCGCCAAGCTCGCGGTGGCCCGTGCCCGTGACCGGTCGGCCGCGACCCATCTGAAGAAGGCCGTTGCCAGTCGTGCCCAGGCCAACCAGGCGGTGAAGCAGGCCCAGGCTGCGGTCGTACACCAGCAGAACGCGATCGACGAGTTCGCCAACGCGACCTACCAGAACGCCGATATCACGGCACTGTCGGTGGTCATGGGCGCGCAGAGCCCGGACGAGCTGCTGTCCGCCATGCAGGTCATGGACACCGTCACCCATTCCCAGGCCGCCACGCTCGCCCGGTACAACCATGCGCGAGGCCAACTGTCGGTGCAGCTGGCAGGAGCGAAGGAGGCGGCCGCCACCGCCGCCGAGGCCCGGCGTGAAGCCGCCGCCGCGCTGACACGTACGAAGCGCCTCGAGACCGCGGCCAAGAAGCAGGAACGATCGGTCGCACACCTGGTAGGGGATCTGCGGGTCAAGCGTGCTGCCGCGGCGCGTGCGAAGCGGCAGGCACTGCACCGCATCTATCAGCTGGAAGCCGAGCGCAAGCGCATCCAACACAAGCTCGTCGAGATCGCCCGGAAGCGGGCAGCCGAGCAGCGCAGACGCGAAGAGGCGCAGCGTCGCCGCGCAGCCGAACAGCGCAAGGCCGAACAGCGTCGCGCCGAGCAGCGCCGCGAGCACGACTCCGGCGGCGACTCAGGCCCGTCGGACTCGGGCGGGTCCGGCGGTGACCTGCCGCGCTCGAACGGGGCGATGTTCCCGCGTCCGGTGAACGCGCCGATCACCTCGCCCTACGGCATGCGGTTCCATCCGATCCTGCACGTGTGGAAGCTGCACGACGGCACCGACTTCGGCGTCGCCTGCGGTACCCCGATCCACTCGGTCGCCGCCGGCACCGTCGTGAGCACCTACTTCAACGTCGGCTATGGCAACCGGGTGATCATCGACCACGGCATCATCGACGGCGCCGACATGATGACGTCCTACAACCATCTGACCCGTTACATCGTCTCGCCCGGGCAGCATGTGTCCGCGGGCCAGCTGATCGCCTATTCGGGCACCACCGGCTGGTCGACCGGCTGCCACCTGCACTTCATGGTGTACAAGAACGGCGTGACCGTGAACCCGATCTACTACATCTCCTAGACGGAAGTACCGGCGGGTCGACGGCGGCGGGACGGCGATGTCGGCGGGGAGTCAACGCCAGCCGTTCACCGAGCGCAGCCGCGCCGCGACCTGGTCGAAGCGGGCGCGGTCGAGCGTGGCGCCCTCTCGGCGCACCTGTGCCGGGTCGAGCCGTAGGACGCGATCGATGCGCACCTCGCTCGGCCGGTGGCGTGGGTCCCAATCTCCGGTGCCCAGGTCGAACCAGACTCGTCCGTGTCGGGCCTCGGCCGCGGCGTCCCGGGCGTCGTGATTGTGGTCCTTGCTGGTGAGCATCAGCGCGAGCACCCACGGATCGTCGCGGCCCACCACCAGCACCGGGCGGTCCTTGCCCAGCCGGTAGTCCTCCTCGAACACCACCCGCGTCCACACGATCTCGCCCGGGTCGGGCCGGTCGTCCTCGATCGGGTCGTAGAGCACCGTGGACCTGCCGATGAAGTCGCCCGGGTACTGCGCATGCGGGCGGGGCTCGCGCCGTGTCGCCCGCCGCGGAGCGACACGGCGCAGCAGACGGTGCAGTCGGTGGCCGAGGCTGGCGGTTCGCATGACCGAAGTGTCCCAGTTCTCGCGCACCTGAATCGGGATGCGTCACGGGCGCGGATCCAGGAGAATGGACGGCTCGCCGGCGCCACGGCTGACCTGCCATAGTGAGTCGCCGGCGCAGCACGGCCGCGGCGATCGCCCGGCTATCCGGGGCGACCGATCGACGAGAGGACGCGGGCATGGCCAAGGAACGCGGACGCCAGCTGGTGGCGCAGAACCGCCGCGCACGGCACGACTACCACATCGGGGACACCTACGAGGCTGGCCTGGCCCTGTCCGGCACCGAGGTGAAGTCGCTGCGCGCCGGCCGTGCCTCGCTGGTGGATGCCTTCGCCCAGGTGGAAAGCGGAGAGGTCTGGCTGATCGGCATGCACATCGCCGAGTACGCACAGGGCACCTGGACCAACCACCCGCCGCGGCGCAAGCGCAAGCTGCTGCTGCACCGGCACGAGATCGCCCGGCTGACGGCCAAGTCACGCGATACCGGCAACACCATCGTGCCGCTGTCGCTGTACTTCAAAGATGGCTATGCGAAAGTCGAGATCGCCGTCGCTCGCGGCAAGCGCGAGTACGACAAGCGGCAGGCCATCGCCGAGCGGGAGAGCCGACGCGAGGCCGACCGGGCAATGGCTCGGGCCCGTCGCGGCGAGCGCTGAGGCGCACCGGCGATGGCGCCCACACCACCGATCCGGCAAGTGCTGTCGGTGCAGTCGTCGGTGGCGTACGGGCATGTCGGCAACAACGCGGCGGTCTTCCCGCTCCAGCTCCTCGGCTTCGAGGTCTGGCCGGTGAACACCGTGCAGTTCTCCAACCACACCGGGTACGGATCATGGCGCGGACCGGTGCTGCCGGCCGCCGACATCGCCGAGGTCCTCACCGGGATGCGCGAACTCGGCGTGCTGGCCGAACTGGACGCGGTGCTGTCGGGCTATCTCGGCACCGCCGAGGTCGGCCAGGTCATCTTGGACACGGTCGCCGCGGTGAAAGACGCCGACCCGACTGCCCGCTACTGCGCCGACCCGGTACTGGGCGACCGGTGGTGCGGCTTCTACGTGCGGCCCGGCATTCCCACGTTCATGCGGGACGCGGTGGTGCCGGCGGCTGACGTCACCACCCCGAATCTGTTCGAGCTCGAATACCTCGCCGGCAGGTCGGTGACCGATCTGGACGAGCTGCTGGGCGCCGCCGATGCGGTCCGGGCGGCCGGCCCGGACGTGGTGCTGGTGACCTCCGTGGAGCTGGCCGAGCTGGGCCCGCAGACGATGGCCATGGTGGCTGTCGCCCCGGACGGGGCATGGCTGGTACGCACGCCGCGGCTGGAGCTGGCCGCGGTCAGCGGCGCCGGCGACCTGACCGCGGCCCTGTTCCTGGCGCACTTGCTGCGCGAGGACACGGCCGCCGCCGCGCTGGGTCCGGTCGCGTCCTCGGTCTTCGCGGTGTTGGAGACGACCGTGGCCCGCGGAGGCACCGAACTGGCCCTGGTCGCCGCCCGTGAACAGATAGCCCGCCCGCAGCCGAGGTTCACACTGGACCGGGTGCGCTGAGCGTGGCGGGGGGGGGCGGACCATGGCGGACCGTGGCCAACCGGGAATACGGTCGCCGCGATCGGGGTTGTACCCGTACACTGGCGAGGTCCGGCCGCTCGGCGCGAGCCGTCGCCCGGGTTGACAACTGAACAGCAGCACCCATGGGGGTGAACGGTTTCGACTGTGGACGTAGTTCTCAGGAGAAGCGGGCCGAGGAGCTGGGGTTATCTCGTTAACGCTCCCCAGAAATGAATAAGTGCCAACTCAAAGCGCACTGACTTCGCCCTCGCCGCCTGAGGCGAGCTAGCGAAGGGTCAGCCCAGGAAGGCCTTCGGCCTGGTTCCTGATCTCATCTAGGAGGCTTTACCTGCCGGTTCGGCCACGGGGCCGGCAGGGACACCAAACAGTGGCTGGGCTCGTCAGCGATGTGCCTGGTCAAGTGCTGGAGCCGAGTAGAACGCCAATCAGGCTGCGCCCGGAGAATGTCTGAGTTTGCGCCATAGGACCCGGGTTCGATTCCCGGCACCTCCACGACGAAGCGAGCGCTGTGGAGCACGCATGCGTGCTCCACAGTCGAGCGAGGAGGGAGGTCGAGCGCGAAGCGCGACTACCTCCACCAACGTCGTATGGCCCAGCCTTGTGCTGGGCCATACGACGTTCACCCGCCCAGACGCTCGTCCCGCGCTTGCGTCAGCACCTGAGTGAACACCGCCGGGTCCTGCGCCCCGGGCACGCCGTACCGGCCGTCCAGCACGAAGAACGGCACCGCGGTGATGCCATACACCTGCGCCTGGTCGATGTCGGCTTGCACAGCCCGCGCATACGTCCCCGACTCGAGTGCCTGCAGTGTCTGTGCCCGGTCCAGCCCGACGTCGGCGGCCAGGTCGGCCAGTTCGTCGACGTGCCCGATGTGTCGGCCCTCGACGAAGTAGGCGGCGAACAACTGCTCGGCCAACTCCAGCTGCACGCCGTGTTCCTTGGCAAGATGCAGGGCCTGATGCGCGGCCAGCGTCCGCGTGTGCCGGACCCGGTCGAAGTGGTAGTCCAGCCCGACCGACGCGGCAATTCCGCGCACCTGCTCGAGCATCTGCCGGACCTGCTCGGGCGCCATTCCCTTGTACGCGGTGAGAAAGTCGACCTCGCTGCCGTCGAAGTCGACCGGTGTGTCCGGCGACAGCTCGTAGCTGTGGTAGGTCACGTCCGCCGCGCCGTCGAAGTCGGCCAGCCCACGTTCGAACTTCCGCTTGCCGATGTAGCACCACGGGCAGGCGATGTCGGACCAGATGTCGACAGCGAGGGAAACGGGCATACCGGCACAACCGGGGTGGCGCGATGCCTATTCCGGGCTGATCCGCCGGCGTCGGTGGTCGCGTCAGTGCCCGCCGGTGTCGGAGTCAGCCGCCGCCTGCTCGCCCCGATCCAGCGCCGACAGCCGTGCCATCTGCTCCGGGGACAGCTCGAAGTCGAAGACGGCCAGGTTCTGCGCCTGCCGGGCGGGGTCTGCCGACTTGGGGATCGCTACCGTGCCCAGTTGGATGTGCCAGCGCAATACCACCTGCGCCGCCGTCCGGCCGACCTCGGCGGCCACCGCGGTTACCTCCGGGTGCGCGAGCAGCTCCTTGCCCTGCCCGATCGGTGACCAGGCTTCGGTGACGATGCCGTGCTCGGCGTGGTAGGCGCGCGCCGCATCGCGGGTCAGCGTCGGGTTCAGCTGGATCTGGTTCACCTCAGGTAGCTCGCCGGTCGCGCTGCGCAACTGCTCGAGGTGCGTCGGTTTGAAGTTAGACGTGCCAACGGCCCGGATCAGACCGTCCGCCCGCAGCGCGAGCAATCCCTCGAACGCCTCGACGTAGTGTCCGTACGACGGGTTCGGCCAGTGGATCAGCAGCAGGTCGACGTAGTCGACGCCGAGCCGTTGCGCGCTGGCCTCGAACGCTTGCCGTGCGCCGTCGACGCTGTGCCATGCCCGGTTGAACTTGGTCGTGACGAACACGTCCGACCGGTCGACGCCGCTGGCGCGCAGACCGGCACCGACCCCTGCCTCGTTGCGGTAGTTCTCGGCTGTGTCGACGAGCCGATATCCCTGTTCGAGCGCGGACGCGACCGCACGGGCGGTGTCATCGTCGTCCATCGGCGACGTGCCCAGCCCGATCATCGGAATCGCGGCGCCGCCGCGCAGTGTGATCGTCGGCACACCAGGCTCGGTCCGGCTGTCGGTCGAAGTCATGCGATCTCTCCTGTCAGGTTGCACATTCGGCCCCGCTGGCGTGGCCACGCGACTGTGCCAGTACGGCCACGACGGCCACGTTAGCCGGCCTCGGCCTATAGGATCCTGCGAAACCTGAACATTCAATTCTCGACACCCCGAGCAAGGATCGCCGTGCCGCCCCCGTCTTACCACCAGGACCTCTCCGTCGTCGACCGTCGGGTCTTGCGAACTGGACTGGGTGTGCTCTTCCGCGGGTCCTGGAAGCATCGCCGGCTGTTCGCCTGGGCGTTCATCTCCGGGGTCGCCTTCGCCCTCCTCCAGGTCTACTCGGCAACCGTCATCGGCCAGGTCACCGACGAGGTGATCGTGCCCGCGTTCGAGCATGGCAACCCCGGTCTGGGCGCGGTGGTCAGCGGTGCGGCCTTGATCTTCTGGGTCGCCATCGGCCGCGCCATCACCGTCGCCGGCCGGCGGGTGCTGGCCGCGATGACCCAGTTCAGCCTGTACGCCGACTACCGGCATCAACTCGCCCGCCAGTACATCGAGCTGCCACTGTCGTGGCATCGCCGGCACCCCACCGGGCAGTTGATGTCCAACGTCAACGCCGACGTGGAGGCCATGTGGTTCGTGATGGCGCCGTTCCCGTTCGCACTCGGTACCGTCGCGATGCTGATCTACGCGCTCGGTTCCATCGCGACTTCGGACCTGTGGCTGGGCGTGATCGCGTTCGTGCTGATCCCGGTGATCATCACGATCAACGTCTTCTACCAGCGGGTGGCGGCCCCCCTGGTCACCCGCGGGCAGCGGCTCCGGGCCGAGGTGTCTGAAGTAGCCCACGAGTCGTTCGACGGCGCGAACGTTGTCAAGGCGCTCGGCCGGGAGGCGCAGGAGACCACCCGCTTCACCGACTCCTCGTTCCGGCTACGCGACGCGATGATCCGGGTCGGGTACGTGCGCGGCTGGTTCGACCCGATGATGGACGCACTCCCGAACCTGGGCGTGATCGCCGTGATCGTCATCGGCGCGTGGCGCATCCAGCAGGGCGTGATCGACACCGGCACGCTGGTGTCGGTGTCGTACCTGTTCACGTTGATGGCGCTGCCGCTGCGTTCCATCGGCTGGGTGCTCGGCGACCTTCCCCGGTTGGTGGTGGGTTGGGGCCGGGTCCGCACGGTGCTGCAGGCCCGATCGGACCGCTCGTTCGGCGACGCGCAGGTCGCGACCGGCGGGCCGGTGGCGATGGAGTTCGACCGCGTGTCGTTCCGCTACCACGACGGCGGGTCGCACGGGCGTCAAGCACTCACGACCGCACCCGCGAGCGGGCGCGCGGCCCAGTCGGCCGGTGCCGATTCGCCGCTCGTGCTCGACCAGGTGGACGCCCGTCTGGACCCAGCCGCCGGTGCCCGGGTGGTCGCGCTGGTGGGCGCCACCGGGTCGGGCAAGTCGACGATGGCCCTGCTGGCCACTCGGCTGATGGATGTCGACGACGGTGTGGTCGTGCTCGACGGGCGGCCGGTGTCCGACTACGCCGACGAGGCGATCCCGGCGCAGGTGGCCACCGCGTTGCAGCAGGCGTTCATCTTCGACGACTCGGTGCGCGACAACGTCACGCTGGGCGAGCCCTACGACGACGAGCAGGTGTGGGCTGCGCTGCGGATCGCCCAGGCGGACCGGTTCGTGCACGGGCTGTCAGCCGGCCTGGACACCGTTCTGGGCGAGCGGGGCGGCTCGCTGTCGGGCGGCCAGCGCCAGCGCATCGCCCTGGCCCGGGCGATCGTGCGTCAGCCCCGGCTGCTGGTGCTCGACGACGCCACGTCGGCCTGCGACCCGACCGTCGAGGCGGCCATCCTGGACGGCCTGCGCGCGCTGGACACCAGCGTGCTCGTCGTCGCCTACCGGAAGGCGACGATCGCGCTGGCCGACGAGGTGGTCTTCCTCGCCGACGGCCGGGTCGCCGGCCGCGGCCGGCATCGCGACCTGCTTGCGACCAACGCCGCCTACCGGTCGCTGGTCAACGCCTACGACGAGGCCGCGATCGCGCGGGCGCTGCTGGAGGAATCCGGCGCCGACGAGGACGCGGACGAGACGGCGGGGGCGCGCCGATGAGTGCCCGACTGGATGCCGCCGCCACCGGTGAAGGCGGCATCGCCACCCTGCGCCGAGGCCTGCGGCTGAGCCCGGAGATCTTCGACGGCGTCGGCTTGACCTTGATGTTCGCGGTGCTGTCGACGCTGGGCAAGGTGATCATCCCGGTCACCATCCAGCAGGTCATCGACCGCGGCATCACCGGCACCGCCGACGGCCGCCCGGACATGGGGTTCGTCGCGCGAGCAGCGGTGCTGGCCGTGCTGGTGTTGGCCATCACCACCACCTCCCAGGTGATGATGAACCGCCGGCTGTACCGAGCCACCGAGAGCGGACTGGCCTCCCTGCGTATCCGCGCGTTCCGCCACGTGCACGACCTGTCACTGCTCACCCAGGGCACCGAGCGCCGTGGCTCCCTGGTCTCGCGCGTGACCTCTGACGTGGACACGATCTCGGAGTTCATGTCTTTCGGCGGGCTGATGCTCATCGTCAACTGCGCCCAGGTGGTGATCGCCACCGTGGTGATGGCCGTCTACTCCTGGCAGCTGACGCTGCTGGTGTGGGCGTGCTTCCTGCCCACGCTGGTGATTCTCCGGTTCGTGCAGCTGCGCGTGCGCGCGGCGTACGCGCGGGTGCGGGTGAGCATCGGCGCGATGCTGAGCGCGGTCTCGGAGTCGCTCGTGGGCGCGGCCACCGTGCGTGCGTACGGCATCTCCGGGCGCACCCGCGACCGGATGGATTCGACCATCGAGCAGGTGCGGCGGGCACAGACTCGGGTGCTGCGGCCGCAGGCCGCCAGCTTCACGTTGTCCGAGCTGGTGGACGGTTTCACCGTCACCATGGTGGTGATCGTCGGTGTCGCCATCGGCGCCGGTGCCGGCGGGCAGGTCAGTCTCGGTCGGTTGCTGGCGTTCCTGTTCCTGGTCACCCTGTTCACCCAGCCCGTGCGGATGGGTATCGAGATCCTCAACCAGGCGCAGAACGCCATCGCCGGCTGGCGGCGCGTGCTCGGGGTGCTGGACACCCCGACCGACATCGCCGACCCGGCCAGCGACCCCGACGCCGACCCGCGGCCGCTGCCGTCCGGGCCACTGGGCATCCAGGTCGACCACCTGAGATTTGCCTACCCCGGCGGGCCGGAGGTGCTGCACGACGTGCGCGTGACGATTCCGCCACGCTCGCGTATCGCGGTAGTGGGCGAGACCGGTTCGGGCAAGACCACGTTCGCCAAGCTCCTGACACGGTTGATGGATCCGGGCTCGGGCACGATCCGGATCGGCCACAGCGACGACTGGGTGGACCTGCGCCGGGTGCCGTTCGACTCGTTGCGGTCGAGGGTGGTGATGGTGCCCCAGGACGGGTTCCTGTTCGACACGACGGTTGCCGCCAACCTGGCCTACGGCCGGCCGGACGTCAGCGAGACGCAGATGCGGGCGGCGTTGGCCGACCTCGGCCTGGCCGACTGGTTGGCGTCGCTGCCGGACGGACTGGACACGCCGGTCGGGCAGCGCGGTGAGTTCCTGTCGGCCGGCGAGCGGCAGCTCGTCGCGTTGGCCCGCGCCTATGTGGCTGACCCGGACCTGCTGGTCCTGGACGAGGCCACCTCGGCGGTCGACCCGGCCGCCGACGTCGCCTTGCAGGCGGCGATCGATCGGGCCAGCCGGGGACGCACGACCGTCACCATCGCGCACCGGCTGTCGACCGCGGAGAACGCGGACACGATCCTGGTCTTCGACGACGGCGTGATCGCCGAACACGGCGCGCACGACGAGCTGGTGGCACTCGACGGCATCTACGCCGGCCTGCACCGGTCATGGACGGCTGCCCGGGACACGTGAGCCGCGCAGGGGACCGCCGGCACCGTTAGCGTGGTCGCATGACACCTGCGAGCGGGTCGAGCTGGCCGGCCCTGGGCATGTGCTTCGACCGCACGTTCCCGGCCGGCTTCGTCACCGAGGTAGCCCGCCGGCTCGACACCGGCGGCGCCGACGCCTTGTGGGTGATCGAGGACTGCTTCTACACCACCGCGGTGAGCCTGGCCGCGGCGTCCCTCGCGGTCACCGAGCGGCTCTCGGTCGGGCTCGGCATCCTGCCGTCGGTGGTGCGCAATCCGGCCATGACGGCGATGGAGATCGCCACCCTGTGCGGGCTCGGCCCGGGCCGGGTGCTGCCCGGCATCGGGCACGGTGTCCAGCACTGGATGGGCCAGATCGGTGCGCGGCAGCGGTCGCCGATGACCGCGCTGGACGAGGTCGTCACCGCCGTCAAACGGCTGCTCGGCGGGGAGCAGGTCACCGTCGACGGCAGCTTCGTGCGGTTGCGCGACGTGCAGCTGGCGGCGCCGCCGGCCGATCCGCCGCCGGTTCTGGTCGGCGTGCAGGGCAAGAAGTCGATGGGAGTGGCCGGCCGGGTGGCCGACGGGCTGATCCTGGCCGAGCCGGCCACCCCGGCCGACGTGCGCGCCGGGCTGGCCGCTGCCGGCCGCACGACCCGAGCGGCCGACCCGGACAGCACGGACGACTTCACCCTGGTGGCGTTCTCGAACCTGTGCGTGCGGGCCGATCGCCGCGACGCCCGGCGGGAGATGGCCCCCTGGCTGGGGTCGATCCTCGACCAACAGCGCCCCGCGCTGTCCGACTGGCCGTTCATCGACGACCTGCGGGCGCTCTACCGCGCGGACGGCGTGGACGGGTTGGCCGGCATGCCCGACGACTGGTGGGGGCAGGTCGGGCCGATCGGCACGCTCGACGACGCGCTCGCGCACGTCGACGCCCTGCGTGCGGCCGGGGCGACCGCGGTGGCGTTCTTTCCGCCGGCCGATGTGGACATCGCTCGCCGCCAGCTCGACGACGTCCTCGCTGTCGTCTCGGCATCAGCACGCTGACCCGACGAGTGCGGCTGGACCGAGCGGCCGCCGGCCTGGCCGGCCCCGGCCCTCGCACCGCCGAGCCGTACGGACGCGGCGCACCCCTCGCTACGCTGCCCCGGTGAGCCGGGAGATCCGCGAAGTGCAGGGCGAAGAGGCGGTCGACACCGCACGCGTGTTGACGAATTACGCCTTCGGTTCGGGTCCGCCCGATGCGGCGACGCTGGCGCGGTGGCGCACCGAGGTGGCCGACACCAGCACACCCGTCGACGACAGTCGGGTGCTGGTCGCCTTCGAAGACGGCCGAGCAGTCGCCACCGCGACCGGGCACCGGTTCCGGCAGAACGTGCGGGGCCGAGTGCTGCCGGCACTGGGCATCGGCGGCGTCACGACGCATCCGGACTATCGCCGAGGCGGGCATGTACGCGCCCTGCTCGGCGCGCTGCATCGACGAGCGGTCGACGACGGCGACCTGGTGAGTGCGCTGTACCCGTTCCGGGCCGGCTTCTACGCCCG
>Ga0164242_10008125_pt1 | contig 11398 bp, 12 predicted proteins | sample OricomgcompostMG_FD_108783 | JGI IMG/M metagenome (GOLD analysis project Ga0164242, IMG submission 108783) | Miracle-Growth compost microbial communities from Emeryville, California, USA - Original compost - Miracle growth compost (MG) ...
AGGTGAACAGGACGAACCGGGGCGGCGCCGTACCGGGCTGGGTCGCGAACAGGATCTTGGGCTGCTTCCCTCCCCGAACCGGCGGCGGCGTGGCCGAGACGACCTCGGAGAAGAACGCGTTCAGCTCGGCGGTGCCGATTCGCTTGTGCCAGCTCTCCAGCGCGTTGCGCATCGCCGGAGCGATCCGCCGCACACCGCGTCCGGTCAGCGCGGAGACGTTCAGCTGGGAGGCCCAGGAGAACCGTGCCAGGTCCCGCTCGATCTCTCGATCGAGGCGCTCCCGCCGATCCTCGTCGATCAGGTCCCACTTGTTGAACAGGATGACCATCGCGCGGCCGGCCTCGGCGACCAGTTCGGCCACCCGAAGGTCCTGGTCACTGATGGGCTCGGTCACGTCGAGCAGCAGCAGCACGACCTCGGCGGCCTCGATCGCGGATGAGGTGCGCAGGCTCGAGTAGTACTCGGCTCCCGATGCCTCCTTCACGCGGCGGCGTAAGCCTGCCGTGTCGACAAAGCGCCATGTATCCCCATCGACTTCTACGAGGGAGTCGACCGGGTCGCGGGTGGTTCCGGCGACGGCATCCACCAGTGCGCGCTCACTGCCGGTGAGCTGGTTGAGCAGGCTGGACTTGCCCACGTTGGGCCGTCCGGCAAGGGCCACCCTCGGGATCGGATCAGCCGCCGGGACCGAGGTGTGCGTGGGCAGCTTGGCGACGACCACGTCCAGCAGGTCACCGCTGCCCCGGCCGTGCAGGGCACTGACGGGATACGGCTCCCCAAGCCCAAGGCTCCACAGCGCGGTCGCGTCGGCCTCGAAGGAGGCCGAGTCGACCTTGTTGGCGGCGAGAACCACCGGCCGGTCGCTGCGCTGCAGGACGCGGGCTACCGCGAGGTCGGTCTCGGTCGCACCGACGGTGGCGTCCACCACCAGGATGACGACGTCGGCGGTCTCGATGGCGAGCTCGGCCGCCGCGGCAATCCGGGCCGCCATCCCCCGCGCATCCCGCTCCCACCCGCCGGTGTCAACCACCGTGAAGTCCCGGCCACCCCACTGGGCGTCGTACATCACGCGGTCGCGCGTCACTCCGGGCACATCCTGCACAACTGCCTCACGGCGCCCGAGCACCCGGTTGACGAGGGTCGACTTGCCGACGTTCGGCCGGCCGACCACCGCGACGATCGGCAGCCTGGCCGGGTCCGGCTCGGATCCCGCGGCGCTCATGGTTGCTGCGTGTGTGAGGTGGAGCTGCTGACGACCGCGAGGTGCGCGAGCAGGTGCTGGCGAATCTGCTCAGCCGCATCAGCAATGGTCGCCCGGGCCCGAGGGTCGCCCGCCACCTCGAGACGGAACGGCTCGCCGAAGACGACGTCGATCGGAGCCCGAAGCTTCGGCAGGGCCTTGCCCTTCGGCAGGGCCGCCTCGGTCCCGCTGCACACGACCGGCACGATCGGGCATCCGGCGTTGAGCGCGATGTAGCCGATGCCGTGTTGGATCGTGGCCAGGTCGCCGCTGCCACGGGTGCCCTCCGGGAACACGCCGAGCACGCCGCCTCCGGTGAGCACGTTGAGCCCGTCGCGCAGGTGGGTCCGATCTGGTGTACCGCGCACGATTGGGATCTGGCGTGCGAACCGCAAGACCCGCTTCACGGGGCCGTGGTAGAGCTCGGACTTGACCAGGAACGACGATGGCCGCTGCAGCATGATCATGACGAGGGGGCCATCGAGAAAGCCCGAATGGTTCCCGGCGATGAGGACGGGCCCTTGAGCAGGGATCTTCTCCATTCCGTAGAGCCTCAACCTGAAGTAGACCCTTATGAGAAGCGCCGCGAGATGCCGCACGGCGTACAGAGGGATCGACTCCCGCGTCGGGTCATCGCGCCGGGCCCTCACGAGACCGCCTCTGCCAGCGCGATCACTTTGGCGATGACCGCATCCGCGTCGAGCTCAGTGGAGTCGATGACCACGGCGTCAGCCGCCTGAGCCAGCGGCGAGGCCGTCCGGGTGGAGTCGGCGGTGTCCCGGCGGGCGAGATCGGCTGCGGTGGCCGCAACGGTCGCCGTAGCCCTGCCGCCGGCGTCCTGTCGGGCGCGGCGCTGAGCACGGGCCGCGGGATCGGCGATCAGGAACACCTTGACCGGCGCCTGCGGCGCCACGGTCGTCCCGATGTCGCGCCCCTCGACGACGATGCCGCCGTCGCCGATCAGCTCCCGCTGCCTGGCGACCATGGCCACCCGAACCCCCGGAACCGCGCTCACCGCGCTCACCGCGCTCGTCACATCGGCTCCCCGCACCGCGTCGGTCACGTCGACCCCGGCGGCCACGATGGCGGGCGCCTGCGGGTCAGGGACCACCTGCAGCACGGCGCCGGCGGCGAGTGCCTCGAGGTCCGCTGGTGAGTCCAGCGACACACCCTCGCGCAACGCGAGCCAGGTGAGCGCCCGGTACATCGCCCCGGTGTCGAGGTATCGCAGTCCGAGTTCGATGGCGACACCGCGGGCGACGGTGGACTTGCCGGAGCCGGACGGCCCGTCGATCGCGACGACCAGATTGCGCCGCTGCACCGGACCTCCGCTCCCTGACGCTGCGCTCCACGGGCTGGGTCGCTGCCGCTGAAGCGGTGGCGAGTCTAGGACGGGACCTCGGTGCCGGTCGCGCGCCAGCCGCGCTGCTCGAGCGTCGCGATCAGCTGCTCGGAGCGACCCGGTGCCACGTCCAGGTCGATCAGTCCGAGCGGAACGCCCGGCGAGTGGTCGATCCGGATGTCCTCGACGTTGACGCCGCTTGCGGCCGCGTCGGCCAGTAGCCGGGCGAGCGCCCCCGGCTCGTCCGGCACCACGACCGACACGGTCGCCCAGCGAACGGCGGCCTGACCGTGCTTGCCGGCGAGCAGCTGGCGGCCGGTCCGACCGCGCTCCACCAAGGCTCGCACGGCGTCGGCGGGCGGCTCGCCGGCAGCCAGGCCCGCCCGCAGCGCCACCAAGGGCTCGAGGACGGCGTCGAGCGCCGCCGCGATGCCATTCGGGTTGGCTGCGACGACTTCGGCCCACAGATGGGGATCGCTGTCGGCGATCCGCGAGGTGTCGCGCAGTCCGGAGCCGGCCAGCGCCACATCATCGGGATCGAGGCCGACGAGCGCAGCAGCCAGCGCCGAGGCGACCAGCTGCGGGGCATGCGACAGCCTGGCCAGGAGCGCGTCGTGGTCCGCGGCGGGCATCTGGCTCACCCTGGCGCCGCAGGCCCGCGCGAGGGCCGAAACGGCCTCGACCGAGCGCTGGCCTGACGTCTCCGTCGGGCACACCACCCACGGCCGGTCCTGGAACAGGTCGGCGGTCGCGTGATGAGGCCCGGACCGCTCTCGCCCGGCGACGGGATGGCTACCGACAAAACCGGGCCAGCCATCGATCAACGCCTCGACCTCTAGTTGAGGTTGCAGTTGGACAGAGCACACATGAGTGATAGTCGTGGCGACACCCGTGCTCTGCAGGCGACCGATCTCCGCTGCCAGCACAGCCGGTGGCAGTCCGACGACCGCCAGGTCGACCGGCGTGCTGCCGTCCCAGGCCGCCCCAGCTCCCACCTCGATGGCCACCGCCAGCCGGGCGGCGTCGCGGTTGGCCAGGAACACGTCGTAGCCGGCCGCTCGAGCCGCTAGGCCGACGGAGGTGCCGATCAAACCGGTCCCCACGACCAGCAGACGGCCGCCCTGCTCCCCCGCCACGTCAGTCTCTCGGCAGGTCACTGCGGAGCGCCTGAGCGCCCCGCAGGTAGACGTGGCGAGCCTCCGCCCGGCTGAAATCGGCGTCGACGAAGGCCATCAGGCGCACGACGCGCTCCATGGCGCCCGGCACCGCGATCTCCGAGGCGCACAGAAACGGCACGTCGGTGATGCCAATCGTCCGGGCGGCGTAGGCCGGGAACTCCGCAACCAGGTCCGGGGTGGTCGTGAACAGGATGCTGACCAGGTCGTCGTCAGTCAGACCGTTGCGATCCAGGACCGCCCGGACCAGCTCCGCCGTGGCGTCGATGATGGCCTGCCGATCATCGACCTCGACCTGGGTAGCGCCACGAAGCGCCCGCAGCGCCATCCAACCCTCCACCTGAAGCGACCCACCACCCCTTGGTAGTGAGAGACCGAAGCAGCGACAAACCCAGGGGCCACCGCGTATGACCTGCATTCTCCCCCGCGCGGGACGCTACCGGGCGGCCGGCGGGTACGTGACTCCGCGACCTCAAGGAGCGAGGCCAACGGCCGAACGACAGTCGCGGAGCACGTATCCCCGGACGTCCACCCACCGACTACCGACTACCGACACCACGCTAGAGACCTTTGTAGACATACCGCTAAGACGTCATATCCACGTCGCGATACAGGGATTGAACCTCTTGGCGCTGTAGGTACCGCCGCTTGCCGGCCTTGAGATCACCGAGCCTGATCGGGCCGACCGCGGTCCGGACCAGCCTGGTGACCGGGAAGTCGAGCGCGCCGAGCGCCCGGCGGACGACGTGCTTACGTCCTTCGTGGATGCTCAGCTCGACCACCGACCTGCCGCCGACGGCCTCCAGGACGCGGGCCGAGTCGGCCTTCACGGGGCCGTCCTCGAGCTCCACACCCGCCTTCAGCGCCCGCTCCAGACCGCGCCCGGCGTTGCCCTCCACCTCGGCCAGATAGGTCTTCGTGACCCCGAACGAGGGATGGGTCAGACGATGCGAGAGGGCGCCGTCGTTGGTGAGCAGGAGCAGTCCTTCACTGTCCGCGTCGAGCCGGCCGACGTGGTGCAGCGGAGCCGTGATGTCGGCCACCAGATCGCCGACGCAGGGCCGGCCCCGCTCGTCGGACATCGTCGAGAGCATTCCGCGGGGCTTGTGCAAGGCGAGGTAGGTCAGACCACTGGCGGTCGGGATCCGGCTCCCGTCGACCACCACCACGTCGTGCTCCGGGTCGATCCGTAGCCCCAGGCGAGCGGGGCGCCCGTTGACGATGACGCGGCCGGCGGCGATCAGCTCCTCGCAGGCTCGGCGGCTGCCGATGCCGGCGGCGGCAAGCACCTTCTGCAGCCGTACCCCGGAGAGGTCGCTCTCCTCTTCCTCGCGCCCCGCTGGCGCTCGGCCCGCCCCGGCGCCTCTAGCCGGCTGCGGCATCGTCGTCGAGTGCGGTGTGGTCGGGCAGGTAGTCCGCCAGGGGTGGCAGCTCCCCGGTGGAGACCAGTCCCATCCGCTCCAGGAAGTGCTCGGTGGTCCCGTAGAGGATCGCCCCGGTCTCCCGCTCGATGCCGGTCTCGGCGATGAGACCACGGGTGAGCAGAGTGCGGATCACCGCATCGACGTTCACGCCGCGCACCGCAGCGATCCGGGAGCGGGTGGTGGGCTGGCGGTAGGCGATCACCGCGAGCGTCTCCAGCGCCGCTTGGCTGAGCTTGGCCGGCTGGCCGTCCCGCACGAACCGCTCGACGTACGGCGCGCAGTCAGCGCGCGTGTACAACCGCCAGCCACCCGCGATCCCCCGCAGCTCGAAGCCGCGACCGCTCTCGTCGTACTCGCGGGCGAGCTCCACCAGCGTGGCGGCGACCTCCTCGCGGGGCCGTTCGAGCACCTGGGCCAGCACGCCCTCGTCGACGGGCTCCTCGACGACCAGCAGGATCGCCTCGAGCGCTGCGCGCAGCGGCGGCAGCTCACCGGTCTCGGGCCCGTCCACCATGTTGTCGATCTCCAGGTCAGGCATTGGCATCAGCCGGGGCCAGGTCCGCGCCGCCCTCGAGCTCCGAGTCCGGCTCGCCCTCGTACTCCGCATCGAGATTGCCGACCTGCTCCGCGGTCCAGCTCTCCCCCGCCACCCATCGCACGTGCAGCTCACCGAGCGGGGCGACCTGGTCAAAGGCGACCGCGCCCTCACGGTAGAGCTCGAGGACGGCGAGGAAGCGGCCGACGACGGTCATCGTGTCCGGGCAGTCCGCCACGAGGCCACGGAAGGTCGCGCTGCCGGCCGCGCGCAGCCGCTCGGCGAGGATCGCTGCCTGCTCCCGGACGCTCACCACCGGGGCGTGAAGGTGCCCGATGTCCACGATCGGCACCGGCTTGGGAGTCATGGCGCGAGCGGCCAGCTCGGCGAGCTCCGCGGGGCTCACGCCCAGCTGGACCTCCGGCACCAGCCCGACGTACCGCTCCTCGAGCGGCACGAGGCGCGGGTAGCGCTGCGCGGCCGAGTCCATCAGGACCCGCATCACGCTCACGACGTCCTTGTACGCGCGATACTGCAACAGCCGAGCGAACAGCAGGTCCCGGGCCTCGAGCAGCGCGAGGTCCTCCTCGTCCGCCTCCGCCGATGGCAGCAGGCGGCAGACCTTCAGGTCGAGCAGGGTCGCCGCCACGACCAGGAACTCACTCGCCGTGTCGAGATCCCAGTCGTCGCCGTGACCGCGGATGTAGCCGAGGAAGTCGTCGGTGACCTTCGCCAGCGCGACCAGCGTGACGTCCATCCGCCGCTTGGCGATGAGGGACAGCAACAGGTCGAACGGGCCGTCGAAGACGTCGAGATGAACCTCGAAGCCGCTCCTGCCGAGCGCATGGGCCTCGGTCCCACCAGGCGCCACGACGGGCGTGTGGGAGGACTGGCCGGGCATCGCTCGACGGTAGCCCAGCGCCTGCGTCGCCCCGGGCGACGCGCCGGGTCAGAACGCGTGAAGGATCGCGTCGACGATGTCGGTGACGACCACCAGCAACAACGGCCCTTCGCGGCCCAGCGGGATCAGGAACAACACCACCAGCGCGGCGATCCCCCAGTGCTCCTCGAGCAGGTGGTACGCCGTCTGCCGAGCCCCCGGCGTACGCGGCAGCACCGACCACAAGGCCACGCCGGTCGGCAGCGGGGGGATCGGGACCAGGCTCAGGACGGCGACCGCCAGGTTCTCGATGCCGAAGCCGATCGCGACCTTCTCGGCGAAGGTCGGCGCGAGCACCGAGATCGGGTCCTCGCCGTGGACGACCCACATCGACTGGAAGACCGCGAACCACGACCGCCCGGCGGCGCTCGCATAAAGGGCGACCCCGGCCGCCCCGAGGATGGCCGGGACGGCCAGCGAGATCGCGGCCACGGTCCACAACTGGCGGTGCTGGCTCTTGCCGAAACCTCGCCGTACCTCCGGCCGGGGAGCCCAGCCGACCCCGGCCAGCAGCGCCGCCACCGCGCTGTAGGGGTCCAGCCACGCCTTCGGGTGCCAGAACGGCGTCGGGTGCCGCGAGTTGCGGTCCAGCAGCCGGGTAGCGCCGCTCACCGCGATCATGCCCGCAGCGAAGCCCAGGAGTAGGCCGAGCAGCACCGCAGGTTGACGTAATGCGTAGAGCACGAGCGACTCCCCTGCGGCCGGGACTAGCGGCCGCGGAGGCGGCGGACCAGGATGCTCTGCTCGCCCTTGGACTCCAGGTCGGCGAGCACCACCGCGAGAGCCTCCCGGACGATCCGACCCCGGTCCACCGCGAGCGAGTGCTCGGCGCGCAGGACCAGCCGAGCGTGTTCGAGGTCGACCAGCTCGGATGGTGAGACGTAGACGGTGATCTTCTCCTCGTGGCGCTGCCGCCCGGAGGGACGCCGCGGCCCGCTCGGCCGGGGCTGCGGCGACACGGTGACCGGCCGCTCGACGACATCCGTGGCGGTCGCCGTCGCCGTTGCGGCGAGCGGCAGCGGGGAATCCTCGCTGTCCGACTCATCCGAGGGACGCTGGACGGACCCGGTCGACCGGAAGAGCTCGTCGGCTCCCGGCAGGGCTACGCGGCGAGGCATCGCGCGACCACCTCTCTGGCCAGGTCCCGGTAGGCGTTTGCGCCTACCGAGGACGACGCGAAGGTCGTGATCGGCTCCCCGGCGACGGTGGTCTCGGGGAAACGGACGGTGCGGTTGATGACGGTGTGAAAGACCTTCTCACCGAAGGCCTGCACCACCCTCCCCAGCACTTCGCGGCCGTGGAGCGTGCGGCTGTCGTACATCGTGGCGAGAATCCCCTCAAGTTCTAGTTGAGGGTTAAGTCGCTCACTCACTTTCTCTATAGTTTGGATCAACAGTGCGACACCGCGAAGCGAGAAGTACTCACACTCGAGCGGGATGATCACGCCGTCGGCCGCCGTCAGCGCGTTGATGGTGAGCAGGCCCAGCGACGGCTGGCAGTCGATCAGGATCACGTCGTAGTCGTCGACCAGCGGTGCGAGGAGTCGCTTGAGGGTCTGCTCACGGGCGACCTCCCCCACGAGCTGCACCTCGGCCGCGGACAGGTCGATGTTGCTCGGCAGCAGGTCCATGCCGGCGTTCGTCTTGAGCAGGACATCGTCGGCGGAGACCGACCGTTCCATCAAGGCGTTGTAGATGGTCTGGTCGAGCTCCAGCGGGTTGACGCCCAGGCCCACCGAGAGAGCACCCTGCGGATCGAAGTCCACGAGCAGCACCTTGCGGCCGAACTCGGTGAGCGCGGCGCCCAGGTTGATGGTGGTCGTGGTCTTTCCCACGCCGCCCTTCTGGTTGCACAGGGCGAGGATGACGGCGGGGCCGTGCTCGGTGAGCGGCTTCGGGTCGCGCAGCTTCGGACGCGGTCGCCCGGTCGGGCCCATCTCGCGCGGCGGACCCTTCCGCGAGGCCAGGGAAGTCGACATATCGTCCTCTCGACAAGTTGCTAGACCGATTGCACGATTTCTCGTGATGCGGTTTCAGCGACGAATCGGGAACTTAGCCCCCTCAACGAATCTTTGCAACCGCCCCTTGGGTGATCCGTCGCCACATCCGCCACATCCGTGACAGGTTTCCCACAGGCCCGGATCCGCATGACCCGTGGCGCCCGCCAGCCAAGAAGCTCAGTCGCGGGCGCGCGGGTGTGCGGTGGCGTAGACCTCGCGCAGCCGGTCAACCGTGACCAGCGTGTAGATCTGCGTGGTCGTCACCGACGCATGGCCCAGCAGCTCCTGCACCACCCGGACGTCGGCGCCCCCGTCCAGCAGGTGGGTCGCAAAGGAGTGGCGGAGGCTGTGCGGCCCCACCGTCGCCCGGACGCCGGCCCGGTCCGCGACGTCTCGCAGGATGGTCCAGGCGCTCTGCCGCGATAACCGGCCACCACGGAGGTTCAAGAACAGGGCGCTGCGCCCGCTGCCACTTCCGACCAGGGCCGGCCGGCCCCGCGTCAAGTAGTCGTCGATCGCGTCCAGTGCGTAGGAGCCGATCGGCACGATCCGGTCCTTGCCGCCCTTCCCGTGCAGCATCACGGCGGCCGCGTCGCGGTCGATGTCGTCAACGTCGAGCCCGACAGCCTCGCTCACCCGCGCGCCGGTGCCGTAGAGGAACTCCAACAATGCCGCGTCGCGCATCGCCTTGGGTGTGCCGTCGAAGGCCGCCGCCTCGAGCATCGCCAGCACGTCGTCGACCGGGAGGGCATGCGGTAGCCGTCGCGGCGGGGTAGGTGGGCGGACCCCGGCCGCTGGATCCGACGCGGTAAGTCCTTCGCGGGCAGCGAAGCGGTGCATCCCGCGCACCGCGACGATTGCGCGCGCGGCGGAGGACGCCGCGAGTGGTGGGCGATCCGGGCCACCCGCCCGGAGCTCGGCAAGAAAGCCGGCGATCTCTCGTTCGCTGATCACGACGATGTCGTCGATGCCGCACGCCGCCAGGTACGACGCGTACCGGCTCAGGTCGCGACGGTACGCGTTCATGCTGTTAGGACTCAACCCGCGCTCGACCTTTAGGTGGTCGAGGTAGGTTTGGGCCAGCTCCGTCGGTCGCACGCGCCGTCCCGGTCAGGCCAGGATCTCGGCCAGCGCCCGGTGCGGCAGGCCATGCGCCGCTGCCACCGGAGCGCAGACGACCTCGCCGGCAACGATGTTGACCCCCGCTGCCAGTGCCGGATCGTCCCGAGCCGCCTGCCGCCAACCGGCCTCAGCGATCCGCTCGGCATACGGCAGCGTCACATTCGTGAGCGCAAACGTCGAGGTGTGGGGAACGGCGCCGGGCATGTTCGCTACGCAGTAGAAGACCGCATCGTGCACCCGGAAGGTCGGATCCGAGTGCGTCGTCGGATGAGTCGACGCGAAACAGCCGCCCTGGTCGACGGCGATGTCGACCAGCACGGCGCCAGGCTTCATCCGCGCGACCAGGTCGTCGGAGACCAGCTTCGGCGCCTTGGCCCCCGGCACCAGCACCGCCCCGATCACCAGATCGGCGTCGAGGCAGGCACGCTCGATCTCGTAGGTGTTGGACGCGACCGTTTGCAGATGACCCTGGTAGATCCGGTCGGACTGCCGGAGCTTGTCGATGTTCTTGTCGAGCAGGAGTACCTCGGCCTGCATGCCGAGCGCGATCGCTGCGGCGTTCATCCCGGACACTCCGGCACCCAGCACGACGACCTTCGCGGCGTACACGCCTGATACCCCGCCCATCAGGACGCCTCGGCCACCGCTCTCCCGCTGCAGGTGATGGGCGCCGACCTGCGGGGCCATTCGGCCCGCCACCTCGCTCATCGGGGCGAGCAACGGCAGTGAGCCATCGGCGAGCTGGACCGTCTCGTAGGCGATGGCCGTGATGCCCGAGGCGATGATCGCCTTGGTGCAGTCCTCGCTGGCCGCAAGGTGGAGATAGGTGAACAGGACCTGGTCGGCCCGCATCCGGTGGAACTCCTCCGCCACCGGTTCCTTCACCTTGCAAACGAGCTCAGCCTCCCCCCACACGGCGTCGGCGTCAGGCAGGATCCGGGCCCCGGCGGCCACGTAGTCCGCATCAGGGATGGCCGAGCCGACTCCGGCTTCGTGCTCGATCAAGACCTCGTGGCCCAGGCGCGACAGCTCGTGGGCTCCGGCCGGCGTGATCGCGACGCGGAACTCGCTGTCCTTCACCTCGCGCGGGATCCCGACCTTCACGAGGTCAGCGTGCCACGTTGCACGGTCCTGTCACGCATTTGACAGGTTGTGAAGGATTCTCGGTGTCACGCCGCCGGATTCCCTTCACAACCCGATCGGGAGCGCCGGTTCACACACCGGATTTTGCCGAGCCCGGAAAGTCCGACATCTCCGGCCAGGGCGCGTCCGCGGGCCGCAGGTCGGCGTACGACGTGCGGGAAGCAGCCGACAGGGCGAGGATCCCCATCACGGCGAGCGGGTTGTGGATCCGTCCCGCAAGCACCGCTTCGACCGCCTCGGGCAAAGGCACCCACTGCGTGGGCATGTCGACTTCCTCGTGCGCCGCCTCGAACCTCGGTTCCGAGGACTCCCTGACGTCACGTGCCAGATAGATTCGGACCGCCTCGTCGGTCATGCCGGGCGAGGTGTAGGCGTCCACGAGCACGTCCCACCGATCGGCCTCGAGATGCGCCTCTTCGTACAGCTCGCGCTTCGCGCCGACCAGCGGGTCTTCCCCCGTGACGTCGAGCAGTCCGGC
>Ga0164242_10008126_pt1 | contig 11397 bp, 9 predicted proteins | sample OricomgcompostMG_FD_108783 | JGI IMG/M metagenome (GOLD analysis project Ga0164242, IMG submission 108783) | Miracle-Growth compost microbial communities from Emeryville, California, USA - Original compost - Miracle growth compost (MG) ...
GTCCTGGAGCCAGTGGCTGGCCGGCAGCGCGACCAAACAGATCACCACCCAGGCCTGACCACGCCTGCCGGCGGCAAGCACCGCTGGGTGCGCGTCCAGCCGTCGAGCTCCTCGCCCCGGCACGCGCGGGTCACCATGGAGACATGGACTCACGTGGAGTGACCCTCGTGGTGCCGCGTCCGCTGCAGTTCTTCCTGCCAGCCAAGAGGAGGTCCGCCGAACAGGGCGTGCCCGTGGACGGCACCTCGACCGTCGGGCATCTGTTGGCTGCCATCGGCGTACCCAAGACCGAGGTCGGTGAGCTGCTCCTGGACGGCCAGCCGGTCGACCTCGGCTACCGGCCCCGACCGGGTGATCGCATCGCGATCGTTGAGGTGCGGTGGCCACAGCCAGCGCCGACCTCGCCCCCGCGGTTCGTGCTCGACGTCCACCTCGGCACGTTGGCTCGCCGGATGCGGCTGCTCGGCCTGGACACGGCCTACCGCCAGCAGGCCGACGACGACGCGCTGCTCGAGGAGTCCCTGGCCGAGCAACGGATCCTGCTCACCCGCGACCGCGGCCTGCTGCACCGGCGTTCCCTGCGCTGGGGCGCACACATCAACCACCAGGCACCAGACGCGCAACTCCGCGAGGTGCTCGACCGGTTCGCCCCCGCACTGCATCCGTGGACCCGATGCCCACGCTGCAACGGGATCCTCGTCGACGTGGCCAAGAGCCACGTCCAAGCCCTGCTGCCGGCTGGCACCCGACGCTGTTACGACACGTTCCACCGCTGTTCGGCGTGCGGGCAGCTCTACTGGCGCGGCGCCCACGGCGACCGACTACAAGACATCATCGACGCCGCGACCGGATAACGCCGGGTCGCCGCCGGGCGTGCCTCCGGCCGAGGTCTCCGCGTCGACGCCGCCTCCGTCAGACAAAATCCGCACGTCCGAGGCTGTCTCGCCTCCGCCCTGCGGATCAGATCGGTGGAGCTGCAAACGTGCCACTCGGTGCCGCCTGCAGGCGCGCACGATCTCCTCTCGGTTCAGAAGAGCGGCGCGTTCGGTGAGGTAGGCGCAGACCGCGATCGGGTCCGCCGGAGGGGACTGCTCCCCCGCTGCTGGCATCACCGCTGCCACTGCCGCCACGCGTGGGCGTAGGTGGCTACCGTGGAGGGCGCACGCGCGGCGCGCAGCACGGCGGTGATCCGCTCGAGGTCGTCCGGGGTGAGGCCCGGAGTCAGCCCCGGAGCCAGGCCCGTGCCGGGCACAGTGCCCGGCTGCGGAAGCCCGGAGGCGGCCGGCCACTCCGTGGGGCTGATCGACCGGGCGCGCCGCTCGGCGCACCCTAGACTTTCGGTCATGCCCAAGATCACCGCGAGCTCGGTCGCGGAGCATCGTGCACAGGTCCATCGCCGGGTCTTCGACGCCTTCGCCGCCCTGATCCTCGACCGCGGCCATGCCGCGATCACGATGGCCGACCTGGCGGAGCGGGCCGAGATCGGCCGGACCGCGATCTACCACTACTTCCGGGACATGGACGCCGTCGTGGTGGCCTACGCCTCCGAGGAGACGCAGCGGTACGTCGAGCGGCTGGCTGCCTCGCCGGCCGGCGTGGACGACCCGGCGGAGCGGATGAGGATCTACGTGCGCCAGCATCTGGCGATGCGCGACGAGTTCCACTTCGGCTTCGGTCCGGAGCTGTTCGGGATGCTCTCCGGGGAGGCACTGGTCCGGATCCGTGACCACGTGGCGGACGCCGAGGCGGTGCTCCGCGCGATCCTGCGGGCCGGCGTCGCATCCGGCGCCTTCGACATCGTCGACGAGCACTCGGCGGTCTCGCTCGTGCACGGGTGCCTCCAGCGGCGTGACACGACACCGGCCGCGCTGGAGGAGTTCGTGCTCCGGGGTCTCGGCGCCTGAGGACGGCCCGCCCACCGCGAGGCGGGACGCGGTCCGGACGACGTGCACCCGAACCGCGTCCCGCTCGTCGGCTACTTGGTCACCTTGACGCTGGTCTTGGCCTTGGCCACGCCCAGGTCAGCGGTGCCCTGATAGGCCACCTTGAGCTTCCACTTGCCCTTCGCCAGCTTCGGCAGCTTCACCGTCGCCTTGCCGGCTGTGACGGTGACGGTGACCTTCTTGGTCTGGTGGCCGTGCTTGATCGTGACGACCACCGTGCCACCCACCGAGACGCCGGTGACCGACGAGAGCTTCAGCTTCGCCTCGCCCTTCTTGCCGTGCTTGGCCTTCTTGTTCACCTTGAGCTTGTCGATCGTCACCCCGGCCTTGGCGACCGTCAGCCGAGCCTGGCCGGAGGCGGCGGTTTGGTGGTCGTCGCCCGGATAGGCGGCCACGAGGGTGTAGCTCCCGGCCGGCAGCGTCGCGGGCAGGGTGAAGGTCGCCGAGCCGTTCACCAGCGTGGCCGTCAGCGGCGCGCCGGCCCCCGAGAGGGTGACCGCGCCGGTTCCCCGCGGCACGGCGACGGTGACGGTCGCCGAGGCGCCGTACGTCGCCGGCGCGGTGGTCACCGAGACACTCGCGGCCCCCGGTTCGGCGGCGCTCACGTGCAGGGTGACGGCGTCCGTGGTCGCGCTGCCGATGGTGTTGGTGAACACCGCCCGGACCTGCGAGCCGTCATACCCCGCGGCGTGGATGGGCAGGTCGAAGGTCGTGCTCGTCGCGCCCGGGTAGTCCTGCCACTTCGTACTGCCCGGAGCCTGCAGCTGCCACTGCACCGTCGGGACCGGGTAGCCCGACGCCGCGGCGGTGAACGTGGCGGTGCCGTTGACGGTGGCGGTCGTCTCGACCGGCTGGGTGGTGACCGCCGGTGCGCTGGTCACGTGCACGGTGACCGCGTCGGTGGTCACGCTGCCGGCGGTGTTGGTGAACACCGCCCGGACCTGCGAGCCGTCATACCCCGCGGCGTAGATGGGCAGGTCGAATGTGGGGCTCGTCGCGCCGGGGTAGTCCTCCCACTCCGTGCCGCCCGGCCGCTGCAGCTGCCACTGCACCGTCGGGACCGGTTCGCCCGAGGCGGCCGCGGTGAATGTCGCCGTGCCACCGACCGCGGCGGCCGCGTCGACCGGCTGGGTGGTGACGACCGGCGCGGTCTGCGCCGGTGCGTCGCTGTAGGCGACGGTGATCGGCGCAGCCACCTTGTCCCCGTCGTTGAGCCCGGAGGAGTACCAGTACGACGACTCGCCGGTCTGGTGCTGGAAGTCGACGAAGGACTGCGGGAACGAGCCCCAGTCGTCGCCGGTCTGCGTCTGCGCCGAGTCGCCCGTGGCCGGCGTGATGGCGACACCCCGGTAGTCCGGGGTGACCGTGATGCCGCTCTCGGTCACTTCCACGTCGGACAGGTTCGCCAGCGTGACAGTGGTGGGTGCGATCGGGTTCCACTTGCTCGGGTCGCTCATCGAGGCGGCGTACCCGCTCAGCGAGGCGGTGACGGTGCCGGTCCCGTCGGCGTCGACGGTCAGGGTCGGATCGGCCGCCGACCAGTAGGCCAGGCCGCCGTAGAAGACCGAGGTGAACGAGCCGGTCCAGGTGATCGACGCGGTGCCGGCCGACGGGTCGACGGTGCCGGTGCCGCCCACGAACTGCACCTCGGTGTGGCTGCTGGTGCTCGGGGTCAGGTTGGTCGTGCCGTCCGGGGCCTTGCACTTGGTGTCCCAGGTCGGCTGGCGGTAGTCACCGTCGGCGTTCGGCTTGAGGATGGTGACGTTGCCGGCCTGGGTGGCATATCCCGGGCTGGGCGTCGTCTCGGTCCACTGTGTCGAGGATCCGTTGTCGCCGGCGGTGCCCGCCGACAGGAAGTTGCAGCCACCGAAGTAGGCGCCGGCGCTGGCGGTGTCGTTGAGCCCCCAGGTGAAGGTGGCGTTGGAGACGGTCTCGCTGTCTGCCGCGGCTGCCGAGCCGGCCGTGGCGAGCGCGGTCGCGCTCAGTGTGAGCGTGACGACGGTCGCACCGACGAGGGTACGACGACCACGTCGAGGCGCCGAGCCGAGAGGGGCGGTCGCACGTCGACGGCGTGCGGTGATTCGATACATCTGGTTCTTCCCTTCTGAGGAACCGTCCGGCGCCGCCCCTGTGGCGGCGTCCGGAGCGGGGTCGGGCGACCCGTTTGGACGCGTCGTCGCCCGGCCCCGCGCTACTTGCCGGCAGCCGCGGTCGCGGCCCCGGCTCCCTCACCTCCGCTCCCATCGCGGTGCGGTCGGTGGTCCTGCTCACCCGGCTCGCCGCCGGGCAGGAGGTCGATGGCGGGGACCGTCGGGTGCCTCATCCCGACCGCCCCGGTCGCGGTGCCCGCCGCAACGCGGCGAACACGGCGGGGCGCAGCGTGCCCAGCACGATGACGCCGGCCAGCACCAGCGCCAGCGAGCCGGCGGACCAGGCGGCCACCGCGCGGGCGTCGGTTCCTCCGATGCCGGTATCGGCGGGCGGATGGTCCGCGAGCGGCAGGATCGTCGACATCGGGATCGCCCCACGCTGGCCGGCGGCCGCGACCGGCGCCGGGTTGTCCGGCGGGGGCGCCAGGTCACTGCCGGCCGGGGTACCGGTGCCGTCGGCGCTGCCGGCCGGGGTGCTGCTGGCCGGAGTGCTGCTCGGCGTCGGCGAGCCGCTCGGATGCGGTGGCTTCCTGATCTTGTTGACGATCGGGTCGGGCACGGCCGCATCGGTCGACGGAGCGGCCTGGGTGATCGGGTTGCCGGCGTCGTAGCTGACCGTCAGCGGCAGCGCCGGCTTGTTGCCGTCCGTCGAGCCGCCGCTGGTGTACCAGTAGGAGCCGAGCCCGCCGGCCACCTGGAAGTCGATGAAGGACTGCGGGAACGAGCCCCAGCCGGGGAGGTCGGTCCGCTGCGGCGCGCCGCCGGCCGGGATGGTGACGGCGACCCCCGCGTACGCCGGAGTGGCGGTGAAGCCGAGTCCGGCGCCCAGGTCGACCTGGCCGAGATCGGCCAGGGTGGCGGGGGCGTCGGGCAGCGCCTGCCACTTGCTCAGATCGTCCATCGAGGACGCATAGCCGCCCAGGGTCGCGGTGAGGACGGCATCGCCGTGGGTCACGGTCAGCGTGGGGTCGGTGACGTAGAAGAAACCGTAGCCGGAGTAGTAGACGACGGTGAACGAACCGGTCCAGCTGATCGTCGCGGTGCCGGTCGCGGGGTCGACGGTGCCGACGCCGTGGTCGATGACGACCTGATGGTTGCTGAACCGGCCGGAGGTCGGGCTGGCGATGATGTTGCCGTCCGAGTCGGTCTGCAACCCGGCCCAGGTCGCGGGCACGTAGCCGCCGGCTGCGGTGGAGTACTTCTGGATGCTGACGTTGCCGTCCGCCTGCTTCCAGGCGCTCTGCGGCATGGTCTGGCCGCCGCGGCCCGGGTTCGGGATCTTGCCAGCGGAGAAGAAGTTGAACGTGCCCGGCGCGAAGGCCCGGTTGTTCGACTCGTTGTTCAGACCCCAGCGCAACTCGGCGTCGTCCACCTCGAAGGACCGGCTCGGCACCGACGCGCTGGTGCTGGTGCTGGGGCTGTCGCTGGGATCGCCGGTCGGGCTGGCGGTCGCGGGGCCGGGCGCGTCGCCGCCGGCGCTCGTGGAGGCGTCCGACGTCGTCACCGTCGAGGCGGTGGCCGCACCACCGCCGTCGCCGAGCACCGCGAGCGGCGCCACCAGGGCGACCAGCACCGCGACCGTGGCCACCGGCCACGCCCGGGACAGCAGGCGCCGCAGCAGGGGAGGCAGTCGGTCACGCATGGGTCACCTCCCGCACCGGTGCCCGTCGACGCCGGCGGCGCAGCGCGAGGGCGAGGACACCGGCCAGGACGAGCAGGGCGCCGCCGAGATAGGCGTACGCCGCCCACGGCCGGTCCTGCCTGCCGGCGACCGGCGCCGACGGGGTCGTCGTCCCGGCGCTGATCGGGAAGTTCGCCGACGGGTGGAGGCCGGAGGCCGCGCCGGTGACCTCGAGGGAATGGGTGCCCGGCTCGAGGCCGCGGGGCAGTTGGAGCACGCCGGCGACCTCGCCGCCCGGGCCGGCGCTCAGCGGACCGATCGCGGCCAGGCCGTCGTCGAGGCTGGCGATGACCTGCTCGCCCGGCTGGAAGCCGGTCGCGGTGAAGGAGAGCACGTGGCCCAGCACAGCGGTGTCGCGATCGACCGTGACGGCGGGCTTTCCGGCCTTCGCCGCGGGCGCGCTGCCGGCCGGCGTTCCGGCTGCCGGCGTTCCGGCTGCCGCGGCTGCGGCGGCGGGGGCGGGGGCCTGGGGAGCGCTGCTCGGAGCCGTGGTCGACGAGCCGGCCGGGGCCGAGGAGCTCGCCGTCGGACTCGATGACGGCGAGCCGCCGTACAGGTTGGCGAACCTCACCGGCGTGAAGGTCTCGTTGTGATCGTTGGACACGCCGTGTGCGCCGATGGTGATGATGCCGCAGGTCACCTTGAGGCAGTCGATGGTGGTGGGCTTGTTGTCCCGGTCGAGCGCGGTGAACGTCGAGCCCGGGACCACCATCGTGGTCGACCAGGTGCCGTCCGCCTTGAGCACGCCGCCGTTGGCGGCCGAGGCGGTGTCACCGCCAGGGAAGGTCACGAACTTCTCGAAGCCGTGATTGTCCTTGGTCTCGCTGTCGGGCACGTAGAAGTAGTCGACTCCGGTCAGGCCGCCCTTGCTCGGCTGCCAGGTGCCCTTGACGGTGCCGAAGAGCACGTAGATGCCGCCGAAGCCGCCCTTGATCGACTGGAAGCCGGTGCCGTGCAGCGTCAGGGTGGTCGCGTACGTCGGGTCGGCGACGGCCTTGCCGTCCTGGTTGGCGACGGTGACTCGAGCCGTCGCGGCCGCCGCTGGCGCGGGTGGCAGCAGCATCAGCCCGGCGGCGACGAGCAGGCCGGCCGGCACTGCGACGAGCCGGCCGGTGAGCCGGCGACGGACCGCGGGCATCGTCGGCACGCGGGTCAGGGAGTGCAGATCCACGGGGGCTCCTGGTGGCCGATGGGGTGGTGCGGTGCGGGGCTCTCCGCCGAGCCGGTGGGCGCCGCGGCATGGGAGCGGTGTGGCAGGACGACGAGCCGGCCACGGTGCTCGAACACGTCGACAGGGTGGTCGTAGACGTGTTCGACCAACTCGGGGGTGAGGACGTCGCCGGGCGGCCCGTCGGCGACCAGCCGTCCGCCGGCGAGGACGCAGATCCGGTCGGCGTACGCGGCGGCGATGGTCAGGTCGTGCACCACCGCGACGACGGCGTGTGACGCCCCGCCCGCCGCCGGGATGCGGGAGAGCCGGTGAGCCTCGGCGAGCACCTGGTCCTGGTGACGCAGGTCGAGGGCGGCGGTCGGCTCGTCGAGCAGGATCAACGCGGTCTGCTGAGCCAGCACCCGCGCGAACGCGACCCGGGCCTTCTCTCCGCCGGACAGGGTCGGGAAGAGCCGAGGCGCCAGCGCCACGGTGTCGGTGCGTGCCATCGCCTCGGCGACCACGACCTCGTCGTCGTCCTCGCGGTCGGTGCCGACCCACGGCGTACGCCCCATCCGGACGACCTCCACCGCCGGGAAGCCGAAGGCGAGGTGGTGCTCCTGCGGGAGGACGGCGCGATGCCGGGCGGCGCGATGCGGCCGCCAGCCGGCGACATCGACGTCGTCGAGAAGGATCGTGCCCGCGGAGGGCTCCAGGTCGCCGGCGATCGCGGAGAGCAGGGTGGTCTTGCCGGCGCCGTTGGGACCGACGAGGGCGACCAGCTCCCCCGGGCGCACGTCGAGGCTCACCCCGCACAGCACCTCGCGGCCCCCGAGCCGGATGGTCACGTCATGGACGCGGAGCATGGCATGGGGCATCACGCCCACCCGCCCGCGCTGCGCCGGCTGCGGCGCAGCAGCCAGAAGAAGAACGGCCCGCCGACCAGCGAGGTCAGCATGCCGATGGGGAGATCGGCGGTGGAGACGGCGGTGCGGGCCACCAGGTCGGCACAGGTCAGCAGCAGGGCGCCGCCCAGCGCGCTGGCCGGGACGAGCACGCGGTGGCCCGGGCCGACGGTCATTCGGATCAGGTGCGGTACGACGAGCCCGACGAAGCCGATCATGCCGGCGAAGCTGACCGCCGCCGCGGTGAGCAGCGCGACCAGCACGATGACGGCCAGCCGCAGCCGCTCCACGTCGATGCCGACGTGCCGCGCGGTGCGGTCGCCCAGGGCCAGCACGTCCAGACGGCGGGAGAGCCAGAACGCCCCGACCAGTCCGGCCAGCACGAACGGCGAGACGACGGCGGTGTAGACCCACCGGCTGCCGTTGAGGCTGCCCAGCTGCCAGAAGACGATCTGGTCGCGGGCCGAGGAGTCAGCCAGGAAGATCATGAACGCCAGCCCGGCACCGCAGACCGCGTTGACCGCGATGCCGGTCAGGACCAGGGTCACCACCTCGGTCCGGCCCCCGGCGCGGGAGAGCAGGTACACCACCAGCGTGGTGATCAGGCCGCCGACGAATGCGAACGCGGGCGTGGTCCAGGTGCCCAGGAAGCCGAGGTCGAACACGATCACGATCGCGGCGGCGAACGCGGCGCCGCTGGAGACGCCGACGACGCCGGGCTCAGCCAGCGGGTTGCCGAAGACGCCCTGCATCAGGGCGCCCGCAGCCGCCAGCGCGCCGCCCACCAGCAGGCCCATCCCGATCCGGGGGAAGCGGACGTCCCACAGGGTCGCGTCGCCGTACGGCTGGGTCGGCAGATGGCCCCACGGCAGCCCGACCCGGTGGAAGATCGAGCCCAGCACCTGCGCCGGCGGGATGTCGACCTGGCCGCGCCCAGCGGAGATCACCACCATCACCACCAGTGCGACGGAGAGTCCGACGAACAGGGCCACCGCCCGCGGGCCAGTGCGGCGTACCGACCCGATCGCGGATCCGCGCCGCAGCGTCAGCCCGGGTGCCAGCCGGGCGGGGGCGACGCGAGTCTGGTCGACGGTCACGATCCGCCTCCGGCGCTGGGCCTGTCGTCCTCGGGGGCGTACATGCCGACCGCGAGAGCGTTGAGCACCTCGGGGGTGACGGGCCCGAAGCCGAGGATCTGCCCGTCATCCATGTCGACGACACGGTGGTGCTGGCCCGCCGGCGTCTGCGCGATCGCGGGTAGGCGCCGGAGCAGGCCGTCGACTCCGCCGACCGACTCCAGCCCCTTGGTCATCATCAGGATCAGGTCCGGCTGCGCCTTGATGATGCCCTCGTCGGTGACCGGCTTCATCCCGGACCAGCCGATCTCCTTGGCGACGTCGTACCCGCCGAGCGCGTCGATGAGCGCGTCCGCCCCGGAGCCCTCGCCGAACATGTAGTAGACGCCGGCCTGGCCGCGGACGTAGAGGAAGATGGTGCGCAGTTTGCCCGACAGCGTCTGCGGCGCGACCTTGGCGATCTCCGCCTGGGCCGCCTTGACCTGCGTCATGGTGCGGGCGGCCAGCTCCTTGCCCGCCTCTGGTACGCCGAGGGCGTCGGCGACCTGCTCGGTCAGGCTGGTGATGTTGTCGATGCCGCGGTGGGAGTCGACCACCACGACCGGGATGCCGGCGTCGCGCATCTGGAGGATGACGTCCCACGGGCCGAGGCTGGTGTCGGTGAGGATCACCGACGGGTGCAGCGCCAGGATCTTCTCCGCCACCAGGTCGTGCCCGTTGCTGGTGACCAGCGGCAGGTGGGCGGCCTGCTTGAACTCGGTGGAGATGTCGCGGCCCACCACGTCCTTGCCCAACCCGAGGTCGAAGACCGTCTGGGAGAGCGTGCCGTAGATGTCCAGCGCCAGGATCCGACTGGCGTCCTTCACCGTCACCCTGGTGCCCTGGGAGTCGGTCACCGTCACCGGCAGGTGCTGCACGGGATTCGTGGTGATCGGGTGGATCACCTCGGTCGGCAGGCCGGCATGCACCGCCCCGTCGTAGGACTTGGGATCGGCCAGAACCTTGGCGTCGCCGAGCTTGACCGAGCCGACCTCATCGGCCGAGTCGCCGGCGCCGCCCTGCGCGCCGCAACCGGTCAGGACGACGGCCAGCACGGCGGCCATAACCGCCGCCAGGGCATTCCCGCGCAGCCTGACCGTGCGCGGCCGACGCCTACCAGGGCCGCCGAGCTGGCCGGGTGGGTCGGGTGGGTCGGACTGGCCGGACTCTCGGCCGAGGAGCGCAACCACTGAACATCCTTTCCGGCCAGGACGGGCGGGTTAGGTTAGGCATTTCTAAGTTAGGCTAGCCTAACCATAGATGTCATGTCATCATGTTCCTGACAAGTCGTCAGAAACCCGCTGCCGGGCTCTCCGGCCTCACTGATCTGCCGACACCACCACCGGCCCCGAGCCGCCGCCCGAGTCCTGGGAGCAGTGATGACCGTCCTGACCACCGACCCGCCCCTGTCGACGCTGATGCGCGAGGGGTCGCAGCGCGAGCACCAGGAGGCCGAGGACTCCTCGTTCATGGCCGAGCTGCTCGCCGGGCGGATCAACCACCGCGGCTACGCCGACTACCTGACCCGGCTCCACCGGGTCTATCTGGCGCTCGAGGACACCGGCCACGCGATGGCCGCCGACCCCATTGCGCGGGCGGTGCTCGATCCCGCTCTGGAGCGACGGGCCGCCATCGAGGCCGACCTGGAGCTCTGGGCGCCGTACGCCTCCCCCGTCACGTCCGATGCCCCCACCCCGGCGACAGCGGCCTACGTCCAGCGGATCGAGCAGGCGTCATCGTGGCCCGGTCTGTTCGTCGCCCACCACTACACCCGTTACCTCGGCGACCTCTCCGGCGGCCAGGCAATCGGCCGGATCCTCGCCCGCACCTTCGACCTTCCCGACGGCGCCGGCGTGGCCTTCTACGACTTCCCCGACATCCCCAAGCCCAAGCCATACAAGGACGGCTACCGGGCCAGGCTCGACGCCCTGCCGCTCACGCCGGCGGAGAAGCGACGCATCCTCGACGAGGTCAAGGTCGTCTTCGGCCTGAACAGTGCCCTGTTCGCCGAGCTCGGCGAGAATCTGGAGGTCTACCGGCGCTGAGCCGGACCGTGTTCTCAGCACTTCGGCGGGCGTCGGCCGCGCGGCCGTTGCCCGCATCCTTGGCCTCGTCATTGGCGTCGTACTGGTTCGTGGCCTCCATGGGCGCAAGGTGCGCAGTCAGGCGGATGTCGCCGCGGTGGGCGCCGAGGCATCCGAAACCGGCCGAAAGCAGACCGATTTCTGGTGAATTCGTGGGGGCGCTCATGCTGGTTCCTTCGGTGAGGATCCAGCGCGTCGCCCCGTCAGACAGAGAATCCGCAGGCCAGAGGCTGTCTCGCCTCCGCCCCGCGGATCAAACTCGGTGGAGCTGAGGGGACTCGAACCCCTGACCCTCTGCATGCCATGCAGATGCGCTACCAGCTGCGCCACAGCCCCATCGCCACGGTTTCCCGCGGCAACGACCAGAAC
>Ga0164242_10008127_pt1 | contig 11397 bp, 8 predicted proteins | sample OricomgcompostMG_FD_108783 | JGI IMG/M metagenome (GOLD analysis project Ga0164242, IMG submission 108783) | Miracle-Growth compost microbial communities from Emeryville, California, USA - Original compost - Miracle growth compost (MG) ...
CGAACGTGCCGCGGCACTCGAGTTGGCTTTGGAAGCCCTGTATCTGGCCAAGCGCATCGACAAGACATCCGACGAGGGCGAAACCGTCTATGGCTAAAGGCCATCCCTTCCGAGCCTCCCGGTATTCGGCCTACACCGGTGGGCCGGACCCATTGGCGCCGCCGGTCGACCTGGCCGAGGCGCTGGAGGAGATCGGCCGCGACGTGATGGAGGGGACATCGCCGCGGCGAGCCCTGCAGGAGTTGCTGCGCCGCGGCACCAAAACCATGACCGGGGCCGACCGGCTGGCCGCCGAGGCGCAGCGACGCCGCCGGGAACTGTTGCGCCGCAACAATTTGGACGGAACGCTGGCAGAGGTCAAGAAGCTGCTCGACGAGGCGGTGCTGGCCGAACGCAAAGAGTTGGCCCGCGCGCTTGACGACGACGCCCGGTTCGCCGAGATGCAGATCGAGGGATTGTCGCCGTCGCCGGCCAAGGCGGTGCAGGAGCTGGCCGACTACAACTGGCGCAGCGCGCAAGCCCGGGAGTCCTACGAGAAGATCAAGGACCTGCTCGGCCGTGAGATGCTCGACCAGCGCTTCGCCGGGATGAAGCAGGCGCTGGAGGGCGCCACCGACGAAGACCGGCAACGCGTCACCGACATGCTCGATGATCTCAACGAGCTGCTGGACAAGCACGCCCGCGGCCAGGACACCCCGCAAGACTTCCAACAGTTCATGGCAAAGCACGGCGAGTTCTTCGGCGAGAACCCGCAAAACGTCGAAGAGCTGCTCGACTCGCTGGCCCACCGGGCCGCCGCCGCGCAGCGCTTCCGCAACAGCCTGAGCGCCGAACAGCGCGCCGAGCTGGATGCGTTGGCCGAGCAGGCGTTCGGCTCCCCGGCGTTGCAGCAGGCGCTGGGACGCCTGGATGCGCATCTGCAGGCGGCCCGACCGGGGGAGGACTGGACCGGCTCGTCGGAGTTCTCCGGCGACAATCCGCTCGGGATGGGGGAGGGCGCCCAGGCCCTGTCCGATATCGCCGAACTCGAGCAGCTGGCCGAGCAACTGTCGCAGGCCTACCCGGGCGCCAGCATGGACGACGTCGACCTTGATGCGCTGGCCCGCCAGCTCGGCGACCAGGCTGCCATCGATGCGGCGACGCTGGCCGAGCTGGAACGCGCACTGCTCAACCAAGGGTTCCTGGACCGCAGCTCCGACGGGCAATGGCGGCTGTCACCCAAGGCGATGCGCCGGCTCGGCGAAACGGCGTTACGTGATGTGGCGCGGCAACTTTCGGGGCGTCGAGGCGAACGCGACCACCGCCGGGCCGGGGCCGCCGGCGAACTGACCGGGGCGACCCGGCCGTGGCAGTTCGGCGACACCGAGCCGTGGAACGTCACGCGCACCCTGACCAATGCGGTGCTGCGGGAAGTCGCCGAACCGGGCACCAGGGCCGGAAACCGGCTGTCGATCAGCGTCGAGGACGTCGAGGTGTCCGAGACCGAGACCCGCACCCAGTCGGCCGTGGCGCTGCTCGTGGACACGTCGTTCTCGATGGTGATGGACAATCGCTGGCTGCCGATGAAACGCACCGCCCTGGCATTGAACCACCTGATCAGCACCCGGTTTCGCTCGGATGCGTTGCAGATCATCGCCTTTGGGCGCTACGCCCGCACCGTGACCGCCGCCGAGCTGACCGGTTTGGAGGGCGTCTACGAGCAGGGCACCAACCTGCATCACGCGCTGGCCTTGGCCAGCCGGCACCTGCGCCGGCACCCCAACGCCCAGCCCGTGGTGCTGGTCGTCACCGACGGGGAACCGACCGCGCATCTGGAGGACTACGACGGCGCAGGCGCGGGTTCTGCTGTGTTTTTTGATTACCCGCCGCACCCGCGGACGATCGCCTACACCGTCAAGGGCTTCGACGACGTCTCCCGGCTCGGTGCGCAGGTGACGATCTTCCGGCTCGGCGACGACCCCGGTCTGGCCCGGTTCATCGACCAGGTGGCGCGGCGCGTCGAGGGCCGTGTCGTGGTTCCCGAACTCGACGGACTGGGCGCCGCGGTGGTCGGCGACTACCTGAGGTCGCGGCGCCGCTGAGCCTCACCGGGACAGCAGCCGCTGCTTCTGCTCGGCGAACTCCGCTTCGGTCAGGTATCCGGCGTCGTGGAGTTGGCCGAGTTCCCGGATCCCGGCGGCCAGTTCGATGACCGAGTTCGCCGGTGGCTGAGGCGCCGCAGTCGGCGAGCATGCGTCCGATGATTGCGCCGGCGCCTTGCTCTCGGCAGCGGCCGTCGGCTTGCCCTGCTGGCCGCGGTTCTGATTGACGGCGCCGGCCAGCGCACTGCCCCCCATACCCGCCAGGGCCATCTGACCGAATGCTGTTCCCAGCCCGGCCGGCGAGGGACCGGCGGCACTGCTGAGCGGTGTCGAGTAGCTGGCGTGGCGGATCTCCGGGGCTGCCTCGGCCCAATTCGGCGGCACCGACAACGCGCCGAGCGGTAATGCGCGACCGACCTTGACCGACTCGTGGGGCACTCGAAGGTTCTCGGTCGACGGCACCTCCGTCGTCGCTCCCAATTGGCTCAGGGCCTCCAAGATGTTTCGCTGGCCGCCGTACAGCAAATCCTGGGTGTCGAAGATCTCTCGGGAGTCCATCTCCGCGTAATACGCCGCCTCGACGGCCATCACAAGACTGATGACCGACAACGGAAACGCGACGACCGACAACGGCAGGGCGATACCGAGGGCCGTCTCGTCGGCAAGAATGCCCAGCAGGTCGAGCAGCCCCAGGGGCGGCTCCGCCTGCATCGGCAGCACGGTAGGTGCGGCCTGGGCCGGGCCGGCTCCCTGGAGCGTAGAGGCCAGCTGAGACGGCAACGTCTGCGCGTTGCTGCCTGCGGTGTTACCCGCGGCGTTCTGAAGTGCGGCAGCTTGGCCCAGCGGCCCAGCCGGGTTGGCGGTCTGCGGTGGCGGCTGGAACGGCTCCAACACGGTCGCGGTCGCTGACAGCGACGCGTAGCTGTACATCGCGGCGGCGTCCTGGGCCCACATTTCGGCGTAGTGGGCTTCGTTGGCCGCGATCGCCGCCGCGTTCTGCCCCAATATGTTGGTGGCCAACAAGGTCAGCAAGGCAGCCCGGTTGGCCGCGATCACCGGTGGGGGCACCACCATCGCAAACGTCGCCTCGTAGGCGGCCACGGCGGCCTTGGCCTGCATCCCGGTCTGCTCCGCCTGGGCGGAGGTGGCATGCAACCACGAGATGAAGGGCGCGATCGAGGCCGCCATCGCCGCCGAGGAGGGGCCCAACCATGGCCCGCTCGTCAGCCCAGAGACCACCGAGGCATAGGCCGTGGCGGCCAGGTGGAGTTCGGTGGCGAGCCCATCCCACGCCGTGGCAGCGGCGAGCATCGGACCCGGGCCGGCCCCGGCATACATCAGCCCGGAGTTCACCTCCGGTGGAAGCGCCGCGAAATCCATTTCTCAACCCCGGGCGGTTTGCGGCATCCGGACCACGCTGTTACCGGTGGCCCGTGGGTGCGCGCCGGTAATGTGGTTCATTGCAGGTGCATCCCTCCGGTCTGGGTGATCTGAGGCATCTGGGTTGCTGCCGGTCTGATCTTTCGATCAATCCGCCCACCGCATCTCCCGCGCGCTCAACACCCCGGGAGGGCATACGCGCCGTCAACGCCGACGCTGCTCTGGAGGACGTAATTCCATTCTCCGAGCGGGTACCGGTCGGTCGCCATGGTGTTTGACACCCATTCGCGGGCCGCGGCAACCCGTATGGACAATCGGGTGCGACGAAGACGATGGTGGTGGTATGTACCGTTGGACAGCGGTCGTCGACAGGTTTCGGCGGCGAGCGCGGGCGCCCGCGCGCGGGCTGTTTCGCCGGGTCGTTCTGATCAACGGTCTGGTCTTCACCTTCGGCACGCTGGTGCTCGCCATGTCGCCGGCAACCGTTTCCGGGCCCGTCCGACTGACCGAGATTCCGGTCCTGGTGGTCGGGTTGGCGGTCGTGGTAGGCGCCAACGCGCTGCTGCTGCGGTCGAGCCTGGCGCCGCTGGATCGGCTCGCGGCGTCGATGAGGCGCGTCGATCTGCTGCGGCGCACCGACCGGGTGCACGACCCGGGCGACGGTGACCTGCACCATCTCATCGAATCCTTCAACGGCATGCTGGACCGGCTCGAATCGGAGCGGGCCTCCTCGAGTGCGTTGGCGTTGACCGTGCAGGAGAACGAGCGGCAGCGCATCGCCAGGGAGTTGCACGACCAGATCGGTCAGACCCTCACCGTCGCTCTGCTCACCCTCAAGCGGGCCGTCGACGCGGCTCCCACCGAGATCCGCGGTGACCTCGCCGACGCCCAGGAGATCGTCCGGGCCAGCCTCGACGAGGTGCGCAGCATCGCCCGCCGGCTGCGCCCGGATGCGCTGGAAGACCTCGGCCTGCGCAGCGCACTGCAGGCGCTGTGCAACCAATTCACCCAGGCGACCGGCATCGACGTCGTCAAACAGGTTGCTCCACAAGCCGATCAGCTGACCCCGGATCTCAGCCTGGTCTGCTACCGCATCGCCCAGGAGAGCCTGACCAACATCGCCCGCCATTCCGGAGCGCAGAAGGTCTGGCTGGACCTGCACGTCAACGCCGAATCAGAGCTGACGCTGCGGATCGCCGACAACGGCAAGGGCGGGGTGAGCGTCGAAGGCGCCGGAATCACCGGAATGCGCGAACGCGCCCTGCTGGTGCATGCCACCCTGGCCATCACATCCCCGAGCAACGAGGGGACCGAAGTCAAGCTGGTGGTGCCGGCCCGAGCGAGCGCGGGAGGCCAGTGATGGCGCTACAGCCGGCGCGCATCATGCTCGCCGACGACCACGCCCTGGTGCGCAGTGGGCTGCGGATGATCCTGGATGCCGAGCCCGACCTGTGCGTGGTGGCGGAGGCGGCCGACGGATCCGAGGCGCTCGCAGCCCTGCAGAACACCCCGGTCGACCTGGCCATCCTCGACATCGCGATGCCGCGGATGACCGGGCTGCAGGCCGCCCGGGAGATCAACCGCAGCCATCCCCATGTGCGGGTGCTGATGCTGTCGATGCACGACAACGAGCAGTACTTCTTCGAAGCCCTCAAAGCGGGCGCGTCGGGCTACGTCCTGAAATCGGTGGCCGACCGCGACCTGCTCGAGGCGTGCCGGGCGACGATGCGCGGGGAGCCGTTTCTGTACGCCGGCGCGGTGACCGCGCTGATCCGGGACTACCTGCACCGCTCCCGGCAGGGCGACGACTTACCGGACAACATTCTCACCCCGCGCGAAGAGGAAGTGCTGAAGCTGATCGCCGAAGGCTTCTCAGCGCGCGAGATCGCCAAAACACTGGGGATCAGCGCCAAAACCGTCGACCGCCACCGGACGAACACCCTGCAGAAGCTCGGCCTGCGCGACCGCTTGGCACTCACCCGTTACGCAATCAGGGCGGGCCTGATCGAGGCCTAGCGGCGTTCGCAAGCGCGGCCGAGCCGGGCGCAGCGGGACGCCGCCATTGGGCCCGATGGGGGTTCAACCCCCCACCGAATGGGGGTTGTATTCCATGGCGCGCGGCCGCATCTGCACAGAAACTGGAATTAGTTGCGGTGGGAGATGCAGTGCACCTTTGAGCGGGGCTCGATGTGCCTGTCGTTGTCGCGACCGGCTGTGGTGCTGCCCGGCGCCGCCCGTGTATCAGATGTGTTGTACCAGAACTGATTCCATTGCTTGGATCAATTCGTCTTGTGGAGCGTGATGCTAGCGATACTGCTTGCCCACACGGTGGGCGCCGCTGCGGCACCGGCATTAGTGCGTAGGTGGGGTCGGTCGGCGTTCTATCCGCTGGGCTTGATTCCGCTGGTATCGCTGGTGTGGGTGGTGCTGAACTGGCCGACTGGCCCTGCCGACGATCACCGAACGGTGGTGTCGTGGGTGCCCGGCCTGGCATTGAACATCGCACTGCGCTTCGACGCGCTCTCGGCGATCATGAGTGTGCTGGCGTTGGGCATCGGCGCCCTGGTGCTGTTCTACTGTGCCGAATACTTCCGCCCGGTCAGCGCCCAGGCGGTCACCGATCCGCGGCTGCCCAGCTTCGCCGCGAAGATGGTCGGGTTCGCCGGAGCCATGTTCGGGCTGATGGTCGCCGACAACATGCTGCTGCTGTACGTCTTCTGGGAACTGACCACGGTGCTGTCGTTCCTACTGGTCGGCCACTACGCCGAACGCTCCATCAACCGCCGTGCCGCCACCCAGGCGTTGCTGGTGACCACTGCCGGTGGCCTGGCCATGCTGGTCGGCATCATCATGCTGGGCAACACCGCCGGCACGTACCTGCTCTCGGAGCTGGTCACCGATCCGCCGTCCGGGACGGTCGTCACCGTCGGCGTGCTGCTGGTGCTGGTCGGCGCGCTGAGCAAGTCGGCGATCGTCCCGCTGCATTTCTGGCTGCCGGGTGCCATGGCGGCGCCGACCCCGGTCAGCGCCTACCTGCACGCCGCTGCGATGGTCAAGGCCGGGATCTATCTGGTGGCGCGGCTGACGCCGGGGTTCGCCGACTCGCCGGGATGGCGGCCGACGGTGGTGGTGCTGGGTCTGGCCACCGCCCTGCTGGCCGGGTGGCGCGCGGTCCGCGAGTACGACCTGAAGCTGCTGTTGGCCTACAGCACCGTCAGCCAACTGGGGCTGATGATCATGCTGGTCGGGGCCGGCGGGGCCGATCTGATGCTGGCCGGGCTGACCGCCATGTGTGCGCATGCCGCGGCCAAGGCGACGCTGTTCATGGTGGTCGGCATCATCGACCACGCCACCGGCACCCGCGACCTACGCGAGCTGGCCGGGCTGCGACGACGCTGCCCCTGGTTGTTCGTGATCGCCGCCGCCGCCGCGGCCAGCATGGCCGGGGTGCCACCGTTCGTCGGCTTCATCGCCAAGGAGACCATTTTCGGGACCGAGGCGCAGGCCCCGGCCCTGGGGGCTGCCGGCCCGTACGTGCTGGGCGCCGCGGTGCTCGCCTCGATGTTCACCGTGATCTACAGTGCACGGTTTCTGTGGGGCGGCTTCGCCGGTAAAGGCCGGACCGCGCCCAGCCGCCACGTCGCCGAACTGCACCGCCCGCGCGCGGCGTTTTTGGTGCCCCCGGCGGTGCTCGCCGCTGCCAGCCTGATCCTGGGTCTGTGTGCGCTCGGCCTGGACACGGTGCTGCACGGCTACGCCGACACGGTGCCCGAAGGCAGCGACTACCACCTGGCGCTGTGGCACGGCGCGGGGCTACCGGTGTACCTGTCGGCGGCGGTACTGCTGGTCGGCACCGGTGTCTTCGTCGCACGCGGTCCGCTGCGGCTGACCCGGCTGCGCCGGTTGCCGCTGGGCAAGGCCGATCAGCTCTACGACGATTTCCTTCGGGTGCTCGATGTGGCGGCCGTGCGGCTGACCGGGGTCACCCAACGCGGTTCACTGCCCATCAACCAGGCGATGATCTTCGCGACGCTGGTGCTGCTTCCGGTGACGGCGCTGGCGCTGGGAGCGCGCAACCGAGTCGATCTGCAGCTGTGGGACACCCCGCTGCAACTGACCGTCGCGGTGCTGGTGGTCGCCGGCGGCATCGGTGCCACGGTGGCGCGTAACCGGTTGTCGGCGGTGCTGATGGTCGGTGTGACCGGCTACGGCTGCGCCGCGGCGTTCGCCTTCCACGGCGCACCCGATCTGGCGTTGACCCAGTTGCTCGTCGAGACCGTGACACTGGTGATCTTCGTGCTGGTGCTGCGGACGCTTCCCGCGGAGTCGGAGCGGCCCACGATGGCGCGCAACCGGCTGCCGCGCATAGCGCTGGCGGTGTCGGTGGGCATCAGCGTCGCGGTGCTGGCGGCCTTCGCGATGGCGGCCCGCAGCCAGGACGGTGTCTCGGTGGCGTTGGGGGAGGCCGCGTATGTCCGCGGCCAGGGCGCCAACACCGTCAACGTGCTGCTGGTCGACGTCCGGGCCTGGGACACCCTCGGCGAGATCTCGGTGTTGCTGGTGGCCGCGACCGGGGTGGCCTCGATGGTCTTCCGAACCCGGCGGTTCGGCCGGGCACCACGCATCGCCGATGCCGGTGCGCACCGCACGGCCGGCCTGGTCGTCCCGGCCACCCCGTACAGTCCGGCGATCGGATCCACCACCTGGCTGCGCGGCAGCGCCTACCACGATCCCAATCAGCGGTCGCTGGTGTTGGAGGTCGCGACCCGCGCCATCTTCCCGCTGATCATGGTGGTCTCGCTGTATTTCCTGTTCGCCGGGCACAACTATCCGGGCGGTGGTTTCGCCGGCGGGCTGGCCGCCGGGCTGGGGCTGGTGCTGCGTTATCTGGCGGGCGGGCGATACGAGCTCGGCGAGACGCTGCCGCTGGACTCCGGGAAGATTCTCGGCGTCGGGCTGAGCCTGGTCGGCGGCACGGCGCTGGGGTCGCTGCTGCTCGGTGCTCCGGTGCTGTCCTCGGCGGTGCTGTCGTTCAGCCTGCCGGTGGTGGGCGACGTCAAGATGGTCACCGCATTGTTCTTCGACATCGGCGTCTACCTGGTGGTGGTCGGCATGGTGCTCGACGTGTTGCGCAGCCTGGGCGTCCGGCTCGACCAGGAGCTGGAATCGCAGGCCCGCGCCCGATCGCTGGCAGGAGTGTCATGACCGCGCATCTGGTCCCGCTGCTGATGGCCGCCGGCCTCACCTCGTGCGGGGTGTACATGCTGCTGGAACGCAGCCTCACCCGAACGCTGCTGGGCCTGATGATGATCGGCAATGCCATCAACCTGCTGATCATCGATGTCTCCGGGCCGGGCGGCAGCCCGCCGATCTACAACAGCACCGAGGGCATGGAGACCGACGCCGACCCGTTGGCGCAGGCCATGGTGCTGACGGCCATCGTCATCACCATGGGCATCGGCGCGTTCGTACTGGCGCTGACCTACCGCTCCTACCACCTGACGACGACCGAGGACATCGGCGACGACTGGGAGGCGACCCGGGTGTCTCAGCTCTCCGACGAGGAGATCATCGCCGCCGAGGAGGACCCCGGTGTGCTGGTGCCCGCCGGTGAACTGGACGCCGTCAGTGAGGAGCCACGGTGAGTCTCGCCGCCGTCTTGATGCCGCTTCCGGTGCTGCTACCCACGCTGGGTGCCGCCCTGACCCTCATCGTCGGCCGGCGTCCCAGGGTGCAGCGCCCGATCACCATCGCGGTGCTGTGCGCGGTGGCCGCCGTCAGCGCCGCCTTGCTGTACCTGACCGACCGGGACGGGACGCTGGTGTTGCACGTCGGCGGCTGGGGGCCGACGGAGCAGAAGCTCGGCCCGCTGGGCATCACCCTGGTGGTCGACCGACTCTCGGCGCTGATGCTGGTGGTGTCGGCGATCGTGCTGCTGACGGTGATGGTCTACGCGATCGGGCAGGGCGTGCGCGACGGCGACGACCGCCAGCCGGTGTCGATCTTCCTGCCCACCTATCTGACCCTGGCCACCGGCGTCTCGCTGGCCTTTCTGGCCGGTGACCTGTTCAACCTGTTCGTCGGCTTCGAGATGCTGCTGGCCGCGAGCTTCGTCTTGCTGACCATCGGGGCCAGCGCCGAACGGATCCGGGCCGGCATCGGCTACGTGATGGTGTCGATGGCGTCATCGTTGATCTTCCTGTTCGGTATTGCCCTGGTCTATGCCGCGACCGGCACGCTGAACCTGGCCGAGCTGGCCACCCGCACCGGCGACCTGCCCGCCGGGACCCGCAGCGCGGTGTTCGCGGTGTTACTGGTGGCGTTCGGCATCAAGGCCGCCGTCTTCCCGCTGTCGGCGTGGTTGCCCGACTCCTATCCGACCGCGCCGGCACCGATCACCGCGGTGTTCGCCGGGATCCTGACCAAGATCGGTGTCTACGCGATCATCCGCGCGCATTCGCTGCTGTTCCCCGATGGCGGACTGGACTCGGTGTTGTTGGTGGCGGCGTTGTTGACCATGCTGGTCGGCATTTTCGGCGCCGTCGCGCAGAGCGACATCAAGCGGCTGCTGTCCTTCACGTTGGTCAGCCACATCGGCTTCATGATGTTCGGAGTGGCGCTGTCGAGCCGGTTGGGCATGACCGGCGCCATCTTCTACGTGATGCACCACATCATCGTGATGACGACACTGTTCCTGGCGGCCGGATTGATCGAACGCCAGGGCGGTGCATCGTCGATGCAGCGCCTGGGCGGCTTGGGCGCCAATCCGGTGCTGGCGTTCGTGTTCTTGATTCCGGCGTTCAACCTCGGTGGTATCCCACCTTTTTCAGGTTTCATCGGCAAGACCGCGGTGCTGCAGGCCGGAGCCGACGACGGTTCGGTGCTGGCCTGGTGTCTGGTGGGCGGCGCTGTGGTCACCAGCCTGCTGACGCTGTATGTGCTGGCTCGGGTGTGGACACGGGCGTTCTGGCGCCGGCGGGTCGATGCCCCCGAGGCTGCGCTGGTCAACGCCACTCCGCCGGTGCTGCTCGACGACGTCGCCGAGGTCGCCTACGACGACCGCGACGACGTGGGCCGGATGCCGACCTGGATGCTGGCCCCCACCCTCGCCCTGATCGGGTTCGGGCTGGCGATGACCGCGCTGGCCGGCCCGATCTTCGCCTACAGCGAGCGTGCCGCCGCCGAGGTTCTCGACCGGGGCGAATACATCTCGGCCGTGCTGTCGGGGGGTGACTCGTGAGGGCGATAGCGCTGCGGATTTTCGCGGTGTCGGCGTTGGCGACCATCTGGACGCTGTTATGGGGCCGGTTCACCATCCCCAACATCGTCGTCGGGGTGGTGGTCGCGACGCTGATCCTGGTATTGCTGCCGTTACCGCCGGTGCCGGTCCAGGGCCGCGTGCATCCGCTGGCGATGCTGCAGTTGGCGGGGCTGTTCGCCTGGTATCTGCTGGTCTCGAGCTTCCAACTGATGTGGTTGGCGATCAAGCCCGGCCCCCCACCACTGACCGGGGTGCTGCGGGTGCCGGTGAATATCAAATCCGATCTGGTGCTGGTGCTGGCTTCGGCCATCACCACGTTGATCCCCGGGTCGATCGTGCTGGAGATCGACCAGGTGCGCCGGGTGCTGTACATGCACGTGATCGACGTCGGTTCGGACCGCGCCGTGGAGCGGTTCTACCGCCAAGTCGCCGACGTCGAACGGCTGCTGATCGCCGCCTTCGAACGGCCCGAGGACTGGCGCCCGGCGCCCAAACACGACTCGGAGAACGCGTCATGACCATCGTGTGGACCATCGTCGCGGTCATGCTGACCGCCGCCGCCGCGGTGACCATGTACCGGCTGCTGGCCGGCCCGAGCACGCTGGACCGCCTGGTCGCGGTGGACACCCTGGTGGCGGTGGCGATGTGCGGCATCGGCGCCTGGGCCGGTTACAG
>Ga0164242_10008128_pt1 | contig 11397 bp, 12 predicted proteins | sample OricomgcompostMG_FD_108783 | JGI IMG/M metagenome (GOLD analysis project Ga0164242, IMG submission 108783) | Miracle-Growth compost microbial communities from Emeryville, California, USA - Original compost - Miracle growth compost (MG) ...
CGTCCTGTTCAACCGGTTCCCGGACGATGCGCAGCCCTCCCACCGGGAGCGCATGCGCCTGATCCTCCGCACCCCGGCGCTCCAGGCACACTCGGTGCCCCAGTACGCGCACTGGCGCGAGGTCATCGCGAGGTTCGTGGCCACCGAGACCGGCAGCGCGCCGGGCGATCGGCTGCCCCAGCTGGTGGGCCACGTCAGCCTCGCCCTCGCGATGACGGCCTACGACCAGTGGCTCGACCATCCGGACTCCTCGGCGGACGGCTCCCACCCGATGGTCGGACTCCTCGACCTGCTGGAGGAGTCGATGACCGACCTGCGGAGCTACCTCTCACCTCAACCCGACGGCGTCCAGAGGTAGACGACGACGCCGAGCAGGACCACGAAGACGACACACCCGGCGAGGAGCAGCACGGTCTCGCGCACGAGGCCACGACGACTGTCCGGCGGGAGATGACGCGGGTCGCTCATGGCACGTACACGCTGTCGTGACCCGTGAGCACCCGCATCAGCACCAGCGGCACGATCAACAGCAGGAAGAAGCTCAGCTGGAACACGACGAACCACGCGGCGAACCTGGCGACCTCGAACCGCCACCGCGGGACGACGACGTCGTAGTCGAGGAGCGCGTCCTGGCTGGCCACCGTCCGCGTCAATGTCCGGACGCCACCGTCTCCTGCGGCCTGGTCGGGCACCATGGAGCGCGTGGCTGCCGGTCGGGTCCAGCGACGCAGCCCGAGGAAGCGTTCGAGGTGATTGAGTCCGCGGACCGGCGGCTTGCCCGCCCAGTAGGCGATGAGGTTCGGCCACACGCACATCAGGCCGACCGTCCACAGGAGCGTGATCCGTCCGCCGTCGGACCACGTGACGCTGGGCCCCATGCCCGGGTCGTAGGTCCACCATCCTGCCGCGGTGGCGATGCCCTCGACCAGGAAGTCCCACGCGTAGTTGACCGGCACAGCAAGGATGAGGATCGCTCGCAGCATCGAGATGCCGAAGCGGCTCATCAACAGCTGGCCGAGACCGAGCACCACCAGGGCATGAACGGTCCAGTAGACCGCATAGGCGAAGGGCATGAACAGCGGGTCGTTCGGCGTCTTCACCGGCAACCAGTCGAGCAGGTGATGGCGGGCGAAGGCGGGGCTGTACAGGAGCTCCTGGCCCCAGTCCCCCATCGTCTCCATCCAGTACACGAGCATACTGTTGAGCAGGAACAGCAGCCACCAGGTCAGCTGGCGGCGGCGTACCGAGTCGGCGACCGCCCACACGATCACGGCCCCGCCGGCGATCGGGATGACCCAGTCGAAGAACCAGACGCCGGCCGGATGCTGGAGGGCCGCAGGGACGGGTGTGGCCGGGGCCGCGCCCGTCACACGGGATCCAGCGCGCTGATCCGCCACGTCGCGCCGACCCGGTCCAGGGTGACTCTGAGCCGGCTTCCGCTGAGGCGAGGGTCGGTGGCGTCCTTGCTCGTGGTCGTCACGTTGACGAAGACCAGGAGCGTCACGGCGTCCGGCTGCGCGCTCGTGACACCGACCCCGGTGACATCCGCCTTGGTGCTCACCTGGCCCTTCTTCGCCGCCGGAGCGACGACCTCCGTGACGAGCCGCCGGTAGTCCTTCGCGAACGAGCCGGTCAGGAGCCGGCTCTCCTTCGCGAGGTCGGTGGAGACCGTCGTCGGCGTGTACGTCAGCAGGCTGGCGATCGAGGTGGCGGCCGTGGCCTTCGCCTGGGCGGCAGCCCGATCACGGCTGGCGTCACGGTGGTCGGTGCGCACCACCCAGACCAGGGCGACGACGAGCGCGATCACGACCGCGCCGAGCGCCGTACGTCGCGCGACGGCGAACGTGCTCATGCGACGAACTCCATCCCGGAGGTGAGCCAACGAGCACCGACGCGAGTCAGGGTGACCCGGAGCCGGTAGTTGCGCGGCACGGGCTTCGCGGTGCTGCTGTTGGTCACCGTCGTGCTCGAGGCGACGATGACCGTGGCCTTGCCCCCGCTGAGCTTCTCGAGCCCGGCGCCGGCGATCTTGCCGGTCGCCGTGATGTTGTCCTTCTTCACCACCGACGCGAACGTGCCGAGGATCCCCTCGAACTGGGTCGCGAAGCCCCCGGTGGCATGGCTGCGCAGGTCCTGGAGCTGGGCGTCGATGTGGGCCTTGTCGAGCGTCGTGAGCTCGAGGACCTGCTGCTTAGCGGCGAGAACCGCCGCCGCCGCCTGATCACGGGTGCGCTGGCGGGCGGCCGTGTGCTGATGGACCAGCACGATGCCGCAGGCCAGGGCGATGGCAACGAGGACCGCCACGGACTCGAGGATCGGACCGAGGCGGGGCACCCGTCGTCGCGGGATGTCGGGCTCGGCCGCCGGGTCGGGCACAGCGTCGGGGGTTCCGCTCACGGCGGACCTCTCGGGTTCGGGCTCAAGGAGTGGCAGCGGTGTCATGAGGCTCCTACCAGGTGGGCCATCAGGTCGTCGAAGGTGGCGGGGATCGTGCCCGAGGCGAGGTCGTCGATGAGGAAGAACGTGCCGTTGGGGGCGAGCACCTCACCGGTGGACGGGGCATAGGTGGCGACGTGGTCGCTGTTCCCTGTGCCCTGGGTCGAGTCGCGGCCAGGCTGGAACACGAGGCCGCAGCCGGCAGCGGTCGCGGCGTACCGATGCGGATCGTTCGGACAGGGATTGTTCCGCGCTCCTCGCACGACACGCTGATCGTCGTGCGGAACGTTGCAGTACGCATTCGGGGAGAGCGGCGCCAGGGACGTGTCCTTGGGGGACCGTTGCTGGCTGTTGTCAGGGAACCCGGTCGTGCACACGGGTGGGTCGTTCACCCCGGTCTTGAAGCTCAGCGTCGCCATGTCCAGCCCACTGGGGTCCTTCAGGCTGGGCGGGGCGTCGGCGTAGTGGGCCTCGATCGCGGCGGGGAGCAGGATCAGCACCTGGCGAATGCCGGGGATGTAGACCTTGAGCACGGGAGCGGTCGCGTCGAGGTCCTGGAGCAGCATCGTCAGCGGCTGGTCGAGTCCCTGGACCAGCGCGTTGACCTGCTGCGCGGCCGGCACGCCCTTGCGGATCACCTGGTCGAGCGTCGTGTCGTTCGCGGCGAGCGCGCCGGTCGCCTGGTCCAGGCCGCTCGCGATCTGACGGACCTGGTCCCTCAACTGCTCCTGCGTCCCGAGGACACCTTGGAGGTCCACCAGGAGCTTCTTCGTCGGCCCGGTCGCGCTGTCGAGTGCCTGTTGGAAGGACATGCCCGAGTCGAGCAGACGCTGGAGGTCGTCGCTCGTGCCACCGAACGCCTTGGCCAGCTCGTCGACCGTGGTCCGGTACGACGCGAGCGGCACCGACGCGAGCAGCGAGTTGACGTTCTGCAGCAGGACCCCGGTGGAGATCGGCACGTCGGCCTGGGACGCCGGCACGACGTCGCCCGCACGAAGCACCCGGCTGGTCCGCGACGCCGGGCCGGGCACGAAGTCGACGTACTGCTCCCCGATGGCGCTCGAGCTGCGCACGTGCACACGGGCGTCGGCCGGGATCGCTATGCCGTCGTCGATCTGGAGCGTCGCGCGCACTCCCCCGCTGCGCAGTGCCAGCGACCTGACCACGCCGACCTCCTGACCGCGATAGGTCACCTCGGCCTTGGAGTAGAGGCCGCCGGCCGCGGGCAGGTCGACGGCGACGGTGTACCGGCCGACGCCCAGCATCTGCGGGATCTGGATGTAGCGGACCGCCATCACGCCGATGCCGAGGATCGAGACGATCACGAACGCGATCAGCTGTCGTCTGGTCAGGGGCGAGATCATGAGCGACCAGCTCCCAGCAGCCCGCCGAGGACCGAACCGAGACCACCCGTGCCGGCACCGGGGCTGGGGCTCGCACCCGAGCTGCCCTGGGGGTGAGTCCCTGTCAGGCCGCCGACGAGGTTCGACAGGTCATTGCCCAAGCCACCGACGACGTGGCCCAGACCGTTGGCCGGCACGCCCGCGCTCGGATTCAACGGGTCGGTGATGGGGTTGCCGCTGCCCGTGGCTCCGCCGCCGGGCAGGCCGCCGAGGATCGCCGAGTACAGGCCGTCCAGTGAGGCGCCGCCGAGCCAGTCGCGTTCCAGCGTGGGGATGGTCAGGTCGACGGTGGCGAAGAAGTTGATGTAGTCCCCCCGGAAGACGATCTGCGATGCGTCGATCGGGAAGGGGAAGCTCACGTCTCCGAGCGCCTGGGTGATGCTGTGCCCCGCGTTCGCGAGCTCGGTCACGATCGGGCGCAGGGAGTCGAAGTTCGCCTTGAGGTCCGACTCGCTGCGGTCGATGAGCTGGCCGGCCACCGTGCCGAATCGCGAGACGGCGACGAGGGCCTTGGTGAGCTGCGCGCGCTCCTGACGCAGGACGTCGATGCCGCCGGGCAGGGCCTGGAGAGCGGTGCTGATCGCGGCGTCCTGCTTCGCGAAGGTGCCGGCGAGCCGATTCAGCCCGCCGATGTCGGCGATGATCTGCGTCTTCTGGTCGTTGAGCGTGCCGACGAACGAGCCGAGCTGCCCGATCAGGTCACGAACGTCCTGCTGTCGACCGTCGAGCGCGGCGTTGAGCTCGCGCGTGATCGTGTTGATCTGGTCGAGGCCACCCCCGTTGAGAACCGCGCCCAGCGCCGAGAGGACCTCCTCGGTCTCCGGATAACGGCCGGTCCGGGTCACCGGGATGGTGTCGCCGTTGCGCAGCAGCGTCCCGGCCGGACCCGCTGCGTCGAGCTGCAGGTATTCCGCGCCCAACAGGCTCTTCTGACCGATGGTCGCCGTGGTCAGGGACGGGAGCTTGACGCCCTTCTCGATGCCGAGCGTGAGCTTGGCCTGCCAGTGGTCGAACTGGATCCGGCGGACCGATCCGACCGTCACGTCGTCGATCTTCACCTCCGAGTTGGGGACCAGGTTCGCGGCGTTGGCGAGATAGACGGTCAGCTCATACGAACCGCTGCCTCCGCCCTTGGTGAGGGGCAGCGGGACGTTGTTGACACCGGTGAACGTGCACGCGCTCAGGGCGATCGCCAGCGCTGCGGACGCCGTTCCGGCCACGATGCGGCGCATCAGTGCTGTCCTCCGACCGGGACGCCGCCGCTCGGATCCGGGTTGTTGTTCTCCAGGCCGCTGAGCCCCACCGGCGGCGCGCCCAGCCGCAGGTACTGCGCCACGGGCGCGAGCAGCTGCGCACAGGCGGAGGGCGACTGGCCCAGCGAGTAGACGGCCGAGCACAGGAAGGTGGCCGGCGAGTCGATGTTCTCGGCCACGAGCGAGCCCGTGAGCGCAGGAACCGTCGGGTCTGCGATGTTGTAGAAGTTGGACAGCGTCGTCGGTGCCACCTGGAGGATGTCGGCGAGGTCCTGCCGGTTGCTCGCCAGCAGGTTGGCGGCACGCTCCAGCCCGGAGACCGAGCTCTGCAGCGCCGTGCGGTTCTGCTGCACGAAGGTCGTCACCGCGTCGAAGGCGCTGTTGATGCCCTTCAGCGCGGTCACCAGGTCGTTGCGGTCCTGCGAGAGCAGCGTCGAGACGGCCGCCAGGGAGTGTCCGAACTGGTAGACCTCGGTGTTGCTCGCCTCGAGAGCCGAGATGAAGACCTGCAGGTTCTCGATCGTGCCGACGATGTTCCCCTTCGAGTCGGCCAAGGTCGACATCGCCTTCGACAGCAGCGCGATCGTCTGGTTGAGCGCGCCCCCCTCGCCACCGAGGTTCTTCGCCGAGGCATCGAGGATCCGCGAGAGTGACCCGTTCTGGTTGGCGCCGTGCGGGCCGAGGGCTGCACTGAGCCTGCTCAGCTGGTCCTTGACCTGGTCCCACTCCACCGGGACGGCGGTCCGCGACTCGGGGATCACCCCGCCCTCGGGCAGCGTGGGACCGTGGGCGTAGGCAGGTGCCAGGGCGACATGACGCACCGCGACCAGCGAGGGAGAGACCAGCACCGCTCGCACATCCGCGGGGATCGGGCGGTTCCGGTCGACCGCGATCGTGACCTTGACGTGGTGGGGACTCGCCTGGATGCCGGTCACCTTGCCCACCGACACCCCGAGGACGTCGACGCTGTCGCCGACGTAGAGCCCCTTCACCTCGCTGAAGTACACGGTGTAGTGCCGGCGCCCTGGCACCGCCGCGCGGACCACCACGGCAGCGACGAGCAGCAGCGCCACGGCGACAGCGACCGTGACCAGCGTTCTGCGACGCGCGAGCCTGTGCGTCGTCATTTCGACTCCTCCACCAGCTGGGGGATCACCGGCGCGAGGTCCGCCGGCACGAGGTTCTGGAGGTAGGCGTAGAAGAACGGGCCACCGCCCACGGCCTCGCCCAGGGAGCGGATGAAGCCGCCGAGGTGATTGAGGGCGTACTGCAGGTTGTCCTTGTTCTTGTCGAGGATCGCGATGACCCCCTGGAGCTTCGAGAGCGTCGGGCCGATGGTCTCCTTGTTGTCATCGATGACCCCCTGGATCTGCCGGGTGGCCGCGCCCGTGTCGACCAGCAGTCGATGGATCGCCTGCCGGCGCGCTTGCAGCTCATCGAAGAAGGCCGCGCCATCGGACATCAGCTGGGTGATCTGCCCGCTGCGATCGGACAGGATCTTGGTGAAGCCGTCCGCGTCGGCGAAGAGCTGTTGCAGCGCCTGGTCACGCCCGGCGACCACCTGCGAGATCCTCCCGACGCCACCCACGGCGCTGCGCAGGCTCTGGGGCGTCTTCTCGAGGACCGCCGACATGTCGTCGAGCGATGTCGTCAGCTGCGCCATGTCGATCTCGCCCGTGGTCGTGCTCAGATCGGCGAGGGCGTCGGTGACGCTGTACGACGACGAGGTGCGACTGAGCGGGATGGACTTCTCGTCGCCCGACCCGGAGGGCGCGAGCGCCAGGTACTTCTTGCCCAGTGCGTTGTCGCTCTTGATCGTGGCCCTGGTCGCGCTGCCGAGGCGGGGGCCCTCGAGGGAGAACGCCACCTCGACGTGGGCGCCCACGATCTTGACCCCCTCGACCGACCCGACGTTCAGGCCGGCGATCCGCACGGCATCGCCCTTCACGAGTCCACTGGAGTCCGCGAAGGCGGCCTGTCTCTGCGACCCGAGCAGCGAGGTTCGGATGGCACCGACGTTGAGGGCCAGCGCGATCAGGAGCGCCACGCTCGCCAGCCCGACGACCCCGACGCGGATCTGGTTGCGCTCTCGGAAGTGCCGCTTCAGAACGTGCACCTGGCCTCCTTGCTCAGCTGCCAGGGGGTGTAGACGGGGTCCTCGTTCGTCCCGGTCTTGACGCGGATGCCGCAGAGATAGAAGTTGAAGAACGAGCCGTAGGTACCGCCGCGGCCCAGCTTGTGGATGACGGTCGGGTACTCCTGGAGGACGTGGTCGACGTAGGCACTCCCGTCGTCGATGTTCGAGGAGAGGAGTCCCGTCTGGGTCACCAGGTCCTTGATGTCCGGCCGCAGGGTCTGGAGCAGGCCCGTCGCCTTGCCGGCGAAGCTTCCGATCTGATCCACCGACGCGCCGATCTGCGACTTGTCGGCCGCGAGACCGTGCAGGAGCCCCGCCAGTCCACCTAGGAGGTGGTCGACCTGGGCGCTGTGCGCGTTGACGGTGCCGAGCACCGAGCTGAGGTTGTCGATCACGTTGCCGATCAGCGCGTCGCGGTCGGCGATCGTCGACGTGAACGAGCCGACCTGCGCCAACAGGCTGTCGACGGCGCCGGACTCACCCTGGGTGACCTCGATGATGTTCGCGGTGAGCTGGTTCACGTCCTTCGGCGAGAGTGCCTGCAGCAGCGGCTTGAAGCCGTTGAAGACGGTGTCGAGATCGAGCGCCGGTGCTGTGCGAGCCGTCGGGATCGTCGCGCCGGGCGGCAGTGCCGCCGCGCGAGCGGCCGACGCGCCGGGCTCGAGCTCGAGGTAGCGGTCGCCCGTGAGGTTGGCCCACCGGATCGCTGCCGTCGTGGCCTCGGTGACCGGAGTGCCCGTCGGCACGGTGAAGGTCACCTCCACGGTGTCGTCGGCCCGAAGGTGCAGGCCTTCGACCGTCCCGAGCGTGACACCGGCAGCTCGCACGTCCACGCCCTTCTTGAGCCCGGAGACGTCGATGAAGACGGCGTGGTACGTCGTCGAGTGCTGCAACCGGACCCGCCCCAACGTCAGAGCGACCAGGCCGGACATCAGGGAGGTGACCGAGATGAACACCAGCACCAGCACCAGGCTGCGCATGCTGCGGATCTTCATCGGGCGGCCCCGCCCGCCGCGCCGCCCGCGGACTGGCCGCTGAGCTGCTGGATGAGGAGGTTGAGCCCGCTCTTGCCGAACCACTGCTGGATCAGGTCCAGGTAGACCTTGGCCGGGGGCTGGCCGACGGTCAGCTGGTTCTTGCCGTCGTAGACGTGCTGCCCGTCGTCGAAGCGGCGATGCGGCGGGTGGGCGAGGTTCATCGCCGGCAGGGACAAGCAGTCCGGGCCCGTGTCGGGGACCAGCTTCGGGAGATCGCGCGGGTACTGGTAGCCCTGCTGCGACGGGAGCAGCGACACGAGCCCCTGGATACCCGGGAGCTGGGCGCCGAGCACGCGTTCGATCGAGACCACGTGCTTGGCCAGCCCCTCGATGGTGCAGGGGAATGCCGGCGAGTACTTCGCCAGCATCTCCGTGACCGGTCGGAGCAGGCCGAGGGCGCCTGTCAACGGGTCACTGATGTTCTGCACGAGGCCCTGCGCGGCCCCGGATGCCTGCGTCCAGTCGACGAGGAACGACTGCAGTGCGGCCGCGTCCTTGGTGAGGGTTCCGCTGGTCACCGTCAGGTGACGTGCCGTGGCGATGAGACCTGGCGCCGCGTCGGCGTACTCGTCGAGAACCGGCTGGGCGGTCGCGATGTCGGCTCGGATCGCAGGCTGGGAGAGGTTGATGGCGGCCAGGTAGTGGTCGACATCGGTCAGATAGGTGCCGAGCTCCTTGCCGCGGCCGCTGAGCGCCGTCGAGACCGCCGTGAGCGCCGCGTTGAGCTTGGCCGGCTGCACGGCGGTGAGGAAGTCCTGGAGCTCGCGGAACTCGTCGTTCGCCTCGACCGTGACGTAGTCGACGTTGATCACGTCGCCTGCCGCGATCGGGTCCGACACCCGGGCACCCGAGGTGTGCAGCTCGACGTACTTGGCGCCGAAGACCGTGGTCGGGGTGATGTCGGCGGTGACGTCGCGCGGGATCAACCGCACAGCGGAGTTGTCCAGGGCGACCCGGAGGGCCACTCCCCCGTCAGGACGCCGCTGCACCGAGCGCACCTCGCCGACCTTGAGGTCGTTGATGCGGACGTCTGCCCCCTTGTCCATGAGCAGACCGGCACGCGGGGCGTCGACGGTGACCATCGTGGCGGAGACGAACAGCTTCTGATAGATCCCCAGCGTCACGAACACCGACGTGCCCAGCACCACGATGCCGAGCAGCCCGGCGAGGCGCCGGCGGACAGTCAGAGCGAGCGATGTCGTCATGGTCAGCCCGAGATGTGCAGCGTGTTGTGGCCGCCGTAGAGCGCGAAGCTGAGCAGCATGTCGGTGAACAGCACCAGGATCAGGGAGAGCCGCACCGCGTGCCCCACGGCGCGACCGACACCCGCGGGGCCGCCGGTCGCGTGGAAGCCGTAGTAGCAGTGCACGGACATGATGACGACCGACATGATCAGCACCTTGACGAACGACGCGAGGATGTCGGAGGGAATCAGGAAGGTGCTGAAGTAGTGGCCGTAGGCACCTGAGGACTGGCCGAAGACGTCCGTCACGATCACGCGGGTGCAGGTGTACGACGCGAGCAGCGCGACCGCGTAGAGCGGCACGATCGCGACCATGCCGGCCACCACCCTCGTGCTGACGAGATAGGCCACTGACGGCACCGACATCACCTCGAGCGCATCGATCTCCTCGCTCACGCGCATCGCGCCCAGCTGAGCGGTGAAGCCGGCGCCCACGGTGGCCACGAGCGCGATGCCGGCGATGATCGGCGCCGCCAGCCTGGTGTTGATGTAGGCGGAGATGAACCCGGTGAGCGCTTCCACGCCGAGGTTGCTCAGCTGCGAGTAGCCCTGGATGCCGAGCTCGATGCCGGCGAAGGACGTCAGGAAGCCGACGGTGACGACCGTGCCGCCGATCAGCGCGAGCGCTCCTGAACCGAAGCTCACCTCGGCGAGCAGGCGCAGGATCTCGCGTCGGTGCCGCGTGATCGCCAACGGGATGTTGGCATAGGCCTTGAGGTAGAACATCACGTGGTCGCCGAGCGCGTCCAACGGCGCCCACGGTGAGGGGATCCGGCGCCGGACGCGCGCTGGGGCCGCGTACGTCTTCACCTCGGGCGCGGTCGCGCCGCCGACGTCCGTCGTCATGCCGAACCACCGAGCTGCAGCGAGATGGTGGTGATCAGCGTGTTGAGGACGACCAGCACCATGAGCGTGAAGACCACGGTCTGGTTCACGGCCTCGCCGACGCCCTTGGGGCCGCCCTTCGCGTTCAGGCCGAGGAAGGAGGCGACCAGCGCGGCGGCGAGACCGAAGACCGCCGTCTTGATCACGCTCGTCACGAAGCTGCCCAGCGTGGTGAGCAGCGTCAGGTTGGAGACGAAGAGCCCGGCGCTCGCCCCTTGGACGAGGACCGAGAAGGCATACGTGCCGACGAGGCCGACCACCGAGACGATGCCGAAGAGCCCGACCGAGACGATGACGAAGGCGATGATGCGCGGGACGACGAGTCGAGCGACCGGATCGATGCCGAGCACCTCCATGGCGTCGAGCTCTTCACGGATCTTGCGCGCCCCCAGATCGGCGCACACCGCTGTGGCGCCGGCGCCGGCGACCACGAGCACCGAGCAGAACGGCCCGAGCTCCTGGATGACCGCCAGACCGGCGCCCGCGCCGGCGAGGTCGGTGGCGCCGATCTCGTGGAGCAGCTGGCCGATGAAGAACTGCACGATGACCGTGAACGGGATCGTCACGAAGATCACCGGCACGACGGAGACCGAGGCGATGAACAGCGTCTGGTCGAGCACCTCCTGCAGCTGGAACGGCGATCGGAACAGAGCCACCGCGCTGTCGCAGCACAAGGAGAAGAAGCCGCCGAGTCGCCTGACCGTCACTTCCAGAGCCGGCACCGGAACCCCCTCGTCGCTGTCAGTGATCGCATCGATCTCGTCATCGGAATAACGGACGCTGTCGTCCGTAGTTACGCACGTCACATGGTCACGCTGCCGAGCGACCCCATGCGCTCGGCGGCACCGCGGACGGGCGTGGTCGCCTAGTCCTTCAGAGTGATCGCTCGTTCGGGGCAGGCCGCCGCCGCACGCCGCGCCAGGGCTTCGGCGTCGCTCGGTACGTCGGCCGCGTCGATCTCGACGTAGCCGAGATCATCGAGCGGGAACAGGTCCGGCGCATA
>Ga0164242_10008129_pt1 | contig 11396 bp, 13 predicted proteins | sample OricomgcompostMG_FD_108783 | JGI IMG/M metagenome (GOLD analysis project Ga0164242, IMG submission 108783) | Miracle-Growth compost microbial communities from Emeryville, California, USA - Original compost - Miracle growth compost (MG) ...
CTGAGGCACTTCACGAAGGTGGGGCGGCCGATGAACGCTGAGCTTCCGCTGCCGGGGCCGGCCCTTTTGTTCTGCCCGGCCGATCGGCCCGACCGGTACGCGAAGGCGGCGGCAGCGGCCGACACGGTCATCCTCGACCTCGAGGATGCGGTCGCGCGCGACGGGAAGGATGCCGCCCGTCGCGCGCTTCTCACTGCCACGTCGGCGGGTCTGCGCCCGCAAACCACGATCGTGCGCGTGAACGCGAGCGACACCGGCGAGCAGGAGGCGGACATCCGTGCGGTGCTCGACACACCCTTCCGCACGCTGATGCTGCCGAAGGCGGAGAGCCTCGAGCAGGTGGAGGCGCTTACGGCGGCGATTCCCGACGTGCGCGTCGTCGCACTCTGCGAGAGCCCGCTCGGCATCGTGCGTGCGGAGGACCTTGCGGCGTGTGACGCGGTGGTCGCGCTGACCTGGGGCGCCGAAGACCTGGCTGCCGCGATCGGCGGCACGTCCAGCAGACGAGCCGACGGCCGGTACCGCGACATGGCGCGCCACGCGCGGGCCCGCGTGCTGATCGCGGCGGCCGCGTTCGGCAAGCCTGCGTACGACACCGTGCACCTGGACATCGCCGACGAAGAGGGACTGGCCGAGGAGGCGGCGGATGCTTACAGCTCCGGATTCGACGGCGCGCTGTGCATCCATCCACGTCAGGTCGCCGTGCTGCGGCGTGCGTTCGCGCCCTCCGCCGACGCGGTCGCGTGGGCGCGTGAGGTGATCGACGCCGCGAGCGCGTCGGGCAATGGCGTGTTCACGGTGCGTGGACGCATGGTCGACGAGCCGTTGATGCGGCAGGCCCGCAGCATCCTGACCGCCGCGCACAACCATGAGGAATGAGAGAGAACATGCCTGAGCCGTTGATGGCCGAGCTGCCCGAGGAGTACCGCGAGCTGGCAGCCCATGTGCGCGAGTTCGCGCGAGAGGTGGTCGAACCGGTTTCGGCGAAGCACGACGAGGAACACAGCTTTCCGTACGAGGTCGTGGCCCAGATGGCCGAGCTCGGTCTCTTCGGCATGCCGTTCCCCGAGGAGTACGGCGGCATGGGCAGCGACTACTTCGCGTTGTGCCTGGCCATCGAGGAGCTTGCCGTCTACGACCAGAGCGTGGCGATCACACTCGAGGCCGGAGTCTCGCTCGGTGCGATGCCCATCTACCGGTTCGGCACAGAGGAGCAGAAGCAGACCTGGCTTCCGCCGCTTGCCGCCGGCACTTCGCTCGGCGGCTTCGGGCTCACGGAGCCGGGCGGCGGCAGCGACGCAGGCGCCACGCGCACGACGGCGCGCGAAGACGGCGACGAGTGGGTGATCAACGGCAGCAAGCAGTTCATCACCAACTCCGGAACCGACATCACCTCGCTCGTGACGGTGACCGCCGTCACGGGCGAGAAGGACGACAAGAAGGAGATCTCGACGATCATCGTGCCCTCCGGTACGCCCGGGTTCACGGTGGATCCGCCCTACAACAAGGTCGGATGGAACGCGTCGGACACCCACGGCCTCGCCTTCGACGACGTGCGGGTGCCGCGGGAGAACCTGCTCGGGGAACGCGGGCGCGGCTACGCGAACTTCCTGCGCATCCTCGACGAGGGCCGCATCGCCGTCGCCGCTCTGGCGGTCGGAGCGGCGCAGGGCTGTGTCGATGAATCGGTGCGCTACGCGAAGGAGCGCGAGGCGTTCGGCCAGGCCATCGGTGCCTACCAGTCGATCGCGTTCACGATCGCGCGCATGCAGGCGCGTGCGCACGTGGCCCGTCAGGCGTACTACAACGCGGCCGCGCTGATGCTCGCGGGGAAGCCGTTCAAGACGCAAGCATCCGTAGCGAAGCTCGTCGCCGGCGAAGCCGCCATGGACAACGCGCGCGACGCCACGCAGATCTTCGGCGGCAACGGCTTCATGAACGAGTTCCGGGTGGCACGGCACTACCGTGACTCGAAGATCCTCGAAGTGGGCGAGGGCACCACCGAGGTGCAGCTCATGCTGATCGCGCGCTCGCTGGGGCTGTAAGACACTGCGGACAGACACCCATGACATCATTCGAAGGCACTGGCCCTGCCTCAAGTACTGTGACGCCTGTGTGGACTATTGAGACGCTCTCCTTGCAGCCCGGACGAGAGAAGTTCGACTGCGGTCAGGCCGAGATGAACGAGTGGCTCAGCAGATACGCGAGGCGGAGCGACAAGAATGGCCAGACGCTGACTCGTCTGGCCCTCCATCCCGACGACGGGCGCATCGTCTACTACGCAATGAAGTCCTCCGAGCTTCGAGGGGATGATCTTCAGTCCGCATTTGCTTAGCGTCTCACACGCACAGTTCCGTGCGTTCTGATCGCCAGGCTGGCCTGCTGCCTGTCTGGAAGAGGCGAAGGCGTTGGAGAATTGCTGCTCACGCATGCGCTTCGTGCGTGTATGCGCATTTCATTCGAATCGGCGTCCAGTTCGTCATTGTGCACGCACTCAACGAGAGCAAGCTCGTCAACCACGACACGCACCTGCTGATTCCCAAGCAGGCGCGGATTCGATTCCCGTCAGCCCCTCCACACGATTATGTGCCGGTCAGAGCGCGTTCCCAGCAATGATCGAATCCAGTCGAATGACCACCTGCAGGCACGCTCGTGCCCGCCCTTATCGTCTCGTTGCGGATGGAACCGGATAGTCTGCGCCCATGACTCGGCCGCCTGTCTCGACCATCGCTGACCAGATCTTTTATTCGACTGTCCACATCGAAAGCGCCCTCCCTGCGGGCACCTCAACGGGCACTGGGTTCCTCGTGCTCTACGCCCAGGCCGACGGTTCCTCCATCCCCGTACTCGTGACGAACAAGCACGTCTTGGAGGGAGCCAGCGCTGTCTCGTTCACGCTCGTAGGGGCGAACGGCGATCAGGCCATGACCACCGGGACCCGGATCACTGTCGCCGATTTCGACGAGCGCGTCTGGTTCCGGCACCCCGACCCGAGGGTGGACGTTGCGACGATGCCGTTCGCACAAATCCTCAAGCAGATGGCTGATGATGGTGCGCCAGCCTTCTATCGAGCATTCCCAAGCGACTTGCTTCTGACAAACGAGCAGGCGGAAAGCCTCGACTCAATTGAGGGCGTCACGTTCGTCGGGTACCCGAACGGACTCTTCGACAAGGCCTCCATGCTGCCGATCGCGCGCCGGGGCCAAACTGCGACCCCGATCTTCAACGACTACGAAGGGCTCCCGGCATTCCTTATCGACGCCTCAGTCTTCCCGGGTTCTAGCGGCAGCCCCGTCTTGATCTTCGATCGCGGCAGTTTCACTACCCGAGACGGAACCACCCATATCGGCTCCAGATTCTATCTCGCTGGCATCATCGCCGCGGTCCATACTCGGAAGGTGCATGGACAAGTCGAGTTCACGTCTGCGGGAGTGGCGTCGTTCGATGACCTCATCGATCTCGGCATCGTCTACAAGGCGAGCGCGATTCAGGAATGCGTGGACGGCATGCTGTCGCGATTCGGTATCAGCGTTCGTGACGCTCCAACTGTCAGCGAGTTGGCGTGACGCGTTTGGCGCGCTAGCCTCCAACCCCCTCTAAACGGGCCACTGCCTCCAGCCCGACACGGCAAGTGCCGGTGCGCGCCTCCAGCGCCGGTCCAGCGAGAACATCGAGGGCCGCGGCGATGCCGACGTTGCGCTCCTCCGCCGGGTACTGCTAGATGAGCGCAGGGCGCGGGGTGGCGTGCTCCTCAACGGCGTGGACCCCGCAGCGCTCGGCCTGCTGGACGACGGGACGCGGGGGCGGTGCCTGGCCCGTCGGGGCACCTTATCGGGGCCCCTGGACACGGTGGACGACGTGCCCGGGGGACGCCTGACCGCTCACAACAGCCGAGAGGCCGGCTGGCCATCACGGCTGGTCCGCCCCCGCGGCGTGCACGGCCGTCTGAGCAACTTTCACGCCGATCGAACCCTCTCACCCGACCCTGCCGTATTCGTTGTTTTGTGCGGCGCAGGCGGCTCCATGGAGCGCTACAGCGTGGAAGCTTTCTACACAACCGAGGATGCCCCGAGATGCAACAACCTGGGACCTGCAACGGTCAACGGTTCATGATCGGTCTCGCCAACGCCCGTGGTCCTTGAACCCGGTGTAGTCGGGGAATAGGGCCTTCGCCGTGCGGCTATAGGTCAGCCGGAGGTACTCTCGCAACTGCGTCTTCATTCGCGCAGGCACGAGGATCGCTACGAACGGCATCCGGCGCGGAAGACCTTGAGTCCGCTCACCGGTGAGAAGGGTCCGTACTATCTCTGCGTCGCCCGGAGGCAGATCGAAACTCAGGCTTGAGAGCGGCGCGGTCGCGCCGTCAGGGTGGGCGCTGGCGATGAAGTAGCCCTCCTGGGCGCGCAACCTCGCGTTCGGCATGCTCGAACTGACTACGAAGGGTGTCGAGAGTTGGAGAGCACGGCTCCGTTTTGCGCTGAGTCCCTCCAGATCGTCCCACGTCGCTGGCGGACTACCAACGGTCTTGAACACCGTCGGCGGTTTCCCGTTGTCAGTGACTTCTCGATACCACGGCATGTTCATCGCGATCAGCAGTCCCGGCTTCGAGCGAGTCGCGCCATCGAGGGTCTTCATGGACGCATGTTCCGTCGCGAACCAGAGAGCCGTCATAGGATTGCTCGTCACGTCCACGAGCCTCGTGGGGACCCCGAAGTGTTGGAGGTCAGCGAGGAGTTGAAGGTCATCCACCAGCTGACCTCCCTCAACACCGAGTCCCCAGCGCCGCGCCTCGTCCAGGATGCGCTCCTCACGTTCCCGCATGATTTCCTCTGTGACCGTGACGTTCTCCGAGAGCAAGGTGCGATAGAGCGAGGAGGACCACTCGTAGTCCGCATCCGCATGCCCCCGCCAGGCGAACCGATGGTTTGTGCCATGCGTGCCAACGCGGGCGACAGCGGTCATGAGTTCCGAGGCGCTCGACGGAGCGAAGTACCAGCCGGTGTCTCTCCAGACGCTTCCGTTCACCGTGCCTCCCAGGTCGAACCTAACGAGCGCGCCAACTGCAGGACAACTGCGCGTTGGAGCCCACACCGTGCCCTATCCGTGCACTTAGGGGTCATCACGGGCGCTAAATCGACCTCACCGACCCACATGAGCCAGCGTCTGAATGGCAGGATCACGCGGAACTCCGAGGGCCTGCTCAATGCTTCGTGAAGACGGTCCGAGCAGCGTTCCACGATTGACATTCGAGTGCCAGCTGTTCGTACGTTGGTACCCGTTCACCTGAGGAGCGACCAATGCCTGCCGCTGCCACTGCTCGGCTCAACATACGTATGCCCGTCAACTCGCGGCGAGCAATCGCAAAGGCCGCAGCAGCGCAAGGAACTGACGTAACGTCGTTCGTTGTTGAGGCCGCGACAGCCAAAGCTCGTCGCGTCCTGCCGGAGGAACACGCGCTTGCCGTCTCGCCTGCCGAGGCTCTGCAGATCCAGGCGCTGACGGAGTCGGATTCCGTTGTCACGCCTGCGCTTGCTGCTGCGTTCAGCGTCTAAGGGAGTCAGAAACGAGCCGAAAGTAGTCGGTACTCGACCTGCGCCGACCCCCGATCGTGCGCCATGATCGTGGCGTGACGATCGATGCGGAGTCGAGACCGGGCGAGGATGCCCGCGGGCTCGGCTGGCGGGTCGTTCCGCTGGTGTTCGCGGAGTGCCGTCCGATCGTGCTCGCGATGTTCGCGCTGCGGTTCGTGGCCGGTGCAGCCATGGGAGGGCCCGGCTGGGGCAGGCTGTCTGCGGCGGACGCGGGTCTCCTCGTCGTCGGCGTCGTCTCGTGGGTGGCCGCGACCGGGTTCGTGTACCTGCTGAACGGCGTCTCCGACATCCCCGGCGACCGCCTGAACGGCTCGACGCGACCGCTCGCGAGCGGGCGCCTTCCGGTGCGGGCCGCAATCGGCTGGTGCATCGCTTTCGCGGTGGCGGCCGTCGTGCTGAGCGCGGTCGTCGGGCTCGGCCTGCTGGTGTGCGCGCTGGCGATGCTCGGGTTCGGATGGCTGTACTCGGCCGGCAGGCACGCGGCGAAGCAGCGTGTCTGGTCGGCATCCCTCGTGATCTTCGGCGGCGGAATCGCCACCTACCTGGGCGGTGCGTTCGCCACAGGGAACGTTCCGGCGCCTGGGACGATCGCCGTCGCCGTGCCCATGGCCGCATGGATGGCCGTGGCCGGCAACACGAAGGACCTCGCCGACGTGGCGGGCGACCGGGTGGCGGGCAGGCGGACGCTTCCCGTGACCCTGGGCATCCGTCCCGCAGCCTGGGCAACCGCGCTGGGATGCTGCGCGGTCGGAGTCGCCGGACTGTTCGTCCCTTCGGCGCCTGCCCGGATCGTCGCGGCGTGCCTGCTGGCCGCCGCGCTGGCGATGATCGGTATCGCCGCCTATGGTCGTAGCCTCGGAACGAAACGGATGTACGCCGTGTTCATGGTGAGTCAGGTGGTCTCGAATCTGGTGATCGTGGTGCTGATGTGAAGGTCGATCGAAGTCGCCTCGACGACGTCGTGGAGCACGTGTTCGTGCGGGTGCGCGATGGTCTGGCGCAGACCGGCAGTGCACTCGTCGCCGACGACCAGGTCGAGGAGGAACTGCACGACCAGGTGCGCTTTCTGATCCGCTCGACATTCGTGGAGCTGGGATTCGTGATCGAGGAGCACGGCAGAGCGCTCGACGACCGCGGAACCGGCGTGGGTCTTGCCAGGGCGGGTCAGCACATCCATCCGTCCGAGAGCCTGCTGGCAGCGCGGTTGCTGTTCACGGTGGGTCTGCCGGCGGTGACCGACGCGGTCGCTGCCGCGGGGCATCCGTTGCAAGGTGATGCGGTGGCACTCACGCTCAGCGGTCAGATCTTCCGCATGATGGGCGCCGCGGCGGTGGCGTACGTCGAGGTGCTGTTCAACCGCATCACGGCGGTGCAACGAGAGGAACGGGCGTCCATCGCGCGCGATCTGCACGACCGGGTGGCGCACACGCTGGCCTCCGGGCTGATGAAGCTGGACCTCGCGCAGACCCAGCCCGGCCCGGGCGGCGCCGCGACCCGCGCGGCCGGCCGTGAGCTCATCGGCCAGGCGCTCGCCGAGGCGCAGACGATCGCCACGGAGCTGCGGCAGATCACGACGTCGCGGTCGCTGATCGAGTCGGTGAACCTCTACCTTGCCGAGGCGGAGGTGCGCGGCATCGACTTCGAGGTTGCGATGTCGGGCGAACCGCGGGTGTTGGCGGATGCGACGCGCGACCAGGTGTTCCTGATCATCCGCGAAGCGCTGCGCAATTCGTTCGCGCACGCGCAGGCAGCGCGGGTCGGAGTGCGATTGCAGTGGGATGCCGAGGGCCTGGCCGTGACCGTGTGGGATGACGGCCGCGGCTTCAGCCCGCTGAGCATCCGTCCTGGAGCCATGGGACTGGTCGGGATGCGCGAGCGTGCAGAGTTGATCGGCTCGACGTTCTCGCTCGAGTCGACTCCGGGTGCGGGAACGCGAGTGCTGGTGGAAGTGCCGTATGCCAATGACTGAGTATTCGCGGAGCGCCCCGATCACGGCGGTGCTGATCGATGATCACCGGGTGTTTCTGGATGCCTTCGGCGGTCTGCTCGAGCACGACGGACGCATCGATGTGGTCGGCTCTGCCGCCACCAGTGCCGAGGGCGTCGCCCTCGTCGAGTCGTGCCGGCCGGAGCTCGTCGTTCTCGACGTCGACATCGACGGCACGCCCGTGGAGCACACGCTGCTCAAACTGCGCCGCATCTCCCCGCAGTCGGCCGTGGCGATCGTGACCATGCACAACCACGCACCGTTGAGGGACGCGCTGCTGCGTTCGGGCGCGCGGGCATTCCTCAGCAAGTCGACGTCGGGCGCCGTGCTCATCGACGCTCTGGTCGACGCGGTGATGACGCCGCCGGTGGCGGAGGCGAAGCATCCGGCACTCAGGGAGAAGGATGCCTTCACGCAGCGAGAGCTGGAGGTGCTGCGGTTGATCAGCCTGGCGCAGTCGAACAAGCAGATCGCCGCTCAGCTCGGCATCGGCGAGGGCACCGTGAAGCGGCACGTGTACGGCTTGTTCCAGAAGCTCGGTGCCACGTCGCGCACGGATGCTGTGCGCAAGGCGGTCGATCGAGGGCTGCTGGGGTGAGAGGCGCTCGTTGAGAACGCGAAGGGCGGGCCACCCTCAGGTGACCCGCCCTTGCGACGCCGGTCGTCGCGCCCGGCGTTACGCCTGCAGCCCGAGCTGGAAGTGCACGGCTCCCTGGTCGTCGAGCTGGGCATCCAGAATCTTGTCGGCCAGCGCCACTGAGGCGTTCTCCTCGACGAAGACGCGCGCGTCGCCGTCGACGATGACCTGGTCGTCGGCCTCCGGCGCGGGCGCGACGGCCACCGAGAAGGTGGTGGCATTCGGGTCCGGACTGCTGATGCGCAGGCCTCCTTCGGGCGAATCGACCGCCTGAGTGGTCAGCGTCTTCACGATCGTGGTGGCGTTCTCGGTGAGGGTGAGCATGGGCTCTCCTTCCGGTTGCTTTCCTTCGAGTCGGCCACGATTCCGTAGGTGCCGCGCTGCCGCAACCGGTTCGAGCGGATTGTGCGGGGAGACCCAGGTTCGCGCGAGGCGATAGGCAAGGATGCGCGCCGCGGCGCGCGCGGCGCTAGGCAGACGCGGTAGTGACGCCGCGACTGTGCCGCAGGCGCATCCCGGCCCGGCGCGATGCGCGGAAGGCGAGCCAGGCGAGCGGATGCCTGCTGTTCTTGTCGTAGACCCGGTGCGGCACGAATCGCCCATCGCCCGTCGGGTACCCTGCTGCCGCTCGCACGCTGGGCAGCAGTACTTCGGCTGCGTGCCGGTATCCCCTTGCGGACGGATGCAGGTGGTCCAGCTGCGAGAACATCGTGCCGGGATCTTGGCGGAAGAGCGCGCCGAGCGAGTCGGCCAGTGAGACGGTGCGGGCGCCCGCGCGCAGGGCGACGATCGTCTGGCTGGTGGCCAGCAGGCGGCTGAGCCAGTGCGCGAAGTACCGCAGCGGCTCGAAGAACGGGCGCACCGTTCCCAGGTCGGGGCAGCTGGCGAGCACGACCTGCGCGCCCATGCCGCGGAGTTCGGTGATGGTCGTGCGGAGCGCTCCGAGCGACTCGTTGAGGGGGCGCAGGTGCATCGCATCGTTGGCACCGACGATGATGACCGCGACATCGGGACGCGATGAGAACCCGCGCACAGCGCCCAACTGGACGAGCAGGTCGATCGACTCCGCGCCGACTCTCGCGACGTTCTCCAGCTGCACCGGCCGTTCCGACAGCTCGGCGAGCTCGTTCGCCAGGATCACGCCCACGGTTTCGGTCGGATCCTCCGAGCCGTACCCGACGGCCAGGGAATCTCCCATCAGCACCAGGTTCAGCGGCGGCCCCGGGTGCTGCTGCCCGAACAGGCCTCTCGTCGCCTCCGGGTCCTCCGTGCGCGACGGGAGGAGCCGCCCGCGCACCCAGAAACCCTCGGCGACGGTGAGCGCAGCGACGCTCGCGAGCGCCGCGAAGATCGATCCGATTCCCACAGCGGCGAACCGGACAGCAGGCATCCATCGAGCGTGGGAAGGCGGCCGTTCTGCCGTGCGGTTGTGGTCGGTCATCGTGTGTGTCGCAGACATCAAGGGACACCTCGAACGTTACCCGCGGGGCCTTGGAACCGAACGGAATTCCGTGTGGTGGCGCTGTGATTCGCCGCACATCGAGTCAGCCGCCGGCGCCGCGTCACCCGGGACGACGGTCCGCATCAGTGCGCATCAGTGCGCGAGGATGCCGAGCACGATCACGATCACGCCGAGCAGGCCCGTGATCACCGCGGCCACGATGCGCCGCCACCAGGAACGACGGTTGCGCAGGGCCACGATGTAGCCGATGATCATCAGCATCGCTATCCCGACGAGCAGCGCGATGTAATAGGCGACGTACTCGTCCATCACGTTCAGTGCAGCCAGCAGGAGGAAGAACGCGGGCAGCAGCATGGCCAGCAGCATCCCGTAGGAATGACGGAGCGACTCGGCGAGCGCTGCTCTGACCGGCACCGGTTCGCCCGTCTTGTCATTGTGCGCGACGACGGCGCGAGCGTAGACGTGGGTCACCCAGAAGACGAGCGTGGTCGCCACGATGAAGCCGAGCACCTCGAGGTCGGTCTCGAACTTCCAGCCGATGGCGGTCAGGGCCGTCACCAGCACGATGCCGTACACCGTGGCTTCGGTGCTGAACGCGTTCATCACGAAGCGCGCTGCCTCGCCGGCCCGTGGTCGGACTGGTTCGTGCCCCATGTGAAGTGAACTTACCTCGGATCGGGCGAACCGTTCCGGTCGATCCTGCGCCCAGAACAGGGACACCGGTGCGGCGGTAATGTGGCAAAGGCGGAAAGGGGCCCGCATGTCGAGCGAACACGGCGATCGGGTGCCGATCGATGCGCAGAGCGTCGACGCCCCGCTCTCGAAGTTCGCCGTGTTCCTCATCGTGACCGTCGGGGCGGATGCCGCGTCGCTCAACACCGTGCGCGACACCATCTCCGGTATCGACGACCTCGTGAAGACGGTCGGATTCCGCGATCTCGGCGCACATCTGTCGTGCGTCGTCGGCATCGGGCGCCTCCTGTGGGACCGCATGGTTCCCGGCATCCGTCCCGCCGAGCTCGAGGTGTTCCCGACCATCCGCGGCGACGTGCACACCGCGGTCTCGACACCCGGCGACCTGCTCTTCCACATCAGGGCCGAGCGCATCGACCTGTGCTTCGAACTCGAGCGACTGCTTCTGGATGCCCTCGGCAGTGCAGTGCGCATCGCCGACGAGACGCAGGGCTTCCGCTACTTCGACGAGCGCGACCTGCTCGGGTTCGTCGACGGCACCGCCAATCCGATCGGCAGCGACCTCGCGCCCACGGCCGTCATCGACGACGAGGATCCGCGCTTCGCCGGCGGAAGCTACGTCGTGGCGCAGAAGTACCTGCACGACATGGATGCCTGGAAGTCGCTCACCGTCGAGCAGCAGGAGGCGGTCATGGGTCGCACGAAGCTCGACAACGTCGAACTGCCCGACAGTACCGAGAACCAGAAGGCGCACAAGACGCTGGCGACGATCGTGGACGAGAACGGCGTCGAGCACGACATCCTTCGCGACAACATGCCGTTCGGCAGGCCCGGGGCCGGCGAGTTCGGCACCTACTTCATCGGGTACTCCGCCCAGCTCTGGGTCACCATGCGCATCATGGAGCGGATGTTCATCGGGGACCCGCCCGGGTTCTACGACAAGCTTCTCGACGTGTCGACTCCGGTGACGGGTGGCACGTTCTTCGTGCCGTCGAACCCGGTGCTGCAGGCGCTCGCCGACCCCTC
>Ga0164242_10008130_pt1 | contig 11396 bp, 12 predicted proteins | sample OricomgcompostMG_FD_108783 | JGI IMG/M metagenome (GOLD analysis project Ga0164242, IMG submission 108783) | Miracle-Growth compost microbial communities from Emeryville, California, USA - Original compost - Miracle growth compost (MG) ...
CGGACAGGCGGACATCCTGCGCCGCGCGATGGGCAAGAAGAAGAAGTCCGAGCTGGACAAGCAGTTCGAAGGCTTCTCCAACGGCATGAAGGAGCGCGGCTACTCCGACGCCGCGGTCAAGACGCTGTGGGACATCCTGCTGCCGTTCTCGGACTACGCGTTCAACAAGGCGCACTCGGCCGCGTACGGGCTGGTCTCGTACTGGACCGCGTACCTGAAGGCGAACTACCCGGCCGAGTACATGGCCGCGCTCCTGACGTCCGTCAAGGACGACAAGGACAAGATGGCGATCTACCTCGCCGAGTGCCGCCGCATGGGCATCAAGGTGCTGCCGCCGTGCGTGAACAGCTCCGACGCCGAGTTCACCCCGACCGGCACCGACATCCGGTTCGGGCTCACCGCGATCCGCAACGTCGGCGCGAACGTCGTCGCGTCGATCGTGGCCACGCGCGCCGAGAAGGGGTCGTTCGTCGACTTCGCCGACTTCCTGCGCAAGGTCGAAGCCGTCGTCTGCAACAAGCGCACGATCGAGGCGTTGATCAAGGGCGGCGCGTTCGACTCGCTGAACCATCCGCGCAAGGGGCTGATGAACTGCTTCGAGCCGGCCGTCGACGCGGTGGTCGACACCAAGCGTGCCGAGGCGATCGGGCAGTTCGACCTGTTCGGCTCCTTCGGCGACGAGGCGGCGGCCGAGGACCCGGGCGCGGACGTGTTCGCCGTGCGCGTTCCCGACGGTGAGTGGGACAAGAAGGTCTTGCTGCAGTTCGAGCGCGAGATGCTCGGGCTGTACGTGTCCGACCATCCGCTGTTCGGGCTCGAGCACGTGCTCGCCGATGCCGCCGACGACAGCATCCTCGGCATCCAGGCCGAGGCGTCCGACGAGCCGAAGTCGGTGACGCTCGCCGGCATCCTGTCGTCGGTGAACCGGCGCGTCACCAAGGCCGGCGCGCCCTGGGCGCAGGCGGTGCTCGAAGACCTCGAGGGCTCGATCGAGGTGATGTTCTTCCCGGCCACCTACGCGCAGGTCGCGCTGACGATCACCGAGGACGCCGTGGTCGCCATCAAGGGACGGACGGACGCGCGCGACGACACCGTCAAGCTGATCGCGTCCGACATCTCGATCCTGAACACCGATGTCGAGGCGGCGCGCGGACCGGTGATCGTCACGATGGCGCCGGCCCGCTGCACGCCGCCGATGGTCGACCGGCTCAAGGACGTCCTGGCCACCCATCCCGGCACGACCGAGGTGCACCTGCGGCTGATGACCGGTGAGCGCGAAAAGCTGCTGAAGCTGGGTGACGGGTTCCGGGTCAAGCCGTCCGCCGCCCTGATGGGCGACCTGAAGGCGCTGCTCGGCCCGTCCGCCATCTCGGCGTAGTGCGATGTCGTTCCGCGCGCCGGCGCGCGCGGAACGACATCCGATGCTCAGGCAGAGCGCTGGTAGCTGCGGAACGCGCGCGTCGCGAGCCAGCCGAGCACCGCGGCCAGCAGCACCAGCCACCCGAGCCGCGGCCACACCGCGCCCCAGGACGTGTCCGCCGACAGCGCCTGGCGCGACGCCGTGACCGCCCAGTCGACCGGGTTGTAGCGCGCCACGTGGCGCACCCACGCCGGCGCCAGGTGGGTGTCCATGATCGCCGCGGACAGGAACTGCAGCGGCAGCACGATGAACTGGCTGATGCCGATCAGCGCCTCCTGCTGCCGGACGAGCAGCGCGATCGCGTTCGAGAACGACGCGATGATCGTCGAGATCAGCACCGCGCAGACGACCGTGACGACGATGCCGACCGCGCCGCCCGCGAACCGGGCCCCGGCCGCGTACGCGATCGCGAACACGATCAGCGTCTGGATCACCGTCGTGATCGCCTGGTAGGTCAGCGAGGCGAGCATCATCGCGCCGCGGCGCACGGGTGAGGCGAGCAGCCGGTCCATCACCCCGATCGACATGTCCTCGATGTAGACCGTGCCTGCCCACCCGCTGGAGAACAGCGCGGTCATGACGACGACGCCCGGCGTCAGGAATTCGAGGTAGTCGCCGGCGCCGGAGGAGAAGCCCGGGATCTGGACGACCGACTTGAACAGCTGGCCGAACAGCAGCAGCCAGATCACCGGCTGCACCAGGCTGATCGCGAGGTAGGCCGGCTGCCGCATCAGCGTGCGCACCGAGCGGCCCGTCAGCAGCGCGGTGTGCGAGGCGAGCTGCACCACCGGCGCGGCGGGACGTGCCGGGGAGACGGCCGGACGGGCCGCGAGCGTGGCGCTCATGCCGCAACCTCCGTCCCTGCCGAGGTCGTCGCGGCGTAGGCCCGTCCGGCGTGCCGCAGGTACACGTCGTCCAGAGAGGGACGCGCGACGGTCACCGACGCGACCGCGACACCCGCCGCGTCCAGCGCGGCGAGCACGGCCGGAACCGCGCGTGCCCCGCTGTCGGCGCGGGCGCGCAGCCGCGTGCCGTCGGCGGCGACCTCCTGCAGGCCGCCGACTCCCGCGAGCACGCGCACCGCCACGTCGGCGGGCGCGGCCGGGTCGAGTTCGACGTTCACCGCGTCACCGCGCAGCTCGTTCTTCAGCTGCTCGGGCGTGCCTTCGACCACGACCCGTCCGCCATCGACGATCACCAGCCGGTCGGCGAGCTGATCGGCCTCGTCCAGATAGTGCGTCGTGAGCAGCACGGTCATCTGCTCGTCCGCGGCGAGGTGCGCGATCTCGGCCCACAGCTGCGAGCGCGCCTCCGGATCGAGCCCGGTGGTCGGCTCGTCCAGGAAGAGCACCTGCGGGCGGTGGACGAGCCCGATCGCGACGTCGAGCTTGCGGGCCATGCCGCCGGAGTACGTCTTGGTCAACCGGCCGGCGGCGGAGGTGAGGCCGAAGCGGTCCAGCAACTGGTCGGCCCGGGCGCGGGCATCGGTGCGCGACAGGCCCTGGATGCGCGCGGCCAGCACCAGGTTCTCGAGGCCGGTGCCCATCGGGTCGGCGGAGGACTTCTGCGAGACGAGGCCGATCACGCGCCGCGCGGCGCCGGGGGAGCGCAGCACGTCGACACCGCCCACGACCGCGGAGCCGGAGTCGGGGCGCGAGAGTGTGGTGAGGATCTTGACGGTCGTGGACTTGCCGGCGCCGTTCGGGCCGAGCAGGGCGAGCACGCTGCCGGGCTCGGCCTCGATCGACAGCCCGTCGAGCGCGCACACCGGTTCGGCGCCGCGGCGGGACTGCCCGGCTGGATAGGTCTTGACCAGGTCGCGCGCCGAGAGCGCGGCGGTCGGGGGACGGGACATGCGGAACTCCTCACGGGACTGCACGGCCGCCGTCTGGACGGTCGTGGTGACGGGGAGTCGGGCGCGGAGGACCTATCGTGGGAGTGCGCCTCGGGGAGAGATCGTCCGATCCCGACTCGGGTGTTTCCCGGGACCCGGTGTTGCCGCACCGGGTCCCGGCCGTTCCGGCCGTTCCGGCCGTTCAGGGCCGGGGCTGCTGGGTCTGCATGATGCGGGCCTCCTCGCCCAGGTAGCCGACCGGATCGGCGAGCAGCTCCTCGAAGCTGACGCCGCCGGCGCGCAGTTCGTGCATGCGCGCCCAGACCTTGGTGCCGCCGAAGCTGCCGTCGCGGATGCGCGCGGCGAGCGAGGTGACGAACGCGAGCTCGGCGGTGAGCATCGCGTGCCGGAAGGCCGACTCGACCGTGAAGATCTCCGGCAGGCCGATCTCGACGGTCTCGGCGTGCGCGGCGTCCAGCGCCCGCAGCGTGATCCGCAGCCCTTCCGCGCGCTGGTCGAGCAGCCGGGCTACCTCGTCCGGCGGCAGACCCGGCATCAGCGACAGCCCCGCCTCGAGAGAGGAGAACTCGCGGACCGGGGTCGAGATCAGCTCGGCCAGCCAGTCCTCGAACTCGTCCCGGCCGGCCGGGGTGATCTCGTAGACCGTCCGCTCGGGGCGGCGGCCCTCGCGGGTCGTCTCGCGAGAGCTGATCAGCCCGTGCTTCTGCAGGGACTCGACCACGGAGTACAGCGAGCCGTAGTTGAGCTTGATGCTCTGCTCCTTGCCGCGGCTGCGCAGCGTCGTCGAGATCTCGTAGGGATGCATCGGGCGCTCGTGTAGGCAGGACAGCACCGCCAGCGCGAGGGGATTGGACACCCGGCGCCGTGTCATCGACCGACCTCCGTCTCCGTGCTCGTCTACGAATACTCGGATTGGAGTATTCGTGGTCGGACGCCTGCCGTCAAGGGGGTTGCCGGCGCAGTACCGTCGAGGATGTGACGAACCTGCCTGCCCCGGGTCCCGGTGCCCCGGACCCGTTCGGCGTCGAGACGCCCGAACAGATCGGGATCGACGTCGGCGAGTTCCGGCAGGGCTCGCCGTTGAGCCGCTGGGCGCTCGCGCGCTACCTGGTCGGGCGAGCGATCGCGCAGTCCCTGGGTATCGGCCTGCTCATCTTTGGGCTCGCACTGGTCGTCCTCGCGGGCCTCGCGTTCTGGGGACACGTCCCCGTGCTGGGCGTCCTCGCCGTGCTCGCCGCGCTGGCCGTGCTCGGCCTGCGCGCCATGCTGCTGGCCGTCGTGCGCCGGTTGACCGCCGGCCCGTACGACCCGTTGGCACAGCGGCTGGCCGGGCTGGTGCGCGAGACACGGACGGCCACGCTGCGCGAACTGCGCCGGGTCGGCCTGCCCGGCCACAGCGTCACGCTGCCGCTGATCGCCGTGCGCCTGCTGCGCCGCCGCCGCCGGGCCGAGACCGTCGAGCGCATCCGCCGGGTCGAGCTCGACCGCATCGTGACGCCCGCGCAGGTGGACGAGCTGCACCTGATCCTGAACGCCGCCAACCCGCTGCGCTGAGAGCCGCGATCAGGTCATTCACCGCATCGCCTGGCAGACTCGTCGCCGATGAACGCTCCCTCGCCCGGACCACGCCCCTATCCGGCGACGGCGGTCCCGAACGCCGCAGTCGCCACCTCGGTCGCCGCGGCAGTCGCCACCGGTGGGCCGGAGCCGGACGAGACCGCGCGCGCGGGACGACGCGACGAGCTGCGCGTCGCCGCACTCGTCGCCGGTTGGCTGTGGATCGCCGGCCTGCTGCTCGGCTGGATCTGGGCATTGTGGACGCCCGCGGGCCCGCTGGGCGAACACGTTTCCGGCGGTCTGCTCACCACGGAGGACGAGGCGTGGGCGACCGCCGACGCCCGGTTCGCGGTGATCACGGCCGCTGTGGGGCTGCTCGCCGCCGTGGCGCTGTGGTTCGTCAAGCCCGCGCGCGGCCCCTTCGTGATGCTCGGTCTCGCGGTGGGGACGGTCGGCGGCGCACTGCTGTCGGATCTGCTCGGCCATCTCATCGACCACCAGACCAACAGCGCGCGCTACGTCAAGCAGGGGCTGGTCCAGCACCTCGCGCTGCGCGTGCACGCCACCGGCATGCTGTTCGTCGAGGGCGTGGTGGCCGTGCTGGTGTACGGCGTGCTCGTCGCGTTCGCCCGCGACGACGACCTGGGCCGCCCGGACCCGTCCCACCGGCCGTGGAGCGAGCGCTCAGTTGGCGCGCAGCACGGCCTGCAGCACGGTGGGGGAGACCGCGACGGTGCGGGTCTTGCGCAGCAGCACGACCTCCCGCCGCAGTAGCCGGGTCAGCGTCATCAACCGCTCGGTCGCCGAGGTCTGCTCCAGCAGCGCCTGCCGGTCGGTCTGCTCCAGCGGGGCCTCGAGCGCGATCCGGTAGGACAGCGCGACCGCGTCGGCGGGGAACGGGTCGAGTTCCGGCTCGGTGCGGGTCAAAACGCCGAACAGGCGCGCGTACTCGGCCACCAACGCCCGGGCCGCATCGGGCAACGTCTCGGGCAGCGGGCCCAGCGGCTCGTCCAGAATCTCGACCTCGGCTTGAAGGTAAGGCGTGGTGGCGTCGATCAGGCGCAGGATCCGGAACCGGCTGCTGCCCACCGTCAGCACGGCGGACGTCCCGTCCGGCTGCGGTTCGACCTCGAGGATCTCGGCGACCGTGCCGACCGCGGCGAACTCCGGTACCTGGTCGACCAGCCCGGTCTCGACCTCGACGCCGGTGGTCAGGGCGACCACGCCGAAGCGGTGCCGCCCGCCGATCGCGGTCACGTCGCTCAGCAGTTCGCGGTAGCGGGGCTCGAACACGCGCAGGGGCAGCGGGCCGCCGGGCAGCAGGACCGTGCCGAGCGGGAACAGCGGCAGTAGTTCGGTCGTCGCGTCCACTGCTGCCACCGTAACGCCGCCCGGAAACGACGCGCGGGGAATCGGCGTCCCGCGGGCCCGTAAAATCGGCTGCGTGCTGCGCCGCCTCGATCTGACGTCCGCGACCACCGCCGACCTGCGCCGGGTACTGCCCCGCGCCGAGGTCGACGTGCATGCGGCCACGGACGCGGTCGCCCCGCTGGTCGCCGACGTCGCTGCGCGCGGCTACGCGGCCGTGCGCGAGGCCACCCTGCGCTTCGACGGTGTCGACGTCGCCGAGCCGCGCGTTCCGGCGAGGGCGCTCGCCGATGCGCTGGACGGGCTCGACGCCGCAGTGCGCGACGCGTTGGACGAGTCGATCCGCCGCGCGCGCATCGTCCACGAGGCCCAGCGCCGCTCGGTCACCGAGGTCCAGGTCGTCCCGGGCGGCACCGTCACCGAGCGGTGGATCCCGGTCGGCCGTGTCGGGCTGTACGTGCCCGGCGGGCTGGCGGTGTACCCGTCCAGCGTCGTGATGAACGTCGTGCCGGCGCAGGTCGCCGGTGTCGGCTCCATCGCGGTCTTCTCGCCGGCGCAGAAGGAGTTCGGCGGGCTACCGCATCCGACGATCCTCGCGGCGTGCGCGCTGCTCGGCGTCGACGAGGTGTACGCGGTCGGCGGCGCCCAGGCGGTCGCGCTGGCCGCCTACGGCGCCGAGGACGCCGGCATCGAGCCGGTGGACGTCATCACCGGCCCGGGCAACGTCTACGTGGCCGCCGCCAAGCGCCTCGTGCGCGGCATCGTCGGCATCGACGCCGAAGCAGGTCCCACCGAGATCGCGGTGCTGGCCGACGCGTCCGCCGATCCGGTGCACGTCGCCGCGGACCTGATCAGCCAGGCCGAGCACGACACGCTCGCCGCGTCCGTCCTGGTCACCGACTCGGTCGAGCTCGCCGACGCCGTCGACGTCGAGGTCGAGCGGCAGGTCGGGCTGACCAAGCACGTCGAGCGCATCCGCACCGCGCTGTCGGGGCAGCAGTCGGCGACCGTGATCGTCCGCGATCTCGAGCAGGGGCTCGCGGTCGTCGATGCGTACGCGGCCGAACACCTCGAGGTCATCACCGTCGACGCGCGCCGCTGGGCCGAGCGCGTCACCAACGCCGGCTGCATCTTCGTCGGCCCGCACGCCCCGGTGTCGCTGGGCGACTACTGCGCCGGTTCGAACCACGTGCTGCCGACCGGCTGCACCGCGCGGCACGCGTCCGGGCTGTCGGTGCAGTCGTTCCTCAAGGGCGTCCACCTCGTAGAATACAGCGAGGCTGCGCTTGCCGAGGTCGCGCCGCACGTCCTGGCGCTCTCGGCGGCCGAGGACCTGCCCGCCCACGGCGCCGCGGTCGCCGTCCGCTTCCCTGCCTCATGACCGCCGAGATCACGCTGGCGGATCTGCCGCTGCGTGACGACCTGCGCGGCGAGGTGCCCTACGGGGCGCCGCAGCTGGACGTCCCGGTGCAGTTGAACGTCAACGAGAACCCGTACCCGCCGAGCGAGGCCGTGGTGGCCGACGTCGCCGCCGCGGTGGCCGAGACGGCGCGGTCGCTGAACCGCTATCCGGACCGGGACGCGCTGGCGCTGCGGGCCGATCTGGCGTCGTACCTGAACGCCGACGGCGCGTCCGGGCTGCGGCTCGAGAACGTGTGGGCCGCGAACGGGTCGAACGAAGTGATGCAGCAGCTGCTGCTCGCGTTCGCCGGCCCGGGACGTGCCGCGCTGTCGTTCGCGCCGACGTACTCGATGTATCCCGAGTACGCGCGCGACACCCACTCGACGTGGATCGCCGCGCGGCGGGCCGAGGACTTCACGATCGACCGGGCCGCTGCACTCGACGCGATCGCGACGCACCAGCCCTCGGTCGTGCTGCTGGCGTCGCCCAACAACCCCACCGGCACCGCGCTGCCGTTCGACGACCTCGAGGCGATCCTGGACGCCGCGCCCGGCATCGTCGTCGTCGACGAGGCATACGCCGAGTTCCGTCGCGCGGGTACGCCCAGTGCGCTGTCGCTGCTGCCGCGCTATCCGCGCCTGGTCGTGACGCGCACGATGTCCAAGGCGTTCGCGCTGGCCGGCGGCCGGCTCGGCTACCTGGCCGCGCACCCGGCCGTGGTCGACGCCGTGCGGATCGTCCGGTTGCCCTACCACCTGTCCGCGGTGTCGCAGGCCGTGGCGCGGGTGGCGCTCGCGCACGGCGACGAATTGCTCGCCGCCGTCGGGGAGTTGTGTGCCGAGCGCGACCGGACGGTGGCCTGGCTGGACTCCGTCGGGCTGCGCACGACGCCGTCGGACGCGAACTTCGTCCTGTTCGGGACGTTCGCGGACCGCCACGCCGTCTGGCAGGGCCTGCTCGACCGAGGAGTGCTGATCCGGGAGACTGGGCCGGACGGCTGGCTGCGCGTGTCGATCGGCACGCCCGACGAGATGGCGGCGTTCCGTACCGCGCTGCAGGAGGTTCGCAATGGCTGAGTCGTTGTCCCGCGGCACCGGCCCCAACGGCCGCGTCGGGCGCATCGAGCGCGCCACCCGGGAGACGAAGGTCCTCGTCGAGATCGACCTCGACGGCACGGGCCGCACGGACGTCTCGACCGGCGTCGGCTTCTACGACCACATGCTCACCTCGTTCGGCAAGCACGGGCTGTTCGACCTGACCGTCCAGGTCGAGGGCGACCTGCACATCGACGCGCACCACACCGTCGAGGACACCGCGATCGCGCTCGGCCAGGCGTTCGCGCAGGCGGCCGGCGACAAGTCCGGCACGCGGCGCTTCGGCGACGCGATGATCCCGATGGACGAGTGCCTGGTGCAGGCGGCGGTCGACCTGTCGGGACGTCCGTACCTCGTGCACCGCGAGCCCGAGGGCGCGCCGCCGACGATCGGGCCGGACTACGCGACCACGCTCACGCGGCACGTGTTCGAGTCGTTCACGTATCACGCCGCGCTCGCGCTGCACGTCGTCGTGCACAGCGGCCGCGACTGGCACCACGTGACCGAGGCGCAGTACAAGGCGGTCGCCAGGGCGCTGCGCGCGGCGGTCGAGCTGGACCCGCGCGTCCAGGGCGTCCCGTCGACCAAGGGCGTGCTGTAGCGCCGTGCCCAAGCAGGTGGTGCTGCTCGACTACGGGTCGGGCAACCTTCGCTCTGCCCAGCGTGCGCTCGAGCGCGTGGGCGCTTCGGTGCTGCTCACCTCGGACGTCTCGGCCATGTCGTCCGCGGACGGTCTGGTCGTGCCTGGTGTCGGTGCGTTCGCCGCGTGCATGGCCGGGTTGGACGCGGTGTCGGCACGCCCGGCGGTCACGGCGTTCGTCGAGTCGGGGCGTCCGCTGCTGGGGATCTGCGTCGGGATGCAGGTGCTGTTCGACGAGGGCGTCGAGCACGGCGTGCAGTCCGCCGGCCTCGGTGTGCTGCGGGGGCGCGTCGAGCGGCTGGACGCGCCTATCCTGCCGCACATGGGGTGGAACACCGTTGCTGCGCCTGCGGATTCGGTGCTGTTCGCCGGCATGCCCGACGACACGCGGTTCTACTTCGTGCACTCCTACGGTGTGCGGGACACCGCCGGTCTGGTGACGCGCGCGACGCACGGCGCGTCCTTCGTCGCTGCCGTGGAGAACGGTTCGGTGAGCGCGACGCAGTTCCACCCGGAGAAGTCCGGTGACGCGGGCGCGGCGCTGCTCGAGAACTGGCTGCGCACGCTGTGAGCAAGCAACGTGCCCAGGCGCGGGCAGCGCGCGAGGCGTCGGCGGCCAGACGTGCAGCCGAGCTGAGGATCGCGCGCGAGAAGGAGGCCGCCGAACGTGCCCGGCGCGAGAAGCGGGCGCGGATGTGGCGCCATCTTCGGCTGTGGCGACGCGGCACGTCCGGGCGGCGACGCGAGTCGTTCGGATGGCTCGGCACGCTCGTCCTCGTCGTGCTGCTGATCGCGTGGATCGTCACCCGCTCGGCGACGGTCGTCGTCGGCACCGCGCTCGTCCTGATCGTGGCCGGACCCGTCCTGGGCCTGCTCTTCTTCGACCGGAGACACAAGTGAGTCTGGTTCTGCTGCCCGCCGTCGACGTCGCCGACGGGGCCGCCGTGCGTCTCGTCCAAGGGGAGGCGGGCTCCGAGACGTCCTACGGCGACCCGCTCGAGGCGGCGCTGACCTGGCAGCGCGACGGCGCCGAGTGGATCCATCTGGTCGACCTCGACGCGGCCTTCGGGCGCGGGGACAACCGCGCGCTGCTCGCGTCCGTCGTGAAGCGGCTGGACGTCGCGGTCGAGTTGTCGGGCGGGATCCGCGACGACGCGTCGCTCGAGGCAGCGCTCGCCACGGGGTGCGCGCGGGTGAACCTCGGGACGGCCGCATTGGAGTCGCCGGACTGGGTGCGGTCGGCGCTCGCGAAGTACGGCGACAAGATCGCCGTCGGGCTGGATGTTCGGGGTACCACGCTCGCCGCCCGCGGGTGGACGCAGGAGGGCGGCGACCTCTACGAGGTCATGGCCCGCCTGGATGCCGATGGGTGTTCGCGATACGTCGTCACGGACGTGCGGCGGGACGGGACCTTGACCGGGCCGAACCTGTCGTTGCTGGCGGACGTGTGCGCCCGGACGTCCGCGGCCGTGGTGGCGTCCGGCGGGGTGTCGTCGCTGGATGATCTCCGGGCTATTGCGTCTCTCGTTCCGGACGGGGTCGAGGGAGCGATCGTCGGGAAGGCGCTCTATGCGGGTGCGTTCACCCTGCCCGAGGCGCTCGCTGCCGTTTCCTGATTTCGCGGGACGGCTCGTTCGGTGCTCGGTCGCGTTGCCGGGCTCTGTCGGGCTGCTTCTTGAAGAGCGCGGCGACGGGGGTAGATCGGTTCGTGGGTCAGTCCCGCTGCCGGCTTTCGGCTGTGCTCGCGTCATGCGCGGCTGCTGCTCCCCGAGAATCTCCTTATTTTGTTGGTGGATTCTCTTGTATTCGCTCGTATGTTCTGGTAGTCTCGATGCTATGTCGGGGAGGGACATCCACGAGCTTCTAGGCATCGATCTCGATGCCCTGGACGGTGCTGCGATGGATTCTCTCGTGCTCGAGGTCGAGTCGCTCACGCGACAGTTGGCGGCGTTTCGGCAGGACGTCGTCGCCCACGTGGACGCCTCCGGTGTGGGGTTCGAACGCGGCTACAAGAGCACCTCTGCCTACTTGCGGGACGTGCTGCGTGTGTCTCCGCATGA
>Ga0164242_10008131_pt1 | contig 11394 bp, 12 predicted proteins | sample OricomgcompostMG_FD_108783 | JGI IMG/M metagenome (GOLD analysis project Ga0164242, IMG submission 108783) | Miracle-Growth compost microbial communities from Emeryville, California, USA - Original compost - Miracle growth compost (MG) ...
GATCGAGGGGTCGACGGTCACCGTCTCGGCGGTCTCCTGGAGCGCGAGCACGCCGGCGGCGTCGATCACCGGGGCGAGGTCGATCTCCTCGCGGCGGCGCTCGAGGCGGCGCGCCAGGACGTCGTACTCCTCCTCCGCGGAGGGATAGCCGAAGCTCACCCGCAGCAGGAAGCGGTCCAGCTGCGCCTCCGGGAGCGGGTAGGTGCCCTCGTACTCGATCGGGTTCGCGGTCGCGAGGACGTGGAACGGCGCGGGGAGCGGGAAGGTCTGGCCCTCGACCGTCACCTGCCGCTCCTGCATCGCCTCGAGCAGGGCCGACTGCGTCTTCGGCGGCGTCCGGTTGATCTCGTCCGCGAGCAGCAGGCCCGTGAAGAGCGGGCCCCGGCGGAACTCGAAGTCGCTGGTGCGCTGGTCGAAGAGGAACGACCCGGTCAGGTCGGCCGGCAGCAGGTCGGGCGTGAACTGCGCGCGGGTGAAGTCCAGCCCGAGGACCTGCGCCAGCGACCGCGCCGCGAGCGTCTTGCCGAGCCCCGGGAAGTCCTCGAGCAGCACGTGGCCGCGCGCCAGGACCGCGGCGAGCACGAGGGTCAGCGGCTCGCGCCTCCCGACGACGGCGGTCCCGACCGCGTCGAGGACGCGACCGGCCGTCGTGGCGGCGTCGGCGATGGTGGGCGGTACGGCGGGAGCGTGCGTCACAGTGCCTCGATCCGTCGGAGGTGGTCGTCGAGCTGGCGACGGGACGGCTTGCGGGGCGGCCCGTCGAGGAAGGTGAGGAGGTCGCGGCCCAGGAGCTCGCGGGCGGCCGGGTCGGTGCGGGCCAGGCCGTGCCGCCGCGCCAGCCGCTCGTCGGTGAGGCGGCGCAGCAGGTCGCGGAGCCGGGGATCGGCGGTGGAGGAGGTCTCGTTGCTCTCGAGCAGGCGCACGTACGCCGCCAGCGACCGGTCGCTCCCCGGCGTCGTCACCCGTGGACGGAGGTCCGGCCAGACCGGGCCGTGCTCGGCCATCGCGTCGTAGGCGGCGCCGAGGACGAAGACCGTCACGAGGACGAGCAGCGCGAGCGGCACGGCCCGCGGCCCGCGGTCGGCGAGGGTGAACACCACCCACGCGACCACCGTCACCCCCACCGCCGCCGCGGCCCGCAGCCTCATCCAGCCCTCACCTCGCCCAGCGACGCGCGGATCGCGGCGAGCGCGGCCCGGGCGGCGTCGCGCTCGGCCTCCCCCACCGGGTGTTCCGAGAAGCGCGCCTCGCGGTAGAGCGCCTCCAGGCGGCGGACGGCGGCGTGGTCGGCGTCGACCCGGGCGAGCGCGCGCACGATGAGCTCGCTCGACGTCTCCCACGGCTCCCGCGGGACCCCGGCCTCGCTCAGCGTGCGCTCGAACGCTTCCCAGCAGGCCACGACCGCGTTGCGCGGCTCGCCGCCCGCCAGCAGCGCCTCGCCCTCGGCCACCGTCGCGCGCAGTGCCTGCCCGAGGAGCACCGGATCGCCGAGCGGGTCGATGTCGACGTCGAACAGCTCCTCCTCGGGCGGCCCCGGCTGGAGGTACCTCCACAGCGCCCGGAGCAGCAGCCAGAGCCCGACGAGCAGCGCCGAGACGAGGACGGCGAGGATCGCGTCGCCGACCGCGGGCGGGACCGTCCACCCCTGGTCGGGCTGGTGGACGACGTCGGGCCGGGCGCCGACCGAGCCGGTCGGCGACGCCGAGTGGCTCGGCGTCCAGTCACTGCCCGGGGGCCGGCCGTGGCCGGCGCGGGTCAGCACGTCGCCCGGCCCCGCCGCCGCCCCGAGGGCCACCACGCACCCGAGCACCGCGAGGATCGCGAGCACCCCCGCCACCGCCAGCAGCGGGGCGCGGCGCTCGGACATGGCCGGAACCTAACCCACGCGGCTCCGGGCCGTCACCAACGCTGCCGCACCGTGACCGGACCGTTGCCGCAGGCCGTGGCCTCAGAGGACCCCGTGGAACGGCTCGGTGCCCTTGACCAGCGTGAGCCCCTCGATGCCGGAGTTGGCCTGTGCCCAGGCGAGCTCCTTGGCGAGGTCGCCGACGTTGTTGGACAGCGGGAGCGGGGCCAGGCCCAGGGTGGACAACACGCCGACGGCCGTGCCGTCGCCGCTCAGGAACCCCGAGCCGGAGTCGCCGGGGATGCCGGGCAAGAGGCTGTAGAGCGGGTGGGACCAGCCGCCGTCCGCCGCGGCGTCGCCGAGGCTGATGCCGACATGCGGTGAGAGCACCGAGACACCGCCGCGCAGGCTGGAGTTGCCGTAGGTGTAGACCCGGTCGCCGGCCTTCGTGCCGTCGGTGTCGATGCCGGTCGGCCCGCCCCAGATCGGGACGCTCGGGTTGACCTTCGCGACGTCGGCCTGGTCAACCTTCACGAGGGCGAGGTCGTTGTAGGCACACGTGTTGGCGTCTGAGGTGCCCTTCTCCTGCATCGCCAGCCAGGAGGAGTACGCCAGCGTGCCGTGGCCGACGACGGTGCCCTCGTCGGCGGGGTTGCCACCCTCGTTGAACGTCACCGGCGTCCCGAGCGGGAGGGAGTCGGACGAGCATCCGTCGGTGTCCGTGGAGGAGCCGGTGCCGGCGCAGTGGGCGGCGTACCCGACATAGACGTCGCCCGCCCCGTCGGTGAAGACGAAGTTGGCGGTGCACTGGGCGCCGGCGGTGTACATCATCACGCCGGGGTGGATCGTCGCGGTCGCCGCGGGCGCCCACTGCGGCGTGGCGGCGCCCGCCGGCGAGGCGGTGAGCGAGACGGCCGCCAGTGCGGCCGCGGCGAGCATGACGAATGACGTGCGGAGCTTCATCGCTGCCTCCGGTTCGGGAGAGGGGTGCTGGTCCAACGAACCGATGTGACGCGGGTTACTCCGCCGGGAAAGGCCCTGGGAGGGACCCGGTGACGACGCAGGGGCCGCGCCCGGAGGCGCGACCCCTGCGGTCAGGCGCTGTTCGTCAGTACGACGGCTGCGACGGGTCGATCTGGTTGACCCAGGCCACGACGCCACCACCGACGTGGACCGCGTCGGCGTAGCCGGCACCCTTGGCGATCGCGAGGGCCTCGGCCGAGCGGACGCCGCTCTTGCAGTGGAGGACGAGCTGCTTCGAGCCGTTGCCGGTCAGGTCGCCGAGCTCGTCGAAGGCGTTGCCGTTGAGGAACTCGCCCTTCGGGATGAGCACCGAGCCGGGGATCTTGTTGATCTCGTACTCGTTGGGCTCGCGCACGTCGACCAGGACGAAGTCGCGGCTCCCCTCCTCGCGCTCCTTGAGCATGTGCTCGAGCTGGACGACGGAGATGGTCGAGCCCGCGGCCGCGTCGGCGGCCTCGTCGGACACCGCCCCGCAGAAGGTGTCGTAGTCGATGAGGCCTGTCACGGTCGGGTTGTCGCCGCACAGCGCGCAGTTCGGGTCCTTGCGGACCTTGAGCTTGCGGTACTCCATCTCGAGGGCGTCGTAGATCATCAGCTGGCCGACCAGCGGCTCGCCGATGCCGGTGAGCGCCTTGATCGCCTCGGTGCCCTGGATGGCGCCGATGGACGCGCAGAGCACGCCCAGGACGCCGCCCTCGGCGCAGCTGGGGACCATGCCCGGCGGCGGGGGCTCGGGGTAGAGGCAGCGGTAGCAGGGCGCGTCGTCGACCTTGGTCGGCGCGAAGAGCGACGCCTGGCCGTCGAAGCGGTAGATCGAGCCCCAGACGTAGGGGATCCCGAGGAAGTACGCCGCGTCGTTGACCATGTAGCGGGTCGCGAAGTTGTCGGTGCCGTCGACGATGAGGTCGTAACCCTCGAAGATGCGCATGACGTTGTCGTTGTCGAGACGCTCGGGGTGGATCACGACCTCGACGTACGGGTTGATCTCGGCGATCGAGTCCTTGGCGGACTCGGCCTTCGGGCGCCCGATGTCGGACTGCCCGTGGATCACCTGGCGCTGGAGGTTGGACTCGTCGACCTCGTCGAACTCGACGATGCCGATCGTGCCGACGCCGGCCGCGGCGAGGTAGAGCAGCGCGGGGCTGCCGAGCCCGCCGGCGCCGATGACCAGCACCTTGGCGTTCTTGAGTCGCTTCTGCCCGGCCATGCCCACGTCGGGGATGATCAGGTGCCGGCTGTAGCGGCGTACCTCGTCGATGCTGAGCTCGTCAGCGGGCTCCACGAGCGGTGGAAGGGACACAGCTGCTCCTCGGATCTGTCTGCAGGTGACTCCGGCCGAACACCGGGGCACCCCCTCATGTTCCCTCGCGCCACCAACCCCCGCCGACCACGTCCCGGCATCCGGAAACGGGTGACCTGCCAGTAGGCTGCGGGGGTGACCACTGAGCAGTACGACGTCGAGACCGCCCGTCCGCGAGGAGCGCGCATGCCCCGCGTGGCGCGTCGTGCCCAGCTCCTCGAATCCGCGCTCGAGGTCTTCGTCGCCCAGGGCTACCACGCCGCGGCGATGGATGACATCGCCGAGCGCGCCGGGGTCTCGAAGCCGGTGCTCTACCAGCACTTCCCCAGCAAGCTCGACCTCTACCTCGCGCTGCTCGCCCACTCCTGCGACGCGATCATCGACAAGTGCCGGACCGCCCTCTCCTCGACCGACGACAACAAGGAGCGCGTGGCGCGCACCGTCGAGGCCTTCTACGACTACGTCGACAGCGAGAGCGGCGCCTTCCGACTGGTCTTCGAGTCCGACCTCACCAACGAGCCCGCCGTGCGCGAGCAGGTCGACCGGGTCACCTCGGAGTGCTCCGAGATGATCGCCGTCGTCATCGGCGAGGACACCGGGCTCCCCCAGCCCGCGTCCCAGCTGCTCGCCGTCTCCCTCGTCGGAATGGCCCAGGTCAGCTCGCGGTTCTGGCTGGAGGAGGACGGCGACCTGTCGCGCGCCGACGCGGCCGCGCTCGTCGCCGGGCTGGCCTGGCGCGGCATCCGGGGCTACCCCAAGGCCGACGAGCGCTGAGCCGTCACGAGCCGCACCACCCGCATCGCCTCACCCGAACCACGCAGGTACCACGCAGATAACCAGGGCAGACAACAAGGGAGGACCCGTGGAGGTCAAGATCGGCGTGCAGTACGCCGCCCGCGAGCTCGTCGTCGAGACCGACGAGACCGCCGACAACGTCGAGAAGCTGCTGGCCGAGGCGGTGAGCGGCTCGACGCTGCTCACCCTCACCGACCAGAAGGGCCGCAAGGTCTTCGTGCCCGCCGACCGCATCACCTACGTCGAGATCGGTCCGCGCACGATCGGGCAGGTCGGCTTCCACGGCTGACGCCCGGCAGCCGCCGGGCGCGTGGGCAGCGAGGGACGAGGACGCCGCCGGCGTACTCGTCCCTCTGTTCGTTTCCTTCGCCCGCCCGCGTCATGAGGTCCGTGCTTTTTCGTCCTCACGGGTGGAAGATCAGCATGGGAGGGGCCACACGCCTCCCACTGACCACATGGAAGGGAAGCGCCATGCTCTGGACGATCATCGTCACCCTCGTCGGGGGTGTGATCATCGGGTCACTCGGGAAGTTCTTCGCTCCGGGCAACCGCGACAACATCCCGTTCTGGCTGACCGTCGTGTGCGGCATCATCGGCATGATCGTCGGCAGCCTCGTCTACTACGCCATCTTCGGCACGGCCTCGAACGTCGAGGGCCGCTCCGGCTACGGCTGGGACAACACCACCAAGGGCATCGACTGGTGGCGCCACATCTGGCAGATCGTCGTCGCGGCGCTCGCAGTCATGGGCGCTTCGTTCGTCACCGGACGCGACCGGCGATCCTGACGACTGCACAACACCACCGCAGCGGCCCCCGTCCGACCGGACGGGGGCCGCTCCGCGTCACGAGGTCAGCCGGTCACCAGTTGCGCTCGCCCTTCGGCGGCCTGGGCAGCTTCACGTCGGCCGGGTGGTAGACGTAGACGATCCGGCCGGAGTGCGACCAGGCCTTCTCGAACTGTGCCCGGTCGTAGGTCACCCGGACCTCGTCGTCGCTGGGGATCAGGTGAGACGCCGGGTCGTTCATGACCGGGTTGCCGTCGGCGTCGAAGCCGACGAGGACCATGAGGTGGCCGTTGGTGCCGTAGCCGGCGCCGTCGAGCTCGCCCTTCTCGAACGACACCGAGGTGATGAGCGGGATCCCGGCCTTGATGAACTGCTCCGCCTCGGTCAGCGAGCGCAGCCGGGTGACGAACGCGGAGAGGCCGCGCGAGCCGGCGTACGCCGCGTTGAAGGGCCAGTTGCCGGCGCCGTCGTAGGTGTAGTCGAAGACCGAGCGGGCGGCGTGGTCGACCTGCGGGTCGGCGTACGACGGGTCCACCCAGGAGGTCTCCGCCGGCGTGGGCCCGCGGTGCCAGTAGTCGAGCACCATCGCCGTCGACGTGGCGCTGCACCACGCCTCGCCGCCGTTGTCGTACTCCGGGTACTCCCCGCGGTGGATCTCCTGGGAGTAGGTGGGGACGTCGAGGACCGTGCCCTCCGCGCCACCCAGCGGGGTGTCGGACGACGTCTCGTCGGGCACCGCGGAGGCCATGGCCCCCACCATCCGCACGCTCGGCGTGGCGTCGGTGCCGGTCGCGCGGTAGAGCGTGACCCGCAGCCGGTAGTCGTCCAGCACGTGGTCGTTCCGGGTCGCGAACGTGTCGGTGTAGACGGTGCCGTTGTCATCGGCCTGGCCGTTGACCGAGGTGCGGTGGAAGCCGGAGTCGTACGACGCCCAGCGGCCCAGGACGTACCACTTGGTCTGCGCACCGGTCTCCGTCGTGCCGCTCACCTCGACCTGGATCCAGGTGCCGGACGGGGTGGTGGCGTTCCAGGAGGAGACAAGCTCGGTGAGCCCGAACGGCGTGCTCACCCGCGGGGAGAGCCAGGTGGCGTAGTCGTACGTCGTCGACGAGCCGTCGCCGAACGGGTCGGTGTAGTCGAGGGTGCCGACCGGGTGGGCCAGGGTCAGCGCGCCGTGGCGGACGAGCGTGCCGTCACGCAGGCCGTGGACGAAGCCGGACTGGCCGGACCAGTCGTGGAACGTGACGTGGGTGTCGGCGTTGGGCACCGACTGGTGGGCCGGAGCGGCCTCGGCGAGGGACATGGCACCTCCGGCGAGCGGCAGAGCAAGCGCCAGCGCGGCGCTCGCCGTAAGAATTCGGAGCATCGGGGTCTCCCACGAGAAATCGGGCCGCGGGGGCGGCTGACGAGACTGAATCTCTTCCAGTCTCGGAGGCTAGCCATCCTCGTCGCTTCTGTCACCGAACCGTCTCGCGGGAGCGCCGTCAGTGCTCGAGCCCGAGCCGTCCCATCCGCTCGACGTGACGGTGGGTGATCCGGGTGAACATCTCCGCCACGGTGGCGAGGTCGAGCCCCTCGACCCGGCCGCCGCCGAGCAGGTCGGAGAGCGCCTCCCGCTGGGCCGCGACGTGCTGGGCCTGGGTGAGCGCCTCGCCCATCAGCCGGCGGCCCCACAGCGCGAGCCGGCCGCCGATCCGCGGCTCGGCCTCGATCCCGCGCCGGACCCGGTCGACGACGAACTCGGTCCGTCCCGTGTCCTCGAGGGTCGAGAGCACGAGCTCCTTGGTCTGCGCGTCGAGGAAGCCGGCGATCTCGCGGTAGAAGTCGTTGGCCAGGCCGTCGCCGACGTACGCCTTCACCAGCGACTCCCACCAGTCCGACGGCGCGGTGTGGGCGTGGAAGGCGTCGAACGCCTCGCGGAAGGGCTCCATCACGGCGTACGCCTCGACGCCCAGCTCGCCGAGCCGGGTCACGATCGGGGTGATCTTCTGGTACTGCGCGCTCGCCATGCCCTGGAGGGCGACCTTGTCCTCGAGGGTCGGCGCCATCCGGCCGTCCGCGGTCAGCCGCTCGAAGGCGGAGATCTCGCCGTAGCCCACGGCGCCGAGCAGGTCGATCACGGCGGCGCGGTAGACGGGGTCCTCGAACGACTCGGCGGAGGGGACGACGGACGGCGCGACCGGCTCTGGTCCCTGCGATGCAACCACGGGAGCACCCTACCGATAGACTGGCCACCGAGGACTCCACCCAGGAGTCCGCCCGGCGGCCGTGAGACAGGGGCTCGATCCCTGCGGCGCCGCGGGGACCGACCGTATGTGCGCGGCGTTGCGCTTCCCTTCTGGCTGAGCAGCTCGCCGCACGAGGAAAGCGACAACAAGAGAAGATGCCTACCTTCCGCGAGCTCGGGGTCCTCCCCGAGATCTGTGACGCGCGCGAGCGCAAGGGGATCACCACCCCGTTCGCCATCCAGGAGATGACCCTCTCCATCGCCCTCCAGGGCACCGACCTGATCGGCCAGGCCCGCACGGGCACCGGCAAGACCCTCGCCTTCGGCATCCCGGTGCTGCAGCGGGCGGTCTCCCCCAAGGACGCCGACTACGTCGACCTCCCCCAGGGCAAGCCGCAGGCCCTCATCGTCGCACCGACGCGCGAGCTGGCCCTGCAGGTCTCCGGCGACCTCACCATGGCCTCCGAGGACCGCGGCCTGCGCGTCCTGACGGTGTACGGCGGCGTCGGCTACGAGCCGCAGCTGGACGCCCTCGCCGACGGCGTCGACATCGTCGTCGGTACGCCGGGCCGCCTCATCGACCTGGCCAACCGCAAGGCTCTCGACCTCTCCCACGTGCACGCGCTCGTGCTCGACGAGGCCGACGAGATGCTGGACCTCGGCTTCCTGGAGGACATCCAGAAGCTGATCCGGCTCACCCCGGAGACGCGCCAGACGATGCTGTTCTCGGCCACGATGCCGGGCCCGATCGTCGCGCTCGCGCGCACCTACATGCGCCACCCGATGAACATCCGCGCCGAGTCGTCCTACGACACGTCGATGGTCCCGGCGACCGCCCAGTTCGTCTACCAGGCCCACGACCTCGACAAGCCCGAGATGATCGGCCGCCTCCTGCAGGCCGAGGACGTCGACAAGGTCGTCGTCTTCGCCCGCACCAAGCGCCAGGCCCAGCGCGTGGCCGACGACCTCACCGAGCGCGGCTTCAACGCCTCGCCGCTCCACGGCGACATGCAGCAGGCGTCGCGGGAGAAGGCGATGCAGCGCTTCCGCGACGGCAAGGTCCGCGTCCTCGTCGCGACCGACGTCGCCGCCCGCGGCATCGACGTCACCGGCGTCTCCCACGTCGTCAACTACACGACGCCCGACGACGAGAAGACCTACGTCCACCGCATCGGCCGGACCGGTCGCGCCGGGGCCTCCGGCGTCGCCGTGACGTTCGTCGACTGGGCCGACCTCCACAAGTGGAAGATGATCAACAAGGCGCTCGACCTGCCGTTCGACGACCCGGTCGAGACCTACTCCTCCTCGGAGCACTTCTTCCACGACATGGGCATCCCGAAGGGCACCAAGGGCCGGATCAAGAAGGCCGAGACCGCGCCGCGCGCCGACAGGGCGAAGGACGGCGACCGCTCCGACCGTCCTGAGCGCCCGGCGCGCAACCGCGACCGGTCCCGCACCCGCACCCGCTCGCGCGCCGGCCAGGTGGTGGCGGAGTCCACCGCCGGTCCCGAGACGCCGGCCGCCGACGCATCGCCCGAGGGCGAGAAGAAGCCGTCGCGCACCCGCCGCCGTCGGCGCCGCTCCGGTGGCGCCAGCGGCTCCGGTGCCACGGGCTCGGGAGAGAGCACCTCGGTCAGCGCTGACGCCTGACCCCACGACGTCGAGTCGGCGCTACTGCACACCCTAGGTGAGCACAAGCGCCGACTCGGCGCTCCTGAGCTGCACACAAGCGCCGACTCGCGTCAGGCGGTGACGACCACGGTGGTGCCGATCTGCGCGAAGTCCCACATGGCGATCGCGTCGGCGGTCTTCTGGCGGATGCAGCCGTGGGATTGCGGGGTGCCGAGCTGAGCGACCGTCTGGAGGGCCTTGCCGTCCTTGGTGGGGATCGAGTGGAACCCGATCGCGGCGCCCTGGTCGGTGCCGTGCGCGAAGCGCACGAAGTACTGCATCACGCCGGAGTCGTCGATGCCGGACGCCCAGCGTGAGCGCGAGTAGACCGTGTAGGTGCCCGTCTCGAGGTTGTCCTCGACACTTCCCGAGACCGGGTAGGTCCGCTCGACCTCGTCGTCGTCGCCCACGATCCAGACGCGCTGCCGGCTGATCGAGTAGACCGCCCGCCGGCCCTCCCCCGAGTCGGCCGGCAGGGACGTGTCGGCCGTGGCTGCCCCGGCGAGCTTGCGGGCCTGGTTCGTCGCGTTCGACTCGTCGGGGGCGTCGGCCTGCGTCGAGGGTGCGGCCGTGCTGCCGTCGCTCGGGCTCGACGAGGACGTGCGGGTCGCGGCACCGGCCGCGACATGCGCCGCCGGGTCGTAGGCGGTCTCGTCGCGGCCGTGCAGGATGCCGACGGCCGCGAGCAGCGCGACGAGGACGACGACGCCGGCGCCGGCCGACAGCCCGATCCGGCCCCAGCGGGGCCTCACCTCGGCGCGATGCTTGCTCACCGAGCCGCCTTCGGGGAGCGGGCCGACCGCGGGGCCTTGGCACGCGACCGGGCGGCACGCTCGACGAGGTTGGCAGCGACCTCGCGGTAGGCCTGCGCGCCCTTGCTCGAGCGGGACGTCGCGAGGATCGAGCGGCCGGCGGCCGGAGCCTCGGCGAACTTGATGGTCTTGGGGATCGGCGGCTCGACGACCTCGAGGTCGTAGGTCTCGGAGATCGTGTCCAGGACGGTGCGGGAGTGGTTGGTGCGCCCGTCGAAGAGCGTCGGGAGGACGCCCCACACCTCGAGCCCCTTGTTGGTGAAGCGGCGTACGTCGTGGACCGTGTCGAGCAGCTGGCCGACCCCTCGGTGCGAGAGCGTCTCGCACTGCAGCGGCACCAGCACCCCGTCGGCGGCGGTGAGCGCCGCGACCGTGAGCACGCCGAGGGACGGCGGGCAGTCGAGGAGGATCCAGTCGTAGTCATGGAGCTCCTCCAGCGAGGACTTCACGACGTGCTCGCGGCCGGTCCGGGTCAGCAGGTCGGCCTCGGCCCGCGCCAGCTCGATGGTGGCCGGGAGGAGGTCGACGCCGTCGTCGGTCTCGAGGATCACCTCGTCGGCCTCGACGCCCTGCGTGAGCACCTGATGGACGGAGACCTCGAGGTCCTCCGGATCGATTCCGAGGGAGAAGGTCAGGCACGCCTGCGGGTCGAGGTCGACGAGCAGGACGGAATGACCGTGCTCGACGAGTGCGGCGCCGATGGAGGCGACGGACGTGGTCTTGGCGACGCCGCCCTTCTGGTTGGCGACCGCGAGCGTGGTGGTCATCAGCGCCCATCATGCCCGACCCCGCGCGGGCACCCGGGATTGAGGTGTCAGACTCGCCACATGTCGCACCCCACCGACCGCCCCGACCGGCCCGGCACCGCCCTCGTCACCGGCGCGACCGCCGGCATCGGCCTCGCCTTCGCCCGCCAGCTCGCCGCGCGCGGCCA
>Ga0164242_10008133_pt1 | contig 11393 bp, 9 predicted proteins | sample OricomgcompostMG_FD_108783 | JGI IMG/M metagenome (GOLD analysis project Ga0164242, IMG submission 108783) | Miracle-Growth compost microbial communities from Emeryville, California, USA - Original compost - Miracle growth compost (MG) ...
ACTAACAAACGTGACCCAAGACCGATCCCGCCGCCGCGCCCTCCGCCCGAGTGGCAAGCTGCGCCAGGAGGACGCGCGCCGCCACCATCGCGCGCTGTTGCTCCAGGTGCTCTTCGCCGAGGGCCCACGCAGCCGGGCGGATCTGGCTCGCAGCACCGGCCTGACCCGTGTCACCGTCTCGGACCTGGTTGCCGAGCTGATCGAGGACGGGCTGCTCGCCGAACTTGGCGCACCCGTCGAGAGCCGGGTCGGCAAGCCGCCGATCCTGGTCGGCCTGCGCGACGACGCGCTGCACATCATCGCCCTCGACCTCAGCGTCGACGATCGCATCACCGGAGCTGTCGTCACCCCTGCCGGCGAGGTGCTCGGCCGCGACGAGCAGTCGCTGGCCGGCGCGAAGGGACAGGCCGCCCTGACGATGGTCCACACCCTCGCCCGTCGGTTGCTGGAGAAGGCCGGACCCGAGCACGGCGGCCGGGTGCTCGGCATCGGCGTCGGCAGCCCCGGCGTCGTCGACGCCACCGGCACGGTCGTCGACGCGCCCAACCTGGACTGGCACCACCTCTCGCTCGCCGACGGGCTGCACCAGGCCTTCGGCCTCCCGGTGTACGTCGCCAACGATGCGAACACGGCCGTGCTGGGCGAGCACACCTACGGCGCCGCCGGTGACGGCGGTCTGATGCTGCTGCAGGTCGGTACCGGTGTCGGCGCCGGCCTGGTGCTGGAGGGCGCGCTGCTGCACGGTCACCGCAACGCGGCCGGTGAGATCGGCCATGTCGTCGTGGACCCCGCCGGAGAGCCGTGCGCCTGTGGCCGGACCGGCTGCCTGGAGACCGTGGTCGCCGTACCGCACTTGCGACCACGGCTCGCCGAGGCCACGGACGCCGACGCCGTGCTGGCCGGGGTGGGCGAGCAGCTCGGCGCCGTCCTGGCGCCGATCGTCGGCGCGCTCAACCTCCATGAGCTGGTCCTCTCGGGCCCGATCGAGCTGCTCGACGGCCCTCTGCGGGTTGCCGCGGACCGGGTGATCCGCGAGCGCACCATGCCGGTCTCGGCCGAGCAGCTCGTCGTCCGCACCAGCACGCTGGGCGAGGACGTCGTGCTGCTCGGCGCTGCGGTCCTCGTGCTGGCCGGCGAGCTGGGGGTGTCGTGATGCGACGCCGCCATCACCTTCTCCCCGAGGCGACCGCCCCGGGCGTTACGCGGGCACCCCGCGTCCCAACCCAAGGAGACACGTTGCGCAAGACACGCACTCTCGTGGCCGGTGCCCTCGGCATCGCCACCGCTGTCGCCCTGACCGCCTGTGGCGGGGGCTCCTCGAACACCGCCGACGCCAAGTCCTCGGGCTCGGCCGGCACCGGCAGTGGCTCGGGCAAGACGATCACCGTCTGGAACATGCAGGGTGACCTGACCGACGCCACCATGAAGGCGATCAACGACGAGTTCACCAAGGAGACGGGCGCCCAGGTGAAGGTCCAGACCCAGCAGTGGGCTGACATCTCCACCAAGGTCACCACCGCGCTGGCGACCGACGACACGCCGGATGTGGTGGAGCTCGGCAACACCGACGTCCCGCTCTTCGCCAACAGCGGCGGCCTCGCGGATCTGACCTCCGCGAAGGACCAGCTCCAGCAGGGCGGCACCTGGCTCGACGGCCTCGCCGGCCCGGCCACGGTCGACGGCAAGCTCTACGCAGTGCCGGCCTTCGCCGCCACCCGGACCGTCATCTACAACAAGAAGATGTGGGAACAGGCCGGCGTCAAGGCCGCCCCCACCACCTACCAGCAGCTGACTGCCGACCTGGACAAGGTCAAGGCGAAGTTCGGCGGCCAGCAGGACTTCTCGCCCTTCTATCTACCGGGCAAGTACTGGTACGACGGCCTGCAGTGGGTCTGGGACGCCGGTGGCGACATCGCCACCCAGGACGGCAGCACCTGGAAGGGCGCCCTGGAGAGCAGCCAGGCGCAGCAGGGCCTGGCCGACTTCAAGGCCTTCCAGAACGCCTACTCCACCAAGGCCTCGGCCACGATCGACACCACCGGCACCGGCCAGCCCGACCAGGACAAGGACATCTTCGCCGCCGGCAAGACCTCGGCAGTGCTGGGCAACGCCTGGGAGATCGGCGTGATCGAGCAGGACAACCCCAAGCTCAAGGACGCCGACCTGGGCACGTTCCCGTTCCCCGGCAAGTCGGGCAAGTCCCAGCCGGTGATGCTGGCCGGGTCCGACTGGGGCATCGCCGCCAAGAGCAAGAACCAGGACCTCGCCCAGACCTGGGTGAAGATCGCCGCCAGCCAGGCCATGCAGACCGGCCCGATCGTGGGCCAGGGCTGGATCCCGATCACCACCGAGGAGATCAACTCCGCGAAGGGCCAGGCCGACGCGCTGCACAAGGCCTACTTCGAGGCGGCGACGAACTCGAAGTCCACCCCGGCGGCGGCCAACTGGGCCACCATCGAGGGTGATGGTGCGGTCCAGCAGTTCTTCGCCGACATCGCCTCGGGTGCCAAGAGCCCGGCCAATGCCGCCAAGGGCTTCGACGACCACCTCGACCAGGTCCTCAACAACAACGGCTGACCACCGCTGACACTGGAGAACACCTCTCGCTATGAGCTCACCTGCTGCGACCACCGTCGCGGCCGGAGAGCCCGTGGTCGCCGCGGCATCCCCGCGGCGACCACGGCGGCAGCGGCCCGGCCGGGGCGTCAAGCGCTCGGGCATCGTCCCCCTGCTCCTGCTCTCACCGGCCGGCCTGGTCATCCTCGCCCTCACCACCGTCCCCATCGGCTACCTGATCTGGATGTCGTTCACCGACGCCAGCCAGCGGATGCTGTTCACCGGCGAGTACGACGTCGTCGGCCTGCGTCAGTACCGCGACATCCTGACCGACCCCGAGTTCTGGCGGTCGTTCGTCCGCACGGTGCTGTTCACCGGCGCCATGGTGGCCGGCAGCGTGCTGCTGGGAATGGGTGTCGCGCAGCTGCTCGGCAAGCTCGGTCGCGTGCTGCGCTTCGCGGTCACGGTGGTTCTCATCTTCGCCTGGGCGATGCCCAACGTCGCCTCCTCGATGGTCTGGGGCTGGCTGTTCCAGCCGGGCTACGGCATCGGCAACTGGCTGCTCACCCAGACCCATCTGTTCGGTGACGTCACCGACACCAACTGGGCCGACCGGCCCTGGCTGGCGCTGACCTGCATCTGGATGCTGATCGTGTGGCAGGCGGTGCCGTTCATCGCGCTGACCCTCAACGCGGCCCAGACCCAGGTCGACGCCTCCTACTACGAAGCCGCCCGGCTCGACGGCGCGAGCGAGTGGCGGGTCTACTGGACGATCACCCTGCACTTCCTGCGGCCGACCCTGCTGCTGGTCACGATCCTGTCGATCATCTGGGACTTCAACGTCTTCAACCAGATCTGGCTGATCTCCAAGGGTGGCCCAGACGGCGCCACCTCGACCCTGGGGGTCTACGCCTACCGGAACGCCTTCGTGAGCTTCCACTTCGGCGCCGGCTCGGCCATCGCCGTACTCACGACGCTGTTGCTGCTGGTGCTGACCGCCTTCTACATCCGCAGCCTGGTCAGAACGGGGGAGGAGCTGTGAGCGTCACCCCACGCCGCGGCCGGGTCGTCGCCAACATCCTGGCGGTGATGTTCTGCCTGGTATGGATCTTCCCGGTCTATTGGATGGTCAACACCGCCTTCAAGCGACCGAACGACGTGACCACGCCGACTCCGCAGTTCGTGCCGGTCCACCCCACCCTGACCAACTTCCGGGCGGCGATCACCCAGTCGCACTTCCTCGGCGACCTGCGCAACAGCGTGATCGTGGTGGCCGGGACGCTGGTGATCGCGATCGCGCTGGGCATCTTCGCCGCGGCGGCGCTCTCCCGCTTCCGGTTCCGGGGCCGCCGCGTCATCCTGGTGCTGATCCTGGCGGTGCAGATGCTGCCCGCCGCCGCACTGTTGATCCCGATGTTCCTGGTGTTCAACAAGATGGGCCTGCTCGATCACTACCTCGGGCTGATCCTGGCCTACGTCGCCGCTGTGCTGCCCTTCTCGATCTGGGTGATGCGCGGCTTCTTCCTGGCGATCCCCTACGAGCTCGAGGAGGCGGCCATGGTCGACGGTGCCTCCACCGGCTCGATCCTGTTCCGCATCCTCTTCCCCCTGGTGGCGCCGGGTGTGATCGCGACCAGCATCTTCGCGTTCGTCTACGCCTGGAACGACTACCTCATCGCCTACACCTTCATGAAGGACCAATCGATGTACACCCTGCCGGTCTGGCTGGCGTCGTTCTCCACCCCGACCACCGGCACCAACTACGGCGGCCAGATGGCGGCCTCGGTGCTCTTCTCCCTCCCGGTCGTGATCTTCTTCCTGTGCATCCAGCGGAACCTGGTCTCCGGCATGTCGGCTGGGGCGGTGAAGGGATGAGCGCGAGCACGGCGCACCCCCAGCCGGCCGAGGCATCGCTCGAGGCCCTGGCCCTGGGTGTGCTGATGCCGTCCTTCGAGGGACCGCGGCTCACCGAGGACTATGCCGTACTGCTGGCGGAGGGGCTGGGCGGGATCTGCCTGTTCGGCTCCAACATCGGATCCGCACCGATCGCGACGGTGCGGGAGCTGACCGACGCTGTCCACGCGGCCGGTCCACGGGCGGTGATCTGCACCGACGAGGAGGGCGGTGACGTCACCCGCCTGCACTCGCCGACCGGGACGCCCGTGCTCGGCGCGGCCGCGCTCGGGGCGGCGGACTCGCTCGACCTGACCCGCGCGACGGGTGCAGCGGTCGCCGCGGACCTGGCCGCAGCGGGGATCGATCTCGACCTGGGGCCCGTGGCCGACGTCAACAGCAACCCGGACAACCCGGTCATCGGCACCCGCTCGTTCGGGGCCTCGGCCGACGTGGCGGCGGCGCATGTCGCCGCGTGGGTGGAGGGCCTGCAGGCGGGCGGGATCGGGGCGTGCGTGAAGCACTTCCCCGGCCACGGCGACACCGCCGAGGACTCCCACCTCACCCTGCCGGTGCTCGACGCCCCGATGGACGTCATCGCCGAGCGGGAGCTGGCGCCGTTCGCGGCAGCCGTCGAGGCGGGTACTGCCGCCGTGATGACCTCTCACATCATGGTGCCGGCCCTCGACCCCGACCTGCCCGGCACGCTCTCCGCGCCGATCCTCGCGCTCCTGCGCGACCGGCTCGGCTTCGACGGGGTGATCGTCTCGGATGCGCTCGACATGGCCGGCGCCTCCGCCTCGCGTGGCATCCCGGAGGCGGCCGTGCTCTCGCTGATCGCAGGCGCCGACTTCCTCTGCCTCGGCCCGGACATGCCGGTCTCGGACGTCCGCGAGGTGCAGGCCGCGATCGTGGCCGCGGTCGCCGAGGGTCGGCTCGGCCGGGAGCGCCTGGAGGAGGCGGTACGCCGCATCGCCGCGCTGCCGCGCGCTGCGTCGGCAACCACCGGCGCACGTACCCCGAGCCTGTCGCGGGACGACGTGGCGGCCCAGGTCGCCGGCGCCCGGGCGGCGCTGATCCTCGAGGGGCACCTGCCCGATCTGGCCGGTGCCCGCGTCGTCAGCGTCAGCACACCGCCGAACATCGCCATCCGAGAAGGCGCGTGGGGCGTGTCCCCCGACCTGACGGTGCTGCCGACCGATCCGGTGCCGGACGGTCCGCTGGTCGTGCAGGTTCGGGACGCCCACCGCCGTCCCGACGTCCAGGAGTGGCTCGCCCGCGTCAGCCTGCCCGCCGTGCTGGTGGAGTGGGGGTGGCCCGGTCCGTACGACGGCCCGCTGCCGCGGATCTGTCCGCGCGGCTCGTCACAGCCGGGTGCGGCAGCGGTCGAGGCCGTGCTGCGCGAGGCCGGGTGGGAGCGATGACCGGGTCCGGTGGCGCCCTCGTCTCGATCGGGCTCGACATCGGCGCGACCAAGGTGCACGGCGTGGCGGTCGACGGCAACGGCGAGATCGTCGCCGAGCATCGGACCGCCACCGAGGCTGGTCCTGAGGGAGTCGTTCGCAGTGCCGCGGCAGTGGTGGACACGCTGGCAGCGGCCTTGGGCATGACGGCGTCGGCGGCCCCGATCGGGGTCGGCGTACCGGGTCTGGTCGACCCGAAGCACGGCGCGGTGAAGCACGCGGTGAACCTGGGCCTGGAGGGCGACTGGTTCCCGATCGGGGATCGCCTCGCCGACCGGTTGGGAACGTCCGTGCTGGTCGAGAACGACGTCAACGCCGCGACCCTTGGAGCACACCAGCTCGCCGGCGTCGACGACGTGGCCTACGTGTCGCTGGGGACAGGACTGGCCGCTGGGATGGTGCTGGACGGTCACCTGCGGCGCGGCTTCCACGGTGCCGCGGGGGAGATCGGACACCTGCCCGTGGACCCACGCGGGCCGCTGTGCTCGTGCGGTCAGCGCGGTTGTTTGGAGCTGGTCGCCTCCGGTCGTGCCCTGGCGGCGGCGTGGCCGTCGTCGGAGCAGCCGCCGGCGCAGGCGCTGTTCGCCGCCGCTGCCGACGGCGATCCGGCCGCGATCGCGACCCGCGACCGCTTCACGGAGGGCGTCGCAGCGGCCGTCCGGCTGATCGCGCTCTCCACCGACCCACGGATCGTCGTCATCGGAGGCGGCGTCGCCGCGCTGGGGGAACCGTTGCGTGCGGCCGTCTCCGAGGCGCTGACCCGGCAGGCTGTGGGCTCGGCCTTTCTGGCCTCGCTCGACCTGCCCGGCCGGTTGCGGATCGTCCCGCCCGGCGTACCGGTCGCGGCGCTCGGTGCGGCGACGCTGGGACGAGCGCGATGACGGCCTCCCTCCGCATCGTCGGGGGCGTCGACGCGACCGGCGCCCACTGTGAGGTCACGATCATCGACGGTGTGGTGGCCCCTCCGGACGCTTCCGGCACTGGCACTGGCACTGGCACTGGGGAGCCGGCGGAGGTACTCGACGCGACCGGTCTGACGGTGCTGCCCGGGCTGATCGATGCTCAGGTCAACGGCGCCGTCGGACGTGACCTGACCGCCGCGCCGGAGAGCCTGTGGGAGGTGGCGAGAGCCCTGGTGCAGTACGGCGTGACGGCGTTCGTGCCGACGGTGATCACCTCGTCGCCCGAGGCTCGGGAGGATGCGCTGGAGGTGCTGGCAGCCGGCCCGCCACCCGGCTGGGCGGGCGCCGTACCGCTCGGGCTGCACTTCGAGGGGCCGATGATCGCGGCGGCCCGCAAGGGTGCCCACCCGGCCCAGTGGCTGACAGCCCCGTCGCTCGACGTGGTCGCCGAGTGGTCGCGGGTGAACGGTGTGCTGATGGTGACGATCGCCCCGGAGCTGCCGGGCGCGATCGAGGTGATCGGGGCGCTCGCCGGGCGCGGTGTGGTGGTCAGCGTCGGGCACACCGAGGCGACCACCGCCCAGGTGGACGCCGCCGTCGCCGCGGGCGCTCGGCTGCTCACCCATCTGGGCAACGCGATGCCACCGATGCTCGGTCGTGAGGCAGGGCCGGTGGGGCATGCGCTGGGCGGAGATGCGCTCACCGCGGGCGTGATCACCGACGGTCACCATCTCGACCCGCTGATGATCAACGCCGCATGGCGTGCGCTCCAGCCCGGCGACCGCTTCCTGACCGTCACCGACACCACGGCGGCGCTCGGCATCCCGGATGGACCCGCCGTGCTCGGTGACCAGGATGTGGTCGTCGCCGATGGCACCGTCCGGCTCGGCGACGGCACGCTGGCCGGCTCGGCGGCGAGCCTCTCCCAGTGCTTGCGGGTGCTGCGAGCGGCCACGGGAGCGACGCTCGCCGAGGCGGTCGCCACCTGTACCGCGGTCCCCGCGAGGCTGCTGGACGCGCTCGATCGTGGGCACCTGCAGTCCGGCGCACGCGGCGACGTCACCGTCGTCGACGACGGCCTCGAGGTGATCGCCACCATCGTCGGTGGCCGCCTCGTCTTCGGGAAGGACGCCTGATGGAGCTCATACCCCTCGGCTCGCCCGCCGAGCTCGCACAGGTCGCGGCAGACACCGTCGAAGCGCTGGTACGCCGCCGGCCCGGCGCCGTGCTCGGCCTCGCCACCGGCTCGACGCCGTTGCCCACCTACGAGGAGCTGATCCGTCGCCACCGGGCCGGGAGCGGGCCGGCGTGGGACGAGGTGACGACGTTCAACCTCGACGAGTACGTCGGCCTGCCCCCCGGCCACCAGCAGACCTATCTGGCGACCATCCGCCGGGAGTTGACCGACGGCCTCGGCATCGACCGGTCGCGGGTGCACGGTCCCGACCCGACGCCGGACGGGCTGCCGACGGCCGGGGAGCGCTATGAGGCGGCCATCGAGGCCGCCGGCGGTGTCGACCTGCAGATCCTCGGCATCGGCACCAACGGGCATCTCGCCTTCAACGAGCAGGGCTCCTCGCTGGGCTCGCGCACTAGGTGCAAGACCCTGACCGCGCAGACGCGGAAGGACAACGCCCGGTTCTTCGGGTCGCCCGAGGACGTGCCGCAGCACGTGCTGACCCAGGGCATCGGCACCATCCTGGGCGCGCGCCACCTGCTCCTGATCGCGACCGGCGAGGGTAAGGCCGAGGCCGTCGCCGCCGCTGTCGAGGGCCCGCTCTCGGCCTCCTGTCCGGCCTCGGTCCTGCAACTGCATCCGCACGCGACGGTGCTCGTCGACGCGGCCGCCGCTTCGGGCCTGGAGCGGTTGGACTACTACGCCGAGGTGTACGCCGCCAAGCCTGCGTGGCAGGGGCTCTGACGGGCGGCGCTACGGTGGCCGGGTGAGCGAATCAGGGAAGATCCGCGTCTATCTGCTCGATGACCACGAGCTCATCCGCCGCGGGATCAAGGACCTCCTCGAGGAGAGCGGCGAGATCACCGTCGTGGGGGAGTCGGGGCTGGCCGAGGAGGCCAAGCAGCAGATCCCGCCGCTGCGGCCGGACGTCGCCATCCTCGACGGCCGGCTGCCGGACGGCTCGGGCATCGACGTGTGCCGCGAGGTCCGTTCGCAGGAACCGGGGATCGCGGCGCTCATCCTGACGTCGTACGACGACGATGACGCGCTCTTCTCCGCGATCATGGCCGGCGCCGCCGGCTACGTCCTCAAACAGGTCCGCAGCAACGACCTGGTCGAGACGGTGCGCCAGGTGGCGGCCGGCCGCTCGATGCTCGACCCGGCGGTCACCGCCAAGGTGCTCGACCGGATCCGCAGCGGCCCGATGCCGGGCCAGGGCGCCCGACCGGCACCGGCAGCGCCTGCCGCTGCTCCGGCCGAGCCGGTCCGGCCCGCCGTTCCGGTTGCTCCGCAGCTCACGCCGCACGAGCAACGCATCCTCACCCTGATCGGCGAGGGCATGACGAACCGCCAGATCGCCAAGGAGCTCCACCTCGCCGAGAAGACGGTCAAGAACTACGTCTCCTCGCTGCTCGCCAAGCTCGGTGTCGAGAGCCGCACGCAGGCGGCGATCTTCGTGACCCGGAGCCAGCAGCGGTGACCTCCGGCCAGTCGGGTGAGGACCAGGAGCGCTGGCGGCTCCTGCTCGACGCGGTCGCGACGATGGCGGCCGGACTCTCCCTCGACGAGCTGCTCACCCGGATCGTCGACATCGCGGGCGACCTCGCCGGAGCGCGGTACGTCGCCCTGGGCGTCCTCGGCAGCAGTCGCGAGCGCCGGCTGGGCCTGTTCGTGACCAAGGGGATCTCCGAGGAGGAAGCCGCTCGGATCGGTGAGACGCCCCGTGGCCGCGGCGTACTCGGCCTCCTCATCGACCATCCAGAGCCGGTGCGGCTGCACGACATCACCGCGCACCCGCAGTCCTACGGCTTCCCGGCCAACCACCCGCCGATGCACTCCTTCCTGGGCGTGCCGGTGATGACCGGGGAGAAGGTCTTCGGCAACCTCTACCTCTCCGAGAAGATCGGCGGCGGAGACTTCACCGCCGCCGACGAGGAGATCCTGATCGCGCTCGCCGCCGCCGCCGGTGTCGCGATCGAGAACGCCCGTCTGCACGAGGAGGCGGCCCGCCGCGAGCGCTGGCTCGACGCCCGCGCCGAGATCACCGCCGTGCTGATGGGCGACACCGACCGGGCCACCGCCCTGCAACTCGTCGTCGACCGGGCCCGCGACATCGCCGAGGCCGACCTGGCATGGATCCTGATGGGACCCGAGCCGGACTTCCTCGACGTCGAGGTGCTCGCGGGCTCCCGGCCCGACCCGGCCGACCTCTGTACGCCGGAGGCGAGCCGCGCGGTGCGCTCCGGCGTACCGCTGGTGGTGGAGACGTCCGGGATCGAGGGCCTCGGGCCGGCCGTGCTGGTCCCGCTGACCGGGGCCGTTCCGGACGCACCGGGCGAGGAGGACTCGGTCGGTGTCCTCGCACTGGCATGGCGGCCGGCCAACGCCGAGCGGGCGCATGAGGTCGACCTGGCGGTGGCACGGGAGTTCGCCGAGCAGGTCGCACTGGCGATCCGGCTGGCGCGCAACCGTGAGGATCGGGAGCGACTGGCGGTCTACGCCGACCGTGACCGGATCGGACGCGACCTGCACGACATCGTGATCCAGCGGCTCTTCGCGATCGGACTGCGGCTACAGGGCGGCCTGAAGTGGACCAAGGACCAGCGGCTCCACGAGCGGATCGACGAGGCGGTCGACGAGATCGACCAGACCATCCGGGACATCCGGCGCACCATCTTCGAGCTCGCTGCCTCACCGCAGAGCGGCGACCTGCAGACCCGCGTGACGAAGCTGGCGGACCGGGCCGCGAGCGCGCTCAAGTTCCGTCCCACGCTCGCCTTCGAGGGGCCGATCCGACTCAGCGTCACGCCACAGCTGGGGCAGGAGGTGCTGGCGGTGCTGGGGGAGACGCTCTCCAACACCGCGCGGCACGCCCACGCCAGCGAGGTCTCCATCGAGCTCTCCGCCGGCCAGGAACTGGTGCTGCGGGTGCGCGACAACGGCGTCGGCGTCCCCGTCGATGCGGTGGAGAGCGGCCTGGCGAACATCCGCCGACGCGCCGCCGCCCTGGGCGGGACCTGCACCGTCACCGGCGTCGAGCCGTCGGGTACGTCGGTGGAATGGTGCGTCCCGCTGGGCTGAGGGACCTTGGGCCCCTGGACCAAGGGCCCTGCGAAGGCGGGACCTAGGCCTCGTGTGCGCGCCCGCGCGCAGGCGGATGCTGAGGACATGACCTACCAGAACCCCCAGATGGCCCGCGGCGCCCGACAGTTGAAGGCCGTTGCCGCGGTCGTCGCACTGATCGCCGTGACCCTCGCGGGTCTGATCCTCGCCCTCGCTCCGCACGAGGCACGTCCCGCGGCGCTCCTCGTCTGCGCCGGCATGTTCGGCATCGCGATCTTCATGTGGACCTACGCCGTCCGGCCCGGCCTCTTCACTGGTGACGAGGGCGTCTTCGAGGAC
>Ga0164242_10008134_pt1 | contig 11392 bp, 10 predicted proteins | sample OricomgcompostMG_FD_108783 | JGI IMG/M metagenome (GOLD analysis project Ga0164242, IMG submission 108783) | Miracle-Growth compost microbial communities from Emeryville, California, USA - Original compost - Miracle growth compost (MG) ...
TCGCCGCCGCCACGTCGGCGGCCGCCTCGGTGGGCTCGACGGCGATCTTCGCACCGACGAGGAGCTCGTCGGGGCCGAGGTGCAGCGTCTTCATGTGGATGATCCGGATGACTCCCTCGGTGTCCTCGATCGCGGCCGCGATCCGGGCACGCACCTCGAGAGCGGCGGCCTCGCCGAGCAGCAGGCTCTTGGTCTCGATCGCGAGCACGACGGCGACCGCGACGAGCAGCAGGCCGATCAACGCCGTGCCGATCGCATCGAAGACGCCGAGGCCGGTGATCAGGCTGAGCCCGACGCCGAGCAGCGCGAACACGAGACCGACGAGGGCGGCGGCGTCCTCGAGGAGTACGACCGGGAGCTCGGGCGCTTTCGCACGCCGGACGAACTGCACCCACGCCACGCCCGCGCGGGTGTGGTTCGCCTCGTTGATCGCCGTGCGGAAGGACAACCCCTCCATGAGGATCGCACCCAGCAGCACGACCACGGGCGCCCACCACCAGCGTCCGTCGAGCTGGCCGAGATCGTGCGGGTGCGCCAGCACGTGGTGGAGCTTGTGGTAGGCCTCGTAGAGCGCGAACAGGCCGCCGACGCTGAACAGCACGATCGAGACGAGGAACGCATAGATGTAGCGCTCCCTCCCGTACCCGAACGGATGCTCCGCGGTGGGTTGTCGCTGCGCGCGCCGGCCGCCGAGCAGCAGCAGCACCTGATTGCCGGAGTCGGCGAGGGAGTGGATCGCCTCGGCCAGCATCGAGGAGGACCGGGTCAGGACGAACGCGGTGAACTTGAGCACCGCGATGCCCAGATTCGCCGACAGCGCGGCGACGACGGCCCTGGTCCCACCTTCGGTCGACATGGATCCGCAGCCTAGACGCCGGCCCCTCAGTCCTCCGCGCCCACACGCAGGTAGGTCGCGGCGTACGTGCCCGTGGCGAGCATGGCGGCGTACCGCGCGACGTCGCCCTCGGCCTCGGCGCGGAGGTGCTCGACGCGTACGCCGTGATCGCGCGCGGCTCCGGCGAGCCGGTCACGCAGCGCGCTGACAACGGGGTCCTCGGCGCCGTCGTCGAGGACGATCAGGGCGGGTCGCACGCTCGGCAGGTCGTCGGCGAACGGGTCGGCGAAGATGTCGGCGGGGGCGGCCGCCTCGAGCACGGGCAGCAGGTGCTCGGCGTCGGTGGCCAGCGCCGTGCGTCCCGTGGCGCGCCGGACGGACTCTGCAATCCGCCGTGCGGCGCGCGCGGACAGCACCGTGCCGCCCCACAGCAGCGGGTTCGTGTCCGCGATGCCGCTGGCGAGCAGCTTCGCGGGGTTGACCGCGATGTCCTGGTGCGGGGAGCACGAGATCGCGACGTCGTCGAGCGCGGTCGCCACGGCGTCCGGGTCGGTGTCGGGCGCGAGGTCGAGCCGGTCGAGGAGGTCGAGCATGACCACCGCGGTCGCGAGCTGGTCGCCCGTGCTGGTCGGGAGGGTGAAGCTGTCCCGCCCGCCGGCGTGCTCGGCGACGAGCGAACGCTCGGGACACGCGACGACCTGGGCGCAACCCCGGCGTACGGCCTCGGCGACGCCACGCGCGGTGCCCGGGTCCCCGCCGTCGGGCGCCAGCACCACGACGAGGTCGAGGCTGCCGGCCCAGCCGGGGAGGCCGGGACCGGGCCACGCGATGAACGGCACCGGGCACCACGGCTCGAGCACCGCGCGCAGCAGCCGCGAGTCGGGGCCGGCGGCGATCACCGCCCGCGGGCGTGAGCCGGCGAGCGCCGCGACCGTGTCTCCGACGGCGGTGCTCGCACCGACGGCCTCCCGGCGCACCCGCGATCCGGCCTCTGCCTGGTGCCGCAGCATCTGATCGAACCGCGCGAGCACGGTCTCGTCGTCGAGGCGTCCGTCGTCGAAGACCATCAGCGACCCACTCCGGCGACCCTGGGGATCACTCGGGCTTGCGGGCCTCGTCGACCAGGAGCACGGGGATGTCGTCGCGTACGGGATAGGCCAGGCCGCATCCCGTGCACACGAGCTCCGAGCGCTCTTCGTCGGCGGCCAGGCCGGCGTGGCACGCCGGGCAGGCCAGCAGCTCCTGGAGCTGGGGGTCGAGGTTCATCAGCTGCTCCTGATCCGGCTCAGGACGCGATCCCGGACCGCGGCCATGGTCTGCTCGTCCTTGCCTTCGACGTTGAGCCGCAGGAGCGGCTCGGTGTTGGACGCACGCACATTGAACCACCAGTCCGGGTGCGTGACGGTGAGGCCGTCCAGACGATCGAGCTCGAACTCGCTCGAGTCGGAGTACTCGGCCTCGATCGCCGCGACGACCGCGTCCTGGTCGGCGACCTCGGAGTTGATCTCCCCGCTGGCGACGTGCCGGGTGTACGGCGCGAGCAGATCCGACAGGGTGCCGTCGTGCTCGGCGAGCGCCGCGAGTGCGTGCAGGGCCGCGAGCATCCCGGAGTCGGCGCGCCAGAAGTCGCGGAAGTAGAAGTGCCCCGAGTGCTCCCCGCCGAAGACCGCGCCGGTCTCGGCCATCGTCTGCTTGATGAACGAGTGCCCGACCCGCGTGCGGACCGGCTCGCCGCCGTGCTCACGCACGATCTCGGGCACACCGCGCGAGGTGATCAGGTTGTGGATGATCGTCGCGCCCGGCTCCTTGGCGAGCTCACGTGCGGCGATGAGCGCCGTGAGCACGCTCGGGCTGACCAGCTCGCCGCGCTCGTCGACCAGGAAGCACCGGTCCGCGTCGCCGTCGAAGGCCAGCCCGATGTCGGCGCCGACCTCGCGGACCTTCGCCTGCAGGTCAACGAGGTTGGCCGGGTCGATCGGGTTGGCCTCGTGGTGGGGGAACGTGCCGTCGAGCTCGTAGAACATCGCGGTCACGTCGGCGTCGATGCGCCCGAGCACGGCCGGCGCGGTGAGCCCCGCCATCCCGTTCCCGGCGTCGACGACGACCCGGAGTCGCCGCCCGCGGACCGGAGCGAGCGCGAGGAGATAGTCGGCGTAGTCGTCGAGAAGGTCGTCCTCCGCCACGCTGCCCGGCGTCTCGGCGACGAGGTCCTCGCCCGAGCCGACCCGGTCGCGGATATCGGCCAGGCCGGTCTCCATGCCGATCGGGGCCGCACCCGCGCGGCACATCTTGATGCCGTTGTACTGCGCCGGGTTGTGGCTCGCGGTGAACATCACCCCGGGCATGTCCAGCCGTCCGGCCGCGAAGTAGAGCCCATCGGTCGAGCAGAGCCCGATGGCGACCACGTCCGCGCCGGCACGGCCGGCGCCGCGCGCGAAGGCGTCGGCGAGCCCCGGGGACGACGGCCGCATGTCGTGGCCGACGACGATCGACCCGGCAGCGGTCACGGCGACGAAGGCATTGCCGATCGCCTCGGCCAGGCTCTCGTCGAGCTGCTCGGGCACGAGGCCGCGGACGTCGTACGCCTTGAACAGCGCGCGCAGGTTCTCCGGTGCGGTGGTGGACATGAACCGGAGAGTAGCCCGACGCCGGGCGCGCTCAGTCGTCGGAGGTGAGCACCCGCAGATGGCCGCGGCGGCGCACCTCGTGCCCGCCCTCCCGGCCCCAGGGCTCCCCGACCGGCTCCGCCGGTCGTGGCGCGGCCGCCTCGCGGACCGCATCGGCCAGCGCGAGGAGGTCGTCGCTGGACGGCCCGGTGTCCACCTCACGCGCCAGCCGGACGACCTCCCAGCCACGCGGCGCACTCAGGCGCTCGCTGTGCACCTCGCACAGGTCGTACGCGTGCGGTTCGGCGAAGGTCGCGAGCGGACCGAGCACGGCGGTCTGATCGGCGTACACGTAGGTCAACGTGGTGACCGCCGAGCGTCCGCACGCGGTGCGTGAGCACCTCCGCAGGGAGCTGCCGCGCGAGAGGTGCGCGGGGTCGGCAGGCATGGTCACGAGCAGACCGTACCGCTCGCGGGCGCGGACAGCGTTTAGGCTCGCTGACGTGCCCCGCCACTCGCCGCCACCGCGCCGATCCCGCGACCGCCGCGGACGCGGCATGCGTGGACCCGCGCTCGCCTCCGTGCCCGCCAACCGGTCCCGCGCGGAGCGGTTCGACGCACTCGCCCTGGGGGTGATGGAGGAGCTGTGGGAGCGCTTCCCCGCCGAGCTCTCCGGCATCCAGCTCGCCGTGGAGGAGGTGCCGCTGCTGCCCGACACATGGAGTGCGGAGACGGTGCCGTTGTCCAGCTACGTGCCCGCACACGGGCGCGAGCCCGGCCGCGTGGTGGTGCTGCGCCGGCCGATCGAGCACCGGGCCGCCACCCGTGCCGACCTCGAGGACCTGCTGCTCACCGTGATCGTCGAGCAGGTCGCCGACGTGCTCGGGCTGCCGCCGGAGTCGGTGCACCCGGACTACGAGGCCTGAGCCTCACCAGCCCGGTCGGATCGCCGGCACCCTGGCCTCGCTGCCCGTCGGCGTCAGCGGCAGCACTGCGAGGCTGTGCTTGGTGCCCTCGCCGAGGAGCAGTGCCCCGGCGACCGTCGCGCCACGGACCTGCACCGACGCAGCGTGCTTCGGCAGGGCGAACGTCGTGGTCGCCGAGGCTCCGATCGGGAGCGTGCGCTCGACGAGGGCGCGCCCGGACGCGGAGAACACCGTCACGCGCGCGGACGTCTTCTGCTTCCCCCCGATGAGGACGAGGCTCGCGGAGCCCTCGTGGGCCGGGACGCCGACGACCGACGACCCGGACAGCGGCACCACGACGGGGAGGTACGCCGCGTCCGTGTCGCGTCGCACCCGCACCGTCGCACTCACCGGGACCTGGCTCTCCAGCCTGAGCGCCCGCGGCTGGGCCTTGAGCATCCCGGCGAGGCGGATCCGGTGGACCGACTGCGGCGGGATCCGGACCGCGGCGTGGGAGGTCGGTGCGAAGGCACCATCGGCACCGAGCAGGGAGACCCGCACGACCGCCTCGCTCATGGACGGGTTCGCGACCAGCGCGCCGGCTCGTACGTCGCGGGCGGGCAGGCCCGCGATCGTGACCCTGCGGCCGGCGACGGGCTGCTCGGTGACCCAGTCGCGCACGGGCCTGCCGACGTAGCCCGCGGACCACGTGTCCGCGACGGACGCGCTGACCAGGCCCCGCGACGCGACCACACGCACCGCCAGGTCCCCGACCGCGGGCGCGACCTTGCTCAGGTCGAACCGGGTCACGCCACCGCTGCTGATCCGTACGTCCTGCAGGCCGGGCGCCTCGACCGGTCCGTGCGGGCCGAACACCTCGATGTCCACGATGGCGTCGCCCTTGCGGGGGTCGGCCAGGGTCAGCTCCGAATGATGGCTGCCACTGCCTCCGACGCCGACGAACCACCAGGTCGCGCGCGGCGATGGGCATGACCCGGCGGCGAACCAGTGCTTCGCCTTCGCGGTCCGCACCGCGAACGCGCGTGCGGCGACCGCTGCGTCGGCATGGACGTGCGTCGGCCGGCCCGACAGTGTGCGCGTCGCGCGACCCCGGGCCGCGTCGTCGACGGTCAGTCCCGCCGATGTGCTCTCCCCGGCGACGCCCGCCGTCGCGCTCGCCCCCGGGAGGCCACCGACACAGCTGAAGTCGCGGGCGACGGGCGTCGTGCGGGAGATGCCCTGGGAGCGGTGGGGGCTCGGCGCCGAGGCGGTCCCGGCCCAGGCCAGCGCGCCGCCGAGGACGACGACGGATGCCGCTGCGACCACGACGGTGCGTGGCGCCGCCACGGACGGTGCGGTGCCGGGCTCGGGATGCGGTCGCTCGGCGATCCGGCGTCCGGGTGTGCGCGGACTCATGACGCCGCCCCGCTCGCATGCGCGCGGGCGTGCTGGCTCAGCCCGGTGAGCCGGCTCGGTCGGCTCGGTGCCGCCATGACCAGCACGACGACCCACACGAGCAGCTGCAGCACCAGCAGCACCGGCCGGGTGAGACTGCCGCCGTGGTCGAGGGCGTCGACGTCGACGGAGGAGACGACCTGCCAGGCCCGGGTGCGCGGTCGTGGGGCGCTCGCCGACTCGAACCCCGAGGCCGCGTCGAACGCCCCGGCGATGACCGAGCTCACCGGGGCGGGCGCGTAGACGTACGCGATGCCGCGCTGCGCCAGCGTCTCGGCGGCCACGGTGCCGTTGGGTGCGAACACCGCGCCCACCGCCCTGGTGACCGCGTCGTCGGGCTCGCTCACGGCGAGCAGGTTCGCGTCGCCGAGCCGCGCGGTCGTGCCGCGCACGATGCGATAGCCCACGTCGCCCCGGGCCGCGCCGCGACCGCCCTCGATGACGAGGGTCGCGCCGGTGCGGCCGTTGGCACCCAGCTCGGTCAGGTAGGCCGGCAGGCTGATCGGCTCGGCGCGCCTCAGGGGTCCGTCGGTGCCGTGGGCCAACCACCACACCGCGCCGCCGACCGGTGTCAGCATCGCGACGACCAGCGCCCCCACGGCGACCGGCTGCCGCCAGCCGAAGCTCAGGCCGGAGAACGCGCCCGACAGGCCGTGCACGGCGATCGCGATCGCGGTCACGAAGCATCCCGACATGACGACCAGGAACGCACCCGGCCAGGCACGGACCGGGTCGACCAGCCCGGGCAGGTCGACCGAGATCCGGGCGAGCACCGCAACACACACGGCGGAGAGGGCGGCCAGCGCCCATGCCCGGGTCACCGCGATCCGGGTCTGCGGCCGGACGACGGTGACCAGGGCGAGCAGGGCCACCGCGGCCAGGCCGATCGTGAGCCACCAGGGCGCCGCCCCCGGACCGCCACCGCTGCCGGCGAGGAGCTGCCGGATGTCTCCGGGGGCACCGGCCAGGTCGGCGCGGTCGGCACGTCCGGCCTCGACGAGGAGGGCCTGCGGGTGTCGTGCGACGAGCGGCAGCCACGGCAGGCTCATCAGCGCGGGCACGACCGCGACGAGCACCCGGTCGCCGACGCCGACGCGGCGGCCCACCAGCCAGGGCAGGGCGAGCGCGACCAGGAGCACGAGGACATACAGCGCGGGAGCGAACGGGACGAGGATCCCGAGACCGAGGATGGTGCGCCACAGCGCTCGGCGTCGACGGTCGCGGGAGTCGTCCGAGAGCGCCAGCGCGGACGTCGCCGCCCACGGCAGCAGGACCGCGACCGTCACGGATCCGAGGCGACCCTGGCCGACGGCGCCGGTGAGCACGGGGAGCATCGCGTAGGCCGCGGCCGCCCACGCCGGCGTCCACCGGCCCGGGCAGAGCCTGCGGAAGAAGCGGACCGCCCCGAGGTAGCACAGCGGCACCGTCATCAGGAACAGCAGCCAGACGACGACGCCGGGGTTGCCGAACAGCACCGTCGCCGCCGCGGCGAGCGGCAGCGCGTACGGCGGCCCGGGCACATCCGTGCCGGACCCGACCCAGTGCCACGAGTGTGCCCAGAGACCCCACCAGTGCCCGACGCTGCTGGGTGCGGGCAGGAGTGCCCCGCCCTGGAGCGGCGCCCCGGTGAGCATGGTGCGGCCGGCGACCAGCGCGACGACGAAGGTCACGACCAACCCCCATGCCGACGGGCTGCGGAGCAGGCGCCCGACGAGCGGTCCGTGCTGCACGGAGCCGGCCCTGCGGCGGGCGAGGGAGTCCTGCCCGACGTCGTAGGCCGCGCGGATCACGTCGACGACGAAGTCGAGACCGTGCCGCCAGGGCATCCAGAAGGGCGCCAGCAGCGGCGCGACCGCGGAGTCGGGGACGGTCGCGGCGGACCTGCGTGCCCGGCGCGCCCTGTGCATCCGTCCCGCGTGTCCATAGACGCGGGCGAGGGCGGAGAGCTCCGAGCGGGCCTCGTGCGGGGCTCGGACGAGGAGGTAGCCGACGGCGCGCAGGAGGCCACCGAGGAAGAGCCGCACCAGACGTACGGGATGGGCGCGGGCGGAGCCGTTGGCGAGGACGGTGAACATGGCCGCCACCCGCTCATCGCGGTGTGGACGCACGGCACGAGCGGAGTCGCGCTGCCCGCGGTGGGCGGCCTCGGCGTGGAACATCACCGCGGTGGGCACGATGCGGATGACGTGGCCCGCGCTGGCGACCCGCCAGCCGAAGTCGAGGTCGTTGCCGTACAACGGCAGCTCGTCGGCGAATCCGAACCGGTCGAGCACATCCCGGCGGACGAGCATGCCTGCGGTGTTCACGGCCAGGACTGCGGTGTACTCGTCGTGCTGGCCCTGGTCGTACTCCCCGGTCTCCAGGCCGGTCTCGCGTCGTCCGGTGCCGGTCAGGGTGACGCCGACCTCGAGGAGTCGCTTGAGCGAGGGCCACTCGCGCTGCTTGGGTCCGACCGCGACCAGCTCGCGTTCGCCCTCCACAACGAGCTCCGCGAGCCGCTCGAAGCAGTGCGGCGCCGGCGCCGAGTCGTCGTGCAGCAGCCAGATCCACTCGTCGTCCCCCACGGACGGCAACGCGCTCAGCCCTGCGCGGACGGCCGCGGCGTACGACGCGTCCACCGGCGCCTCCACGAGGGTGACGTCGACGCCCATCGAGCGCAGCCCCTCGACCGCGATCGTCGCGGAGTCATCGGTGGAGCCGGTGTCGACGACGGCCCACCGTGCCGGCGCAGCGGTGCCGGCACGAAGGCCCTCGAGGACGCGCGGCAACCAGCGGGCCCCGTTGTGGCAGACCAGCAGGCCGGCGCTACGGGGAAGACTCGTCACGACCGACCAGCCTAGTGACTGGGTCGACCCCTGAGGAACCGACGGGTCAGACGGCTCGCTTCTTCAGCTTGCGGCGCTCGCGCTCGGAGAGCCCGCCCCAGATGCCGAAGCGCTCGTCGTTGTGCAGGGCGTACTCGAGGCATTCGCCCCGGACGTCGCACGTCAGACACACGCGTTTGGCCTCCCGGGTGGAGCCGCCCTTCTCCGGGAAGAACGCCTCAGGGTCGGTCTGCGCGCACAGGGCACGCTCCTGCCACCCGAACTCGTCGCCGTCGCCTTCAAGCAGATAGAGCTCTCGCACCGCAACGTCCCTTCGACCCAGAAACACGTTGGTGTGATTACATGCCTGCAATCCCGCAAAGTCAAGCCCGGATCTGCTATAGCCGGGCCCTCGCGACAGACTGGACCCCGTGCCCTCCTCTGCGACGCCGTCCCCCTCCGGCTCCGAGCCGACCCTCCCCGCGCGAGTCACAGTCCTCTCCGGCGGCGTGGGCGGGGCCCGATTCGTGCAGGGCATCCTGCGCCACATCGAGCGCACCGGGGCAGCCACCGAGGTCACCGTCGTGGCCAACACCGGTGACGACATCTGGCTGCACGGCCTCAAGGTGTGCCCCGACCTCGACACGGTGATGTACACCCTCGGCGGCGGGATCGACCCGGAGCGCGGCTGGGGTCGCACCGACGAGAGCTGGCGCGCGCTCGAGGAGCTCAAGGCGTACGGCGTGGAGCCGACCTGGTTCGGCCTCGGTGACCGCGACCTCGCGACCCATCTGGTCCGCACGCAGATGATCGAGGCCGGGTATCCGCTCTCCCAGGTCACCGAGGCGCTGTGCGTGCGCTGGCTCGCCCCGGTGCTGGGTGAGCGTGTGCGACTGCTGCCGATGTCGGACGACCGGGTGGAGACCCACGTCGTGATCGACGATCCGGACGACGGCGCCCGCAGGGCCGTGCACTTCCAGGAGTACTGGATCCGCCATCAGGCGAGCGTCCCGGCGCATGCGGTCGTGCCCATCGGTGCCGATGCGGCCGCGCCCGCCCCGGGTGTCGTCGAGGCGATCACGGACGCGGACCTCGTCGTGCTGCCGCCCTCGAACCCCGTCGTGTCGATCGGCACGATCCTCGCCGTCCCGGGCGTACGCGATGCGCTCGTCGGCACCGACGCGCCGGTCGTCGGGATCTCCGGGATCATCGGTGCCGACCACGTCCGCGGCATGGCGCGGCAGCTGCTCGGTGCGATCGGCGTCGACGTGTCCGCCGATGGGGTCGCCCTGCACTACGGCGCCCGTACGTCCGGCGGCATCCTCGACGGCTGGCTCGTCGACACCTCCGATGACGCCGTCGTCGAGACCGTGACCGCGGCCGGGATCGCCTGTGCTGCGGTGCCGCTGCTGATGACCGACCACGACGCCACCGCCGACATGGTCACGGCCGCGCTCGGTCTGGTCGGCACCCGGCGATGACCGACATCGAGCTCTACGCTCCGGGCTCGGTCGGTGAGGTCACGACCGGTGCCGACCTGGCGTCGCTCGTCCTCGAGCACGTCGACCTCGACGACGGCGACGTCGTCGTCCTCACCAGCAAGGTCCTCAGCAAGGCCGAGGGGCGCGTGCGCCCGGCCGGGGCGACGGGCCGCGACGAGGCCATCGCGGATGAGACCGTGCGCGTCGTGGCGACCCGGGGACCTGTGCGGATCGTCGAGAACCGGCTCGGTCTCACGATGGCGGCGGCCGGGGTCGACGCCTCCAACCTGCCGGCGGGCACCATCGCAACGCTGCCCGAGGACCCGGATGCGACGGCGCGGTCGATCCGCACCGCCATCGCCGAGCGCACCGGGCTCAACGTCGCCGTCCTCGTCTCGGACACCGCCGGGCGCGCCTGGCGACTGGGCCAGACCGACATCGCCATCGGTCTCGCCGGACTGGCCCCCTTGGAGAGCTTCGCCGGCGCGCGCGACGGGTACGGCAACGATCTCGCCGTCACCGAGCCCGCCGTCGCGGACGAGATCGCCGGAGCGGCCGAGCTCGCCAGCGGCAAGCTCGGGGGCCGTCCGCTCGTTCGTGTCCGTGGCCTCGCCGGCCGGGTGCTCCCCCTCGGCGACCACGGCCCCGGAGCACGGTCCATCATCCGCCCCCGGGAGCTCGATTTCTTCGCGTCGGGCACCCGTGAGGCCGTGGTCGCGGCGCTCCTCGGCGATCGGAAGCCGTTCGGGCAGCCCGCAGGCACCGACGAGGTGCTCGACGTGCTCGACCGGCTCGGGCTCGCCTGGTCCCGGGTCGCCGGCACCCTGCTCGTGGAGACCCCCGATGCGGCCTCCGCCCAGCGGTGCGCCCTCGCCCTGCACGCGTACGGCTGGCTCGCCGATCCCGGCGTGCCGCAGACCCGGATCCGACCGGAGTGAGACGTCTCAGGTCAGGTGGCCCCGCCCCGAGTCCTGCAGCGCTGCGACGATCCGCTTCACGTCCTGGGCGTGCGCGCGGTCGGTGACGAGCACGGCGTCACCGGTGTCGACCACGACGACGTCCTCGAGCCCGACGACGGCGATGTGCCGGTCGTGCGGCACGACCAGGCCCGAGCCCTCGTGCGTCACCACGAGGTCCTGCTCGCCGAGGACCCGGACGCGCTCGCCGGGCAGGAGCTCCGCGAGGGAGGCGAAGTCGCCGACGTCGTCCCAGCCGAACGAGCCCGGGACGGTGGCGACCAGCCCGCGGCCCGCAGCAGGCTCGGCGACGGCGTGGTCGATCGCGATCTTGGTGAGCCCGGGCCACA
>Ga0164242_10008135_pt1 | contig 11391 bp, 8 predicted proteins | sample OricomgcompostMG_FD_108783 | JGI IMG/M metagenome (GOLD analysis project Ga0164242, IMG submission 108783) | Miracle-Growth compost microbial communities from Emeryville, California, USA - Original compost - Miracle growth compost (MG) ...
CACATGGTATTGCGCCGGGGTGAGCCCCTTGCGCCACTCGGCTTCGGACAGGTTGACGGTATCCATGGGCTCTTGTCTCTTCCCGCGCGGCCTTCATTTCGTCAATCGGCGAATGCCCGATTCGAGTCAAACGGGCGATGACCTCGATCAAGGCCGCACCATGGTTTTTCGATAGAGATCGGCCGCCGATCCCGCCATGAGAGGCCATGCCCTCGCTTGCCTCTCTCCTGCCGCTGGTGATGTCCCTGGTCGGATCGGGGCTGCTGCTGTGGGCGGCATGGCTGATGCGCCGCCGCGCCGCGGCGATCGATCCCGGCGCGCCGCAGCCGGTGCCGTCGATCAGCCTGTTGAAACCGCTCTACGGCGCGGAACCGCGGCTGGCCGATAATCTGGGAAGCGCGCTCGACCAGGATTATCCGGGGCCGGTCGAGGTGATCTGCGGCCTCGCGGATGCGGATGATCCCGCTGCTGCGGTGGCGCGGTCGCTTCCGGTGCGGCTGGTGATCGATCCGCGCCGCTGGGGACGCAACGCCAAGGTCTCCAACCTTGCCAACATCGTCGCCGCGGCGAGCCACGACACGATCGTCCTCGCCGACAGCGACATGGCGGTGCCGCGCGATTATTTCACCCGGCTGGCCGGCACGCTGGCGCAGCCCGGCGTCGGCGCGGTGACATGCCTCTATGTCGGGCGCGGCGATGCCGGTTTCTGGTCGCGGCTGGTCGCCGCCGGGATCGACAGCCATTTCGTGCCGGCGAGCGAGATAGGGCTGGCGACCGATCTTGGTCACCCCTGCATGGGATCGACCATCGCCATGCGCCGGAAGACGCTGACGGCTATCGGCGGGTTCGCGGCCTTCGCCGACGTGCTGGCCGACGACCACGCGATCGGTGCCGCGGTTCGGGCCACCGGTCTGCGCGTCGCCGTGCCGGCAATGGTGCTGGTCCATGGCTGCAGCGAAGCCAGCTTCGCCGCCCTCGCCCGCCAGGAACTGCGCTGGAACGCGACGATCGCCGGGATCGATCCGGCGGGTTATGCCGGCAGCATCGTGCTCCACCCGTTGCCGCTGGCGATTCTCGCCTGGCTGATTGGCGGCGGGGCGGCCGGCGCTCTGGCCATTGCGCTGGCGCTGGCGGCGCGTGGCGCCGTATCGCTGGCGGCGACGCGACTCGATTTCAGCGGTCGATCATGGCGTGACAGGCTTACGGCGCTGGCTCTCGTCCCGCTCCGCGACCTGCTCTCGTTCACGCTGTTTCTGGCGAGTTTTGCGGTGCGATCGGTTGATTGGCGCGGAACAAGCCTTAATCTTGGGCGCCAGGGCAGGTTGGCCGCCCGCGAGGACCAAGACACATGATGCGTACCCTGTTTCTCCAGGCCCCTTCATTCGATGGCTATGACGGCGGCGCCGGCGCCCGTTATCAGATGAAGCGCGAGGTGAAGAGCTTCTGGTATCCGACCTGGCTGGCGCAGCCGGCGGCGATGGTCGAGGGATCGAAGCTGATCGACGCGCCCGCGCACGATCTCTCATGGGACCATATTGCCCACGAGTTCGACGAGCGCGACCTCGTCATCCTCCATACTTCGACGCCGAGCTTCAATCAGGACGTGCGCACCGCCGCGCTTATCAAGCAACGCAATCCGAACATCCTGCTCGGCTTCGTCGGCGCCAAGGTCGCGGTCGAGCCGGACAAGAGCCTGGCGGCCTCCGAACACATCGATTTCGTCGCGCGTGAGGAATATGACTTCACCATCGTCGACATTGCGGGCGGCAAGCCGCTGTCGGAGGTCGACGGCATCACGTGGCGCGCGCCGGGCGGCGAGTTCATTCGCAACAAGGATCGCGCCCAGATCGAGGACATGGACGTCCTCCCTATGGTATCGCCGGTCTACAAGCGCGACCTCGACACCTCGAAATATTACGGCGGCTATCAGCGCCACCCCTATATTTCCTTCTATACCGGGCGCGGCTGCAAGAGCCGCTGCACCTTCTGCCTGTGGCCGCAGACGATCAGCGGGCATCGCTACCGTCATCGCACCGTCCCCAAGGTGATCGAAGAGGTGCAGTATATTCTGAAGGAAATGCCGGAGATCAAAGAGATTTTCTTTGACGACGATACGCTTGCCGACGCGCACGATTTCGTCGTCGAATTGTCAGGCGAACTTGCCAAGCTGGGTTTCGGCAAGAAGGGCTTCGACGTCACCTGGGGCTGCAACGCCAAGGCCAACGTGCCGCAGCCCGTGCTCAAGGCGATGAAGGAAGGCGGCTGCCGCGTGCTGCTGGTCGGCTATGAAAGCGGCAACCAGAAAATCCTGCACAACATCAAGAAGGGCCTGCGCATCGATGTCGCGCGGCAGTTCACCAAGGACGCTCATGCGCTCGGCCTGACCATCCACGGCACCTTCATCCTCGGCCTTCCCGGCGAGACGCTGGAGACGATCGAGGAAACGATCCGCTACGCGATCGACCTCAACCCGCATACCATTCAGGTGTCGTTGGCGGCGCCCTATCCCGGCACCTTCCTCTACAAGCAGGCGACCGAGAACGGCTGGTTCGACGGCAGCGATCACCTGCTGACCGACGGCGGAAACCAGATCGCGCAGCTTTCCTATCCGCACCTGCCGGCAGCTGTGATCTTCGACAAGGTCGAGGAATTCTACAAGCGCTTCTACTTCCGCCCGCGCAAGATCGGCGCGATCGTCGGCGAGATGGTGCGCGACTGGGACATGATGAAGCGCCGCCTACGCGAGGGTGTCGAGTTTTTCGAATTCCTGCGCCGGCGGAAGGAAGCGGCTTGATCGATCTGGTCGTCACCGCCGACGATTTCGGCGCGGACGAGGCGGTCAACGAGGCGGTCGAACGGGCGCATTGCGACGGCGTGCTGACCGCCGCCAGCCTGATGGTCACCGGCAAAGCTGTCGACGATGCGGTGGCGCGGGCACGGCGGCTGCCGCGGCTCGGCGTCGGGCTGCATCTGGTGCTGGTCGAGGGGCGGCCGGCGCTCCCGGCGAGCCAGGTGCCCGATCTGGTTGACGACACCGGCCATTTTCGCACCAACATGGCGCTTGCCGGCTTGCGGCTGGCGGTCAGCCCGGCGGCACGGCGGCAGCTCGCGGCCGAAATCGAGGCGCAGTTCGCCGCCTTCGCCGCGACCGGTCTGAAACTCGACCATGTCAACGCGCACAAGCATTTTCACGTCCACCCGGTGATCGGACGTCTGGCGATCGACACCGCCCGCCGCCACGGGGCACAGGCGATCCGAACGCCGATCGAGCCGGGTTCGCCCAGGGGATCGGCCCGTCTCGCGATCGCCTTTGCGCGGCGATTGCGAGCCCGCGCCGCACGCGCAGGCATCGCTTCGCCGGATTGCGTGTTCGGGCTCGCCGATAGTGGCCGAATGGACACAGCGCGGACCCTCGAAGCGCTGGCGGGGGTTTCGGAAGGGCTCAACGAACTCTATCTGCACCCGGCAGCGCGCGACGACTGGCCGGGCCATGCGCCGGGCTATCGCTACCGCGCCGAGTTCGAGGCGCTGGTCGCGCCCGCCGTCCGCGAAAAGATCGCGACGAGCGGAGCACGGCTCGGCAGCTTCGCCGATTTCGTCGGGAGGTAACCGCGTGTCGACCAGTCCAGCCCTTCCGCCGCTCACCATCTCGCCTCGGAGTTTCCGCGCACCGCCGCCCCGGGGGAGCATCAGGCGCGGCTCGTCCGAGCACCTCGCGCTGATGTGCCGCACGTTGCTCGACACGCACGATCCCTATCGCCCGGCGCTGATCGACTGGCCCAAGCTCGACAAGGGGACGCGCGACAAGATCGTCTCGCTGCCGATCTGGGATATCGCCGTGGCAACCGAAGGCCGGGCGAGCATCAATGTCGCGTCTTATGGCGAGGATGTCGACGACGCCTTGCTCCGCGAGGCGGTGGCGATGAACGCCTATGAGGAGCGTCGCCACAAGGTCGTGCTGTCGGATATGGTGCAGGCCTATGGCATCGAGCTCGAGCCCGAGCCGCCCTACCCGCGTCCGCGCGATCCCGAGTGGGCGTTCGTGCGCACCGGCTATTCGGAGTGCATCGACAGCTTCTTCGGCTTCGGCCTGTTCAAGCTTGCCAAGGATTCGGGCTTCTTCCCGCCCGAGCTGGTCGACACGTTCGAACCGGTGATGCGCGAGGAGGGGCGGCACATCCTGTTCTTCGTCAACTGGGTCGCCTGGTGGCGGCGCAACATGCCATGGTGGCGGCGCCCGATCTTCGAGGCGAAGGTGCTGCTGATTTGGTGCGCGCTGATTCTCGAGCGGATCAGCATCGCCCGCGGCATGGAGAACAGCGAGAAGGCCGAGGACAACAATTTCACGCTCAATGGTTCGAAGGAGCTGGGGGTCGAGGTGACCTTTCCCGAGCTCGCGCGCATCTGCCTTGCCGAGAACGACCGGCGGCTTGCCCCTTACGACGGGCGGCTGATGCGGCCGCGGTTCGTGCCCGGCGCGATCCGGCTGGCGCTGCGCCTCGTGTCGGGGAAGAAGAAGGAGGCGATCGCCTGATCCGCAACGCACGATACTGGCTGCTGGCGGCGACGCTGGGGGGTCTCGGCGTCGCCGTCTGGATGCTCGGCGCGGCGGGGCTGGGGCATGTGCTGCACGTCGCCGGCCGGATCGGCTGGGGCGGCTTCCTCGTCTATTGCGCTTATTCGATCGCCGTTGCCGGGCTGCTCGGCGGCGCCTGGGCGGCCTCGGCGCCGCCGCTTGCCGTCACCCCCAACCTCGCACGCTTCACCTGGGCGCGACTGGTGCGCGAGGGCGCGTCGGACGTCCTGCCCTTCTCGCAGGTCGGCGGGCTGGTGATCGGTATCCGGATGCTGATCGCGCGCGGCCTTCCCGGTCCGCTGGTCAACGCCGCCGCGCTGGTCGACTTGACGACCGAGATGGCGGGCCAGATCGTCTTCACGCTGTTCGGCATCGCCGGATTCATCTTGCTGCGCTCGGGTAACGGCCATGCCGAGCTGCTCACTCCGATCCTGATCGGCACCGGGGTGATGATCGCGCTGATGGCGGCGTTCTTCGCGGCGCAGCGCTGGGCGCTGGGGCTCGGTCGTGCGCTGCTGTCGCGAATGCTGCCCTCGGTCGGCGAAGGGCTCGGTGACGTCGGCACCGAGCTTGCGCGCATCTATGGCGAGCGCCGCCGCGTCGTGCTGGCGTTGGCGTTCAATGTCGCCGGCTGGATCGCCTCGGCGGCCGGCGCCTGGATCGCGCTCCGCCTGATGGGGATGAAGATGCCCCTCATCAATGTCCTCGTTATCGAAAGCCTGATCTTCGTGTTGCGTAGCGTCGCCTTCGCCATTCCCGGCGCGTTGGGCGTTCAGGAGGCGGCCTATGTGCTGCTCGGCCCGTTGCTCGGCCTCGCCGCGCCCGCCGCGCTGGCGCTGTCGCTCGCCAAGCGCGCGCGAGATCTTGCGATCGGGCTGCCGGCGCTGCTGGCCTGGCAAGTCGGCGAGAGCCGCGCGCTTGGCCGGGCGAAGCGCGCGCGCAAGCTCGGCCTCGCCGCTGCCACAAACCGCACTATATATGACCGTTTAGTTTCGGGTGAGAATAACAGATGACCGATAATCCCCGGCCCGCGACGCCGCTGCTCGACACGATCCACACCCCGGACGAGCTGCGCGCGCTCAAACCCTCGCAGCTGCGGCAGCTGGCTGACGAGCTGCGCGCCGAAGTGATCTCGGCGGTGGGCGTGACCGGTGGTCATCTCGGCTCAGGGCTCGGCGTGGTCGAGCTGACGACGGCGATTCACTATGTGTTCGATACGCCGAACGATAAATTGGTGTGGGACGTCGGCCACCAATGCTATCCGCACAAGATCCTGACCGGTCGGCGCGAGCGCATCCGCACGCTGAGGCAAGGCGGCGGCCTTTCCGGCTTCACCAAGCGCAGCGAGAGCGAATACGATCCCTTCGGGGCGGCGCACAGCTCGACCTCGATTTCGGCGGCGCTGGGCTTCGCCATCGCCAACAAGCTCGCCGACGAGCCGGGCAAGGCGATCGCCGTGATCGGCGACGGCGCGATGTCGGCGGGCATGGCCTATGAGGCGATGAACAATGCCGAGGCGGCGGGCAACCGCCTGATCGTCATCCTCAACGACAACGACATGTCGATCGCGCCGCCGGTGGGCGGCCTGTCGGCCTATCTCAGCCGGATCGTGTCGAGCCGCGAGTTCCTGGGGATGCGCGGCTTCGCCAAGAAGGTGGCGAAGATGCTGCCGCATCGCCTGTATTCGGCGGCGCGCAAGACCGACGAATTCGCTCGCGGGATGACGATGGGCGGCACCTTGTTCGAGGAGCTGGGTTTCTATTACGTCGGCCCGATCGACGGCCACAATTTCGACCATCTGATCCCGGTGCTGGAAAATGTCCGCGACACCGACGAGGGGCCGATCCTGGTCCATGTCGTGACCAAGAAGGGCAAGGGCTACGCCCCGGCGGAGAATGCGGCCGACAAATACCATGGCGTCCAGAAGTTCGACGTGATCACCGGCGCGCAAGCCAAGGCACCGCCGGGACCGCCGTCCTATCAGAACGTGTTCGGCGAGACGCTGGCCAAGTTGGCCGAAAGCGATCCGAAGATCTGCGCGATCACCGCGGCGATGCCGTCGGGAACCGGCGTCGACAAGTTTGCCAAGGCACATCCGGAGCGCGCGTTCGATGTCGGCATCGCCGAGCAGCACGCAGTCACCTTCGCTGCGGGCCTCGCTGCGCAGGGGATGCGGCCGTTCTGCGCGATCTATTCGACCTTCCTGCAGCGCGCCTACGATCAGGTGGTTCACGATGTCGCGATCCAGAACCTGCCGGTGCGTTTCGCGATCGACCGCGCCGGGCTGGTCGGCGCCGACGGCGCGACCCACGCCGGCAGCTTCGATGTGACCTATCTCGCCACGCTTCCCAACATGGTGGTGATGGCGGCCGCCGACGAGGCCGAGCTGGTCCACATGACCTATACGGCCTCGCTCCACGACGAGGGCCCGATCGCGCTGCGCTACCCGCGCGGTAATGGCACCGGCGTTCCGCTGCCCGAGACGCCCGAGCGGCTCGAGATCGGCAAGGGCCGCGTCGTGCGCGAAGGGCACAAGGTGGCGATCCTGTCGCTCGGCACCCGGCTCGCCGAAGCCGTCAAGGCGGCCGAGGCGCTGGAGGCGAAGGGGCTCTCGGCCACCATCGCCGACCTGCGCTTCGCCAAGCCCCTCGACGAGGAGCTGATCCGCCGGCTGCTCGCCACGCATGAGGTGGCGGTGACGATCGAGGAGGCGGCGATCGGCGGCCTCGGCGCACACGTTCTCACCTATGCCAGCGACACCGGGCTGATCGACGCCGGGCTCAAGCTGCGCACGATGCGCCTGCCCGACCGTTTCCAGGACCAGGACAAGCCCGAACGCCAATATGTCGACGCCGGCCTCGACGCCGATCATATCGTCGAGACGGTGCTCAAGGCATTGCGACACAACCAGAGCGGCATGGCCGAGGCGACGGCGTGAAGCGAGTCGCCGCGCTGATACTGCTGGCGACCTTCTACGCGGCCACCACGGCGCAGGCGGCGACGCTGACGGTGCGTGTCACCAACGTCCGCGACGACCGCGGCAGCGTCCATGTCGACGTCTGCCCGCAAAAGCAGTTCCTGAAGGACGACTGCCCCTATGCCGCGTCCGCACCGGCACGGACCGGGACGACTTTGGTCACCGTCCACGGCGTGCCGGCAGGGGACTATGCCGTGCAGGCATTCCAGGACGAGAACGGCAACCATAAGGTCGATCGCGCGCTGTTCGGCATTCCCAAGGAAGGCATCGGCTTTTCCAACGACGCGCCGATCCGGCTCGGTCCGCCCAAGTGGCGCGACGCGCGCTTTGCGCTCAACGGCGAGGAGCAGGAAATCACGCTCAAGATGCGCTACATGCTCGGCGCGTCTGGGCCCGAAACGCACTGAGGGCGAGGGTGGGCTCGTTCGTCCCCCGCGCGGTCGCGGCGAGCATCCGACGGCCCTGGCTGACACTGGCAGCGGCATTGGTGCTGGCGGTGGCGGCGGTGTTCTACGCCGCGGGCCATTTCGCGATGACCACCGATACCGCGGCGCTGATCTCGCCCGACGTGCCGTGGCGCCAGCATGAGCGCGCGTTCGACGACGCCTTCCCGCAATTGCGCGATTCGATGGTGGTGGTGGTCGACGGCAAAACGCCCGAGCTGGCCGAGGACGGCGCCACTCGGCTCGCCGCGACGCTCGCTGCGGACCACGCCCATTTCCGCAACGTGACCCGGCCCGACGGCGGCCCGTTCTTCTCGCGCGAAGGGCTGCTGTTCTCCTCGACCGGCGCCGTGCGCGACGCTACCGCATCGCTGGTCAAGGCGCAGCCGCTGCTCGGGCCGCTCGCCGCCGATCCGTCGCTGCGGGGAATCGCCTCGGCCTTCTCGACGATGCTCGACGGGGTGGACAAAGGCTCGGCTAGCCTTGCCGACATCGACAAGCCGATGCGCGCGATGACCAGCGCGACGACGCGCATCCTCGACGGCAAGCCCGCCTGGTTCTCGTGGCAGAACCTGTTCGCCGGGCAGAGCTCGGCGCTGAAGGCGCCAGCGCGACGGCTGGTGCTGGTCCGCCCGGTGCTCGATTTCGACTCGCTGACCCCTGGCGCGCCGGCGGGCGAGGCGGTGATGGCGGCGGCGAAACGGCTCGGGCTCGACGCTGCGCACGGCGTAAGCGTGCGGCTGACCGGCGACGTGCCCCTGTCCGATCAGGATTTCGCCTCGCTTCAGGAGAATATCGGGCTGGTCGGTGCGGTGATGCTGGCGGCGATGTTGATCACCTTGTGGTTCGCCACGCGATCGGTGCGGCTGGTCGGCGCGATCATGGGGACGATCGTGTTGGGGCTGCTCGCCACGCTGGCGTTCGGGCTACTCGCGGTCGGCGAGCTCAACCTCATCTCGATCGCCTTCATCCCGTTGTTCGTCGGCCTCGGCGTTGATTTCGGCATCCAGATCTGCGTGCGCTACGCCGCCGAGCGCGCCGACGGCGCCGCCACGCCGGACGCGCTGCGCCGCGCCGCGGCCGCGCTCGGCGTGCCGCTGACGCTGGCGGCGAGCGCGATCTTCCTCGGCTTCGGCGCGTTCCTGCCGACCGCCTATGTCGGCATCGCCGAGCTTGGCGTCATCGCCGGCATCGGCATGGTGATCGCGCTGCTGTTCAGCGTAACCGTGCTGCCGGCGCTGGTGGCGCTTCTGAACCCGAGCGCGCCGCGCCGCGAGGTCGGCTTCGCCGCGCTGGCGCCGGTCGACCATTGGCTGGTCAGGCGGCGCAAGGCGGTGCTGTGGGCGTTCGGTATCTCGATGCTGGTCAGCATCGCGCTGCTGCCCAGGGTGGTGTTCGACTTCAACCCGATGGACATGCGCGACGCCAACGCGACGGCGATGCGCACGCTCGCCGACCTGACTCGCGATCCCGACCGCACGCCCAACACGATCAGCGTGCTCGCGCCCAACCGGGCGGTCGCCGAGCGGCTCGTCACCCGGCTCGGCAAGCTGCCCCAGGTCCGCCAGGTGGCGTGGCTCGACAGCTTCGTCCCTGACGACCAGCAGCCCAAGCTGGCAGCGATCGGTGATGCCGACACGCTGCTCGATTTCTCGATCAATCCGTTCGATGTGGCGCCGCCGCCCGATGATGCGGGGATGGTGCAGGCGCTGGGCGAGCTGTCGGCCAAGCTCGTGGCAACCGCTACGGCGCATCCGGGGCCGGGCGCCGACGATGCGAGACAATTGGCTGCGGCATTCCGCCAGCTCGCCCAAGGCACGCCCGCGCAGCGCGCCGCGGTCAACGCCGCGCTGTCGAGGCCTCTGGGCGTGATGCTCGACCAGATTCGGTCGGCGCTCCAGGCGCAGCCGGTATCGCTCGCCACCCTGCCGCCCGATCTCGTCCGCGACTGGCGAACGCCCGACGGCCGCTACCGGCTGGAGGTCTATCCTTCGGGCGACGCCAGCGACAATCATGTGATGCGCCAGTTCCGCGATGCCGTCGCAACCGTCACGCCCGATATTTCCGGCTTGCCGGTGGTGACGCAGGCGGCGGCCTCGACGATCGCCGGCGCCTTCGTCCAGGCGGGAATCATCGCCTTCGTGCTGGTCAGCCTGCTGCTGCTCGCGGTGCTGCGCGACTTACGCGAGGTGGCGTTCACGCTGGCGCCGATCATCCTGTCGATCTTCCTGACGCTGGGGACGTGCGTGATGATAGGCCAGCCGATCAACTTCGCCAACATCATCGCCTTCCCGCTGCTGTTCGGGGTCGGCGTCGCCTTCCACATCTATTTCGTGATGGCGTGGCGCGGCGGCGCGACCGACCTGCTGCAATCGAGCCTGGCGCGCGCGGTGCTGTTCAGCGCACTCGCCACGGGCACGGCGTTCGGCAGCCTGTGGTTGTCGCACCATCCCGGCACCGCGAGCATGGGCAAGATCCTGATGATCTCGCTGATCTGGACGCTGATTTGCGCGCTGATCTTCGAGCCGGCGCTGCTCGGGCCGCCGCGTGAGGCTAAGGCGAGGTCTTAGCCGGATCGGTCAATGGATCGCTCAGGTCGGGAGCGGCCGGCGGCGTCGGCTCCGCATCCGGATCGGCCAGTGGGTCTTGGAGCTCAGGCGCGGTCGATTGGCGCTTGGGCGGCACGGCGGCGGGATCGGCGAGCGGGTTGCTCAGCGGATCGGCCAAGCTGGTGTCGAGCGGGCTGGTCGTCACCTTCGCCTTGCCATGCTTGAGCGCCTGGACCTCGCCGACGCGGTTCTGGAGATAGACCGAGCGGAGCGTCGCGTAAGGATCGACCGCGGTCGAGAACAGCGCCTGCAGATCCTGGTCGGCCTCGGCGCGTTGATCGAGGCCGCCGACCACCGCCTTGGGAATCTGGTATTTCGCCTGATCGAACGGATGGCCGACCGCCAGCGGCAGGACGAGGTTCTCGGGCTGGCTGGCGAGGAAGTCGCGCAGGTCGGTGGGGCCGACGAACGGCAGGAACAGATAGGGCCCTGGCCCGACGCCATAAAAGGCGAGCGTGTCGCCGAAGCTGTTGTCGTGATGCGGCAGCTTGAGGCCGGGCAGCTTGGCGATATCGAGCACTCCGCCGAGCCCCAGCGTCGAGTTGAACACGAAACGCCCGAATGTCTTGATGGCTCGCCCCGGCTTCAACTGCAGCAGGTCGTTCAGGAAGACGATCGGCTCGGTCAGGTTCGACAGGAAGTTGCGGATGCCCGATCGCACGGGCTTGGGCACCACATGTTTGTAGCCCATTGCCGCCGGCCGCAGCACGGCATGGTCGAAGGCTTCGTGCGCGCCGAACATCGCGCGGTTGAACGGCTGGAGCGGGTCATCCGCAGCGCGGCGGG
>Ga0164242_10008136_pt1 | contig 11388 bp, 10 predicted proteins | sample OricomgcompostMG_FD_108783 | JGI IMG/M metagenome (GOLD analysis project Ga0164242, IMG submission 108783) | Miracle-Growth compost microbial communities from Emeryville, California, USA - Original compost - Miracle growth compost (MG) ...
AGTCTGATCAAGTCTGTAGACCTCTAATTATCCTGCTCTTGGAATGCGGCGAGTCATAGTGTTGATGGTGCTACCTGCGTTAGCTTCCAGGCATCTTCGCAGCCAGCTTCGAGACTATTCCAAGTCTGACACATTTGTTCCATGTGCACCTATTTCATGATTCAGCTGACCGGAATTCTTTACGAGTCTGCTTTGGAGTGCAAGATGGCCGCTTCATTCCGAGGAATGAATACGATTCGATAAATACGAAATAGAGGTCTTGCGAGAGTGGGCGTGGAGACCTAAGAAGTGATTGTCGATGTTGTGGAAAGAGCAGGGAATGGTTGGATTTCTAGGGCACGACATGTCTATTCAAAACTGGAGTCGCGAAAAGAATTCTCGCGATCTTGATTCCATTTTCGCGTCGCGGTGAGGTCAGGGTGGTAGGCGTCAAGAAACGACTGGGCTGATGTCGCTGGGAAGCAGGAGACCCACTGTGGAATCTGAAGGCGGAGCAGCACTGGCAAAGATTTCTCTTCTGTCTTAGCTAAAGAGCCGCCTGAACGGTAGCCGAAACAGCCGGCCTCTCGCATCCCCGCATCCCCTCATCCTGGGCAATGACACCGTGCCGAGGCCGCGAAATCCACCCACGCCCACGGCCAAGCTTAAAGAGAGGGATGGAGAAGGCCACAAAACCCCAGAAAAGAGCTCTATACTGTGTTCCATGACAAAGATAAAAAGAAGCCGAGCATCTATAGTAACCGATTTGTCGCCAATAAATTCATCATGGCCGGCCAACTTGAGGTAAAGGGAAAGGGGGCTATTGTCACCGGCGGCGGTTCTGGTAAGCCACCATCCGATGGACGCATTTGGTCTCAACGAAGCAAACAGATACTAATGAGGCCAAGGAATTAACTTGGCCTTCGTGCAGGAGCTGTACCATGCAGGCTGCAGTTCCGTCATCGTGGACATCAGCCTACACCCTACCGCAACGCAATGGCTGGAATCTCTCCCTAAAGATAGCACCACGAAAGTACATTTCCACAAGGCAGACGTGTCAGACTGGAAAGTGCTTGAAAACGCGTTTGATGTCTATGACAAGTTGATCGGCGGCATCCCTTTCATTGTGTGCCCTGGCGCCGGCATCTATGAGCCGGTATGCGAGCACGCTACTCCCTGCCCCCTATTAAGTCCCGCATCATGCTGACTGACAGATAAGTCCCACAACGGCTTCTGGAGCGACAACGACACCGCCGGCCACTATCGACTCCTCGACATCAACCTGCTCTCGCCTATCCAGATGAGCCGTATTGCCATCCGCAAGATGCTAAACGCCAACCAGCCCGGCATTATCCTGCACGTCTCGAGCACAGGGGCGCAGAAAGCCAGCATCATCACACCCCTGTACCAGGCCAGCAAGAGCGCCATCAGCACCTTTGTGCGCTGCATGGCCCAGCTGCACGAGATGGGCGGCATCCGCGTCGTCGGCGTCGCGCCGGGCATCATACGCTCACCCCTCTTTACCGACCACCCCGAGGTGATGCGCTATATCGACCCGAGCAAGGACTGCATGCTGGAGCCGTCTGCCGTCGGCCGTGGCATGTTGGCCGTGGCCACCGATCTCAAGTACCCGCCCGGCACGATCCTGGAGGTGGCCGACGTCGACGACAACTGGCGCGAGGTCAACATCCTAAACGATCCAGGCCCACAGGGGAAGGCATCGTGGTCAAGCAACAAGAATCTGGCTCTCGAGGATGTGAGGAAGATCATTGATAGCGAGAAGGGGGCGAAGTCTGGCTGAACTGTTGTTTGTTGCATAAAATGTCCCCAAAACAAATTATTAGACAATAGAACGTGCCAGTATTGCACCTAGTGAACGGTTCACTTTCTCATCTGTCAAAGTATTTATGTGTGCAAGCAAGGAATAATGCAGCAAAAGAAGACACAGAATAACACGAAATTAAAGTTGATTCTAAAGCTCGCGTACATTATAAGCGAGCCGGTCGTTTCCGCCACTCTATAAAAATAAGCAAGCAAAGAAGACACAGAATGATCCAATAACAACTAAATTATTATTCTAAAACTAGAAAACCTAACAATCTCTCTCAGCATTTCTCTTCCCAGTCCTCGTTGCCTCCGAGGTACCTAAATACCACCCTTGAGTCCAGTCCTCTGCACCTCGGGTCCTCACTGGCCTTAGCGTATGTGTCTAGGCTGGCGGCGCCCAACACCAGCTTAGCGCCTACACTGGCTGCCATATCCGTCGCCAGGCCCATGTCCTTCTTCATCAGCTCGACCTTGAACCCGCCGTTGTACCCGTGCGACGACGGCGCGGCGGGGCACAGCCCAGGTACGGGATTGAACTTGTCAGAGATGTGATTCTGGCCGGAGCCAGCCGCGATAACGCGTGCTAGGACACGGGCGTCCATGCCAGCCCGCATGCCCATGTTCATGGCCTCTGATGTCGCGATGGCGATGGTGCCGGACAAGTAGTTGTTCGCGAGCTTCGCAACGAGCCCCAAGGACGGACCGCCGCAGGGGATGATGTTGGACCCGAGCATGGAAAGCAAGCTCCTCAGCAGGCCGAAGTTGGGATCTTTCTCGTCGCAGCCCAAGAATATGCCTAGTGTCGCCTTCAGGGCGCCCAGGACGCCGCCGCTGACGGGCGCGTCGTAGAAGGACGCGGTGGGGTATAGGTTCTGGATGGCGGAGCGGACGTCAAGGTTGGTGGCGGTGTCGATGGTTGAGCAGTCGAGGAGAATCTTGCCGACCAGATTGGCGGAGGAGATGCTTTCCGGGGCTTCCAGGTACACAAGTCTGACATGGCGCCCTTCGGGGAGCATGGTAAAGACAACATCCTACAATACACGGCTCAGTTACCCATGATACTTTGGAGTGTGAAGCTGTAATTTTGCGTCTCGCGTACCGACTTATCCGCTGCCTCCTTGGCGGTGCGACACTGAACGACAGACACAGGATACTTTGCGCAGAGCTCATCTAATGCAGCCTGGTTTACGTCGTTGATAAAGATCTTCGTCCCCGGCGCGGTCGACTTCGCCAGGTTCTCGACCATCAGCTTGCCCATGGCCCCCACGCCAATGAATCCAAGTGAGCTGTACGATATCGCCATGGTAGCAATGCGTGCGCTGAGAGAAAAAAGCCCGGCCGCAGGACGTCAAGTCACAAAGGCAGAGTTCAATACCGTGAGGGGACTACACCCCCTCAAGATATAAAGGTATCCGTTCCTCCGGGACCTAGCAAGCACGGCAGACACCGAGAGCGGCACTTTTCGCGGCTCCGAGTGTTGGACCACGAACATGTACCAATCGTGTACATCCGTACGACGTTGCGGGTGACTGCCGATTGCCGGCTGCCGCGTTTTATACATTCTCCACAGTGTGTCGCGACCTTGCATCGCCGAGTCCCGTCACATGCCATTTACCAACAGGGGGTTTCCCGATCCGGAAAGCCCGCAGCCGCTCACTGGTTCCCCGGAGCCAGGCACCGTGGCTTCGGTACCGTCGTCACTAGATTTACGGTCGAGACCAATGCACATAACATGGATGTCACTAAGGTGGGGAACGGGGGATTGTGTCTAATTACAATTGGTTTCTGGGTAGCCTAGACGACGGTACGTACATCCATTGTCCCGGCTCATTCATTCACCAAGCAGCGCCAGGCAACTCCTTTCGGAAGGCAGTCATAAGCTTCAACGCGACACAGGCATCAGATACTCGCTCACAGCGGGCCAAATAGGGAGAGGTAGAGTCACATACTGGTTGAATGATGATGTCTTCAAGATTCCATACTCCCGCTGTGGCGTAGATGTCCTTCTTGATCTCTTCGAGAACCTCCTCCTTTGTTGCAGCGTGCGCAACGATGCAGCTGCCGTTGAAGGTCTTAGCCTGCCCCTCAACCGGCGGGCGCGTTACAGTGGCGCCTGTTTTGATTAACCCAGGTCAGTGGACAGAGGTAGCCTGATTGGGATGGGAATAGGGATGGGGCTGGGCGACGACACTTACCACCCATGGTCCAGGCCCCCGACTGTACGCGGGGGGCTAGTCCTTCCAGGTGAGTACTGCGAACCGGTCAGCCGGAGATCTTATTTCTCCAACGCCCTCTACGTGGAAGGGAGACGGACGGACGTGCGGCGAGGCGCTTCTCCAGAGCACCATCATGATCCGGGATGAGGACGATCCAATCACACTTCGTAGCCATTCTTGTCTAGTAGTACCGTCGTAGGGGCAACTGCTTTCGTTTGTATGTGCAGGAAATTGATGGAGCGATTCTAGACCTGCTAGTACTTGTATAAATTAATTTCAAATCAAAGTCAGTTGCCACCGGTCATCAGGAAGCATATTATTGCCGTGAGCCGATAACCGGGTTTGCCGGCGATAGCGCGGTCCCGTCTGCTGATCCGGCTCATATTCTCTCCAACAACAACCCTACTGTTGACTAGCTGAAAGGAAGGGTATAGCTAGCTGGGGGAGCAACTGTGGAGTATTCCAAGTTTTCCCCGCCTGGTCATTTGCAAAATCCCGAACGCTCTGCTACCCCAGACGGCAATGAGCCGGCGCAGAGGTGGTCGCCCTATTTTCCCCCAGCTTATGGCAGCTCTAGAACCAATGCGCCCTTGACCTGGTTCCCGGGATCGAAGACTATATCTACCAAGAGGTGCCGTATCAACAACGTCTTCAACTCCATCCTCGCAACCAGCCAACTCCACAAACAACCAAAGAGGTTCTCAAGGTTAACAGGCTGTTCTGTTCTCTCTTGGGCCGATTCGCTCCCAGATCCCGTTACCCTCGCGACTTCTCCTCATCATTGCGCAAATGGCAGCGGTGTCTGAGGGGATCAAGGATCATCAAGTCATGCATCTCGAAGCCCAGTCCGAGAGCCGATCCGAGAAAAGTGCAGATGCTGCTCCGATCGAGGAAGATGCATCGACCGCCGCGCTCGAGCGGAGAATCACGTGTGTCGCCCAAAGCACCACAAAGACTTGATTGGAACACTGACCAAACGACATAGTCGCAAAATTGATTTCCGTCTCCTGCCCATTCTCGCGGCCCTGTACACCATCGCTCTCGTTGACCGCACCAATCTCGGCGGTGCGCGCATCTCGGGCATTGACCAAGCAATCGGACTGGATCAAGGCGACCACTATTCCGTTGTGGGTGAGTCAGAAGATAATATACCTACTATAGATAAAAAAAAGCTGCTTCGCTGACACTACTGCGCAAAGTCCTCGTCTTCTATGTCGGCTACATCATCTTCGAGTTGCCCAGCAACATCGCGCTCAAGAAGTTCGGTGCAGCCAACTGGCTGAGCCTGCTCGGTCTCATCTTCGGGGTCATCACTCTGTGTATGGGCTTAGTGAAGAACTATGCTTCGCTCGTCGTCCTCCGAGTCTTGCTTGGCGCCATGGAAGCCGTAAGGGAGAAAACAACGCCCTGCAAATTAATATCGTGCTATGCTAATGAATGCGGGGGGGACTAGGGTTTGTTCCCGGGATGCATCTACCTAATTTCCGCTTGGTACCGCCGCTACGAAGTCCAAAAGAGGTACGCCGGCTGATGTATTCACTGAGATCAACCCTTTCTTTCTGCGGTGACTAACCCTGCGCGTGTGCGTCCCAGAATCGCCTTATTCTATAGCACCTCGGCCTTCATCTCGTCCTTTGCCAACATTGTCGCCTACGGCCTCACGCAGATCGCCGACAATCCCGAGCGAGACGGTTGGCGCTGGATCTTCATCGTCCAGGGCTGCATCACTTGCGCGCTCTCGATCGCGGCCTGGTTCATTGTCGTCGACTTCCCCGAGTCGAAACGCAACAAGTTCCTCAACACCGAGGAAAAGCAGATTCTGATCAACCGACTCGTGTCGGAGCGCGGCGAGGCTGAGGGCGAGAAGGTGACAACCGCGATCATCATTGAGGTGATGAAGTTGTGGCACGCATGGACCATGTAAGTCCCGTCCCCTCCTACACCGAACAATGGGATCGATGAGGCTCTGTAAGATATATGTTGCTGAACCTTGGGTTTCCATAGCGGCTTGATCTACATGGGTGCCTCCTGCGGCCTTTACGGCTTCCTTTTCTTCCTCCCCATCATCCTCAAGAACAGCTTCGGCTATTCGCAGGTGGCCTCGTTCTGCCTGACCGCCCCCCCTGCCGCCTTCGCCATCGTGTTCGTGCTCGCCATCTCCTGGATTGCCGACAAGACGCGTGTGCGCGGTCCCTACGCCGTCCTAGAGTGTATCATCGCCGTTGTCGGGCTCGCCATGACCGGCTTCCTCAAGTCGGCCACGCCGAGGTACATCGGTACCTTCTTGGGCGTCGCTGGCACTACCGCCCTCATTGCCACCAGTCTCGCTTGGGGCCAGAACAACATCCGCAGCGACGCGAGGCGCAACGTTGTCACTGTCATTCAGATCGTCAATGCCGCGGTGGGAGGCATCTACTCGGCGCTCGTGTTCCGTCAGCAGGTGATATTTTGGCAGCTATTCCCCGATGACTTGTAGGGAGAACCACATTATACTAATACTCCTCATCTTAGGATTCTCCAAACTACCTGCCGGGTCTCATCGCTACGGGTGCCCTCCTCCTGCTGGGTGCATTTTTGGGCACCGTCACGTCGTTCTTCCTGTGGAGGGCTAATAAGAAGGTTGACCGCGGCGAGATGATTATTGAGGATTCTCCCGACTTTCGCTATACCTGGTAATTAGGCCAGGCGGGAGTGGGCGAGGTGGAGTCAGTGTTCTGAATGCGATAAATTGAATCCGTGCAGTATAGCTTTCAGCTCTATTGCAAGAATATACACGAGCCTAGGAACCTTGTACTATCCGTGATATTATAGAGGTTTCTATACTGCTCTCTTTCCCAGTGCAGACGAGAACTCAAAACCTATTAATTGTGATTATAAGTAACCATTGAATACCTACTTTCTTATTTACTTAGCTGGGTTAAAATTGTAGCAATAAGATAATTCTTCTCCAGTTCTTGGGACCGTGTGGACAATTTTGATTACTTAATTGAATTTCTACAAGTCTGGGGGCTACACGTGCTAGGTCTCCCCACGGCCGCCGGCGCTAGTCGCCGAGGGAAGACTAGGTCTCTCCGACCCAGCTTACTCAGTCTCCCTATCCTGCTCTTCAATAAAGGCCAAGAGCATCTTCTGGCCCAAGGACTAATCCTTTAGCTTGTGATTAACCTCGTACTTAAACCACTAATTTTATCTACTTTAGCCTATTTCCTTCAACTTCTATAATATGCCTAGAAGCAGGTTAGAGCCTTAGTAAGCCTCATAGTGTTGATAATTGAGTTCTAGTATTGCTTAAAGACTTATTAATCATGATCCCAACTAAGTATTAAGTACTTACTTTCTTACTCATTGGTATATACTTAGCTAGGTTATATTATAATCTTTATAATAAATATTGATATAGTTAATGCATTTTAGTATAGTTCTAAGAGCAAGTTCTGATGATAGGGTTCTGATAACTAGGTTTTGATAACTTGATTTAATAGCTTAGTCAATTACAATTGTATTGAACTGAGGAAAGGGATTGAGAACTTAGGACTAGAGAGCTAGGGGATGGTTTTAATTCCTATTCTAGCCTCTTATATTCAATAGCGCGCGGTACATGTTGACCATATTTGCAGCCTTGCCGTCCGGTGAGACCTGCACGCCGGCGGACACTGCGCGTCACCGCGGTACTACGTGCCAGTATGGTACGGAATGCAATGCTGCAATCGCTGCGATCGAAGAACCCATCGATCTCCTCAAACCTTTTACTGTCTTATACGGCTATTGAGGCTTAGCCAATTGAATCATGTGATCTTACGATCTCAACAATCGATTTTTCCACTGTACGAACTATAAATAGAAAACCATACCTCTCTACACTTAATATTAATAGAGTTAACCAATCCCATAAGGATAGCTTACATGCGACAGTAGAAGAACTAAGTCTTATGAAAGTTTGGAACTTATGTACACGGTTAGCAGCAACAGCGTTGCGCTTTGTCTAACGCCGCACCCGACCGGCTATCCCGCCTTGCCTGCTGCTGCTTTGAAAATTGCACTGGGCGAAGCATTTCCCTCCTTGACACTCCTCGCCTCAGAGCTGCTGAAGAATTCAGCTTAGGCTTGGTAGAAAGTTAAGCAGATTGTCACAGCTTTATAACAGCCGGTACAAGTACTGCGAGGGACCACAGATGCTCGGAGCTAACAGGTGATGTGACTACAATCCTCACCAGAATATTTACCCTTAAAATGGCGCCACTGAGTTATCGCTATTGTACTTGGGCACGCATGGGTCAATGAATTGAACCATGTCCTCCTTGATCCCTTGTTTCTATACCACCATCAGTTATCATATTACAGTCACATACAAATCTCAAACCCCTGATTAACTCGCAGTTAGATATTCACAATCTTTGTGTCTGCGTCCAAACCTTGCTGATAAAGACACCTATATCAAATCAATTACGCTACGCCAGGAAACTTATACAAACAATAGTTATCTGTGTTAGGGTCATAGTATGAGTTCAGCATTACTAGCTCTACGAATTAGCACATACGGGGATAAGGCTACAAAATTGAAGTCGATATAGGGCACACATTGCATTTATCTTACTTTCCTTCGAGGTTAAGTCATGCATTCCAATTCTAAGTCTATTTGAAACTTCTCGCGTGTTCGGTGACCTTCTTTCCATTTTCCACCACGACGTAATCATACCCGATTGTCATCTGCAGATTTTCTACGTCGATGAATTCTAGCTCATCTGGGCGAATTTTCTCAAGGTACTCGGGATCCTTGAATGCATCCTCAAACGTTTTGAAGTCCTTTACGTATGCATCGCTTATGCCATCAAAGCTTAGCATAGGGCGCCCTGCTGCTTTTGCCATAGCTTCTCCGAGAGCTTTTGTTTCCGGAGTAGTGTGGTACTAGACGAACGAGTTAGTATTATAGGAATTGAATACTCGTCCGGCGTTACTTTAACCTCATAGGTTATGGACACACATGACTTGAACTTACCTGACGGTATTCAGTCACGCCGTGTCGCATCATGAAGTCAATGCAGACTGGCGCGTGAACTTGCGTCCAGTACTGATAGAATTCTTTTTCTGACATTCCCTTCTTGCGCGGGATAAGGGTTGTGATCCGAATCAACTTCTCTGTCGACATCGTGATTTGGAACCTCGATCCGAGGATTCTAGCAGGACTAGATAAGCTATGGTAGAATAGACATCCCTTAGATATTCTGCTGCGTCATATTTCAGCCATTGCTGAGAACTTCGCATCTAAAATATGATCATGTCTAGGCCTTCAGCCGAAGAAGTGAGACTTCCCTGCCGTTTGAAGCGTATCCTACCGGCGGAGGCCTCGGTTAGCTGCCCCATGCCCCACTTGTTTTCGGTATTCCTTTGCCGTGGTGTCAAGGCGCAACGCTAGCTCGGTGCTGCTGAGACCATCTTCGAAATGGATCGCCTACTGTGGTAGCTGTAGTATAGGTACCCCGCAACCCTTCAGGGTTGCGGAGCGGGTCTGCGGGCAACCCGTGTTAACCGAATACCAGGGCATTAGGGTGCTTGATCTCCGGCAGATGGAGGAGAGCGCCGATGGGCTGACGGAGCAGCTTACCAGATGCGTACAGTATTATTTATCTCTTCCAGCGCATCTTGGTACCCGGCCCAGACGCAACATTGGAAGTTGCTTGCCGCCCGGCGGCCAAGAGGCCACGCTCCCTCTTAAAGCAAGGAGGAGTATGGGAGTATCTTCGGCAACCCTTGACTTCACCGAATGCTTCGAAACGACCCTTGGCATCTTAAGTTGGACTAAAACTATTCTTCATAACCATCGTACGATTTCCAGACCCAATACCACGTCCTTCTAGTGTTACTCTTATCTCTACGTTAGTTTGTAAACGTTGGGTAGCATAGCCATTCCGCACATGATGAAGGCGGCACCATATCACGTGCAGGACAACCAAGTTCATATCAACGAAATTTCCATCCCGAAGCCACAGCCATTTGAACTGTCAGTTAAGACACTCGACAGCAGCCTATGCCACTCCGATCTTATGAACTTCGAGCCCAACGAGCTCAGTCTCAGGCCCATCAACCCTGACACCCTTCCCATCACTCTCGGACATGAAGCCTCCGGTGTCGCGGTCCAGGCCCGCCCGGATTGCAAGGGTTCCACGGTTAGGGATGAGATCGGCTGACTCCTGTCGAAGAACGCTTGTTTCTATTGCGAGGAATTCCGAGTTTACTAGATGTGGTGCCCACGCTCGCCGGCTGTAAGATGCCCGGCTATGCCTCCGACGGTTTCCTCCAGGAGTACATTGCGACCCACCGCCTGAATGCCATCGCCCTGCCCGAGGTGCCTTCCGCAATAGAGAACTGCCCGAGAATTTCCGCGATAGAGACCGCGCCGCTCTCCTGTGTCGGAGTTGCGAGCTACGGGACGTCGCCAACCTGGGGTTACCGGAGGGTCAGTGGGTAGCGGTCGTCGGGTGTGGCGGTCTAGGCCGCCTTGGGATCCGATATGCCGAGGCGGAGGGGCATTGGACCGTCGCCCCCGACGTGGTGGACGGTCAGTTGGAGAAGGCGAGGGCTCGCAGTGCTGAGCATGTGTTCAACACCAAGACTGACGGTAATTACGTCTAGCGGGTCAAGGATACCACGTCGGGGGTGGCCATTTTGTCCTCAACTCCACGAGTTCCAAGGCGTCGTGCGACCATGCCCCCAACGTCCTGCGGATTAATGGCATCCTTATGATCGTCGGTCACCTGCAACAGGTTCTGGCATTTACATCCATTAATATAGCGCTATGCAGGTTCAGAGTTATGTCTAGTTGTAGCGTAACCCTTTGAATATGTGGTAGATCCCAGAGCCACACGTAGTCGTACCATAATAATTCCTATGACCTAATCTAAAGTCCATTTCACGATAGAAAATCCCCCCTTGACCAACGCCTAGTGTTTCTCCAACCCAACCGTGTATATCCCCAATCATATGCTCTAACCAATACCCTTATGGCAATAGACGCAAAGCACAAGCCGCAGTGGGTAATTCTTCGAGACGACATCCACGCCAACAAATGGTAATCAGCTCTCCGTATTCTGCATTGAGTTTGATTTTTTAGCTTCAGTGATTCAGTGTTGATATAAGCTAGTAGACCTTTGACATGAAGTTCTGCTTAGGGCCACCATTGTGATCCGGAATTGTACCTGGACTTAGAAATGCTCAACCTAGGCTGTTGGCTGCTGTGCGAGCATCCAACCTACAAAGAATCTCTTACTAAATGTTTAACTTTGCAAAATTACGCAGCTTTCAGGCTTGGACGGAAATTTTGTCCCAGTATAAATATCGCCAAGCGTTCCCATTATATTTTTACTGCGCG
>Ga0164242_10008137_pt1 | contig 11388 bp, 11 predicted proteins | sample OricomgcompostMG_FD_108783 | JGI IMG/M metagenome (GOLD analysis project Ga0164242, IMG submission 108783) | Miracle-Growth compost microbial communities from Emeryville, California, USA - Original compost - Miracle growth compost (MG) ...
CGCCATAAATATTCATGTCCGCCGGATAGAGCTGTAGGACGTTGATTACTTTTTTCATATAACTGCCTCGATTTTGGTTATTTTAGCTAGCTCTTTGCGTATAGCCAGCATGGCAGTGTAGGTACAGTAAATGCGTTTTGGAGCACGTGAATTGTTAGCGATAAACTTCCTGAGTCCTTGGGCTAAATTCGATTCAATATTTAAATATTCAACCTCGTCGTAATACAAACGGAGCGCCATATCATCAGCGCGTAGACCTGAAACCATCGATACGCTAGGCAAGCTAGTAAAATCCACGTCCCACAACCAGCTCATATCACGACCATCCGCAAAGTTATCATTGATGGCAATCATAGTTTTATAGTTATCGCCAGAGAATGATCTTAAAGCTAGTCTAAAGCCGCTGGGATTTTTAACTAAAACTAGCTCTAGGGGGTGTCCACCTATATGGACGACCTCACCACGACCAAAGGCGGGCGTGACCTTAGCCAGGGCAGCAATGAGCGGTTTGGTTTTTAGCCGGCCACCCATAATAGTTTTAACCAAGGCTAGAGCTGCCGTAGCATTATAAAGGTTATAAATGCCAGAAAGCTGTAGAGTAGTTTCAAAATTTTTGCCGCCCAAACTAAAAATGGTCTTTTTATTCAAGCTTTCTAGCGTAACGTCGGCCTTTGGCAACCTAGTGGAGTTTTTGGTAGTTTTATACATCTCGTCATCGGCTGGGAATTCTTTTAAAAGGTTTTTATTTAGGCCGAAATAGCTGACTTTTGCTTTGGCAGATTTAGCTAGTTTTACTATGCGTGGGTCGTGACGATTTAAAACAACATTTTTGGCAGTACTGGCGACTATTTTTTCAAGCAATTGGGCAGTGGTATCAATTTCACCGAATCTGTCTAGTTGGTCGCGCATGACGTTTAAAATTAGGCTGTAAGTTGGTTTAATATCCTGAACAAAGTTAGCACCGTGTGCCTCGTCTAGCTCTAAAACAGCGATATCAGCCTGGACTCTACCTCTGAGATCCATATCGGCTAGCAAAGCAGCTGCCACACCGCGCGAAAAGTTACTACCAGTTCGATTGGTGAAAACTTTCAGGCCTTGGCATTCTAATAACTCGACAGCTATTTTAGTGGTGGTGGTTTTGCCATTTGTACCACTGATGATTACGACACCGCAAGGGAATTTACTCAAACTCTTGGCTACAAACTGTCGATCGATTTTTTCAACGAATAAGCCAGGCAGGGCTGATCCACCACCCCTTAGCCTGGCGAGAGCACGGACAGACTTACCTAAAAGGACTGTAAAACCAAAAAGCATATCTTTAATGATATAATAAAGTATATGTTTTTAGTAGGCCTACTAGGGTGGTGGTACGGTGCCGGATTCTCGAACCGTATAGCCTACTCAAAATCTCAGCTAGCTAACGTGTTGGCGATGTTTTCGGTTGGGCAACTCCTACGGACTTTATTTGCGCCATTTCGTCAGATATCAGCTGGTAACTCTAATGGCTCCTCAATGGCAACGTTTTTTCAGGCCTTTTTAGATAAAACTATGTCACGCTTTGTTGGCGCGGTGGCTAGAACTCTGACAATTATTGCTGGGCTAGTATCTCTGCTAGGATTAGTTATTTACAGAGTTATAGTGGTGATTTTATGGGTTTTGACACCGCTCATCGCGGTTGGTTTTATCGTGCTGGCTATTATAGGTTGGGTTCCGTCATGGCAGTAAGCAATTTTAATTTTTCGTCGTTACGTAGCTACAAGGCTCGTTTGGGTGTAGCAATGGCGCCGGTTGAAATCTGGCTAACGATTCTAGCGATCGTACTAGTACTCGGGGCGGTTTTTCTGCTGATTATGGGGTTGTCAATTGGCTGGGGAGCTTTAGCCGTAGGCGTGATTCTAATTATGCCGATTCGCTGGTATCAGGAAGATTTGCATATTCATAAGCCAACGCTGGGCGGCAAAACGATTGATGATGTTCTAGATGGTGATATTCTGGGTCGTTTACCCGAGAATCCTTCGCCGTATGATCTAGCCATTAGCCTATCATTAACGGCTGAGGGGGTTTTCTTTATGCGTCGTTTTGGTGTTAGTAGCGGCATGATTCGAGATTTGGTTTCAAAAGACAGCAAAGATGTCGAGGTGGTTTTTAATGAAGCTATGAGACTGCGTAGCGAGTTAGCCTTGCCAAGCCTAACGGCTGGCATGATTTTAATCGCTCTGCTACGACAAGTGCCACAATCTAGGGATATGCTGGCGCATTTACAGCTAGAAGAGAGCGATCTTGTCGCTGGAATCAAATGGTTCGCTCGGTTAGAGCAGCAGATTGAAAATTATAAACATTCTATCAAAAATCCGGGTGGAATCGGTCGCGACTGGTCTTTTGGCTGGATTCCAAACCTGTCGCATTTTGGACAGAACATTAGTGAGGGCTTATCTGGCCTAGAAATACACGACTCTGATATTCAGGCTCACCGCGAAGCGCTGAATTTAATAATTAAGAGTATGGCCAGTGAAGCCGGTAACTCGCTAGCATTAGTTGGTTCGGCCGGTGTCGGCAAAACTGAGCTAATCAAAAATTTGGCAAATATTATAATGAGTCCAACTGCCAATATCCCGAGTAATCTGCGCTATCATCAGGTATTTTTACTAGACGCTGCAGCTATTGTGGCTCAGGCTAAAGAGCCTGGCGATGTGGAATTGATTTTAAATCAGATTCTGTCTGAAGCTGCACGGGCAAAAAATATCATTGTGGTGCTGGATGGTGCGCAGGTTTTCTTTGAAAACGGTGTCGGCTCGGTCGATGCCTCAAATGTGCTGCTGCCGATTATTAAAGCTACAGCCTTGCCGTTGATTTTGACATTTAACGACCAGCGATTTGCCAAGATTGTGGAGCGCCAACCCGAAGTGGCAAACGTTCTTACGAGGGTTAACTTACAGCCGCCAGAATGGCAGGAAACTTTGCTGGCCGTTGAGGACAAGCTAGTCATGCTAGAATATCGCTACAAAGTAACCTATATGTACCAGGCGATTAAAGCTGCCTACGATTTGAGCACGCGCTACGTTCATGAAATGGTTCAGCCTGGTCGGACGGTTAAGCTGTTAGAATCCGCCGCCAGTTATGCGGTAGATGGTTTTGTAACGAACGGAGTAGTTGACGAAACGATTGAGAAAACCATCGGTGTTAAAGTAGCCAAAATTGGTGCCGACGACGACGAAAGGCAAAAGCTGGTCGACTTAGAAAATCTACTCCACGCTCGAGTGATTGGTCAGGAATATGCCATCAAAGTGGTGTCAGACGCTCTCAGACGGGCTAGGGCGGGCGTTAGGAACCAGAATCGCCCGATTGGCACATTTATGTTTATGGGGCCAACTGGCGTCGGAAAGACGGAATTAGCCAAAGCCCTAGCGGCAGTTTATTTTGGTGATGAAAACAAGATTGTGCGTCTAGATATGAATGAATTTGTCGAGGCAAAGGATGTAGCGCGCCTCATTGCCGACGGCGCGGACAATCCCGGTAGTTTAACTGCCCAAGTTATGCGCCAGCCGTTTAGCGTGGTGCTGCTAGACGAATTGGAAAAAGCTCATAGTGCTGTTTTACAAACTTTGTTACAGCTACTCGACGAGGGAATTTTACGCGATGCTAATAACCGCGAGATTAGTTTTCGTGACACCATTGTGATTGCGACCAGTAACGCCGCGGTTGAACGTATCACCGAACTTTTACAGCGCGGTATGTCGCTAGATACTCTGCAGGATCAATTGACCAACGAGCTTATCAACAGCCACATTTTTGCGCCAGAATTTCTGAATCGTTTTGATGAGATTGTGCTCTTTGGCTCGCTCAGTAAAGAGCAGCTTTTACGGGTAGTTGATTTGATTTTAGCTAGTATCAATAAAACTCTGGAGAGTCAGAAAATTACAGTCACTCTACCGACCGAAGCCAAGGTTTACTTGGTTGACAAGGGCTACGACCCTGGCTTGGGGGCTAGACCGATGCGACGCATCATTCAGAAGTCGGTTGAAAATATTGTCGCTCAGGCAGTACTAGCCAATAAAGTCCAGGCTGGTGGCGAGCTAGCTATATCGCTGGATGATATCAAAAAAGAGTTAGGCTAAAGTTATTTCATAATTTCATGGGGCGAATGAGCAGAATTGAACTGCCGACCTCCTGGACCACAATCAGGCGCTCTAACCAACTGAGCTACATCCGCCATATTTTCAATGTGCGCGCCAGTTGGCGCTAATTCCGTCCAACTGAGCTACATCCGCCATACTAGCCTTTTGGTGCGAGTGCGGAGAATCGAACTCCGAGCACCTGATTGGAAGTCAGGGATATTAGCCATTATACGACACTCGCTAAGACCAAGGCTGAGAATTATTATAACACAAATACCTCTGTAAAACTAGGATGGTTTAGGTTATAATACAGATAGGTGCGCCCTGGTAGCTCAGTTGGATAGAGCAGAGGACTTCTAAGCCTAAGGTCGGTGGTTCGAACCCACCCCGGGGCACCAAAGATGAATCATTTGAGAAACTAGAGCTTTCTGGTTTCTTTTTGTTATGATGGGCGTATGAAGTTATTAATACTCGTCGGCCCACCGGCTGTTGGTAAGGCAACTATTGGGAGGATTATTGCCGAGAAAACAGATTTTAGGCTTTTTCATAACCACATGATAATGGACGGAATTATTGAGTTGTTTGGCGTAGGAACACCAGCTGAGGATAGATTAAGCAAGATGATACGGTCGGAAGTAATTAAAGAGGCCGCTGAATCTAGGTTAAACCTGATTTTTACATATGCCTGGAATTTTGGAAGTGAAAAGGGGAAGAACAATATTACTATTTTCAAAGATATATACGAATCTAAAGGCGGAGAAGTCATTTTTATAGAACTCACTGCGCCATTAAAGATTCGCATGCAAAGAGCTGAAACATCAGAGCGTAAGAGAACAAAGAAGCACGCACCAAATGCCGAACGCGTTGCCTACCTCGATTCCATATTCAGTTACGAGAGCCCTCGGCCTTTTTACTTTAAAAATTACTCGCACATTGATACGACCAGAAAGACTGCTGAGGATGTTGCCGATGAGGTTATTTCAATAATTAGCTAGTAGCGTGATTCTAATTTCGACTATCAGGCTGCACCAAGTATAAGGAAAAATGAATAATGAATAATATCAACGATAAAGCAAATGGAATTATAATTAACGGCGCTAGAACCGACTATTTGTTCAGGTTGGCTACTAAGGGTCTAATAGTTAATGATGACGGTAAAGTATTAGTTGTCAAGGAACATGGCAGAGATTGGTGGGATTTACCAGGTGGCGGTATGGAACATGGCGAGTCCATAAAAGAGGCTTTAGCTCGTGAACTATATGAAGAAGTTATGTTGCAGGGAGATTTTAGTTATCAAGTGTTATTGGTTGAAGAGCCACAACTATTAAAAAGCGAGCTTAACCTTTGGCAAGTGAGAATGATGTTTGTCGTTAAGCCGCAAAACATGAAATTCTCTCCTGGTCCAGATGGCGATGAAGTTGTTTTTATGGAGCCAGAGTTCTTTAAAGGATCGAAGCTTCGAACCGACAAAGAGATTTATAAGTATTGGCAGGCTGCCAAAGAGCAGAAGCTCATATAACATGAACTAGTTATTGTTATAGCTTCAGCTAACAATTCTATACCCGAATAGAGATTATTTAACAGCCCCCATCTTTAACCGTTCTGTCCTGGTCAATATGCCAGGTCGAGTTTTTGTATTTAGCCTCGACGCAGTAGCTATCACTATTTGAGGCGGGCGCTGGGGTCGGAGCTGGTAGATCTTGATACATAACTCCGCCGTTGGTACTGGTCGCCCAAGAGTCCCAGAAACTGGTAATCGGAAACGTGCCACCCTCGTCCTGAAACGTCTGTACTAGTTGATTATAAAAGTTCTTTACAGTCGTAATCTGAGCGGCATTCCAAGTGTCACTAGTGGTGAAATTATTGGCGTAGTCAGTGAGCTGTGAGCTGTTGACGGGCGTATTCCAAACCTTGGTATCCCAGGCCGTGACCTGTATGCTGCCTCGGCTCCAGTTACCGCAGCCAGTAATGTAATTTTGAACATTACCGCCCTTGTCGGTACCTTTGCCGGCTCCAGCGTCGATCAATTGTTGGCAAACAGTCGATAGCAAAACACCATTTTGGACGGGCGATAGACTGGAATAAGTCACGGCGTCAGAGGACACGTTATTGTCGCTAGCTCCAGCTACTGTAAAACTCATATCTGACGGCAACTTAACGCTATCTGGCACAGTCGTTGGATAGGTTCCGGTCTGAATCCGCTCTAGCTCCATAGCCTCAGCGATAGATGACAAATTGCTTTTGGCCACGCCTGCTTTGGCAGCCGCTACGATTCCTCCATAAGACACATAAACTACAGCAGTTAATATGCCTATAACTACGATCACAATGATTAACTCGACTAGCGAGAAACCAAAGCGCTTATGGTTCATTACCCTATAATATCACGCAGAACAGTGATTTTAGCACCTAGTGAGTTCAATCGTTTGGCGAAATCTTCGTAACCGCGATTGATAGAATAGACGTTTCGTAGGGTTGATACACCTGGTGCTGCCAGCATAGCTAGCATAATAACCACTGCCGGGCGCAGGGCTGGCGGTGTAACCACCTCCGACGGTTTCCACTTGGTTGGTCCCTCGATATAAACACGGTGAGGGTCGACCAGCTGAACGTTAGCATTTAGACGAGTAAGCTCTGTTAGGTAGATGGCGCGGTTTTCATAAACCCAGTCGTGTATAAGAGTCCGCCCCCTAGCCATGGCGGCAAATAGTGCAAAGAAAGGTAGATTATCGATGTTTAGTCCTGGAAATGGCATGGCATGAATCTTGTCGACCGGTGCGCGTAGCTCCGAAACCTTGGTGTGAATGTCAACCAACCTGGTACGACCATTATCGGCCAAATATTCGCTGGACATTTCATACTGAAAGTTCATATTTTCTAGGAATCCAAGGTCAATTTCTAAAAATTCAATCGGGCAGCGCTTGATAGTAATCTCTGATTTAGTAACTACTGCGGCGGCGATGAAGCTCATTACCTCTATAGGATCCTCAGATGGTGAATATTCGATGTTTTTATTGATGTCACTAACGCCGTGAATCCGCAGGGTAGTTGTGCCGATGCCCTCTATCTGTACGCCCAGTTTCTCTAAAAAGAAACAGAGGTCCTGAACCATGTAATTTGGGCTGGCATTACGAATAGTCGTCAAACCTTCACTGAGGGCTGCGGCCATAATAACGTTCTCGGTCACAGTGTCGCCGCGTTCGGTTAAAACGATCGCCTTTTCGGGTCTTTTCGGGCTCGATGTGGCGTCATAACGGCCGGTAACGGTGTTTACCTCTAGCCCAAACTTTCTCAGACCCTCTAGGTGTGGTTCGATAGTTCGCTCGCCAAGAGTACAGCCACCAGCGTATGGTAATTGAAATTCACGGTAACGGTGTAATAGAGGCCCCATAAACATTAGAATTGAGCGAGTTTTTTGAGCAGCTTCGACGTCAATGTCGCCTAGGCGCAACCTATTAGGTGGCACAATCTCCAGATCATTGCCCTCTAGCCAACGCGTGCGTACGCCTATAGAGTTTAGTACCTCGATAATACGATTCACCTCCTCTATGCGAGCTAGACGGCGCAGAGTGGTTGTGCCACGGTTTAGCAGGGAAGCGCACAGCAGAGCAACTGCAGCATTTTTACTGGTATTAGTAACGATTTCGCCAGATAGTTTGTTGCCACCCTCGATACGGAAGTTTAGGCTACTAGATGAATTAACCGATAAAATTGGCCTAGCTAACGCATCAGATATACGAGCCAGCATATCAAGGCTGATGTTTTGGCCACCATGTTCGATGCGATTAATGGCGCTCTGGGATGTACCCAGCTTGTCAGCCAGCTGACCCTGCGTCATACCCTTAGATTGACGAGTTTCTTGAATGAGCGCACCGATTTTAGAACTGATATTTAAAGATGAAGTAGCTATAGACATAGAGCTATTATATATCAATTACGATATAAAAACAAATCTCCCCGGCATTTCGGGGAGATTTAGTTTGCTATAAAACTTTAGGCTTATGAACAAGCTGGGGTAGTAGCATTGATACTAGCGTAGTTGTTTGAACTTGCGGCTGCGCCAGCGATAGCATAACCAGTTGAGCTACCGGCACGGTAGGCTACACAAGCACCATCGCCACCAGATGTACGTACGTAAAGTACCTGAGTAGTAGAGTCTGAGGCTAGCTTGGTGCTAGTGACAGTCACAGATGTTGGTACACTAACGGTTACACCGTTTGATACCAAAGCCGAAGCTGATCCGCTTGCGGCACTAAGAGTACCGGCGTTAACGTATGGGTAGTTACCAGCTAGGTTGTAGTACTGGGTAGAAGCGTCAAGGATGGCCTGGGCATTAGCTTTGGCTGTATTGATATTTGCCTGAGTGGTGATACCGGTGTAGCTAATTATAGTAATAGCTGCCAAGATACCGATGACCACAATCACGATCAAGAGCTCAACAATAGTGAAACCCTCACGGCGATTCTGAAATTTAGTTAGTAGTTTGTTCATATTAGGTTTTGCCCCCTAGTTAATGCTTATTTTAACCCCATTATAGCAAGTCTTTTGATAAGCGCAAGCGGTTTTTTAATAATTTTTAATTTCGGTCGGTGCGCATAGTACCGCTGATGGTTATAGATCGTCCGGCTACCATACGATTAGCCGAGATCGTCACGTTCACAGAATTATCATTGGCTAGCGCCTGTGATCTGGTGGCTAGAGTAGTGCTGGTGGCGCTTGAATCAGCAGTCTCAGTATAGCCGTCCGAATAATAATCAATGTCCAAGCTGATAGAGCTCAGATTACTAATGAGAGCGGTATCATTAGTTTTACAAAAACTAACGGTATACGTCTCGGCACAAGTTGGCCGCTGAAATGGCGCCGCAGTGGTAGCCGAGGCTTTTGCGCCACAGGTTGTGCTGGCGTAGTTAGTATTAAAGATAATACGACGGTATAAGGTGTTGTCCTTGATGAAATAAACGACATTATAGTTTTGGGGTGTATTGGCCGTCTGAGAGGTTCCACAGGCGTTTGGCGCGCCGGATATATAAGCCAGTTCACTCGTCTGGCTAACGGGATTACCGGTGGAAGCATTGACGTTCAGGACTATTTTATTACCTGTACCAGACGGAGAGTTAATACTATTAAAAACGCTAGTGTCAGTGTTGCTGGCGACACCGGTGTTATTCAGTCCCTCGTAATTGCCATTACCGCTACCATCGGCACTAAGCGCTATGCTATTGACGGCTAGGAAGCCGGTTGACTGTTTTATATCCTCTGATATCATGCTCTGAGCGTTAAAAATGTCATAGGTTAGGTCATTTTTGGCCTTTGACACCAAGATTTCGCTAGTTAGGTTAATAGCCACACCTATAAACGTGGCGACCAACACGATAGCTATCGGTGCTATAACCGCTATTTCGACAAAAGTAAAACCGGCACTAAATTTAATTCTTGACATAAGTGACATAGGTTACAGATTGATCAACATTATAATTCAATGTGGCGGTTACTTTGGATACATCGGTGGTAGACGTGTTGGGTGTACAGGACACAGTGACGGTTAGAGTAGGCTGAGATAGACCGTCGACGGTGACCGAATCACCATCGACCGGAGTGCTAGAGGCGCAAGGGGTTTTTGCGTAGGAAACGTTGTGGGCGTAGCGCACCAAATAACTATAGGCAGAAGCCGAAGCTCGCGCTGACGATCTGGCTTCGCCGTCGTTGCTCATCGCTAGGCCGTACAACTGGTAAGCAGTTACCAAAAAAGCTACGGCTACGATGATAGTTACTATTAGTTCAACTGTAGTAAAACCTTTCTTGGCTTTCATCTGTGGGCACTTTCTATTTTTGCGACTGTGCTGCTAGATTCCAGATAGTAGTACAGATTGAATTTGACGCAAGTTTGGCTAGCAGAATTGGTACAAAGGGTGTTATCACTAGCAATAGGTTGGTAGACATATTTGATGTAGCTTGATGACAAGGCTGGAGCTACGCCACTAGTCGTTTGAGTGGCATTAGTAGCGGCTACTAGCTCGGAAACTGGGGTAGTGTCTACTGGGTCGTTGAGGGCATTTAAATCCATATCTGGTAAGTAGCTGGATTCGTTACCCACTAAATCTGTCGACGGGTAAACACCATTTGGACCGGTTACCCCTGTATCATAATAGCGCTCTAGGCTGCGGGCGATGGTTTCGGCATTGCCTTTACGCGTTGTATCACGGGCTGAAACCTGCGAGTTGCTCAGATTGATAACTATCAGAGCCATAATAATAGCCATTACCACGACAGTTATAGTGAGCTCGACAATTGTAAAACCTCGCCTCAGCATATAAATAGCATAAGGGTTTTAGCTCGGAATTTCAATCGGTTCTTGCTCTAGGGTGATGTCGTACTTCTGTTTTATGGTGTTGATAATCTCCGCTTTAGCCTCGGCCAGGTCGGCGTACTTGGTCGCCGAACGATTCACTAAAACCGTGGCATTACCATTATGAATCTGGATGCCTCGGATGATTTTGCCCTTTAGTCCAGCCTGGTCGATTAACCAGCCAGCTGGAATTTTAAATTTGCCGTCACCTATATCGTAAACTGGCGCGTTCTCTGGGAGGTGACTTTTATCGACGATCGGTTGTTTAAAGAAAGAGCCAGAATTCGGTAGTTTTTTCGGATCGGGCAATTTGTCGGCGCGGATGCTCTGAACTGCTTGGCGGATATTTTTAGGCGAATAATTGTCTGCGGCATGAGCCTCAAAATATTTGGTAAGGGCATCATAAAATGGCGGTTTCATTGGCTGGTCAGACAATTTAATAGTAATAGAAGTAATGATATATCTACCAGGTTCCTGATCTCTAAAAATACTAGTACGGTAGCCGAAAGAGCAGTCAGCGTTCTGTAGACTAACAAATTCATCGTTTTGGGTGTCGTAGGCCTCTAGCTCGGTTAGCGTATTAGCTATTTCCTGGCCGTAGGCACCGACGTTTTGAAATGGTGTCGCGCCAACTGTGCCCGGTATGGCCGACATAGCTTCGATGCCCGATAAATTCATCTCGACAGTTTTCCCGACTATCTCATCCCAGATTTCACCAGCGCCGATCTTAAAAGAATTATCGCCTAAATCCTCGAAGCCTTTGATAGCGATTTTTATCATCACGCCGTCAAAGCCGTCATCATGGCCAATTAAATTACTGCCACCGCCGATGATAAAAACTTTTTCGGAGCGCTTTTTGGCGTCTAGGTAGATATCGCGCACCTCCTGGGGGGTGTGAGCGATTTTTCGTTCTTTTACTGATCCACC
>Ga0164242_10008138_pt1 | contig 11388 bp, 5 predicted proteins | sample OricomgcompostMG_FD_108783 | JGI IMG/M metagenome (GOLD analysis project Ga0164242, IMG submission 108783) | Miracle-Growth compost microbial communities from Emeryville, California, USA - Original compost - Miracle growth compost (MG) ...
GCTGGTCACGGGGTTCGATCCGACCGACAAGGCCTTCTACCACGGCGGCGACCTCAAGGGCCTCACCGAGAAGCTGGGCTATATCCAGGACCTTGGCGCCACGGCGATCTGGGTGGGGCCGATCTTCAGGAACAAGCCGGTGCAGGGACCGCCGGGACATGAATCCGCCGGTTATCACGGCTATTGGATCACCGATTTCACCCGCGTCGATCCGCATTTCGGGACCAATGCCGATTTCAAGGCGCTGGTCGATGCCGCGCACGCCCGCGGCATGAAGGTCTATATGGATATCGTCGTCAACCACACCGCCGACGTGATCCAGTATCGCGGCTGTCCCGATGGGGGCTGCCCGTACCGCAGCATCGCGGATTACCCTTATCAGCGCCGGGGCGGGATCAACGGCGCGCCGATCAATGCGGGTTTCGCCGGCGACCAGGTGGCGACGGCGGAGAATTTCGCGAAGCTGACCGACCCCGATTACGCCTATCAGGTCTTCGTGCCGCCTGCAGAAGCGCATGAGAAGGTGCCGGACTGGCTCAACGACCCGATCTATTACCACAATCGCGGCAATTCGACCTTCAAGGGCGAGAGCAAGACGATGGGCGATTTCGTCGGGCTCGACGACGTGATGACCGAGAACCCGCGCGTCGTGCAGGGCTTCATCGACATCTACGGCAAGTGGATCGACGACTTCCACATCGACGGCTTCCGCATCGATACCGAGCAGCATGTCGATTCCGCCTTCTGGCGCGCGTTCGTGCCCGCGATGCTGGTGCGGGCAAAGGCCGACGGCATTCCCAACTTCCACATTTTCGGTGAGGTTTCGACCGACCGGATGGATCCCGCGCCGCTTGCCGAGCACACGCGGACGGACGGCATTCCGGCCGTGCTCGATTTTGGCTTCAAGCACGCCGTGATCGACACCGTTGCCGGCAAGGCGCCGACATCCGAACTCGCGGCACTGTTCGCCGCCGATCCGCTGTACGAGGGCGGGGCAGCGGCCGCGCTGCAATTGCCGACGTTCCTCGGCAATCACGATCAGGGCCGCTTCGCCTGGGTCGTGACCAGGGCATTTCCGAAGGCGAGCCGGCAGGAGGTCCTGAAGCGCGTCGAGCTGGCCAATGCGATGCTGCTGACCCTGCGCGGCGTGCCGACGATCTACGCCGGGGACGAGCAGGGCTTCGTCGGCACCGGCGGCGATCAGGATGCGCGACAGGACCTGTTTCCGAGCCGCGTCGCCTCATACAACGCCGTGCCGCTGCTCGGCACCAGCGCGACCACGGCGGACGCCAATTTCGATGAGGCTCACCCGCTGTTCCGCCAGATCGCCGCGCTGGCGCATCTGCGGACGAGCACCCCGGCGCTGACGCGGGGACGGCAGGTGCTCCGCTTCGCGAGCGACGACGGGCCGGGGCTGTTCGCGGCATCGCGGTTCGACCCGGCAACGGGGCAGGAGGTGCTGCTCGCGTTCAACACTTCGACCGCGCCGCTGACGGCGCAGGTGGTGGTCGAGACGCGCTCGACCGATTTCTCGACGCTCGCCGGCAGTGGGTGCGCCGGGCGCGTCAGCGCGCCGGGCAGCCTCACGCTGACCCTCCCGCCGCTCGGCTATGCGGTCTGCGCCGCAAAGGTGGCCGAGTGAACGAACAGGCTCCGCTTGAGATGGTCGACGCAGGCCAGGAATGGTGGCGCGGCGCGGCGATCTATCAGATCTACCCGCGCAGCTTCGCCGATTCGAACGGCGACGGCATCGGCGACCTGCCGGGCATCACCGCGCACCTCGACTATGTCGCCTCGCTGGGGGTGGACGCGATCTGGCTGTCTCCCTTTTTCACCTCGCCGATGGCCGATTTCGGCTATGACGTCGCCGATTATCGCGATGTCGATCCGATCTTCGGCACGCTCGCCGATTTCGACGCGCTGGTCGCGCGCGCCCACGCGCTGGGGCTGAGGCTGATCATCGATCAGGTCTGGTCGCACACCTCCGACCGCCATGCCTGGTTCGTCGCGAGCCGGGCGTCGCGCGACAATCCCTATGCCGACTGGTACGTCTGGGCCGACGCGAAGCCCGACGGCAGTCCGCCCAACAACTGGCAGTCGGTGTTCGGCGGCCCCGCGTGGACATGGGACGCGCGGCGCGGGCAATATTACATGCACAATTTCCTGAGCGCGCAGCCGCAGCTCAACGTGCGCAATCCGGCGGTCCAGGAGGCGCTGCTCGACGTCGCGCGATTCTGGCTGACACGCGGCGTCGACGGATTCCGGCTCGATGCGATCAACTTCGCGATGCACGACCCGGCTCTGGCCGACAATCCGCCTGCCCCCGACACCGGCGCGCCGCGCACGCGGCCGTTCGACTTCCAGCTCCACCTCTACAACCAGAGCCACCCCGACATCGTGCCGTTCCTCGAGCGGCTGCGGCAGCTGATGAACGGCTTTGGCGGCCGCTTCACCGTCGCCGAGATCGGCGGCGCCGACAGCGAGCGCGAGATGAAGCTGTTCACCGCCGAAGAGCGGCGGCTGAACAGCGCCTACGGCTTCGACTTCCTCTATGCCGACCGCCTGACGCCGGCGCTGGTCGCCGCGGCGGCGGCGCAATGGCCCGATGGACCCGGCATCGGCTGGCCGAGCTGGGCGTTCGAGAACCACGATGCGCCGCGCGCCATTTCGCGCTGGGCGGATGCCGCCGACGCGCAGGCGTTCGGTCGGATGAAGATGCTGCTGCTGGCATGCCTGCGCGGCAACGTCTTCCTCTATTATGGCGAGGAACTGGGCCTGACTCAGGTCGATATTCCCTTCGATCGGCTGCGCGATCCCGAGGCGATCGCCAATTGGCCGCTGACGCTGTCGCGCGACGGCGCCCGCACGCCGATGCCGTGGCGGGCGGATGCGCCGTACCTCGGCTTCAGCACCGTGGAGCCATGGCTTCCGCTCGGCCCCGATCACGCTGCGCTGGCGATCGATCGGCAGGAGGCCCAGGCCGATTCGCTGCTGGCATGGACCAGGACCGTGCTGGCGCTGCGCAACCGCAGCCCGGCGCTTCGAGAGGGAGTGATGGCGACCCTCGCCAGCGACGAAACGCTGCTGGTGTTCGAACGCGCCGCATCCGGCGAGGCGATGCTGTGCGCCTTCAACTTCGCCGCCGAGCCGCGGCGCTGGACGCCGGCCGCACCGGAAGCATGGGAGACGGTCGTTGCTTCGGCGCCGATCGAGGGCTGGACCTTGCCGCCGTTTTCGGGCCTCGTGCTGCGGCGACGGCAATGACTCCCGGCGCGAGCGGAGGGGAAGCGATGCGCACCGCGCGACCGAGGCTGGCGCCGGGCCAGCTCTGGAACATCTCGTTCGGCTTCTTCGGCATCCAGATCGGCTTCGCGCTGCAGAACGCCAATGCCAGCCGCATCTTCCAGTCGCTCGGCACGCCGATCGACCAGCTCGGTCTCATGTGGATCGCTGCGCCGCTGACGGGGCTGCTGGTCCAGCCGCTTATCGGACATTACAGCGACCGCACCTGGGGGCGGTTCGGGCGGCGGCGGCCGTATTTCCTTGCCGGGGCGCTGCTTTCGACTCTGGCGTTGTTCGTCATACCCAATGCGCCGGCGATCTGGGTCGCGGCGCTGACGCTGTGGCTGCTTGACGCCTCGCTCAATGTCTCGATGGAGCCGTTTCGCGCCTTCGTCGGCGACATGCTCGATCCGGTGCAGCGGCCCGCGGGCTATGCTTTCCAGACGGGGTTCATCGGCTCCGGCGCGGTGGTGGCGAGCCTCGCGCCATGGGCGCTCGAACATTGGTTCGGCGTGTCCAACTCGGCGGCGAGCGGAGCGGTGCCCGATGCGGTGCGCTATGGCTTCTATTTCGGCGGGGCGATGTTGCTCGCAGCGGTGCTGTGGACGGTGCTGACGACGCGCGAATACGCGCCCGACGAACTGTGCGCGTTCGGCGAGGCGGCAGACACGCCCGCGGCGCATGGCGACGTGGTGGTGCCGCGCACCGGTGGCCGCTGGATCGCCGGCGGCGCGGCGCTGGCGCTGGCGCTGTGGCTCGCCGCGCGGTCGGGCTATCTCGGTTCGGCGCAGGAGGCCTATCTGGTCGCGGCGGGGCTCGCCGCCTACGGGATCGCGCAACTCGTCTCGCGCGCACTGATCGCGGCCGGGCGAGGCGATAACGTGCTGAGCCATATCGTCGGCGATCTCGCCACCATGCCCGGGACGATGCGGCGACTGGCGCTGGTCCAGTTCTTCACCTGGGGCGCGCTGATCATCATGTGGGTCTATACCACCCCGGTCGTCGCCGAGCACGTCTATGGCACGGCGGATGCGACCTCCGACGCCTACAACCAGGCGGGGAGCTGGGTGGGCGTGCTGTTCGCCCTCTATTCGGGGATCGCGGCGCTCGCCGCCTTCGCGCTGCCGTTCGTCGCGCGCGGGGTCGGGGCAGCGCGGACGCACATGGCAGGGCTGGCGATTGGCGCGGTTTCCTTCCTCGGGCTGTTCGTGGTGCGCAGCCAGTACGGCCTCGTCGTGCCGATGATCGGGATCGGGATCGCCTGGGCGTCGATCCTCACCATGCCCTACGTGATCCTCGCCAACGCGCTGCCGCAGCGCAAGCTCGGCATCTATATGGGCATTTTCAACTTTTTCATCGTCCTCCCACAGCTGCTCGTTGCAACGGTGATGGGCGGCGTCATCAAGACCTATTTCCCCGGCGAGCCGCAATGGACGATGCTGATCGCCGCGGTGGTGATGGCGATCGCCGCGGCCGCGATGCTGCGGGTGGAGCGTGGACACGCTTAGGTCGGGTTGAACGCCCACGCTTCACGTAAATCATTCGAATCGGGTCCCTATCGTCGCCCGCTCACGCCCGTCCGTCAGCAAGCTGCTTGAAACACGATCGGTCAACCAGAGCCAACTCTTGGCCCGATCGAACTCCGGCGGACTGATCGCCAGCACGCCCAGCGGTATCGAAAGATTGGCAAGCAGGATCGCCAAGGAAGTACCGAACCTCATCTCCGGCTGAATTCAGGCTGAAAGCTCGGGGGTAACGATGTTATCTCCCCCGTTCCCAAGCGGTGGGGCGCGCCGTCAAGGCTTCAGCAGCGCCGCGCCAAGGCTGACGCTGCCGGTCAAATCGTTCGTCTGCGCGTCTGGGCCGATTGCGATCCGGTAGCTGCCGGGATCGATCCGCCAGCCCTGGCGACCGGTATCGAACGAAGCGACCAGGCGTGGATCAGCGGTGAGCGTGACGTGCTTGGTCTCGCCGGGCGCCAGCGCGACCTTGTCGAACCCGATCAGCCGGCGCGTCTTCTTGCCGGCGGCCGAGACGAGATAGGCCTGGGGCACGTCGCTACCGGGGATCTTACCGGTGTTGGTCACATCGAAGCTTGCCGTGATGGTCTTGCCGCCGACAACCTTCAGGTTGGAGTAGCGAAAGCTGGTATAGCTGAGGCCGTGGCCGAATGGATAGCGCGGCTTCGTCCCCTGGCGCGCATACCAGCGATAGCCGACGTCGGCGCCCTCGATATTGTAATCGACCGCGACCGGCGCGTCGGGCGCGGCGCCCCAGCCGGGCAGCTTCGGCCTTGGCAGCTGGCTTTCGTCGACCGGCCAGCTGATTGGCAGGTGCCCCGAGGGATTGACCTCGCCGAACAGCACGCGGGCGATCGCCTCGCCTCCTTTGGCGCCGCCGTACCACGCTTCGAGCACGCCGCCGACCTTGTCGGCCCAGGGCATCCGCACCGGATTGCCTGTCTCCAGCACGACGATCGTGTTGGGGTTGGCCGCGGCGACCGCCTCGATCAGCTGATCCTGCCCGAACGGCAGCGCCATGCTCGGTACGTCCTCACCCTCGCTCGACGGCTGATAGGCGAAGACGATCGCGACGTCGGCATCGCGCGCGACGTCGGCAGCCGCTTCAGGATAGGCGCCGGTGTCGAAGGTGACGGTCGCGCCCTTGGCGTGATCGCGGATCGCGGCGAGCGGCGGCGAAGGGTGGAACACGACATTGTTCCACATCGCCATCATGCCCTCGCCGCCGAGCGGCATGCTGGTTACCGGAAACGGCCCGGTGTGATGAGGATTGGTGACTTGCGACGAACCGCCGCCCGACGGGACGCCGGCATCGGCATGGCCGCCGATGACTACGATCCGCTTCGCGCTCGCCGCCAGCGGCAGCAGCCCCTTGCGGTTGTCGAGCAGGACGATCGCATTCTCCTCCTCGTTCTGGGCGACCTTGGCGTGTGCGGCGAAATCGATCGCGTGCTTCGCGTCGGGCTTGTCGAACAGGCCGGCGGCGAACATTGCGTGCAGCACGCGCCCGGCGGCGTCATCGACGCGCGATGCGGGGATCGTGCCGGCGGCGACGGCAGCCTTGAGCGGCTTGTCGAACCACACCTGCTTGTCGAGCTGCTCGCCGGATTGCTGGTCGAGCCCGGCGGTGAAGGCGTCGAGCCCGTGGACCGCGCCCCAATCGGACATCACGAAGCCCTTGTAGCCCCAATCCTTCTTGAGCACCTGGTTGAGCGTCCAGTCGTTCTCGCAGCCATAGACGCCGTTGATCTTGTTGTATGAGCACATCACCGAGCCGGGCCGGCCCTGCTCGATCGCGATCTCGAAGGCGAGCAGGTCCGATTCGCGCGCGGCCGCCTCGCCGATCACCGAATCGACCGTCATGCGATTGTGCTCCTGATCGTTCAGGACGTAGTGCTTGACGGTCGAGATGACGCCCTGGCCCTGAATACCCTTGACCGATGCGCCTGCCATCGTGCCGGCGAGCAGCGGGTCCTCGCCGAGATATTCGAAATTGCGGCCGTTACGCGGATCGCGGGTGAGGTCGAGGCCACCGGCGAGCATCACGTTGATCCCCTTGGCGCGTGCTTCGTCGCCGATCATCGCGCCTCCTGCGGCGGCGATCGCCGGATCGAAGGTCGCCGCAAGCGCGAGACCCGACGGCAGCGGCGTCGACATGTCCTTGGCCCCCCGCACCATCATCGGGTTGGTGACGCCCAGGCTGGCGTCGCTTTCCTGCAAGGCGGGGATGCCGAGCCGGTCGTTGCCGGGAATATACCCCGCCGAGCCGATCGCTCCCTTGGGCATCGGCATGTTGGGGCCGAAGGGCATCGCCATCGGCCCGTGGAGCAGCGCAATCTTCTCATCGAGCGTCATCTGCTTGAGCAGCGCCTGCGTGCGCTGATCGGGCGACAGGCGCGTGTTCATCCAGGCGCGCGCCGGGGCGGCGGGGGAGGGGGTCTCCCCCTGCTGCGCGGCACGGGCCGCCGGCACGGTGATGAACGAGGTCGCCAGGAGCGCGGCCAACAGGTTCTTCATCGCTATGTTCCTTGGCTCGATTGCGGGGGGTCGGGGGGCGGTCATGGAATTGGTGGCGAAAGGCGGTGCGGCGGCCGGGATGGTCCGCCGCACCGCAGCAATCACTTCTTCACAGGCGGCAGCTTGGCGAGATCGGCGTCGATCGCGGTCAGTTTGGCGTCGGTCAGTCGCTGCGCGAAATAGGGCTGGATCGCCGCCAACGTCTGGCCACGGGCCATATCGATATTGGGACTGGCGATCACATCGGGGATGTCGCGCTGAAGCACGGCGCGCGCCGCGGGATCATCGAGCAGCGTGCCGATCGGCGTCGTCAGGCTGTTGTATCGATCGGACTTCAGCGCCGCTGCCAGCTTGCTTTGCGCCGCATCGATCGCCGCCCCTTGCGGATCGCGCTCGGCGACAGCGGTGCCCTGTTCGGTGAAGTTCATCAGGTCGTCTCCGGCGGCGGCGTAGCGGGGCCATTTGGGGAGACCCGCCCCATTGGGATCGCCGTCCTTGACGAAATTGACGATATAGGCGCTGATCGTCTTGCCCATGCCGCGGTCTTTTGCGGTAGTCTTGTCGCCGTATTTGATCGCTTCGGTGTGGAAGAAGAACGGGATATCGCTGGCATGGCCGGCGCCCGGCATTTGCGGGTTGCGCGCCGAATCCGCGACATAGGAGAAGCGGTATTCATAGGTCGGCACGCCCTGGCCGGCGAGCGTCTGCGCGGTGCTGCGCGCGCCGGCGATCATGAAGCCGGTCGGCCCGCCCATGTCGCCGCTGGTCGAACCGACGATCACCGGCACATGCGCGAACTTTCCTGCCTTATAGGCTTGCGGCGCATCGACGGCGATGGTGCCGTCGACGAATGGTCCGGCGAAGGTGCGCGGTCCCTTCTGCGTAAAGAGTTGCATCATGTTGAGCCCATCGGTGACGTCCTCGGCGGATAGCGCGCGGAGCTTTTCCAGCGCGTGCGGATCGTTCGGATCGATGCCCTTCGACTGGGCGAAGCGCTCGTAGATCTGCTCGATCTGGGGCAGGCGGTCGCTACTCATGCTGCCGCCATTGCCGCCCGACATGATGACGGCCTTCTCGAACAGGCCTTTGCCCTGAGTCAGTGGTGAAGTCAGCAGTGTATGGACCGACATGCCGCCCGCGCTTTCGCCGATGATCGTCACGTTGGCGGGATCGCCGCCGAACGCGGCAATGTTCTGCTTCACCCATTTGAGCGCGGCGATCTGGTCGAGATAGCCGTAATTGCCGAGCAGACCATGATCGGGATTTTCCCTGGTCAGTTGCGGGAAGGCGAAAGTGCCGAAGCGGCCGACCCGATAATTGAAGCTGACGAACATCACCCCCTGCTTGGCCATTTCGGCGCCCGAATAGGTCGGCGGGGAGGCGCCGCCGTTGACGAAGCCGCCGCCATAGATCCACACCACGACCGGCAGCTTCGCCGTCGCCGCCGCCGGCTTCCACACGTTGAGATAGAGGCAATCTTCTGCCGGCGGCGTGCCGAGTGGCGCGGCGTCGCTGGGGAAGGGCACCTGCATGCAATCGTGACCATAAGCAGTGGTGTCCTTGACGCCGGTCCAGGGCGCCGCCGGCTGCGGCGCGCGCCAGCGAAGGGGCCCGACCGGCGGCGCGGCGAACGGAATCCCCTTCCACGAGGCGACCCCGTCGGCGATGTCGCCGCGAACCTTGCCGGACGCGGTGGTGACGACCGTCTGCGGCGTCGCAGCGACAAGGGCCGTCCCCGGCAGTGCCGTGGTGACGAGGGCAATCGATGCGATGGCGGCGAAGCGGGACATGGCATTTCCTTTCGGGTCGGTGTCGGGATGAAACATGCTCAACGGAACAGGCGCGGGGCGAAATCGGCAAGGTAGCGACGCCAGTTGATCCAGCTGTGGCCGCCGTCGCTCTCGTGATAGACGTATCGGATGGCGTATTTGTAGAACATCGCGCGGGTCGGCGCGGAGACGTGGTACAGGAAATCGTCCTTGCCGATCGCGTAATAGAGTAGCTTGAGATCGTGCGCGTCGCGGGTCAGCGCGACGTGGTTGGCGGCTTCGTACCGAGCCACCTCGTCCGGACCCTGCATCCCAAGCCCCATCGAGAAGATGCCGATCCAGTGGAACGTGTCCGGATGCGTCAGCCCGAAGCGGATCGTGTGCGCGCCGCCCATCGACAGCCCCGCCATCGCTCGCGCGTCAGCGGTCGCGACGGTGCGGAAGTTTGCGTCGATATAGGGGATCACGTCTTCGAACAGGTCGGCGCCGAAGCTGGCGTCGTCGAGCATGTTGCCGCCGGACCGATCGGGCGTGTGGCCGAACGGCATGACGACGATCATCGGCTTGGCCTTGCCGGCGGCGATGAGGTTGTCGAGAATATCGTCGGCATGGCCGACCGAGGTCCAGCTGTCGTCGCTGTCGCCGGCGCCGTGGACGAGGTAGAGCACCGGATAGCGCTTCGTCCCGTTCATATAGCCGGGCGGAGTATAGACGTGCATTCGCCGCTCGATTCCCAGGGCCGAGGACCAATAGCGGATCGTGGTCACGGCGCCATGGAGAATGCCCTTGTGCCACGCCTGGAAGGCGCCGGCGGGGCCGGTGACCTCGAAAATCGAATTGGTGCCGACGCGCGTTTCGGAGAAGCGCGTGCCCTGGGGATCGGGCATCGTCACGCCGTCGACCTCGAAATCGAAGCGATAGGTGTCGGCGGGGACCGGCTTGGGTGTGGTGACGCTCCACAGGCCGTTCGCGTCGATCATCATCGGCAGCCCCTTCGGGCCGCTCGGGAAACCCATCGGGATGATGTCGGGAAGATCGGTGCTGACGACCTTCACGTCGCGCGCCTCGGGAGCGCACAGGCGGAAGGTGACGCGCCCGTCGGGCAGTTGCTCGACCGATTTGTATGCCGCTGGCGCGGGCAGGAAATCGGCCGGGCGGCAGGTCGCCGCGGCGCCGGAGACCTGTGCCGCCGCCGGCGTCGCGGCGAGCGCCGCCAGCGCCAGGGCGAGCGCCCCGGTGCGGCGCGGCGGTGATCTGGAATGGTCGGGCAGGGAAAACATGGACGCGATCCTTAAAAAGGACGGGCGGCGATGGAGGAGCCTCGCCGCCCGCCAACCCCCGGGTCGTCAGAAGGCCTTGGTCAATGAGAATTGGGCGTAACGGCCGTAGATATTGGCATTGTTCGGATCAAAAGCCGCGTAGCCGCTGGTTGTGAAGAACGGCGGCGCCTCATTGGTCAGATTGACGACGTTGACCGAAGCGCGCCAGCCGTCGAGCAACCCCCGACCCTCCCCGCCGAAGCGATAGTTCACGTTCAGATCGAAGGTGAGCCATGGCGAGACGTGCTGTGGCTCGCTGCCCGCGGGATAGGGCGCGGTGTTGGTGTAGGCGCCGACATAGTTGGCGAACAGATTGACCGCCGCCTTGCCGTTGCTCCAGCCGATCTGGCCCCGGCCGCGCAGGCTGACCGGATAGTTGAAAGTGTTGAGGACGCTGCTGGTTGGTCCGCCCTTCACCTGCGTCAGCTTGTCGTTGAGGATCTTGGTCAGGCTGCCGCCGAGGGTAACCGTACTCGATCCGGTGCGGATATTGTAAAGCAGCTGGAAATCGAGACCATCCTGGAAAGTCGTCGCGGAGTTGGTCGCACGGCCGTCGATGATCACGTTGACCGAACACGCGCCGACGATCGGCACCCGGTAAAGCGCCGGATGCTCGGCGATGAAATTGGCGAGCACCGGATCGTATGTCGACGCATCGCCATTGATGCAGCCCGCCGGATTGCTGACCGGGATGATATACTTGCTGTAGAGATCGAAATTTTTCTGGTTCGCGAGGAACAAGTCGGTCGGGGGACCGACGATCTGGTTCTTGTATGTCAGGCTGTAATAAGTCGCGGAGAATTTCAGCCCCGGGACGCTGCGCGGATGGAAATCGAAGCCGGCGGACCAGGTCGTCGCCGTTTCGGGCCGGAGATCGGGATTGGCGCCGATGATCTGGTAGGCGCTCGTGAACCCCGGAAAGAGGTCCGGAATGCTCGGGATGTTGTTGGCGAACGGAATGCCGATCAACGCCGCCGAGAA
>Ga0164242_10008139_pt1 | contig 11386 bp, 10 predicted proteins | sample OricomgcompostMG_FD_108783 | JGI IMG/M metagenome (GOLD analysis project Ga0164242, IMG submission 108783) | Miracle-Growth compost microbial communities from Emeryville, California, USA - Original compost - Miracle growth compost (MG) ...
CGGGTCGATGACGCCGTTGCTCGGCCGCATCGTGTCGTGGACGGTGATCGTCCAGTCGAGCGGCACGACGTCCTCGGCCGCGACGCCGGTGGCCGCCGTGCAGACGAGCGGCTCGTCGCCCTGAGGCTCGAAGACGCCGTTGGCCGAGTCCGAGGTCGCGACACCGATGCAGCGGCTGCCGGGGTCGGGCCCGTCGACGCGCGCGGAGTAGTAGAGCAGCCACGTGCCGTCGACCTCGGCGATGTCGGCCGCCCAGATCGTCATGTCACCGGCGACGGCCCAGTCGGGCGTCGTCGCCAGGGCCGGGCCACCCCAGCTCCAGCTGACGCCGTTGGGCGAGACCGCCCGCGGAGCGAGCTGTCCGGTAACGAGCATGACCAGACCCTGCGGCGTCGCGGCGACGCTGGGATCGCCGTTGGCTCGTTGGTGGTCGAGGGGCTGAGGGGCGAGTGCGGATGCCCGCGGCAGCCAGGCGGTCGCGAGCACCAGCAAGAGGCTCCCCACCGTGACCGCAGCGCGCTGCACCCGGAGGCGCGCGTGAGTCATGACCGAGCGACCATAACCCGAGAGGCGGGCCACCGGAATTCGGTGACCCGCCTCTCGAGATTCAGGGAGCGATTCAGAAGGCTTCTTCGGAGAGATCCATGATCGTGTTGTCGACGGCCTCCGCGATGGCGCGCTCGGCGCTCACCTTAGGCAGGTTGTAGGCGGCGAAGAACTGCGCCGCGGCGACCTTGCCCTCGTAGAACGCCTGGTCGCCGGCCTTGAGGTCGCCGGCGTCGAGCTTGGCCAGCGCGATCTCGGCCTGGCGCAGCAGCAGCCACGCGCAGACGACGTCGCCGACGACCATGAGCAGACGGCTGGTGTTCTGGCCGACCTTGTAGAGGTTGCGGTTGTCCTGCTGGCTGCTCATCAGGTCGTTGAACATGTGACCGAGGATGGCGGTGGCGTCCTCGAGCGCGGTGCCGAGCAGCGCACGGCTCTCCTTGAGGCGGCCGTTGCCGGCGCCGCTCTCCACGAACGCCTTGATCTGCTCCGAGAGCCGGCCGATGGCCGCGCCCTGGTTCTTCACGATCTTGCGGAAGAAGAAGTCCTGACCCTGGATCGCCGTGGTGCCCTCGTAGAGGGTGTCGATCTTGGCGTCGCGGACGTACTGCTCGATCGGGTAGTCCTGCAGGAAGCCCGAGCCGCCGAACGTCTGCAGCGACTCGGTGCCGAGCAGCACCCACGAGCGCTCCGAGCCATAGCCCTTGACGATCGGGAGGAGCAGGTCGTTGAGCTCCTCGGCCTCCGTGGCCTCGCCGCCGGTGAGGCGGGCGGCGTAGACGTCGTCGAGCGAGGCGGCGGTGTAGAGGACCAGCGCGCGCATCGCCTCGGCGAACGACTTCTGCACCATGAGCGAGCGGCGGACGTCCGGGTGGTGGGTGATCGTCACGCGCGGGGCGTCCTTGCCGGGGTCGAGCATGTCGGCGCCCTGGACGCGGTTCTTCGCGTACTCCAGCGCGTTGAGGTAGCCGGTCGACAGCGTCGCGATCGCCTTGGTGCCCACCATCATGCGGGCGTTCTCGATGACCTGGAACATCTGCGCGATGCCGTCGTGCACCTCGCCGAGGAGCCAGCCCTTGGCGGGCTCGCCGCCGCCGACCTGCGGGTCGCCGAAGGTGACCTCGCAGGTGTTGGAGATCTTGATGCCCATCTTGTGCTCGACGTTGGTGACGTAGGCGCCGTTGCGCTCGCCGGTGAGCTCGCCGGTCTGGGAGTCGAAGTGGTACTTCGGCACGACGAAGAGCGAGAGGCCCTTGGTGCCCGGACCGCCGACCCCCTCGACGCCCTCGGGGCGGGCGAGCACGAAGTGGATGATGTTCTCCTGCAGGTCGGACTCGGCGCTGGTGATGAAGCGCTTCACGCCCGAGATGTTCCAGGTGCCGTCGGGGTTCGGGGTGGCCTTGGTGCGCCCCGCGCCCACGTCGGAGCCGGCGTCCGGCTCGGTGAGCACCATGGTGGCGCCCCACAGCCGGTCGACCATGATCTTGGCCCAGTGCCTCTGCTCCTCGGTGCCGTTGTCGAACAGCACGCGGGCGAAGGACGGGCCGGCGCCGTACATCCAGATCGCCGGGTTGGCGCCGAGGATGAACTCGGCGGTCGCCCAGATCAGCGACGGCGGCACGGTCTGGCCGCCGATCGGCTCGGGCGTCTGCAGCCGCCAGAACTCCGACTCCATCCAGGTGTCGTAGGACTTCTTGAACGCCGCCGGGACGGGGGCGGAGTTGGTCGCGGGGTCGAACACGGGGGGCGTGCGGTCGGCGTCGACGAACGACTCGGCGAGGTCCTCGCGCGAGAGCCGCTCGATCTCGCCCAGGATCTCGCGTGCGGTGTCGGCGTCGACGTCGGTGAACGGCGCCGTGCCGAGCACCTTGTCGCGCTCGAGGAACTCGAACAGGTTGAACTCGATGTCACGCAGGTTGCTCTTGTAGTGGCTCACTGCTCCACCTTCTGTGCGCTGAGATTGAGGAACTCGAGGCCATGCCGATCCGGCATCTACTCACGAGTAACTTAATCGTACGACGGCGCCTGAAGAGGAGCAAGATCGGGGGCCTCCGCCCCCTGTGCCGTTGCCGGGGGGTTGCTAGCCTCGGGACGGGTGTCGATGGGCGCCCTGTCGTCGAGACATCGGAGGAAACCGTGGGAGTCAGTCTGACCAAGGGCGGCAACGTCTCGCTCACCAAGGAGGCGGGCAGCGCCGGGCTCAGCGCCGCGACCGTGGGGCTCGGCTGGGACGTGCGCACCACCACGGGCGCAGACTTCGACCTCGACGCGTCGGCGCTGGTCGTCAACGCGGCCGGCAAGATCCTGTCGGATCAGCACTTCGTCTTCTTCAACAACCTCACCTCGCCGGACGGCGCCGTCGAGCACACGGGCGACAACCTGACGGGCGAGGGCGACGGCGACGACGAGGCGGTCAAGATCAACCTGACCGCCATGCCGGCCGAGGCCGACAAGGTCGTGTTCGCCGTCTCGATCTACGAGGCCGAGGCGCGTGCCCAGTCCTTCGGCCAGGTCCGCAACGCGTTCATCCGCGTCGTCAACCAGGCGGACGGTGCCGAGTTGGCGCGCTACGACCTCTCGGAGGACGCCTCCACCGAGACCGCGATGATCTTCGGCGAGGTCTACCGCCACGGCAGCGAGTGGAAGTTCCGCGCCGTGGGGCAGGGCTACAGCACCGGCCTGGCGGGCATCGCCCGCGACTACGGCGTCAACGTCTGATGGCGATCGACTACACCAAGCGCCCGAGCGAGCCCCCGCCGGAGCCTGCCGGTGCAGGCGGTCCCGTCCCGCTGACCAAAGTCACGCTGACCAAGCAGGCGCCCTCGGTCTCGCTGAGCAAGCAGGGCGCGGCCACCGGCACCATCCGGGTCAACCTGAACTGGACGTCACGTCCCGCGGGCGCCCCGTCGGGCGGGTTCCTCAAGCGACTGACCGGTGGTGCCCCTGCCGGTATCGACCTCGACCTCGGGTGCCTCTACGAGTTCTCCGACGGCACCAAGGGTGTCGTCCAGGCGCTCGGCAACGCTTTCCGCGACCGCAACAGGTTCCGTCCTGAGCCCTACATCTGGCTCGACGGCGACGACCGCTCGGGCACCCAGACCGAGGGCGAGAACCTGCGCATCGACCTCAGCGATGTCGCGAAGATCCGGCGCATCATGGTCTTCGCGTTCATCTACGAGGGTGTCCCCAACTGGGCCGCGGCCGACGGAGTCGTCACGATCTTCCCCGTCGCCGGGCCGCAGGTCGAGGTGCGTCTGGACGAGTCGACGCCCGGCACGCCGATGTGCGGTATCGCGATGATCGAGAACGTCGGCGGCGAGATCTCGGTACGCCGCGAGGTCCGCTACGTGCGCGGCCACTCCGTCCTCGACGAGGCCTACGGGTGGGGCATGAGTTGGAAGGCCGGCCGCAAGTAGTCGCTACGACAGTGCGGTCGCGTTGTCGAGCCAGCTGATCGCTTCGTAGCCGAAGGCGGCGCAGGCGGCGCGCGCGGAGTCTGCCGGGTCGAGCTCGGCCCGGACGACGATCTCGCCGCGCACCTGGGCGAGGCTGACGGCGGCCACGGCGACGCTGGACGGCGCCGAGGCGAGCGGGACGTCGATGCGACTGCCCGCGTGGGTGGTCAGGACGAGCATCGCGTCCCAGGTGGCGGGTGCGTGCGCCACCGCCTGGACCACGAGCAGCGCGCGCGCCAGGTCGCGGACCTGACGCAGGTCGAGTGTGATGCGGTCGCGGCCGCCCGCGACCGGCGGACGAGGTGAGCCCGCCGGAGCGCCGGCCGCCGAGTCGACGAACGACTCCTGGCCCGACGCGAGCGTGTAGGCGCAGCCGAGGCGGACCTCGGCGGCCCCGCGCGGAACCGCCACCTCGATCGTGAGCGCGCCGACCCCGCTGGCCAGCCGAGTGAGCGCCACCACCGGCGCGGCTGGGGTGAGCAGCAGGTGGCCGGTCGCGGGCATGCGCGGACCGAGTGCGCGGACGGGCGTCGGAGGAACAGGTGCCGGCCGACGCGTCGGAGCCGCGGGGGGCGCGGGCGCTTCGTCGAGGTCGAGCAGGGACGACGTCCTCCCCGGAGCGACCGGCGACGATGGGGCCGGCGGTGTCGGACGCGCCGCGCGCGCCGACCGCACCGACAGGAAGGCGAGGTCCGGGCGGGGTCGGGCGTGAGCCGGGTCGAGCGTCACAGGACCAGGCCGAAGTCGCGGCCGAGCGCGCTCACGCCGCCGGCGTACCCCTGGCCGAGCACCTTGAACTTCCAGCCGCCGTCGTGGCGATACATCTCGCCCAGCGTCAGGGCCGTCTCGTCGGTGAGCACAGCGGCGAGGTCCTCGGAGCAGACGAGCTCGGCGTTGCCGTCGCGGTTGAGCACCCGGACCTCGCACGAGCGGAGCTGGCCGAGGGTGCGGCGCGGGCCGGTGCCGTCGTTGACGTAGAGGACCACCACGATGCGCGCCACCTCGGCGGGCACGGCGCGCAGGTCGATCTCGACCTGCTCCTTGTCGCCGGCCAGGGCGCTCTCGAGCTGGGCGACGGAGAGGTCGGGAGAGGTGAGCTGGTTGAAGAAGACGAAGTGGTCCTCCGACAGCACACGGCTGGTGGCGTCGCAGAGCAGCGTGGCCATGACGAGGCTGTCCTCGAGCGCGGTCTCGCGGCCGGCGTTCCATCGGACGCCCACGACCACGCCGACCAGGGAGGGGATCTCCCGGGTCAGCTCGACATTGGCTCCACGCCTCATCACTGCCACTAGAGATCCAGGTCCGATCGGGAGAACTTGGTGTGCAGGAAGCTGCCCTGCGCGACGAGGTCGCTGGCGTCGCGCGCCCGGAGTGCGGTCAGGACGTCGCCGGCGGCCGTCGCGAGGTCGTCCAGCTGACCGGCGAGCTGCTCGGCGGGGGTGCGGCCGTCCGGCAGTGGCCGAGCGGCCGTCGCCGGATCGAGGGCGAGGAAGCGGTCGAGCGTGGTGGGCAGGTAGTCGCGCACGATGCCGCGCACTGCGACGACCGCCTGCACGTCGGGCACGGCGTCGTCGGCGATGCCGTCGATGATCTCGGCGAGGACGTCGGTGACGTGTCGCGCGACCACCACCGCCTCGACGGGCAGCCGGCCGGACCTGTGGTTGATCGTCCGGATCAGCTCGGCCAGGCTCGCCGCGAGCATTGTGGGCGAATCGGGGTCGGGCGGCGCCTCCGTCGGCGCGCTGCTACGCCGGGACCACCATGCCATGGCCCCAAATTAGCGCCACTCCGCTCAGCCGATCTGACCGGGCTCGCCAGCGCGCGTGCGCTCCAGGTAGGGCTTGGCCCGCTCGATCTGACCCTCCAGTGCCGTCACCGTCTGCGCCATGCTGTCGACGGCCTGGGCGCGGAAGGTGTCCAGGGCGTCCATGGTCGCGAAGACGTTGTCGAAGGCGGCCTGTAGCTTCTGCACGTCGACGGTGCTGGACGCCGCCTGCTGGTTGATGTCGGCCCCCTGGATCCGCAGCTGCTGGGAGGTCGACTCGATCAGGTTCGACGTGGTGGCGTTGAGCGCGCTGATCTGGTCGAGCACCATCTTCTGCCGCGAGAGCGCCTGCGAGACGATGACGGCCGTCCGCAGTGCCGCGATCGTGGTCGTCTGCGCGCGGTCGACACCCTTGATGAGCTCGAGGTTGTTCTTGCGGACCAGGTCGAGGGCCATGTAGCCCTGCACCGCGACGGCCATCTGGGTGAGGATGTCCTGATGCCGCTGGCGGATGGCGAACAGCACGTCGGAGCGCATCGTGTTGGCGGCGTCGGTGCGGCCGGCGGCCTCGAGCTCGGCGACCTTCGTCACCACGGCCTCGTCGAGCGCGGCGGCCAGGGCGTTGTACTCGCTGAGCTTGCCCATCGCGGCCCAGAGGTTGACCTTCTCGGTCTCGATCGCCGCGTTGTCCTTGCGGAGCTCGTCTTGGCCGGAGGCCAGCGACTTGATGATCGCGTTGAGCTGGCTCTGCGCGCTCTCGTACTTGGCGAAGTAGCGCTGCGCCTTGTCGCCGCCCGGGACCCACTTGAGCACCTTCTTGGCGCCGGTGAGGTCGGCCCGGTTGGGGTCGAGATTGGTGACCGTGTCGCGCAGCTCGGTGAGCGTCTTCGCGACCCGGGTCTGGGTGTCGCCGGACGCCGCGCCCTTGCTGCCTTTCACGACCGCGGCTGGCCGGTCGAGCAAGCGGCTGGAGACACTGGCCGATGCGCGCATGTCCTTGTCGCCCATCGAGGTGATGGACTCGATCTTCTTGGCGAACTCCGGCGACTGGGGGTCCAGGCTCGCGAAGTCGTCGGCGAAGGCGGCAGCACGGGCCTGGAGCTCCGTCTGCTTCTCGGGAGCGACCGGCACGGCGCCGGCCGCCTGTTCCGGTTCGACCACCGTGACGGGTGCGGGCGGCGCGAGTACCAGCGCGCCGGCGGCCGCAGGCGGCGTCACGACGGGTGCGGTGGGGGTGGACGGGGAGTCGAGATCGAGCTCGGACATGGCGCTCCTTGGGCGACAGTGCTTCCCCGTCAAGGTACCCGACTCACCCTTGGGCGTGGTGGGTGATCCATTCCGTGACGGGGCGGACGGTGCGCCAGTCCTTGCGGATGTCGTCGAGGACGGCGGCGGTGTGGATGACGGGCTCGAAGCCGATCACTCGGCCGACCGTCAGCGACTTGTGCCGGAGCAGGTCGATGCGCGGATGGTCGGCGTCGTAGCCGCGGGGATTGGTCTTGAGCCGCTCGCCGCCGATCTCCATCCCCTTCCTCTCGACGGCCTTGAGCAGCTTGGCCAGCTCGGCGCCGTAGAGGTCGTGGACGATCGCGTCGCGGAAGGCGGCCAGCCGCGGCGGCTCGAACCAGTAGCAGCCACCGCCGGTGCGGATGCCGCGCGGCGAGATCTCGACGTAGTAGCCGGTCTCGGGAGCGACCGCGACGAAGACGCCCTGGTGCGTCTTGTACGGCGTCTTGTCCTTCGCGAACCGCACGTCGCGGTACGGACGGAATATCTTCGCCACCCCGAACTCGCCGGCCAGCGCCGCCGTGAGCGCCTTCATCGGCGCCAGCACCGACTCGTTGTAGACGTCCTTGTGGGCTTCCCAGAACGACTTCGTGTTGTCGACCTCGAGGTCGTCATAGAAGTCCAGCGCAGCAACGGGAAACCCGTCGAAGGGCAGCACGATGTCGGGCTTCTTGCTCATATGGAGCGGCTGACGAGGCTCGAACTCGCGACATTCAGCTTGGGAAGCTGACGCTCTACCAACTGAGCTACAACCGCATGCGTGGGGTGATGCTACTGGTCAGCGGCACTCTGTTCCCAGACCGGTGCCTCCCCCGGGTCGGCCGTCCGCGTCGACGGGCGGCGAGGTTGACGGTGACCTGGGTCACGGGCGCCGTTGACTCGTAGCATTAACAGTTCGATAATTGTGCTTCGTAAGTTATTTCTGCTTCGGGCCAGGTGTGGAGGAGAGCCGGACGTAATGAGCGGGTTGTGGACTGATCTCACCGTGACCGAGTTGGACGCAGCGGGATCGCGGACCGTGACCACCTCGCTGGAACCGGGGGTCGCCGAGATCACCGGCCGGAGACTCCTGGACCGCGCTGCCGGAGTGGTCGCACAGTTCGACGAGTGGAGCATCGAGCCGGGCACGATCGTGCCGAGCCTCCTCACCACGAATCCCGACGCCCAGGCCCTCCTCCTCGGGGGCGCCCTGTCTCGCCGACCGATCGCCCCGATCGGCCCCAAGCTCACGGTCGCCAACATCGCGTTCTGCGTGCAGAACGTGGGAGGGGCCGCCCTGCTGACGGAGCCCGAGTGGGAGGAGACCGCCCGTGCCGCCGCGGCGGTTGCAGGCGTTCCGGTCCATGTCATCGACTCTCTGCCCGCGGGTGGCGACCTTTCCGCGTTGCCACCGCTCGGCGAGGAGGAGTTGGTCGCCTGCTTGCACACCTCGGGGACGACCGGGTTGCCCAAGGCTGTGCCGATGACGAATCGCCAGGTCGGTGCGCGCACCGCCCTGCTCGAAGCGGCTTGCGGCTACGACGACACGAGCGTCGTGGCCGCGGCCTCCGGCTTCCACCACATTGCCGGGCTGGGCGTGGTGCTCGTGGCGATGGGGTGCGGATCGACCGTCGTGGACCTCCCTCGGTTCACTCTCGCCCATTGGGAGCAGCTGCGTCCTTTGCGCCCCACCCACGTCGCTCTCGTGTCGACCTTCATCGAGATGCTGGTCGCGGAGGGCACGTTCAATATCGAGAGTCTCCGTTGCATCACCTACGGTGCCTCGCCGATCCGCGTCTCCACCCTGCGGAAGGTGCTTGGCGAGCGCCCAGACATCAGCTTCATCCAGTGGTACGGGCAGACCGAGGGAAGCCCCATCTCCTGGCTTTCTCCGGACGATCACCGGCGGGCCCTTATCGACGGCAACGACTGGCTGTTCGAGACAGCCGGCCGGGCGGTGCCAGGCGTGGAGATCGTGATCCACGAGCCGGATGCCAACAGTGTCGGGGAGATCTGGGCTCGGGGTGCGCACCTGGCGATCGTCGACGAGGACGGCTGGCGCCACACGGGCGATCTCGGCTCGCTGGACGCCGAGGGCTACCTACGGCTGGCGGGGCGAACTGGCGACATGATCATCCGCGGCGGAGAGAACGTCTATCCGGCGGAGGTGGAGGGCGTGCTGGCCTCCCATCCCAAGGTTGCCAACGCCCTGGTCGTCGGGGTGCCCGACCCGGTGCTGGGCGAGAGGATCAAGGCGCTCATCGAGCCGCTGGAACCCACGGATCCCCCCGAGGTGGAGGAGCTGAGATTGTTTGCCCGAGAGAGGCTGGCCGGGTTCAAGGTGCCCGTCGAGTGGGAGTTCTTACGATCGTTCGAGCGCAACTCGACGGGAAAGATCCTGCGACGCGCCTACCGCGCGACGGACAGTACGCCGGCCGACAAGGCAGAGGCGTGACGTCGAGCCCCCTGCTGGCCGAGCGATTCGGAGCGGTCGAGCTGTGGACGCTCAATCTCCCGGATCGCCGCAACGTTCTCACCGATGAGTCCCTGATCGTGGGCCTGGAGGCGGCCGTGGCGCGAGCGAATGCCGATCCGGCCCTGGGCTGCATCGTCATCACCGGGGCCGGGTCGACCTTCTCGGCCGGCGGCGATCTCAAGGAACTCGCTCAGACGGCCGCGGACGCCTCGATCACCGGCTATCAGATCTCGCAGCAGCACCATCGGGGCATCCAGCGTCTCGCGCGGGCGATCGACTCGTGCGAGCTGCCGGTGGTCGCCGCCGTCAACGGCCCGGCCGTCGGTGCCGGGTGCGACCTCGCGGTCATGTGCGACCTGCGGATCGCCTCCTCGAAGGCGTTCTTCGCCGCGAGCTTCGTCAAGCTCGGACTGGTTCCGGGCGATGGCGGTGTCTGGTTCCTTGCCCGCGCCGTCGGCGCGGCTCGGGCTGCGCAGATGGTCTTCACCGGAGAACGGATCGACGCCGAGACCGCGCTCGGGTGGGGCCTGGTCTCGGAGGTCGTCGAGCCCGACCGCCTCCCAGACGCCGCCCTCGATCTCGCGCAGCGGATCGGGTCGAGCCCCTCGCCCGCCCTACGGATGAGCAAGCAGCTGCTGCGCTCGGCGGGCAGCGTTGACCTGCAGCACGTCTTGAGCTTCTCGGCTGCGGCTCAGGCGCTTGCTCAGGGAACCCCACAGCATCGGGAAGCCATCGACGCGATCGGTCGGCAGCGATGAGCCTCTGGCCCCTCGAAACGGTCGGGGACGACGATGCCCGCGCCGCGCTCAGGCGGGAGGTGCGGACCTTCCTCGATGACGAGATCTCCTCCGGGCGCTTCGTGCCGTCCGCGGACTCGTGGGCGACCTCTCACCTGGCATGGGATCCCGCTTTCAGCGGACGCCTGGCCGAGCGCGGCTGGGTAGGGATGACGATCCCGGCCGAGAACGGGGGCAGGGGGCTGGCCTATCTTGATCGCTTCGTCGTCACCGAGGAGCTGCTGGCCGCAGGAGCACCAGTGGGCGCGCACTGGGTGGCGGACCGGCAGATCGCCCCGTCGCTGCTGTCCTACGGATCGCCGCTACAGAAGCAGCGATTCCTGCCTGAAATCGCGGCCGCGCGGGTGTTCTTCGCGCTCGGAATGAGTGAGCCCGACGCCGGCTCCGACCTGGCGAGCGTGCGGACCAGCGCGGTCCCCGTGCCGGGCGGGTGGTCGCTGTCAGGGTCGAAGATCTGGAGCACGGGAGCCCACCACGCGCACTACATCGTCGTGCTGGCCCGCAGCGACAGGGATGCCGGTGGATCAGGGAACGCCAAGGACCGTCATTCGGGGCTGAGCCAGTTCATCGTCGACCTCGCCGGCACGGGTGTCGAGGTCCGCCCGATCAGGTCGATGGACGGATCGACACACTTCAACGAGGTCTTCTTCGACGACGTCTTCGTGCCGGAGGAGCTGCTCCTCGGCGTGCCGGGGGACGGGTGGCGTCAGGTGACCTCCGAGCTGGGCTTCGAGCGCAGTGGCCCGGAGCGAGTCCTCTCGACCGCTCTCGTGCTCCAAGCGCTGGCGGCCGAGATCGGCGGCGGCACGCTGCCCGCGGAGCCCGAGTTCGGACGTCTGGCCGCACGTCTCGCCGTCCTGCGTCGGATGTCGATGTCCGTGGCGGCCGCCCTCTCGGCGGGAACCGATGTCGGGGCGGCCGCATCGATCGTGAAGGTGCTGGGAACTGTGAACGAAGGTGACATCGCGGAGTATGCCGCCGGTCTGGGGGCTACGCGACGAGAAGACCCGCTCGGCCGCATAACCGCCCTCGCGGAAGCGGCGCTGCTGAGCCGACCCAGCTTCACGATCCGCGGGGGGAC
>Ga0164242_10008140_pt1 | contig 11384 bp, 10 predicted proteins | sample OricomgcompostMG_FD_108783 | JGI IMG/M metagenome (GOLD analysis project Ga0164242, IMG submission 108783) | Miracle-Growth compost microbial communities from Emeryville, California, USA - Original compost - Miracle growth compost (MG) ...
ATCACCTACCACGACCCCTGCTACATCGGTCGGCACAACGGCGTCTACACCCCGCCGCGTGAGCTGCTCCAGGTGCTCCCGGGCGCGGAGTACGTCGAGATGCCGCGCAACTCCGAGCGCTCCTTCTGCTGTGGCGCCGGCGGCGCCCGGATGTGGATGGAGGAGAAGATCGGGCAGCGGATCAACCGAAACCGCACCGACGAGGCGGTCGGGACCGGCGCCGACCAGATCGCGGTCGGCTGCCCGTTCTGCCGGGTCATGCTCTCCGACGGCCTCACCGCCGCCCAGGCCGACGGTACGGCGCGGGAGTCGGTCGAGGTGCTCGACGTCGCGCAGATGCTGCTCGCCTCGGTGAAGGGCCAGCAGGCCACCAAGCTGCTGCCCGGCGAGGGCGAGCCGGCAACTGTCGGCGCTCCGGCCGCCAAGAAGGCTGCCGCGGCTCCCCCTGCCGCCAAGAAGGCCGACGTCGCGACCAAGGCCGAGCCGTCGGCCGGCGACGTGACCGTCACCGAGGACACGATCACCGAGACCGCCGACGCAGGCCCGGCGGCGAAGGCCTCCCAGGATGCGGGTGCCGGCTCGTCGCTCTTCGACGACGCACCCGCCGCCGCTGCCGAGGCGCCGGCGAAGCCGGCCGCTCCTGAGGAGTCGGCCTCGGAGCCGGCCTCGGGCGGTTCGCTGTTCGACAACCCGTCCTCGCTCTTCGACACCCCGACCGAGTCGGCGCCGGCTGCTTCACCTGCTCCGGCCGAGGCGAAGGCCGCGCCCGCGGCCCCGGCTGAGCCGGCTGCTCCAACTGGGTCGGGCGGCTCGTCGCTGTTCGACATCCCGGCCCAGGGCGAGGAGCCCAAGGCGGCCCCGGCCGCCGAGGAGCCGAAGGCGACTCCGGCTGCGGAGGAGCCCAAGCCGGCTCCGGCCGAGGCGCCTGCTGCGAAGAGTGAGCCTGCTGCCCCGGCCGCCCCTGCGGCGGATCTGGGTGCGGGCGGGTCGCTGTTCGACATCCCGGCCCAGGCCGAGGAGCCGAAGGCGGCTCCCTCCGCTCCGGCCGAGGCGCCTGAGCCGACCGGGGCGCCTGAGCGGACCGGGGCGCCCGCCGCCAAGGCGGAGCCCGCCGCACCGGCGGTCGATCTCAACGCCGGTGGCTCGCTGTTCGACATCCCGGCCACCCCGGCACCCGCTGCAGCAGCTCCGGCTGCCGCCGCCGAGCCGACCGTCGAGGCTCCGGCCGAGCCGGCGCAGGACGAGCCGGCGCAGGACGAGCCGGCGCAGGCCCCGGCTGCCGAGCCCGAGGCCGCCGCTCCGACCGCAGAGCCGGCGCCCGAGGCGGCTCCGGCCCCCGAGGCACCTGCTGCTCCGGCTGTCAGCTCGGGTGCATCCCACTCGCCGCGCAACGACGTGAAGATCGACGAGGTCTCCTCGTTGTTCGACATCGAGACGCCCGAGCCGATCGTGGCCGCCCCGACACAGGCCGCCGCTCCGGCCGCGCAGGCTGCGCCGGAGGCCCAGACGGAGACGGAGGCACCGGAGCAGCCCGCCGCCGAGCCGCCCACGACCGAGACCTCGGCCGCGGCCGCGGCCGAGGAGCCTGCTGCCGAGACCGAGGTGAAGGAGCCGGTCACCGAGGAGACACCTGCGGCGGCTGAGCCGGAGACGCGGAGCGTGCCTGAATCGGCTCCGGCCGCCGAGGCCCCCGCTGCCACGCCGGCAGCCCCGGCCCCGGCCCCGGCCAGCTCGGGCGAGGCTCACACTCCGCGCACCGACGCGGACATCCACGGCGCTGGGTCGCTCTTCGAGCTCTGAGCCGGCACAGAGCAGCAACGAAGGAGGGCTGGAGTCATCTGGTGACTCCAGCCCTCCCTTGTTCACTGCGGATCGTCAGCACCGCCTCCACCGGCTCACCGCCGAGCGCCTCGTAGCCGTGCTCGACATCACTGACCCAGACCGCCGTCTCCCCCGCCGCTGCCTCCTGCTCCCGCCCCACCGCGCCCGCGCGAGCCCGGCCGTGAGTGACCAACAGGTGCTCGGTGACGCCGGGCCCATGCGCCCCGGATCGATGCTCGGCCCCGGGCAGCAGGCGCAGCAGGTAGACCTCCACCGTCGTACCGTCCCGGTGCCGACGCGCGTCCAGCAGCCGGGCCTCGATGCCGGGCGAGGCGACCAGCGAGCCGGGTTCGACCAGCAGCGTCGCGAGGGGTACGCCGACGGCTCCGGCCAACGCGTAGAGCGTCGAGAGGGTGGGGTTGCGGGTGCCGTTCTCCAGCTCGGACAGCGAGCCCTTGCCGATCCCGGCCCGGGCGGCCAGGCCGCTCACCGAGAGTCCGGCGCGCTGTCGCGCGGCCCGTACGCGTGCCCCGATCGCCGCCGCCAACTCAGCATCCACGAGCCCGAGCCTAGTAGGGTTCTGTTTATGGAACGCTGGCACATCGTCACCTCCGGAGCGGTCGCGGCCCTGGTCGGCTTCGCCAGCTCGGCGCTGGTGGTGATCGCGGGGCTGCGCGCGGTCGGGGCGAGCACCGGGGCGGCAGCGTCCGGCCTCCTCGCCCTGTGCGTCGTCCAGGGCATCGGCACGATCGTGCTCAGCCGCCGGCACCGCATCCCGGTCCTGCTCGCCTGGTCGACGCCCGGCGCCGCGTTGCTCGCCTCGACAGGACACGTCGATGGCGGCTGGCCGGCGGCCGTGGGCGCATTCGTCGTGGTCGGCGTGCTGATCCTGCTCACCGGCCTGTGGCCGTGGCTGGGCGGGATGATCGCCTCGATCCCGCCCGCGCTCGCGCAGGCGATGCTGGCCGGCGTACTCCTCGAGCTCTGCCTGGCCCCGGTCCACGGCGTCGTCGACCACCCGGCCCTGCTCGCGCCGCCGCTCCTCGTCTGGCTCGGGCTCACTCGCTGGCGGCCGCGCTGGGCGGTCCCGGCCGCCTTCGCCGTCGCGATCCTCGCCGTCGGCATCTGGCTCGGGCAGCACGGCGGCAGCCTCGACGGGCCGCTCCTTCCGCGCGTCGACCTGACCGCCCCGACGCTGAGCTGGAGCGCGCTGCTGACCCTCGCGCTGCCGCTCTACGTGGTCACGATGGCGTCGCAGAACGTCCCGGGCGTCGCCGTACTCGCCTCGTTCGGGTACGACGCGCCGTGGCGACCGGCCATGGCCAGCACCGGCCTCGGCACCATGGTCGGTGCTCTCGCCGGCGGCCACGCGATCAACCTGGCGGCGATCACCGCCGCCCTGGCTGCCTCGCCCGAGGCCCACCCCGACCGCGACAAGCGGTGGCGGGTCGCCGTCGCAGCCGGCTGGACGTTCCTGGTGCTCGCCCTGGTCTCGGCGGCGCTCACCACTATCGTCGCGGCGGCACCGGCGGGGGTCGCGGCCGGCGTCGCGGGCGTTGCGCTGCTCGGCACCCTCGCCGCCTCACTGCAGTCGGCGCTGACCGACCCGGCCGACCGGATCGCCGCCGTCGTCACCTTCGCCGTTGCCGCCAGCGGCATCACCGCGCTCGGCATCGGCGCCGCCTTCTGGGCGCTGCTGGCAGGGCTCGCCGTCCGGGCGACCATGTCGATGCCCCGCCGGGAACCGATCTAGCGCACAGCGCGTCGTCAGGGGTAGAAGGGGGACCCATGGAGTACGACGAGGGCGCGGACGCCCGCCGCACCGGTCGGCGGCGACACCGCTGGCCGGCCGTGTTGGGCGCCGCCGCGGCCGCGGCGGTCCTCGTCGCAGGCTCGGTCACCGGGATCGAGGCGGTCCGGCACCACTCCGGTGCCTCGACGCCGACCACCATCGTCTTCACGACCGCCGACCTCGCCACCGGTGACCCGACGTTCCGCCTCGGCCCCGACCAGGTCCCCTCGATCGCGGGACTCACAGCGAGCCAGGCCAAAGCGCTCCTCGAGAGGCGTGGCTACCGGGTGACGGTCTCGGAGCGGTCAGCGTGTCCCGCAGCAGGCGACACCTTCGTCACGCCCGTGCCGGGCACGATCCTGGCCACCGGCAGCACCGTGACACTCCACGAGACGACGATCCCGCCCAACGTGTCCTGCGCCGTGGCTGCTCCGGACGACCGTGTCGTGGCGTTCCTGGCCTGGGCGCGCGGCCTCGGACCGGCGCCGAGGTTCGCGTCCACGGTCGGGGTGCAGTTCACCAGCCACGGACCGGTCCCTGGGCAGGACGCAACACTGCACGGGACGGCTGTCGCCGACCGGTCCAGCTGGCCGGGGTTGGAGTCGCTGGCCGACACCCTCGCCACACCGGCGCGCGGAGCGGCAGGTCTGTTGCCGCTGGTCGCCACGCCGTTCTACTCGACCTGCTCGCCGAGCCCGGGAGGTACCTGCCCGCAGGAGCCTGCGGTGCACCTCGCCGGCTCGGCGGATGCCACCAGCCTGAAGTCCGATGCCTCGACCCAGTTCGACGTGATGCTCGAGATCGACGCCCGGGGCCTGATCACCGCCGTCGTGCTGGTGGACCACCGCGAGCCGAGGACCACTGTCGATGTCGATGTCGTCGGTGACTCGGTGGCCTACGCGACCGCGCGGCTGAAGGCCTACGGCTTCGAGGTCACCGCCACGGACGCCGACCTCTCCTGCGCCCAGCGCGGTCAGGTCCTCGCTGCCACCGCGCGCGGCGCCCACGACGTCACCATCCAGGTGAGCCGGGACAACGCGGCCTGCGCCGCCTGAACCTCACTCCGAGCCGGAGGCCGGCTTCTCCTTGACCACCACCGGGCGGAGCTTGGCCCACCCCACGAAGATCACCCCGACCACGAGCAGCACGCCGCCGCCCCACCAGTTGTCGCTGTTATGGGTCCCCTGCGGTGCGCCGCTGCGGAAGGCAGCCGTCAGCAGCAGGATCACGCCATAGATGGCCAACAGGCCACCGATCACGTTGCGGATGTCGAAGGCGCCGGCCGTCTTGCGCGTCTTGCGCGTCTTGCGCCCAGCGCTGTTCCGATCAGTCATGGCCAGCTCCTAGAAGATCACGTTGAGGACGATGACGATGACCAGCGCGACGCCGGCCAGCGGCACCGGCCTCCGGAACCACGGATGGTGTGCGGCGTCCGCGTCGACCAGGTCGGAGCGCGGCGTCTCGGAATAGACCAGGCCACGGAGCTCGTCGTACGGCTTCGGCCTGGTGGCCAGCGAGACGAGCACGCTCAGGACGACGTCGACCACGAAGGCGGCCCCGGCCGCCACGAACGACGTGCCCTGGCCCGAGATCGGGATCGTGCCGGTGCTCGCCGAACCGAACCCGTCCTTGCTCAGGAACGCCACCACGACCGCCGACAGCGTGCCGGCGATGAGGCCGATCCAGCCCGCCTTCGGCGTCATCCGCTTCCAGAACATGCCCAGGATGAACGTCGCGAAGATCGGCGCGTTGAAGAACCCGAAGAGGTTCTGCAGGTAGGTCATGATGTTGTTGAAGTTCGAGGCCAGCGCGGCCGCGAAGACCGCGACCACCGTGGCCACGACCGTCGCGATCCGGCCGACGTTGAGGTAGAAGGCGTCCGAGCGGTCCCTGGCGAGGTATCCCTCGAAGATGTCGTACGAGATGACCGTGTTGAAGGCGGAGATGTTCGCCGCCATGCCGGCCATGAACGACGCCAGCAGGCCGGTGAGGGCGACGCCGAGCAGGCCGTTGGGCAACAGGTCGCGCATCATGTAGATCAGTGCATCGTTGTAGGTCACCGTCCCGGTCGCGCCGCCGGATGGCGTGCCGCCCGCCTTCAGATGAGCCATCTGGGTGACCAGCACCGCGGCGATCATGCCGGGCAGGATGGTGATGAACGGGAAGAAGATCTTCGGGAAGGCGCCGATGATCGGGGTGTTCCGCGCGTCGGTGATCGACTGGGACGCCAGCGCGCGCTGGACCTCGACGAAGTTGGTCGTCCAGTAGCCGAAGGAGAGCACGAACCCGAGACCGAAGACGATGCCGATCACCGACAGCAGGTTGCTGGAGAAGCCGGTCAGGTCGGTGCCCGGCCACGAGTTGAGCTGGCTGGCCGCGGCTGGGATGCCATGGTGACCGGCCGAGGCCCGGATCTTGTCCTCCAGCCCGCTCCAGCCGCCGACGCGGTGCAGGCCGATGATGGTCAGCGGCGCCAGCGCCGCGACGATCACGAAGAACTGCAGCACCTCGTTGTAGATCGCGGCCCGCAGTCCGCCGAGGGTGATGTAGACCAGCACGATGGCGGCGGCGACGATGAGCGCCAGCCACAGGGGCCACCCGAGCAGCGCGTGCACGATCGCGCCGAGCAGATACAGGTTGATGCCGGCGATCAGGATCTGGGCGATGGCGAACAGGATCGCGTTGACCAGGTGGGCCCCCGGCCCGAACCGGCGGAGCATGAACTCCGGGACCGAGCGCACCTTCGAGCCGTAGTAGAACGGCATCATCACGACGCCGAGGAACAGCATCGCGGGGATCGCGCCGATCCAGAAGTAGTGCACAGCGGGCAGCCCGTACTGGGCGCCGTTCGCCGACATGCCCATGATCTCGACGGCGCCGAGGTTGGCCGAGATGAAGGCCAGGCCGGTGACCCAGCCCGGGAGCGAGCGGCCGGACAGGAAGAAGTCCACCGAGTCCGAGACGCCCCGGCTGGCAAGCAGCCCGATGCCGAGCACGAACACGAAGTAGACCGCGATGATCACGTAGTCGATCCAGGACGCCTGGATCAAAGTCAGGCTGTACACGGCTTCTGGTGACCCACCAGCCACAGCAGCAAACCCGGACACCGTCGTGACACCACGCTCGACGTCATCAGGCATTGATTTGACGTCATGATGGTGTCATAGTGACGTCATGGACATCACGCCGTACGTCGAAGGCCTTCGCCGGGACCTGGTCGCGGCAGCAGAGGCATCGGGCCCCGAGGTGAAGGCAGCCGTCGAGCGGCTTGCCTTCGCGCTCGACCCCTCCGCCCGGCTCGCCCTGATGGAGGCCATCTCCCAGGCGGCCGCCGAGATCACCGCCGAGCTCCCCGCCGGCAGCGTCGATGTCCGGCTCAACGGCCGCGAGCTGGACTTCGGCGTACATCTCCCGACGCCGACGCCCGACGTCGCAGCCCCGGCCGATGCCGAGACCGAGGAGGCCGACGAGGGCAGCCTGGTCCGGATCACCCTGCGCATCCCGGAGTCGGTGAAGACCAGGGCCGAGGAGCTCGCCGGCAAGGCCGGCACCTCGCTCAACACCTGGCTGGTCAACGTCGTGCGCGCGGCGACACGGGAGAGCGCGATCAACATCGACCTCGACCTGACCTCCCTCAACCACACGATCGGCTCCGCGCTCAACGACCTGGGCGGCAGTCGCGGCCGCCAGATGAACGGCTGGATCTGAGGAGCACGCCATGACGACCTATGACTTCGAGACCACCGGCCCGGTCGAGCTCTCCGTCGAGCTTGCCAAGGGCACCCTCACCATCGACACCACGGAGGCCCACCATGCCCACATCGAGATCAGCGGCCGCGACCCCGAGCGCGTCCGCGTCGAGCAGCACGGCGACCGACTCACCGTCGCCGACCCGCAGAGCCGCAACCGCTTCGCCTTCACCCACCCCGGCTTTGACGTCACGATCGTGGTGCCCGCTGCGAGTGGTCTTGCGCTGAAGACCGCCACCGCCGACGTCGAGGCCCGCGGCAGCTACGGCTCGGCCACGATCAACACCGCCTCCGCCTCGGTGCGGATCGGCGACGTCGAGGGCACCGCCGTGGTCAGCAGCGGCAGCGGCCCGGTGACGGTGGCCGCCGTACGCCGCGAGCTGCGGGTCAAGTCCGGCTCCGGCGATCTGGTGATCGGCACCGCCGGTGCGAGCGTCGTCGCATCGACCGGGTCCGGCGACATCACCGTGGAGCACGCCCGCGGCCAGGTCTCGGCCAAGACCGGCTCGGGCGACCTCCGGGTCGGCACCGCCGACGACGACGTCAGCCTCGCGACGGCGACCGGCGACCTCGAGATCGGCAGGGTCCGGCGCGGCCGCGTGATCGGGCGCGGCGCGACGGGTGACGTCCGCGTCGGCATCCCCGCCGGCACCCCGGTCTGGACCGACATCAGCACCGCGACCGGCCGGATCCGCTCCGGGCTGCGCAGCGTCGGCCAGCCGCAGGACGGCCAGGAGCACGTGGAGCTGCGGGCCCGCACCGCGAGCGGCGACATCACCCTGCTCGAGGTCTGACCCCCTGGCACCTGACGTTCCTCACGGCGACACGCCGGTCTGAGGTGAGGAACGTCAGGTGTCAGATCTCGGTGCGGTGGAAGTTCTGGAAGCTGCGCGAGGGCGTCGGGCCACGCTGACCCTGGTAGCGGCTGCCGTACTTCTCCGAGCCGTAGGGATGCGCGCTCGGCGAAGTCAGCCGGAAGAAGCAGAACTGCCCGATCTTCATGCCCGGGTAGAGCCGGATCGGCAGCGTCGCCACATTGGCCAGCTCCAGCGTGACGTGACCGGAGAAGCCCGGGTCGACGAAGCCGGCGGTGGCGTGCGTGAGCAGGCCCAGGCGCCCCAGCGACGACTTGCCCTCGACCCGGGCCGCGATGTCGTCGGGCAGCGTGACGGTCTCGTACGTCGACCCGAGCACGAACTCGCCCGGGTGCAGGATGAACGGCTCCTCACCCTCCGTCTCCACCTCGCGGGTGAGGTCGGACTGGTCGACCGCAGGGTCGATGGCGGCGTACTTGTGGTTGTCGAAGACCCGGAAGAAGCGGTCCAGCCGGACGTCGATCGACGAGGGCTGCAGCATCGCCTCGTCGTAGGGGTCGAGACCGATCCGCCCGGCCTCGATCTGGGCGAGGATGTCCTTGTCGCTGAGCAGCACGGGGTCACGCTACCCGGTGTGCGGCCCGCTGCTCCGGCGTCGCACAATGCGGGCATGGCCTTTACTTCGTACGTCGCCCTCGGCGACTCCTTCACCGAGGGCGTCGGAGACCCCGACCCCACCCGGCCCAACGGCGTCCGCGGCTGGGCCGACCGCGTGGCCGAGGTGCTGGCGACGCAGTCGCCCGACTTCCGCTACGCCAACCTGGCGATCCGCGGCCGGCTGTATCGCAACATCTTGGAGGAGCAGGTGCCGCGCGCCCTCGAGCTCGAGCCGGACCTGGTCTCGCTCAGCGCCGGCGGCAACGACCTGATCCGGCCGAAGGTCGACATCGACCTGATGATCAACGAGATCGGCCGGGCGGCCAACGCCTTCCGCGCGATCGGCGCCACCGTTGCGCTCTTCACCCACGGCGACGGCGGCAAGTCGGGCGTCTTCGGCGCGATCCGGGGGCGGGTCGCCGTCTACAACGAGCTGCTCCGCGACTTCATCGCCGACGACCCCGAGGGCATCGTGCTGGTCGACAACTGGCGCCTCAAGGACGGACACGACCTCCGGGTATGGGACGCGGATCGCCTCCACCTCAACCCGATCGGCCACCAGGGCATCGCGATCAACGTGCTCGACTCCTTGGGCATCGAGCACGACCTGCAGCCGATCCCGATCCCCGAGGGACCGGTCAAGACCAGGCAGCAGCAGCGCACCGAGGACCTCGCCTGGGCCCGCAACCATCTCGCCCCCTGGGTCGGACGACGCCTCCGCGGCCGGTCCTCCGGCGACGGAGTCGCCCCGAAGTACGCCGACCTCACACCGCTGCGCTAGGCTGCCGCCGACCGCGTGCTCCGGCATCGCGGCCATGCGGATGTAGCTCAGTTGGTAGAGCGCGACCTTCCCAAGGTCGATGTCGCGAGTTCGAGTCTCGTCATCCGCTCCAGCCCCAGACCGAGCGCGACGCCGTACCGAATCGTCAATGCCCGCGAGTTCGAGTCTCGATCCGCTCCAGCTCCGCACCCAACGGCTGCCCTCCCTCACCGGGCGGCGGCCGTTCGGCGTCTCCAAACCTGTTCCATCGGCCCGGGTCACGAACTGCTGAGCAGTTCCTATGTTACTGATGTGGCAGTTGCGACATCTGTGAATAAGACACATAGTGGAGCGTCGGGTTGTCCACAGCCCGACCGACCAGGCCCTTCCCCAAGCCTCTCGGAGAGACACCATGCATCGCCCTCGCCCCCGCACCATCGCCGTTGGCACCCTCGTCGTCCTGCTCGCCGCCGCGCCGTTCATCCCGCGCGGCAATGACGACCACGGCGCCATCAGCCCCTCCGGTGACCAGCCGCGGTTCCAGGCCCGCGAGGCCACTGCCGTCGGCTACTCCAAGGTCACCCCGGCGATGCGCCAGGAGATCGACCGGGTGGTCGCTGCCACGGCGTCGGTGCCGCGGCAGCGCGGCCGGATCACGCCCCGCGCAGCGACGACGCTGACCCAGTGCGCCGACTTCGATGGCCAGCGCTACTGCCTCGGCGAGGGCTGGACGGACGAGTCGCCGGCCAGCGTCCGGGCCCGGGCCGCGACCGCTGTCGCGCCCGTCGCCGGGCGCCGCGCCGCCACGCCGAAGGCGAAGTACCAGACCGGGGACCTCTCGCCGAAGGCGGCGCTCAAGCGGATGGCGCGGCTGACGCCCAAGAAGCGGGCCAGGCAGGAGCGCCGGGAGCTCACCCAGGCCGCTCGCTCCGTGGCGAAGGTATGGATGATCCGCCACGAGATCCAAGGCGTCCCGCTGCCGGCCGACTTCCTGGCCCAGCACCCCGAGGCCCGGGTCAGCACCGCGTCGAGCACCGGCGTCGCCGCCCGCGCCGCGACCGTGACGAGCCCATCCGCGTCCCCGACGGTCCGCCCGGTCGCCGCCGCTGCGACAACGACGCCCGCCGCCCCGCAGACCACCACCGCCGCCGTCCCGGCCCAGCCGGTCCAGCCGGCCGCCTACCGGCGCAAGGCCAAGATCCTGAAGAACGGCCAGACCGCCGAGCAGATCCGCAACTACTGGTGCGGGCCCACCTCGATGCAGATGATCGCCTGGGGCTGGAAGCAGAAGGACAAGGGCGCCCTGCACTGGGCGCAGAAGCTGCACACCACCACCGCCGGCACGTCGATCTGGGACATGGTCCGGGTGACCAACCACAACACCGGCTGGGACAAGCTCGCCGGGCCCTACGTCGTGCTCGACGTCAAGAAGTTCAGCACCGCGCAGTTCTTCGCCCTGATGCAGAAGCACATCGCGCAGTACAAGGCGCCGGTCATCCTGCACCCGCAGCTGCTGACGACGTATTTCCCCTACCTCGACCACAACGGCGGCGGCCACTTCCAGGTCGGCCGCGGCTACAAGACGACCAAGCGGACCCACATCCAGGAGGTCGGCTACTACGAGCCGTGGAACCAGCAGCGGTTCCACCCGTCTGAGCCCTTCATCAAGCGCGTGCAGTGGCTGCCGGCCAGCCGGATGCTCGGCGCCGTGAAGTCCAACGCGTTCCACGACATCGGCGTCTGATGCGCACATGCGCCCTCGCGACGGCGGCGACCTTCGCCGCCGTCGC
>Ga0164242_10008141_pt1 | contig 11384 bp, 8 predicted proteins | sample OricomgcompostMG_FD_108783 | JGI IMG/M metagenome (GOLD analysis project Ga0164242, IMG submission 108783) | Miracle-Growth compost microbial communities from Emeryville, California, USA - Original compost - Miracle growth compost (MG) ...
ATACCAATCTGTATATCCTCCCCCAGCATAATCAGCACAAATTTTAGCCGCATAAGAACCTGCTCCCTGATTGGTAATGATAGCAGTTGTGTTTGCACTGCCTGTACCCAAAGCCGTATCGGTAGCTCCTGTAGCTGTATAAGAGCCATTATACCATTGTATGCTTGTACTTTGGTCGCTTGTTGCTGCAATGATACCGTGTTGCACATTTGCATCGTAGCCCGGATCTCCAGGTTGTAATATATAAGCGATAACACCTCCCTGATAGCTATCGCCTATTGCTGCTAATGTTTTTGCAGTTGTCCCATCGTAGTTCCTCCATTCTGTGCCATTGTAATAGTTAGGTTGATGGGTTGTTGAATTATAAACAATCATACCTTCAGTAGCCGTTAATGCGTCTCTTTCTGTTTGTGTCATACTTGTAGCGGCCTCTGCCGTTTTAGCATGCAAAGCATAAGGCACACTCAACAGCTGGCTTGTTCCTGTAATGGTGTAGCTTGTTCCCCCTTTTGGATCGGTTTCGGTTTTGATGAAATACGGTCCGTTTGCCCAGTCTATGGTAGCAAATGTTCCTGAAACAACGGTTCCTGCACCAATTTCTAAACTCACCAAACCGTTGGCGTTAGAAGTAGGCGTTTGCGTTTCTACATAAACGGCTGTGCCAGATGATGAGCCTTGCAAAATAGAAATTTGCATGCCTACGGCTGTAGAGGTTACTAAATTATTACTTCCGTCTCTTACTACGGCCTGATAGCTCATTTTTTCGGGGCTTTGTGCCCATAAACTGGCAGTCATTAAAAGTGCTGCGCAAATTGTAATTATTCTTTTCATTGTTTTTTAATTTTTGATGATTTTAAATGATTGAACTTGTTTATTTTTTTGGGTTACAACATTGATGAAGTAAGTGGAAGATGGTAAACTTGCTGTATTAATTTGCGTTTGCTGCGCGGTTACTTGTCCCTTGTTTAATAATTTGCCTTGCATATCAAAAAGTTGATAGGACAACTTTTCGTTGTTGTAATCACTTATTTGTAGGGTTAAATTATCGGCAGTTGGGTTAGGGAATACCGAAAGTGAAATGTTCAGTTGGGTTTCCTTAATTCCCATCGTAAGAATTTCGTAGGCTTGTTGCACCCCTTGGCTTACTGTGCCGGAAGCACTGGTGTTCGTAGTATAAACTACTTGTCCTACGCTGTAAACAACGATTCCTCCGATGCCTGTGGCATCTCCGCCTGTTGCTGTTGGACTTTCTTGGGCGTGCAGTCCTCCTAAACCTAAGAGGAGAAACGCAACGCTTGTAATTGCCTTTTTGTGTTTCATAAGTTATCTGTTTTAAATTTAATGCGCTAAGTTATTATTATGCTGTTTTTTTATTGTCGTTTCGTTTTTTTTCAATGAACGCTAACGGTTTGGGGCTTGGCGAAGTGGCGGCACTTCAGCACTAAGTTTTATAGAAGAACAAAAGTTGAATTTTGCACAAAAGTTTCAATCGAAGCCGTTTCCCTGCCATTTCACAAAACCCTTGTTAGCGGTTCGTTGTTGTCTTTTATTTTAGCTTTTTAATTGCTTTGCTTTCGGTCAACGATTTCATTTGTGTTATGGCGACTTTGTTAAGTTGAATTAGTCTGTCGCTTTGTGCTAATCCTTGTTCGATGAGTAAAGCATTGATACTTTCCATATTGCTCAACACAACCAACTGTTCCAATGTTGCATAATCCCTTATGTTTCCCGTTTTCTCGAGATTTTTATCTCTCCACTCTTTGGCTGTTATTTCGAAAAGTGCAACGTTCAGTAAGTCAGCCTTGTTTGCGTAAACAAAACTTACTTGTTGCTTGGTAATTTCTTTCGGTATAAGATTTCCCTTGATTGCATCTCTGTGAATTTGGTAATTAATTTTGGAAATACTCCGCTGTAAGTTCCATTCTAATTTTAGTCGGCTATTTTCGTCATCTTTCAGACGTTGAAACTCTTTGATTACATAAAGCTTAAACTCTATGGAAATCCACGATGCAAATTCCAAAGCAATGTCTTTATGTGCAAAAGTTCCTCCGTATCTTCCTGCTTTTGAAACAATACCTATGGCATTGGTGCTTTCTATCCAACGTTTTGGTGTCATTACAAAGCTATTTAGTCCTGCTTGTTTTCTAAACCCGTCGAATTCGACGGGTTTAAAATCGGGATTGTATATCATTTCCCAAAATCCCAAAAGTTCAATGGTATTTCGTTTCTCATCCAATTTTTGACTATATCGTCCGTATGCTCGGGGTCTTTGTGTCGTGCTATATCGGTCAGGGAAATAAAATCGTTGCTATTGTCTTCGTACAAAACAATATCAACTCCTGAACATTTATCTTTTTATTTTTTGCCATAATTATTTATCCGTAAACAGTGCAAATTTACAAAAAACTTGTTGGCGGTTTATTGTTTTTCTATTTCGGTTTAATTCCTCCAAAAATTGCCATTTCAAATGCTTTAAAGAAACAATCTACGTGACTAAAACCTATTTCCCGTAACCACAAACACTGTTCTCCAACAGGCGACAAGATGTTTACTTTTTTGTCGTCATAAAATCCTTGTTCAATGGTTTCTACGGAAATATTACCATTATCTTCCTTTTGATATTTTCGCATACTGTCCATAAAAAAGTCATTGAATATGGCTTCATTTTCTTGCGTAGGAGATTTAACCTGTTCAAGATTCAGGAAAACTCCACCTGGTTTTAGGATTTTGTCAAAAATGTCTTTGTAAATACTTTTCTTGTTGTTGTCTGGGTGGTGAATAGAAAAACCCGAAATTACTACGTCAACAGGAAATTCTTGTGAAATTGAAGTCAACCACTCTGTATTACCAAAGTCTAAAACGGCAAATAATGATTGGTCTTGAAATTGTTGGTTTTTAGATTTTGCGACCTTTATCATTGGCTCTGAATAATCCACAAAAAGTCCCTTGGCATTATTCCACTTTGACAAAATTGTTTGTTCCAAAATTCCGTCACCACAACCTAAATCTAAAAATGATGTTACGTCAGGTTTGAAGAAGCTGATTATTCGTAGTAAAATGTCAATTTGTTCATTAGCAAAAGGAATAGCTCCTCTCACACCTTCCAAATATGTTTCCGTTAGTTTTTCTGTTTTCCAATTTAAGAAATCGTTTTGTGCTGTCATCCGTTACAATGATGAACCAGCTCTTTGTCAAGTTGTAATATTTCTTGATAATGGTCGTTTAGTGTATGTGAAAAATTAATTGTTGAATAGTTCTGTGTCAACCCATTTAATTTTGCATCCTTTCTAATCCAGTCTAAAGTCATATAATTGTTGCTATAAAATTCATCAAGCGTTATAGGTAACCCGTTGGCCTGTTTTTTTATGTAGTCGCTTATCATATTTATGATCAATCTTGTGGATTAAATAACCGTGTTTTAGAAGCAAAGCTTTATTCATAGTCTCGAAGGCTACAATGATTTTGATAGTCAATTAGCTTTTCGTTATAAGAAGTGATCCAATAAACCTCCAATTTATCTTCTTGTTTATCAGAATTTAATTGCCAACAATAGTCGTGGAAGTTTTTGAAGATGTAAACGCTGTTGATTATTCTGTCTGCATTAGCTAAAAGTCCCCACATGACATATGTCCACCTATAACCAGATTTATAGTTGTAATAAAGTTCAATTTCCTCGTCAATTTCGAATCGTGGAGTCTGCCTAACGATTGCATAAGCGACATCTCTCTTATACAACTTATAATTATTCTCCTAATCTAAGAGATTTTTTATCTTATTGAAAGAAGTAGTGGAAACGTGGGTATAAATTTCTGTAGTTTTAATTGAATTATGGTCAAGAAGGGCTTGGATATTATGTAGATCTGTGCCGTTTTCTAACAGATGGGTGGCAAAACTATGACGGAGCATATGGGGCGTAACTCTTTTTCGAATACTTGCTTTTTGGGCTGCATTCTTCACTATATTTTCTATACCACTTGTAAGTCATCTGCGCAGTATGAAAGCTGCTTGATGAATGAAGAATTCTATTTTCAGGTAGAAAGACAGTTGAGAACGAACCGGAAAATACTAAAAACGATACAACAAAAGCGGCTATACGGTTTTAAGAAAGGATATTTTGCCGGAAGAAGGTTTTAACCCTAAATTTTTTACACATTGGAAAAATAAGAAGGGGCAGGTTTATTTGTTTTGTTATGAGCTGGGCTTTCCGGAGATAGTGCGAGAGGGGGTAACCAAATACCTATTGGTAGAGTGGCAGGATTATATGAGCTGAGTTTTTTTACCCGCATTGGTGGCAACAAAAGTATTGAATTACTTCGGTGTATCAGGAAGAGAAAGAGTTGCTTGCTATGGCTTAAGAGACCGATTAGCTTTTGATAATAAACGAAAAAGCATTGAGTTATCCTTCTCAATGCTTTTTGGTTTATATAGAAAAATATTTTTTGTATTTAAAGTGTTATTTTTATCGGAAAGGTAAAAAATAAAAGCTGTTTTTACTCAATTGGTTCCAGTGTCAAGGTTCTTTGCATGCTAAATTCCTGACCGGAAATAACAAGTTTTTCCGGAGTAAGCGTTTCTATTTTCCTTTCTATTTTTGAATCCTGATTCTTAGGACTTAGAATAAGCGTATCTGCTTCTGTCAATTTCCAATTCCCATCTTGCGTTTTCCCGTCTTCTGTTTTGTAGAATGTACCATCGGGATTGAAATCATAAGTTATATTTATTTGATCTCCTGTTAGTTTTGTTCCGGATAAATCAAGTTCGGTTACTTTCCATTTTTTAGCTAATAATTCTTTCTTGCTATTTCCACAGGAAAATAGAAAGCCTACAAAAAAAAGGGATAAGATCAGCGAGCGAATAGATAGTTTCATGGTTCTTTTTTTAATGAGAAAGTAAAAATAAGCCCAAAATTAGAGAAAATCCATTTTCCAAGCCTTTAAAAAACGAAAAAGGTATATTGAATAAGTGTTTATACAATTTTATGCGCCTAGTAATACCAGTAGGGCTAGCTTCCATGCGTAACATTTTCTCCTTTCCGCAGGTTAAAAATTTAAAAGTATTTTTTACGGGAGGATTTTTAATGTGGGAAGTGTATGGGCGTACAAAAGTATGATTTTTGGTTAAAGGCAGGGCTTCTAAACAGCCTTGTTTTGTTCTTGTTAGCTTCCTGCCAGGTAAAGCAAGAAGAGGCAGTAGCAATAAAGACAACGTATAAAACGAATAAGGCATCTACAGTAAAAAAAATAAAAGAAATCCAGGGTGTTCCAATTGATTTAAAAGAAATAAAAAAGCGGGGTAAGTTGGTGGCTCTTACCGGATTTTCCTATACAAGCTATTTTATTTATAAGGGTTCCCCTTTGGGATACCAATATGAGTTATTAAAGCTTTTAGCAAAAGAGCTTGATGTAAAACTTGAAATTGTTGTTATAAAGGATATTAGTACGGTTGTTGACGCGCTAAATTCCGGTGAAGGTGATATAATAGCGGAAAGCATTCCAATAACGAAAGGCTGGGATAGAAATGCAGATTTTACGATTCCCTGCAATTCTACCCGGCAGGTACTTGTACAAAAACTTCCTGATGGTTGGGAGAAAATGACTGCCTATGAAAGAGAGAAAAAACTGATAAGAAATCCTGCTGACCTAATAGGGAAGAAAGTGTATGTGCGGAAAAACTCGGCTTTTTACAACAGGCTTCTTCATCTGTCCGATGAAATTGGCGGTAATATAGATATTGTAGAAGTGTCCGGTGAAACAGGGACAGAGGAGCTGATAAAAAAGGTGGCTACCGGGGAGATTAAATATACAGTTGCCGATGAACAAATGGCTTTGTTTAACAAATCCTGGTTTCCTGCTATTGATGTTTCGACCCCTATAAGCCTTTCGCAAAGGACTGCTTGGGTTGTAAGGGAATCTTCTCCTCAGCTTCGGCTTGCAATAAATAGCTGGATTGCAAAAATGAAGCAAACGCCCGAATGGTATGCTATCTACAATAAATATTTCAAGGATAGGAAAACCGTGGAAGGAATGGTAAATTGCTCAAGAATTGCTACTTGTGGTAATAAGATTTGTCCTTACGATGATCTTATTATCCAAGAAGCAAAGAAGATCGGTTGGGATTGGAGACTGCTTACTTCCATTATTTATCAGGAGTCAAGGTTCAATCCCAAAGCCCGGTCATGGGCAGGAGCTGTAGGCCTTATGCAACTTATGCCTAAAACAGCGGCTTATTTTGGGGTTACCAACCCTGAAAATCCGCTGGAAAGTTTGAAAGGAGGTACTTCTTATTTGAAATGGCTTGATGATTATTGGAAAGCTAAAGTGCCCGACAAGAAAGAACGGATTAAGTTTGTTCTGGCAAGTTATAACGTTGGGCAAGGACATGTTGCAGATGCGCAGCGATTAGCAAAGGAATATGGGAAAAACCCCCTGAAATGGGAAAATAATGTAGCCTTTTGCCTATTAATGAAGTCCAAAGAAAAATATGCAAACGACCCCGTAGTACGCTTTGGATATTGTAGAGGAGAAGAACCAGTACAGTATGTAGAAGAAATTCTTAATCGTTATACACATTACAAAGACTTAATAAAAGAAGACATTTATCTTGCCAGCCGGTAATTAATCAATTGATAAATCATTTTGTCATCTCGTAGAGAACTTTTTACGAGGGAGCTTTATAGATGGACTTTATCTGAAACTTTTGTTTGAATTAGGATGTATAGGATGTAGACAAAAAATTCATTGAAGGATTTCTAAAAAAGGATTCTAAAGAATAAACCTTTTTCGCTCTAAAGAACAGGTTCCCTTCTGGATGACAGCAAGGCGGGAAGAGGCTTTTCATTATCAATGGACACGTTGTCAATTATCAATTATCACTTGAATAAATTTTCCTACATTAAAAGCTGTATGGCGAAGATTTACAGAGCTATTCTGCAAAGCTTCCTCTAAAGTACAGGGTTTTGGGATAATGGAAGTAGCAAAGGTTAAGCCCAGTTCATTAAGGGTTCTCCTGCAAGTCTTATTTCAAGATGGCTTGATAGGGAAGCTTTTGTCTAAATCCTGGGCATCTTTTAACCTTTTTAATCCTAATAGAGATAAATTGCCATTGAATGAAGCCCCCTCATTGCTTCGCTATTCTTTAAACAAAATAAAGTATTAGAAGTTGGTAGGGATATTCCAAAACGAGTGAACTTTTTACGTATAAGTTTTAAAAGCTAAAAAATATCCTGTAACTTCGTTTGCTTTTTTGCGTACAAATACAGGCTAAAAAATTGAAGTATGAAAAATAACTTTACGATTATAAAAAAAGGACTCTTGTTGTTTCTAGGGCTTATTGGGATGTCTGCGCTTTCTTTTGCCCAAACAAACTGGAGAAGTAATGGTACAGGTGGAGGAAACTGGGATGTCGCCACTTCCTGGCAAGTGGAAGAGAGTCCCGGAAATTGGATTGCTGCCTCTACTGCACCGACTTCGGCAGAAGGAACGATACTTATTCAAAATGGCGATATCATAACAATAGCAGTAGGAGTTACTATTGACCAAGCGACTATTGACAATGGGGGTACACTGACGGTTAATGCAGGCACAACCCTTATTATTGCTGCTGGAGCAGGAGATGACTTGACGATAAATTCCGGCGGAGTTTTAAATAATAATGGTACAATACAAATACAAACGCTACCTCCACCTCCGGTTCCCAAAGTTGCTCTTGTTAGAGTTTCAGGGACTGTAAATAACAAAGGTGTTATAACCGGTGCTTCAACAACAAGTTTATTTTTTGAAAGCGGTGCTGTTTATGATCACCAATTTGATACCTCTCCCGGTGCAATTCCATTAGCTTCTTGGAATGTCAATTCTACTTGCAAAATCAGTTCTTATACTTCAAATACTACAGCTCCTTCAGGAATTAGTGGTCAAACCTTTGGGAATTTTATATGGGATACACCAAGTGCAACTGGTTTTATTGATTTAAATTTAAATGGGAGTCTGACTACGGTTAGCGGTAATTTAACTTTTTTGAATGCAAATTTGATACTGGGAGGAACTGGAGGAACTAATTTTACACTTACTGTTGGAGGAGATTTAACAATTTCAGACTCCCCCTTTTTTAATATTAATGGGTCTTTTTTGGATGGAAGTACCAATTCTGGTATAACTGGCACTTTAGATGTCGGTGGAAATGTTAACTTATCTAATAATGCAGGGTTTTATTTTGTTTATGACGGTAATGTAGAGCTTCATATCGGAGGTAATCTATTAATAGATGGGGGAGGAATAAATTTCACCACTGGTTATGCCGGAAATATTAATATTTATTTATCCGGTAATTGTACCATTCAAAATGCTCCAGCCATTAACAATGGCGGTAGTGGTTCTTACAATATTTTCTTTGAAGGTACTTCTTTACAAACGTATGCATCTTCCCTACCTTTAACGGATTTTGATTATACCATACAATCAAATGCCATAGTGCATATACCTTCAGGAAGTTCCATGTCGGGTTCCGGGAAATTTACATGTAATGAGAATGCAATCGTAAAACTGGCTTCTGCCGATGCTTCCGGTGCTATAGCAGGCAATATTCCTGTAACCGGAACAATAACCTTCGATAGTGGTGCAACAATAGAGTTAAATGGGGCAGCCCCTCAGTATATAGGCGCTTCTTTCCCGGAAAATAGTGTTAACCTAACTATTTCAAATCCGACAAGTGTTGGGCTGAAAGATAATTTAACCATTACCTCCCCCTATACCTTAAACTTGGTTGATGGTGTATTAAACATAAATGATAAAATCTTAAATATTAACGGAGGCTTAACAAGCAATACAGGTGAAATCCATACAGGCAGTGCCTCTACTATTACAATAGGCGGTTCATCAGGCGGTATTTCGAGCCTGCCTTTAGATGCTACAAGTACACAAATCAAAAATTTACTACTGAACAAAAATGGAGTTACTATTAGCCTTGCACAAGACTTGGAGGTTGTTAACACCCTTACCCTTAACCAGGGGACTTTAGATATAAGCAATCGAACCCTTACTTTATCCGGGGCAGCTGTCTATACCGCCGGGGTCTTGCAAAGCAATAATGCTACTCGTGTAGTTATAAACACAAGCAGTGCTTTAGGTACAATTCCTTTTGGTCCCAACTCAACCATAAAAACACTGCTATTTAAAGGTTCGGGATCTGCTACTATGGCAAGCACAACGATTACCGATACGCTTGCATTGGACAATGGGATACTAACTACAACAGGGCTTATAATGGGAAATGGTGCAACGATAAGTAAATCCCTGGGTACACTTTCGTCTGAACCAACGTGTGCAGCAGGAGATTCCTATAACCTATACTACAAAAACGGCTCTGACATAGGAAATGAGTTTTCATCCGATATCAATTTTGTAAATAATGTGGAAATAGCATTAGTTGGTACAGAAATAATCAACCTGAATGGAGCCAAAACAATTAATGGGGATTTAGTGCTTACCTCCGGTACGCTTGCTATTGGGGCAAATGTACTTACGCTCAAAGGGGGCATTGTGGGTACAGGTACTATAAAGGGAGGTGCAAGTTCCGGTTTAAGTATTGCTGGAGCGGGCGATATACTAACAATTCCGGCTATTACCGATGGTTTAAACACACTTACCATAAACCGAGCAGCAGGTGCAACGCTTGGTGCAGATCTTAATATTTTAACGAATGGGAATCTGGCTTTAACATCCGGTGCTCTTTCCATAGGAGCGCATACCCTCAATATGAAGGGTAGTATTACTACTGCTTCGGGATCGCTTGTCGGAGGTACTACTTCCAACATCAATTTTGATACGGGAGGTAATGTTTCCGTACCTGCTATTACCAATGGCTTAAACAATTTGACGATTAATCGTGGAGCAAATACCGTTACGCTAACAGGTATAGTAGATGTAAAAGGCTCGGTAACGCTTACTTCCGGTACACTTGCTTCTACCCTCAATGCTTTCTTGCAGGTAGATTTGAATTCCGGTTTTATAGCCTACGAAGCTACAGATTTGGGCAGCATTTCCGGGAAAATACTCGTTTATAAAAACTTTAGCCGTGGAGGCTATCATTACTTGGCAACGCCACTTTCCAATACTTCATTGGGAGACCTGATAAGCACCAATGGTTCGGAAGTTTTCCACAGTACAGCACTGTATTACTATGACGAGACAGGTAGAGATGGCACGCAAGTCTCCGGTTGGAAAAAGGCTACGGGCTTGAACTTTACCAACAACGGGCGAGGAGTTGCAGCACTTGCAAGTGTAGCAGCAGGAACCATTGATCTTACAGGAACTTATACGCATCAGGCAAATGTTAGCGTAATACTGAGTAATACACCAAGTGTCAATACAGACAATGATGGGTGGAATCTGATAGGCAATCCTTACCCCTCCGATTTAAGTTGGAACAATCTTGTTTTACCAAGTGGCATGAGTGGAGAAGTGCAATTTTATAATGCTTCATCAGATTCAGTCTCCGGTGGTTATACTGCAATAGCTCAGGATGGATTCCCAGCCGGAAATCAATTGCCAATACCTCCTCTGCAAAGCTTTTTTGTACATGCAACAGAAAATAATGTAACGTTGGCCTTGAGTAATACGGCAAGAAGATCAACAACAACGCCTTTGTATCGTACTACAAATATATATGACTATTCCATTCGTTTGACTGTTACAAATGGAGCAAGTGCAGACCCAACCTATATACGCTTTGTAGATGAAGCCAGTGCTTCCTTCGATTCCAAATGGGATGCACACAAAATGACAAATGAAGTTCCTAATTCTTCCTTATATACTGAGTTGAGCAATACCAAGTATGCCATAAACTCTTTACCTTTCAGTATTAAGGATACAATCATCCCTCTGCAATTTGAACCGGGAACGGTAGGTACATATACGCTAAATGCCGGGCAAATGGGCGGTTCTTTCTTCGGTGCTTACGATATATTCCTGCACGATACCAAAACCGGTGTGTATCAAAATATTTTAGAAGATACATCCTATACTTTTTCAGTATCCGACCTTACAGAAGGCAAGGACCGTTTCTTCATTACCTTTAGCACACCCACTATAACCAAAACACTTTACGGACAGGACAGCAAACCTGTAAGTATTTATTCTTTTGACAACAAGGCTGTTGTAAATTTTAATAAAGCAGTTACAGCAAGTAATGCTAAAGTATCTATTGTAAACATGTTGGGTAATGAAATAAAAACCTTTGAAAACGTACCTACTTCAAGCAAACAAACTTTGAATGTTGGAACAGAACAAAATGGTATTTACATTGCAAAAGTTATAGTTGGTAATACGATTTACTCCGAAAAAATTTACCTCACAAAATAAATGAAAACAAAGTTCTTTCTGTTGTTATCG
>Ga0164242_10008142_pt1 | contig 11382 bp, 11 predicted proteins | sample OricomgcompostMG_FD_108783 | JGI IMG/M metagenome (GOLD analysis project Ga0164242, IMG submission 108783) | Miracle-Growth compost microbial communities from Emeryville, California, USA - Original compost - Miracle growth compost (MG) ...
CCTCGAACAGGGTGCCCTCCCAGACGGTGGTTGCAGTGCGAGTGGTAGCCATGCCCCCATCCTTCCGGGTGGAGCCACCCGTCACAATGGCGGGGTGACGTTCTACGACGAGATCGGTGGCGCCAACACGATCCGCACCATCGTGTCCACCTTCTACGCGGGGGTCGCGGAGGACGAGCTGCTCCGGCCGATGTATCCCGAGGAAGACCTCGGGCCGGCCGAGGAGCGGTTCTTCCTCTTCCTGTCCCAGTACTGGGGCGGCCCGACGACGTACTCCGAGCAGCGGGGCCATCCCCGACTCCGGATGCGCCACGCTCCCTTCCCCGTCACCCACGAGGCCAAGGAGCACTGGCTCCAGCACTTCCGCGCCGGGCTCGACGCGGCGCAGCTGACGCCGGAGCAGGACGCGGAGTTCTGGTCCTACGTGCAGCGCGCGGCCGACTTCATGGTCAACGCGTGACACTGCGTCGGCGGATCTCTGAAAACTTTTCTTGCGCAGGGGTGTAACGCCCCGGTCGTCCGGCGACAAGAACGGTGTGACAGTGCCCGCCCGGGGCACTTCGTTCACCAACCCGCCCCGCCTAGGACCAGCACATGACGAGCAAGCACAGCATCAAGGGACTTCGCGTCGACGTACCGACGCTGGAGCCCGACCCGGTGCTGCTCACCCAGCTGGTCCGACTCAGCTCCGCGAACGCTCCCGCAGCGACGACATCTCGGGCGTCGTCGGTGAAGGTGCTGCTCGCGGCGGTCGGCGTAGCAGCGGTGACGGCCACCACTTGGGCCGCAGGCGCAGTACCCGGGGTCCCCTCGCCGATCCGCCCTGCGCACCATCCCCACACGGCCGTCTCCCCCAGCCCGTCCCCCACGAGCGGGCCGGCTACGCGGACACCCGGTGCCTCCGACCCCACGTCGGAGGCACCGGGCTCCATCCATCCCACTCCGGACAGTCGGCCCCACAGCGCCGCGCCCGGCGCCTCTCCGACCATCCAGGGCCCTGGTACCCGGCGGAAGCACGAGCACACGGGGGCTCATCTCGGGCCGAAGCACCACCACCAGAGCCTGTGGCCGGTCGCGCCCTCCGCCCCCAACGGCCTGCACCCCCAGCACCCGACCGCTTCGTTCGGCAGCCGGTTCTGGCAGCACGACCACCACGGCACCGGCGACGATCGCAGCCCCGGCTACGACCCGGGCACCGAACATCCCGGCAGTACGCCGAAGAGCGTCCGCAGCCCTGACGCCTCTCCTACCAACGGCTCCAGTTCACCCGACGGCGGACAGGAGACCAGCCCGCCGTGACCGCACCGGGTCGTCGGCGCGAACGGGACGATCCGGTCGTGGCGGCGGCGAAGCAGGGCGACTCCGACGCCTGGCGCGAGCTCTACCGAGCCCACGCCGGGCGTCTCGTGCTGTGGCTGCAGCACCGCTCCCCAGGAGACGCCGCACTGTCGGCGGAGGACCTCAGCCATGAGTCATGGGTGACCGCGGCCGACAAGATCCACGACTTCCACGGCACCGGCGAGGAGTTCGGCGGCTGGCTCTTCGGCATCGCCCGGCACCATGCCGCGAACGCCCGGCGCCGCAGCGGCCGGCGGTCGACGACACCGGTGGAGCATGCCGACCTCGAGCCGCACGTGGAAGCGGTCACCGGCCCCGAGGCGACAGTCCCCGAGCAGGATTGGGTACGCCGAGCGTTGGGTGAGCTGTCGGCGCGCGAGCGCGACGTGATGGTGTGCCTCGAGGTGATCGGCCTCGACGTCGCCGCCACCTGCGCCGCGCTCGGCATGACCGCGGTCTCGGTGCGGGTGACCCGGCACCGTGCCGTCAAGCGGCTGCGGAAGATCCTCGGCGTGCACGACGACGGGGCTGCTGCGTCGCCGCGGCCGTCATCCGACGTGCACATGCGGACGCCATGACCTGAGCCACCTCGTCGGCGGATCAGGCGTGGGCGAGCGACTGCAACGCCTCGTGCACCTCCGCCGGCGGCCGGACCGAGCGGCCGGTGTCGAGGTCGAAGAAGACCAGCACGATCCGGCCGCGGCCGAGGACGACCGGCTGCGCCTCCCGCGTGTCCACGATCTCGCTGTCGAGGACCACCGACGTGGAGCCGACCCGAGCGACCCAGGTGTAGACGTCGTACGGCTCGGGGCGCATCACGATCGGCGCGCGGTAGGTGACGTCCGCCTGGGCCACGACGACGTGCGGTCTCTCCTCGAAGGCGAACCTCTCCGCCAGCTTGGTCATCACCGCGATCCGGCCCTCCTGGAAGTACTCGAAGTGCTTCACGTTGTTGACGTGGCCGTAGATGTCGACGTCGGAGAAGCGGACCCTGACCGGGTAGTGGCCGAGCTCGCTGTGCCGTGCCTCGCTGACCTCGACCCGGTGCGGATGCAGCACGTCCTCGGGATGGTGGTAGACCGCGAGATCCGCCTTCTCCTCCGCGGTCAGGCGGCGGGGCGCCTCGTTCCCGAAGACGTACGGCGTCAGCAGTGTCGAGGCCCGGAGGTAGACCCGGCGGGTGCCGTCGGTCTCCTCCCGGAAGACCTCGTAGGCGAGCGTGAACGACGCCGCCCGGATCTCGGTGACCCACACCTCCACGAAGACCGGCGTGCGGTCGAAGATGAGCGGCTCGACGTAGCTCACCTGATGGCTGGCCACGAGCACCCCCTCGGCCAGGCCGTCGGTCCGTGGGCTGCGGGCATGCACCCGCAGCATGTCGACCCGGGCCTCCTGGAGGTAGTCCACGTAGACCACGTTGTTGACGTGTCCGAGCATGTCCAGGTCGGCCCAGCGCATCGGGCACTCATAGCGGTGTCGCACGGCTCGATCCTGCCAAACGGGAGCCCGACCCCTGTCGCCGTACCCGCCAGGCGGGCACTATGGTTCCCGGAACCTTTCCCCTACTTGCCAGTAACGGAGGGCGTCATGCCTGAGGCCGTCATCGTTTCCGCTGCCCGTACGCCGATCGGGCGGGCCAACAAGGGCTCGCTCAAGGACTTCCGTCCGGACGATCTCGCTGCGCTGATCACCCGCGCCGCGCTGGACAAGATCCCGGCCCTGGACCCGAACACGATCGACGACTACCTGCTCGGCTGCGGCCTGCCCGGTGGCGAGGCCGGCAACAACATGGGCCGCAACGTGCCCGTCCTGCTCGGCTACGACAAGGTCCCCGGTACGACGATCACCCGCTACTGCTCCTCCTCGGTGCAGACCACCCGGATGGCCTTCCACGCGATCAAGGCCGGCGAGGGTGACGTCTACGTCTCCGCCGGCGTCGAGGCTGTGTCGCGCTTCCAGTTCGGCACCTCGGACCACATCCCGAACACGCACAACCCGCTCTTCGACGAGGCCAAGGCCCGCACCAAGACCTTCGAGGCCGGCGGCCAGCACTGGCACGACCCGCGCGAGGAGGGCGTGCTGCCCGACGTCTACATCGCGATGGGCCAGACCGCCGAGAACGTCGCGCAGCTCAAGGGCATCACCCGAGAGGAGCAGGACGAGTTCGCGGTCCGCTCCCAGAACCTGGCCGAGAAGCGGATCGGCGAGGGCTTCTGGGCACGCGAGATCACCCCTGTCACGCTCGCCGACGGCACCGTCGTCTCCGCCGACGACGGCCCGCGCGCCGGCGTCACCCTCGAGGCGCTGGCCGGCCTGCAGCCGGTCTTCCGTCCGGACGGCACCGTCACCGCCGGCAACTGCTGCCCGCTCAACGACGGCGCCGCCGCCGTGGTGATCATGTCCGACACCAAGGCCGCCGAGCTGGGCCTGGCCCCGCTGGCCCGCATCGTCTCGACCGGCGTCTCCGGCCTCTCCCCCGAGATCATGGGCCTCGGCCCCGTGGAGGCCACCCGCCGCGCGCTCGCCTCGGCCGGGATGACCATCGACGACATCGACCTCGCCGAGATCAACGAGGCCTTCGCCGCCCAGGTGATCCCCTCGGCCCGCGAGCTCGGCATCGACATCGACAAGCTCAACGTCAACGGCGGCTCGATCGCGGTCGGGCACCCCTTCGGCATGACCGGCGCCCGGCTGCAGAACACCATGCTCAACTCGCTGGAGTGGCACGACAAGACCACCGGCCTGATCACGATGTGCGTCGGCGGCGGCATGGGGATGGCACTCATCCTCGAGCGCCTCTGACACAGGGCGGTTCGCCGACGGCGATCGAGCCGGCGCGTCCTAGACTCGGCCCCGTGACCGAGGAGACGCGCTGGCTCGATGCCGCTCAGCAGCGGTCGTGGCGCGGACTGGTGATCGGCATGACGCTGCTCACCGACCGCCTCGACGACGATCTACGCCGGGAGTTCGACCTGTCACTGGCCGAGTACGAGATCCTGGTGCGGCTCTCGGAGTCCGACGGCGTACTGCGGATGGCCAAGCTGGCCAGCGCCATGGGCCACTCGCGCTCCCGGGTGACGCACACGGTCGCCCGGATGGAGAAGGCGGGCCTGGTCGAGCGGCGTACGTCGCGGGCTGACGGGCGGGGCGTCAACGCCGTACTGACGGACAAGGGGATGAACCTCCTCCGGCGGGCTGCGCCTGTGCATGTCAGCGGCGTACGGGAGTACCTCGTCGACCTCGCCTCGGCAGAGGAGTTCGCCGCGTTGGGCCGGGTGATGAACGCGGTCACCGACCATCTGATCAGCAATCGGCCGGACATCGACATCCGCTGAGCCGGAGACGCCCGTCTCTTTACCTGTGGAATACCTATGTAGGGGGATTCCCCTCCGAGCGCGCTGAGGCAGCGTCAGGGATGAGTCATCTCTGCAAGGAGGCAGAACATGTCGAGCATCCCCAGACTCGCCACAGCCGCCGTCGCCGCCGGTCTCGCGACAGCAACCCTGATCGCTGCTCCAGCAGCCTCGGCGCATCCCAGCGCACGTCACCACCACAGCCAGCAGCACAGCGAGCACGGCCAGCACAAGCGTCACCACCATTCCGCGACGTCGAGCAAGCGGGTGCTGGCCACCGGACTGTTGTCGCCGCTGCGCGCGGCGGTCTCACCCACCGGCGCCACCTACGTCTCGGAGAACTTCGCCGGCAAGATCGACCGGGTCGACCCGGGTGGCACGACGACCACCGTGTACACCGATCCACACGGCTACGAGGTCGGGGGCCTGTCCATGGCGGGGCGCAACATCGTCTTCACCGTGACAGCGACGAACCAGACCACCGGCGAGAACACCGACAGCTGGTTGAAGCTCCTCACCCCGTCGGGCCACGTGCGCACCATCACCGACCTGCACGCCTATGAGGCCGCCGACAATCCCGACCAGACCACCACCTACGGCTTCCGCGACTTCGATCCGACGAACGCCGCCGACGCTGCCTGTCTGGCCACCTGGCCGACGGCCGACAACGGGCCGGCGACGTACACAGGGGCAGTCGACTCGCACCCCTACGCCACCTACGTGATGCCCCATGGCTGGACGTACGTCGCCGATGCAGGCGCCAACGACGTACTCCTGGTCTCGCCACATGGCCAGGTCCGGACCGTCGCCACGCTGCCGGGGATCCCGTTGTACGTCGACGCCGCGACGGCTAGCGGGATGGGGCTCGGCTCATGCTTCGTCGGGCACACGTACTACTTCGAGGCGGTCCCCACCGACGTCGAGGTCGCCCAGAACGGCACGATCTACGTCACCAGCCTGCCGGGCGGTCCCGAGGGCCCGCAGCTAGGAGCGCGGGGAAGCGTCTTCGCGATCAGCGCGAGCTCCGGCTACCACGGCAACTTCCGCCTCCACCCCGGACGCCACCACAGCGGCGGCAGCTACTACATGCACCAGGCCCGCCAGGTCGTGAGCGGGCTGATGAGCCCCACCGGGCTCGCGGTGGGGTCGGACGGGAGCCTGTACGTGGCCCAGCTGTTCGGCAACGAGGTCTCCAAGATCACGCTCGGCACCAGCCACCACCACGGCTACGCCCGCCATGGCACCCACGGGACGAATGGCGCCACCGTGACCGACCTGATCTCCACGCCGACACCCGGTGAGGTGGAGTGGACCCCGCGCGGGCTCTACATCACCAGCAACGTGCTGTCGGGTACGCCGGAGGATCCGAACGGCAACACCACCACGCCGGACGGCCAGCTCATCCGCTACGGCCGCTGAAAGGCACAGACAGCACACCGCCACGCACCTGAGGTGCGTGGCGGTGTGCATGGCAAGGCGGAGGAGCGAAGGCGGCCTTCGAGCGAAGCGGGCCGTCGAGCGACGACAACGCAGCCAGGCGCCCGCCACGCGCCTCAGGTCAGTCGCGCGTGAGGCGGCGGTGAGTAACCCGGTGCGGGCGGGCGGCCTCGATGCCGAGGCGCTCGACCTTGTTCTCCTCGTAGGAGGCGAAGTTGCCCTCGAACCAGAACCACTTGCCCTCGTCCTCGTCGTCGCCCTCCCAGGCGAGGATGTGGGTGGCGATGCGGTCGAGGAACCACCGGTCGTGGGAGGTGACCACTGCGCAGCCCGGGAAGTCGAGCAGCGCGTCCTCGAGCGAGGAGAGCGTCTCGACGTCGAGGTCGTTGGTCGGCTCGTCGAGGAGCAGCAGGTTGCCGCCCTGCTTGAGGGTCAGCGCCAGGTTGAGCCGGTTGCGCTCACCACCGGAGAGAACACCGGCCTTCTTCTGCTGGTCGGGTCCCTTGAAGCCGAACGACGCGACGTAGGCGCGGCTGTTCATCTCGAAGTTGGCGACCTTGATGAAGTCGAGGCCGTCGGAGACGACCTCCCAGACGTTCTTGTTGCTATCGATGTTCGCGCGGCTCTGGTCGGCGTAGGAGATCTTGACCGTCTGCCCGACCTTCAGCTCGCCGGAGTCGGGCGTCTCACCACCGGTGATCATCCGGAACAGCGTGGTCTTGCCGACGCCGTTGGGCCCGACGACGCCGACGATGCCGGCCTTGGGCAGGCTGAAGTTGATGTTGTTCCAGAGCGTGCGGCCCTCGAAGCCCTTGACCAGGTTGCTCGCCTCGAGCACGACGTCGCCCAGGCGCGGACCCGGCGGGATGTTGATGTCGGCGGTGTCGATCTTGCGGGCCTTGTCGGCCTCAGCCGCGAGCTCCTCGTAGCGGGCCAGACGCGACTTGGACTTGGTCTGCCGCGCCTTGGCGTTGGAGCGGACCCACTCCAGCTCCTTCTCGAGCATCTTCGCGCGCTTGGCGTCCTTCTGCCCCTCGATCTTGAGGCGCTCCTTCTTCGTCTCCAGGTAGGTGGAGTAGTTGCCCTCGTAGCCGTGGATCGAGCCGCGGTCGACCTCGGCGATCCACTGGGCGACGTTGTCGAGGAAGTACCGGTCGTGGGTGACCGCGAGGACGGCGCCCTTGTAGGTCTTGAGGTGACCCTCCAGCCACTGCACCGACTCGGCGTCGAGGTGGTTGGTCGGCTCGTCCAGGAGCAGCAGGTCGGGCTCCTGGAGGAGGAGCTTGCAGAGTGCTACGCGGCGGCGCTCACCACCGGAGAGGTTGTCGACGAGCGCATCACCCGGCGGGCAGCGCAGCGCGTCCATCGCCTGCTCGAGCTTGGAATCGACGTCCCAGGCGTTGGCGTTGTCGAGATAGGTCTGCAGTTCGCCGGTCTCGGCCATCAGGGCGTCATAGTCGGCGTCGGGCTCGCCCATCTCGGCGTACGCCTCCTCGAGGCGCTTCATCTTCGACTTGATGTCGTGGACAGCCTCCTCGACGTTCTCCAGGACGGTCTTGCCCTCGGTCAGCGGCGGCTCCTGCTGGAGCATGCCGACCGTCGCGTCCTGGTCGCGGACGATGTCGCCGTTGTTGGGCTGGTCGAGGCCGGCCATCAGCTTGAGCAGCGAGGACTTGCCCATGCCGTTGGGGCCGACGACACCGATCTTGGCGCCGTGCAGGAAGGACAGGGTGACGTTGTCGAGGACGACCTTGTCGCCGTGGGCCTTGCGCACGTTGCGCAGGGAGAGGATGTACTCGGCCATGTCCTAAGGCTAGTTGGAAAAGTCGCTGCGACCGTGATCGGGGGCCACCCGCGGACGGCCCCCGATCACTTGTCCGTTGCCGGTTCGTACCAGGGCGCTTCTCAGGCGGCGCCGGCCCAATCCGGGGCGCTCTCCGTCGGGGCGCTCTGCATCGGGGCGCTCCAGTCCGAGCGGGTGGCCGTCTGCCCCGGTGCCGGGGCGGTGGCCCCGTCCGGGTCGTCACCGGGTCCCTCGATCAGCTCCTGCAGGTCCGGCGGCGTCAGCGGCCGGCTGACGTGTGCCGACGGCGTCTCGGCGCGGCTCGTCTCTTCGGACGCAGCGGGCACCTCGGGCGCGGTCTTCGCGAACGTCGTCACGCCTCGGCGCAGGTCATGTCCGACCACGGTGGCCTCGATGTCGTGGGCGACGACCTCGGCGTGCTGGGCGTTGACCCACGTACGGGCGCTGAGCCGGCCCTGGACGATGACCGGGTCGCCCCTGCGCAGGGAGCGGGCGACGTTGACCCCGAGGGTGCGCCACGCGCTCACGGCGTACCACTGGGTCTCGGCGTCCCGCCACTCGCCCGAGCTCCGCTCGAGCTTGCGGGGCGTGACGCCGATCCGGAAGTTGGCGACGTCGTGCTCGCCGACCTTGCGAATGACAGGCGTGGCCACGACGTAGCCGTGGACGGTGATGTAGGACTCGTTCATGGGATGGCTCCTTGTCAGGTTCAGGCAGCAACCGCTGCACCTGCGAGCATGCCGAGCAGCTCCGACAGGACCCGGAGCCCCACAGCAGGGCTGTGGAGATCCGGGTCCGGAGGCACACCTGTGGACGAAATCCGCCCGGATCAGGCCAGACCGTTGTCGTTGAGCCACTGCGCGGCCACGTCGGCGGCGGTCGGCTTGTCCGGCCCGTTGAGCTGGCCGTTGAGCTGCAGCAGCGACTGGGTGGTCAGCTTCGCCGAGACCGCGTTGAGCACCTGGTCGACCTGCGGGTTGTCGTGGTCCTTACGGATGAGCGGCACGACGTTCTGGGCGGCGATGAGGTGCTGCGGGTCGGCGAGGGTCACCAGATGGTTCTGGGTGATCGAGGGCGTGGTCGAGTAGATGTCGGCCACGTCGACCTTGCCCGAGGTCAGCGCCTTGAGCGTCGCAGGACCCCCGCTGTCGCTGATCGGGGTGAACGTGATCCCGCTGATGCCGTACACCTTCTCCAGGCCCGGGACGCCGTACGAGCGGGTCTTGAGCTCCGGGTTGCCCGCCAGGGAGAGGCCGGAGATGCCCTTGAGATCGGCGATCGAGTGCACGTCGTTCTTCTTGGCGAAGCCAGCCGTGACGTTGTAGGAGTCCTTGTCCTCCGCCGCCGACGGCGTGAGCGTCGTCAGCGTGTCGGGCAGCGCCGACTTCAGCGCCGCGTTGACGTCGCCCGGTGCCGTGGCGGTGGCCTTCGGGTCGAGGAAGGTCAGCAGGTTGCCGGTGTACTCGGGGAACAGCGAGATCGAGCCGTCCTTGAGCGCGCCGATGTAGGCCTCGCGCTCACCGATGTCGAGGTGGGTGGAGGCGTCGATGCCCTTCGCCTTGAGGGCGCCCGCGTAGATCTCGGCAAGGATCTCGCTCTCGCCGAAGGAGGCCGAACCCACGACGATCGACGAGCCGGATGCCGACGAGGCGCCCGAGGTGTCAGAGCCCGAGGCAGTGTTGGTCGGGTCGCTCCCGCAGGCGGCGAGCGTCAGGGCGAGCCCTGCGGCGGCCGCCGTGGCGACGAGTCGGGTGACCTTCATGGTTTCTTCCTTACTGTGGGTGATACATCCGGAGAGATTCAGCGTGGGGTGGCCAACGAGCGTTGCACCACGGCGAAGACCGCGTCCAGAGCCAGAGCGAGTACGACGATCACCGTCGCGCCGGCGAGAATCTGGGGATAGTCGCGCACGGCGAGCCCATCGATGATGTAGCGCCCCAGGCCGCCCAGTCCGATATAGGCGGCGATCGTTGCGGTGGCGACCACCTGCAGCACCGCGGATCGGAAGCCGCCGATGATCAGCGGCAGCGCGATCGGGATCTCGACCTTGCCGAGCACCTGCCACTCGGTCATGCCGATCGCCCGGGCGGCATCGACGGTCTGGCGGTCGACCGCCTCGAGCCCGGCGTACGCCCCGGCCAGCAGCGGCGGGATGGCCAGTACGACGAGGGCGATCGTCGGCGACGTCAGCCCGATGCCGCGCCACAGCACCATCAGGGTCAGCAAACCGAGGGTGGGCAGTGCTCGCAACGCCCCGGTGGCCGCGATCGCGAGCCCCCGCAGCCGGCCGGTGTGCCCGATCCAGAGCCCGAGCGGCACTGCGATCACGGCAGCGATCGCAACCGTCAGCGCGGTGTAGCCGAGATGCTGCACGATCCGGTGCGGGAAGCCGTCCTCACCGTGCCAGTGAGCACCGTCGGTGAGCCAGGAGGCAGCTTCGGAGGCGATGTTCATCGCATGCTCCTCGCCTGCAGCCACGGCATCGTGACCCGACCGAGCAGCACCCAGACCAGGTCGAGCACCAGAGCGAGGACCACGACGCAGAGGATGCCGATCACCACCTCGGTCATGAAGTAGCGCTGGAAGCCGTCGGTGAACAGCGATCCGAGGTTCGCCACCCCGACCAGCGGCGCGATGGTCACCAGGCTGACGGTGCTCACCGAGACCACCCGCACGCCGGCCAGGAGCACCGGCCCGGCCAGCGGCAGCTCGACCTGCAGCGCCCGCTGCCAGGCCGAGTAACCGCTCGCGCGCGCCGCGTCCACGACCGCCTCCGACACGCTGCCGAAGGCATCGGCTGCGGAGCGGACCATCACCGCCACCGCATAGATGGTCAGCACGATGACGACGTTGCTCGGGTCGAGGAACGAGGTCCCCAGCACGCCGGGGATGATCACCAGGAGCGGGAGGGACGGGATCGTGTAGACCACGCTGGCGACGCTCAGCAGCGATCCGCCGCCGCGGCGCAGGTGCCGGGCGGCGTACCCGATCGGGAGAGCGATCACGAAGCCCAGCACCACCGGGAGGACCGAGAGCCACAGGTGCCGCCAGGCAAGCCCGCGGATGTGGGAGAGGTTGTCGAGGAACCAGGTCACGCCAGCACGCCCGCCGCGCGGCCGTCGGCATCGACGACGACCTTCTGTCCCTCGACCTCCTCGATCCGCAAGGTACGCCGACCCCGGTCGAGGCCGACGAAGCTGCTGACGAAGCCGCTCGCCGGTGCAGCGAGGATCTCCGCGGGCGAGCCCACCTGGGCGATCTTGCCGCCCTTCTCGAGGATGACGACCTGATCGCCGAGGAGGAACGCCTCCTCGATGTCGTGGGTGACGAACACGATGGTCTTGCCGAGCTCACGCTGCAGCCGCAACAGCTCCTGCTGGAGGTCGGCCCGGACGATCGGGTCGACGGCGCCGAAGGGCTCGTCCATCAACAGGATGTTGGGGTCGGCGA
>Ga0164242_10008143_pt1 | contig 11382 bp, 24 predicted proteins | sample OricomgcompostMG_FD_108783 | JGI IMG/M metagenome (GOLD analysis project Ga0164242, IMG submission 108783) | Miracle-Growth compost microbial communities from Emeryville, California, USA - Original compost - Miracle growth compost (MG) ...
CGCCGGAGAATATGCCATAAATAACACTGATGGCGTTCCGCGCACTGGAACCGGTTGTTTGCAACGCACTTCCGGCCCCTATTATTTCAACCGGGTATTAGGCGATATCGGAACCAATACAATCCTCGTTAGCCTCGCCTTCATGCAAACCGCGTTGCCTACAGCCGACAATGCTGTCGGTTATGCGATCGGAAATGGCGTAACCAATTCGACCGACCCCACAACACAGGTTGCAATTACGCTCGGTTCTGATGGTTCGATTGTGGCAACACGCGGCTTTAAGGGCGCGGAACTAGGACGTAGCGCGCCGAATGTTTGGCCTGTCAATGCGTGGTTTTCGGTTCAGTCGAGAATTACAGTCGATCCGGTCGCGGGTTCCGTGGAAGTCCGATTGAATGGTTCCACAACTCCCGTTTTGCTCTTACAGAACATAAACACACAAGGTGGACCAAACACCACTATTACAAGCGTGTTCGCTGGCGGTATAAATCAAGGTGCATATCAGTCTTGTTATTTCGATGATTTTATCATCATGAATAATCTTGGCGACTTCAACAATGATTTTGAAGGCGACTTTCGCGCCCGAACAAGATACGCAAATGCCAATGGCGGATCACAGGATTGGACCAGCCTAAGCGGCGGTCCCGCTTTCGATGAAATAAATAAGGTGCCTCCTGTCCCCGCGACCAATGCGATCGTGGCGAGTGCTGCCGGTAACGTATCTGATTTCGGCCTAGATTTAGTGCCGGATAATACAAGCTTTTCAGCCGGTATGTTTTGCCATATTCAAATGAGTAAAACGGATAGCGGAGCCGCCGACGCAAACATAGCGATCGAAAGCGGCGCGTCTGTGACTGATCCGGTCGATATTAATCCGGGTACGACGGCGGGGTATTTCTTTGCCGCATTTGAAGCGGACCCCGCGACCGGAACCTATTGGTCGAAAGCCGCATTGCAAGCTGCCCTCCCGAAATTTACGCGCACATTATGACGGATATTCAGGGATCACAATTAGCGGTCGTTACTCCGACTGTCGACACGGACACTTCTATCCAAGTGTCACAGGTCGCTATTGTAACCCCCATTACACAGGTCGCAAATGGAGTTTACATTTCTCAAGTCGCTATTGTGCAGATAGATATCGAATACATTATGCCGACATTCTACACGCCCTTTTATATTCCGGCGCTTTGGGGCGCGCCTTTGTGGATACAGAAATAGGGACAGGAACGATGACGACCTATACGCGCTTCGGAACGTACAACGCGGTACTCCCCAAGTCGGGACCAAAAACCTATCCGCTTGTCGCTGACTTCCGAACAGTCGGTTCATTCACGGCCGATTTAACCGTGCAGGTGCAGCAAGGTTTCATCGACTTTATCAGCGGGTTGTTTATCGACAATTCCGCTAATGCGAATACGCTATCTATTTTGGTGGCGACAACACAACAGAAAATAATCATCCCGGCAAAGGCGCAAGCGTACATGCCCATTCTGGCGTCCGACGCGCCGGTTGTCGAATTGACGACGACTGTCAACAATCAATTGTTGGTGCCGTTTCAGGTATTCAACTTCCCGGTTCAACCCGCCGTCTGGTTGACGGCATAACACAAGAGGAAATAGCGAGCAATGAACGCAATGGAAAAAATGGTCGCGCAAATGCTTGGGTTCACTCCCGAGCAGATGCACGAAACATTGAACGGTATTCGCGGCAAGATAGAAGCGGCCGAGCAAAAATTCGATCAAATTCTTGCCAATCAAGCCGCGATACTTTCTCACTTGGAAAGGAACGGCAATGGCGGACGGGAACAATGAAGGCGGAAACGAAACGCCAATCGAAGGCGAAAACAATGGCGTTGTCATCAACGTCAATACCGGCGGTGATGATGGCGACGGCGCCGATGAAGGACACAGCGAGGGCGAGGAAAATCAGCCTCCCGCCAACCCCGGCGAAGTAATCGCCGATGCTGCCCAATTGGCGCTAGATGGTGCGGAAGCACAATTGGAGGCATCCCAGGTACTCGATAATGCGGCGCGGGAGCGCGAGGCACACGCGGAGGAACTAAAGTGGCGAGATACAGAACTCGAAAGCCAGCGGAACGAACTGGAACAATTGAGGGCGACAATATCGATGCAGGAAGCAACGATACAGTCATTGACCCCGCCGCCCTCGCCGGAAGTCGAGGCGGAAGTGACGACGCTTTCGCCGGAGACGATGACGGAGACGATGGATACGCCAGAGATAGCGACGGAAATCGCATCCGAAATAAAGACGGAAGCTGGCAACGAAAGCGCGGTAGAAGAAGCGGCGGCGGCGGTAGAAGAAAAGGTTCGTCGGGTCGGTCGTCTAAAGATACTCTAAAGGGGTCGATCGATGCGCTTACGAATATGCTTGCGATTACGCACGTCGCAATTGCTGGCGCAACTTCAACGCCGGAAATGGTGCTGGACGAAAGCGAAGCAAGGATACTTGCGGAAGGCGTCGTTCCCGTCCTCGATTTGCTTGACTTCACCCCCGATCCGCGATTTGCCGCCGCCTTCGGGTTGGCGGTCGCTTGCGGGCGCGTGTATGGCCCGCGTGTGGTTTTGATCCGCGCCAGGAAAGTGCAGGAAGCGGAAGATAAAAAGGCCGCGAAAGCAAAGCCTGTTTATCCGTCGACAAGTCAGCCAAATGGAGGCGGCGGTTTTCAACCCGACTTGACCGCCACTATTCCACCAGAAATGATGGCAAAGGGGCCGCTTCAATAATGTCTATTTCGCTCCCCGGCACTGACAGCCGAACTTACATCGTCGGAAGTACGGGGAGCGGAAAGACCTTTGCCGGTGTCTTTCAATTAATGCTGACTGACTTCGATACGAATAGACCGGCAATTATATTCGACTTCAAGCGCGACAAATTGTTGAACAGTTTAGGCGCGACAGAAATAGACGTATATTCGCGGCCTCCGACAAAGCCGGGCCTATACATAGTCCATCCCATACCGGAGCAAGACGACGAAGCGGTTACGTTAATGATGCGCCGTATTTGGGAGAACGAGGATACTATTGTTTACATTGATGAAGGCTATATGGTGGGGAACCGTAATAAAGCCCTCAACCTTTTACTTACACAGGGTCGGTCCAAGCACGTACAGATGATTATCCTTTCACAGCGCCCTGTTTGGGTATCGCGTTTTGTTCGATCGGAAGCCGACTTTTTCCAAGTATTCAGGCTGAACGACCAGACTGATTACGATACCATCCAGGGCATGATTAGTGTTGACATTCGAGAAAGACTGCCCAAATATCATAGCCATTGGTACGACGTTGCTAATGACGCGGGGGTTGTGTTTGGTCCCGTACCGGGGCGCAAGCAAATGATCGAAAATTTCCGTCGCCGTTTGCATCGAAAAACGAGGATCATTTAAGATGGATCGTGCTGTCATTTCTTGGACGCCCGAAAATTGGGTGACGGTTACACTGATGACTTGGACGGGAATGTTTGTTCTCGCCGTCATCGTCCACATGATCTATCGTTTTTCGGGGTCCAAAAACAATGGATAAAATCCCGCTCAATTTCGACCTTATGAGTAACCCGACGAACTGGATACGGGTTACGCTTATGGTCGTTATCGCCGGTGTCGCGTTCGATTTGATCGCGGCACCTTTACTCAAAAAGGAAGCATGAAAATGGCCGACAGTGGACAGATGACCGCGGCGCAAATGCAGCAGACCAATTTGGCACAGCGCAACGCCGTGCTTGCTGTTGGCGTCCCGATGACACAGCAAATTCAGTCGATCAACGTCGACCCGGCAGCGCAGCCGGTTATCAACATTCAGCCGCGCAACGTCGGCCTCATCACCGGCTTTCTGATCGAAGTCACCGCGACCTTGACGAACGGCGCGACCGATGCCGCCACGCGCTCGATTTTCGGCGCCGCCAATCTGGTGAGCAATTTCACTTTCACCGATCTCAACAATAACCAGCGCGTCAATTGCCCCGGCTTTCTGATGGCGATTTTGAATAGCGCTCGGCAGGGGTGGGGGTTCGGCGGAGCTTACGCCAACAATCTCGCCATGGGATACGGCAACAATTTCCCGGTCAACGAAGGCCCCGCCACGATCGCAGCCAGCGCCGACGCGACGGTTCGCATGATTTACTATCTCCCGCTCGCGTATGACGGCGGCTCCGATTTGCGCGGGGCGATTTATGCTGGCGTTGTCTCGGCGAACATGAACCTCCAAATCACCCTCAATTCCACGCCGTTCGTCGGCGCGACGGACCAGTTGAACGCTATCTACACCGGCAATGCCGCTGGCGGATACAAGGCCAATTCTACCGTCTCGATTACTGTGTACCAGAAGTACATCGACCAGCTTCCGGTTTCGCAGGGATCGCCAATCCTTCCGATGCTTGATCTCAATACGATCTATGAAATAAAGTATTCGTCGTACAACGGCCTAGCTGTCGGGCAGGACTTCCCAATTCCCTACTCCAACTTCCGCGACTTCCTGTCGACGTTCCTGGTGTTCGACAACGGTGGCACCTATAATGTCGGCTCCGACGTGAACTATTTTTCGCTTACGTCGGCGAACTTTACCAATCTCTGGAAAATCACGCCGGAGATTGCGGCGCTGGAAGCGCGGCAGGTATTCATGGCCGACGTGCCGAACGGTTGCTATTACTTCAATAGCCGCCGCAAACCGATCAATACGATCGCGTTCGGTAACATGGAACTGAACGTCAATGCGTCTACCGTCAATAATGGCGCACAGGTTCTGGTCGGTTTCGAGGCGTTCGCGCAAGTCAATCAGCTTCTCACGTCGGCGGTTTCCTCGCTGGGGAACTAATCGCGTGGCCGCGCCGGGGCGGGTATTTGCTCGCTGATATCCGCCCCGTTACGCGACCGAGAAAGAAAGGGTTTTTCGGTGGACAATTCAACCGGATTACTTACGCGGTTAGGCCAATGGCTGAAACGCCCCTATTCCGACGATATGAGCGCAGGAGGCTGGTTTGCCTTCCTGGGACTTATCGCCGTTCTCGCGTTCCTGTGGACGCGCGTTCTCCGCGTCATCACCGGCGCGGTGAATGAACTGTAATAACTGAAAGGAAAACGCAATGCGTGTTCTCGGCTTTTCGATCCCGCTCTTTGTGCTGTTGATCGGCGCGTACATTCTCGGCGCGATGTATCCGGGTCTTTGGAGCAAGGCCAAGTCGACCGCAAGTTCGGTCGCGTCGGCGGCGTAGTTCCGTGTCGCGCGCCAACACGATATTTGCCGCTATTCTTGTCGGCTTTATTATGTTCGTCACGGCGCGCGGCGAATTGCGTTCGTATCTCTCGGTTTTCGGATTGGTGCAAGGCTGATGCCTGTCTTTTTCCTTGTCGTCGGATTGCTGTTCCTGGTGGCAGTTATTCGCGGGCAGGATGAAACGGACAAGTTGCTTGCGCTAATCAAGGGTGACTTTTCGGGGCCGAATAACTTCCTCATGTGGATTGTTTCCATCGCAGGAATAGGCCTAATCGGATACTGGCGACAAGCGCGCCAGTTTTCCAATGTCTTTCTAGGGCTCGTTTTCGTTGTGCTTATCTTCACGAAAAAGGGGCCCGGAGGACAAGACTTAATTTCGTCGTTCATTTCGCAAATCAAAAGCACGGAGTAATAAAGATGAATAGCATCGGCGCGGAAGTTGCGACCATTGCGACGGCGATCGTTGGCGTTGCCATCCTCGCCGTGCTTGTGAGCAAAAACGCCAATACCGCCAACGTCATCAAGTCGGCAGGCTCGTCCTTTTCGGGCGCGCTGGCGACCGCCGTTTCGCCGATCACCGGCAGCACCTTTTCGGGCGTCGGTCTTTCGTCCTACGGTTGATAGCCGATTACGACGCGCGTTCTTTCCTCCTATTTGGAGCGCCGGAAATGATCGGCACTATCTATCGTTTCTTTCGTGGCAAAACAGCCGGTTCGCTAGGTGTCGGCGCTTTGGGCTATGGCTTTGAAGCGCCGTCGACGCTGCCGCTTTATGACGGGTGGATGCGCCCGCGCTACCAAGTGCGCGGACAACTCGACGTGCAAGCGCCAGGGTTCGTCAAGGAAGGGCAGCAATTCGTGCCCGTCTCGCTGGTCGGCAACGGCATCGAGTTGCAGGGGCAGCTAGCATTGCAAGCGCTTTCGCAGCTACAAAATCAGGGGAGTTGAGCGCGTGAAAATGGCACTCAACAAACGCACTCTATTATACGGGGGCGCAATCGCTCTCCTAGTTGTGCTGTTCCTCGTGCTGCGATCGGGCAGCGCGTCGGCACAAACCGTCACAACGCAAGGCGGTATGAGTGATGCCGAACTACAGGCACAGACGCAAATCGAACTGGCACAGATAAGCGCCGGAGCGCAAGCCGCACAAACCAATGCACAATTGCAGCTAGGCGCGCAGCAAATCCAGGGCGACTTGGACAAGGCCAGTTTGGAGGCCGATCTTGCCAAGTATCAGATCGATGCCACGACCAACGCGCAAAATACACAGACGCAAGCGCAACTACAGATAAGCGAGGATACGCTTACGGAACAAGCGCAGCAAGCGAAATATAATGCGGACCTGCAAGCGAGCGTGACGAAATACACGCTTGATAATGCGCTGGCAACGCAACAGGCAAATAACAACTTCCAGCTTGATTATGCGGAAGCCGCGAACCAGACACAGGTTGCGCTCAATACTATTCAGGCGAATGTTGTCACCCAGCAACTCGCCGCAAACCGCGACGTGACGGAAGCGCAGATTGCTGCCAATCAGGCGGCGCTCGCTTCCCAGCTTGGCGCGGAGACACAAATTGTCCAAAGCAATAACGATACGCAAGTGTCGATTGCCAATATCAATGCCGGTGTCCAAAAGAAACAGTCGAAAAACAATCTAATCGGCGGCATCGTCGGCGGTATTCTTTCCATCTTCTAGGTCGGGGGTTTTCGTGGCCGAAAGTCTGCCCGATAAAATCAAGGATCGAAACGCGGTAATCGCTGGCCTGATTATCGTGATTATTTTGTTGCTGCTCTACTGGCGGCGCAATTTCGTCACGGTGAATAATCAGGACCAGGGATTGCCGCCGATCGATCCCGGCGAGTACGTGTTTCAGGTGCCGGGACTGACTGTCCCGACGATCCCCGACAACTATGATTGGGGGCAGACAACCGATTTGTCTTGTGGTTGTGGTGGCGATTATTTCCCGTCGAATGGGCCGGTCTTGACGCCGCCCGTTTACGTCTATGTGCAATCGCCGCCGTCGCCACATATCGAAGCGCCAGCATTGGCGCAACTACCGCCAGCGCCGCAAATCGTGCTACCCGTTTACACGCCGCCGCCGCCGCCGACTTGGCATGTCGAGTACGGCAAGAATGTGCACGGCGAACAAGAACTATATCATGTCGGTTCGGACGGGCTCGTTTTCCTGATGGGCAAGTATAGTCGAAAAGGGCCGTTCGCATCACAGACTAAAGATGTTGTACAGAGCGGGACTGATTACATTGTCGACGGGCGTCGCTACGTGCATGATGCCGGTTCGGACCATCCAATGCCGATCGGCTTCAAGGCTGGAAAGAAAGGGGGCGTTCTCGACAACGCGGGACAGCTTGAAAGTCCTATCGTTTATTCGGGCAATGCCACAGTGTACGGTTATAATTAAACCATGGGCTATTCAGTCGAACAACTTCAAGCGATGGCGCGAGCGACAGCCGATCAGTACGGCCTCAACCCCGATATTTTTGCTGGCCTCGTACAGACCGAAAGTTCGTGGATAGTCAACGATACAAATTCTACCACGTCGGCATTTGGACTTACACAGGTAACAAACGCGGCTCAACAGGACGTGGGAACAAATCGCGCCTCTCTTTGGGACAATGCGCAAGCGCAATTGAGCGCTGGCGCGGCATACCTGAAAAAGCAACTCGATAAGTTTGGCAACTATCCCGATGCGCTCGCCGCGTATAATCAAGGGGCCGGGAATGTCGGCACACAAGCCGGAACGGACTATGCGAATACTGTCATGCAAAATGCGGCTAATCTTATGAGCGGAACAAGCAGCCCTTTATCCGGCGCACGGAAAGCGCTCGATGATGCCGAAAGCAATATGTTGCAATGGTTCGGCTTGTCTAAGTCAACCGCCGATACGCTCACCAATCCGAACGCTTCCGTTTCGGACGTTGCGAGCCTTGGCCTTAATGGCTGGTTCGGCCGCATTGCCCTGGGCATTTTCGCGTTGCTTCTCATTGGAGCGGCGCTTATCATGTTCGCGCCGAAAGGCTCGATTACAAAGGTCGCGGCTGTCGCGGCTTGATTTAGTGAGGATGAAAACATGACCGGAGTTGTTCAGAATTTCGAGATCGGCGCAAAGTCCGTTTTCGATACCTTCAAGTCGTTCCTCGACAAGCATACGTCGGACCTGACCGCGCTGTCGACCGCGATCACCGGCCTTCTTGCCGCGCTCCCGGTCAACTCCGGAACGCGATCGGCCATTTCGTCGGCGCTTGGCGAAGTCACCACGTCGGCGGAAAATATCAAGGATTGGCTTGACAATTCGCCGATCGCTTCCGATGCGCAGCCAGTCGTCAACATTTCGGAGACGGATTTACAGGCGGCGGTTTCGTCGCAGGTTTCCAGTTATCTTTCGTCGGCGCTTCCGTCGCTCGTTTCGTCGGCGGTTTCCGACTATTTCACGGCGCATCCCGTTGCGGCTCCGGCCCTGGCCACCGAGCCGGTCGCCGAAACCGAACAGCCCGCGTCATAATGCGGCGGCTCTCAATCGCGTTCGCGGTGGCGGGGGTTATCACCCTCGCCGCTTGCGTTGCGCGCGCGCCCGCCCCATCATACGCTATCTGCAACAGCGCCGGTTGTGGCGATAACGTGACGTTCGTTATCACCAACGATTTGCAGCCGACAAACTCGGACTGAAATCATGTGGGTTTGGTCCGACGCAGAAGGGACGCTTTCCCGTAATGGAAGGATCGTTAGCCGGGGTTACTCCGGCTTGGGTCGCGGGAAAAACAACCCTTCGATGGTGCAGGCCGTTGGCGTCGGACCAATACCGCCCGGTCAATGGAAAATCGCTGGCCTCGCCGACGATCACGATACCGGGCCATTCTCCATCATTCTTTCACCGATGCCTGGGACCGATACTTTGGGTCGATCCGGCTTTCGTATTCACGGCGATAGTATCGCGCATCCCGGCCAAGCATCGCACGGTTGCGTTATTCTCCCTCGCTCAATTCGCAACGAAATTATTGCCTCGCACGATGACTTATTTTGTGTCGTGTAATTTGGAGTAGACGGGGGATGGAACAAGTCGCGCCACCGATCGTTGACACGGATATTGCTATTCGCGTGGGGGTACTCGAAAAAAGGTTCGATACCATGGATACCCGCATGACGACCATCGAAAGCACCATGAAAACAGTGCAGGATAACACGTCCGATATCCTCGCCATTTTGACAGCCGCAAAAGGGGGCTGGGGGTTCGTGATGAAGCACGGCCCGAAACTCGGCTATGCGCTGGTCGGCATCGCCATTTCGTCGGGCTGGATAAGCGCCGAAACCGGACACTCGATCGGTACACTTTTTGGCTTGCATTAATCGCCGGGTTCTATATGGTGCGTGTCACCGGGGCAGCCGCTCCGGCAACGAGCAACCTTTAGAGGAACTTAACTTATGGCACGTCTCTCCGGTAAGCTGACCGCCCGCGCGCTTGGGTGGACCCGTAACATGATCGGTATCCGTACCGAGAAGATGAGCGATACCGCTCGCCTCCCGCTCGGTCGCGTTGTCGGCATCGTCTCCGGCCTTCACGACACGCTCAACGAAGAAACCGGTCAGATCATGACCGGCCTCAAAGGTCAGTTTCGTGGCGTCTCGACACTGTTCGTCCAGACCGAGAAGAAAAACAACAAGGGCGAAGTCGTCAAGGATAAGGACGGCAACGTCGAACTGATCGACACCGACGAAAAAATCGTCGTCACGGCCGGGCGCTGCTACCTGCCCTCCGGATTGCAAGACATGATCGAAGGATCGTACCGCGAGGCAATCAAGGATGATCCCAAGGCCACTGTCTCGTTCGCTATCGACCTATTCGCCATGAAGGCAAAAAACAAGGCGGGCTATACGTTCGACGGCGATACGCTGGTGGAAGCTGCCGCCGACGATCCGCTTGCCGCGCTGCTGGAAGCCGCCGACGAAATGAAGGCGCTTCCGGCTCCCAAGGCGGAAGAGCCGGCTGCCGCGTAATTCGAGGCACCCTTGGACTGGGTAAACTTAGCCCCCGTCGAAAGGCGGGGGTTTTTCTTTTGCTGTTTACCTCTTGTTAATTCCCATCGGTTATGGTAGCAAAATCGAGACGACAAAGAGGATACGGAAATGATCGAGGCTCTTAACAACGCTCAAAAGCTAGCGGAAAAGAACGCATACCGCGCTGGCTGGCTGGAAAGCGAATTGAAGAATGTTCGGGCTATGCTTCAAAGCGGCAACAGCTTGACGCACGAAATTGTTGCGGATATTGATCGGTCGCTTGCCCGCATGGAAAAATCCATTTCGGAGAAGTATTCATGACCGCCTATATCCCGCCGCAAATCGGGGCACTCTCCAGGCGGGAGCGCGACCGACTCGCCGATCGGTCAGAACAAGAGCGGTGGAACCGGGAGCGGTTCTATCGCATCAGAGATGAGCGGAAATGATTTGGGCTTTCGACCTTGGGCTTAGGCTTGGAACTTTCGCGCTCGGCTGCTACCTTCCGATCGCTCTCTTTCACTATCTATTCGGGGTGACGAAATGGCCGGTTCAATTTTCTTTACTGTCGAAGTCAAAACGCTTGCGGGGCTTGGCGACGACGATCCTAGCGCTTGGTCGGAGTGTGAAAGATATCAGGTGATGACGACGGCTCGAAACCGGGCTATTATTCTGGCGGACGATCGCGGCTATAAAACGCGGGTTTGTCGGGTACACGTTTTGGAACTTGACTTGTCGGTCGATCCGCATAATGTGAAAGGCGTCGGCATCGCCTGACACGAAAGGATTTTGACATGGCTTTCCTTCACGCTTCCAAGGGACCAAAACCACAGCAAGCCCCGAAAGGGACTTTCGGCGCGGCAACGGGTGTGCTTCGCGCGACCCCGATCGCACATATCCAGCCGGGGATCGGCTCGTATAAAATTCCGGGACGCGGGTACTGATGCTACCCCGATTGGGGTAGGGGTTCTTGCGGGAGATCGGTGGAGCGAAACAGACTGGCGACGAACCCCCTTGCCCCCACCCACAATTCCTGATATAGACTAAGCCGCATCCCAGGTGGGGTTGAGAAACCTCACCACATTAGGGCCGGAAAATCGGTACGCCCCCCGTACCTTTTTTCCGGCCCTTTTTGCGCGTTTGTCCG
>Ga0164242_10008144_pt1 | contig 11381 bp, 7 predicted proteins | sample OricomgcompostMG_FD_108783 | JGI IMG/M metagenome (GOLD analysis project Ga0164242, IMG submission 108783) | Miracle-Growth compost microbial communities from Emeryville, California, USA - Original compost - Miracle growth compost (MG) ...
GAGGGACCTTCCCGTGGGGCGAGAGCTCGGCTAGCTTCGCCGGATCGGTCGGCAGGCCGAGTCGTTCGGCCTCCTCGAGGGCGCGGTCATCGAAGAAGGGCTGCAGCTCGGGCCACACGCCCTGCACCTCACGGATGAAGATTCCGGCACCCACCGGGCCGATCCGCGGCGCCTCGGTCAGCTCATGGGCGAGTACGTCGACATCGCCGTCCTCGGGGCGCAGCTCACGCAGGTCGCCGTGGTGCTCCTCAAGCAACCACGCGGCATTCTCCTCGAGCTTGGTGGCGGTGCTCTCGTCGTACCGGCGATAGCCGCCACGGCCGAGGGCGTCGACCCGCTGCTGCCAGGTGGCCTCACACATGTGCTCGGGTGTGCGCCAGCCGGCATGGAAGAGCTCGCGCGCCGAGGCCATTGCGATGTCCGCGCCGATGCGTGCCGAACTCAGCAGCGTCATCACCATCAGCTGGTAGAGCGGTGCGGGCTTGTCACGCAGCGTGATGCCCGCCTCTTCGGCATAGCTGCGTCCGTGTGCGTCGAGCAGGGCCCGGACGATTCCGGACCTGCTCCGCTGCGATCCCCCATCGGCGACCACGGACATACCCCCTTCTCCTTAGTCCGACTGTTCAGGCCCAGCTCATGAGCTGGAGTGTGGGAGCAGCTCCTGGGCCTTGGTCTTCAGGCCCTCCTTGATCACCGACCAGCGGTCCTCGTCGCCCTTGATGAGGGACTCTGCAGTGGAGAGAGCCTGGTCGAAGGTCGTGTGTGGCGGGATCGGCGGCACATTCGGATCCACATGGAAGTCGAGCACTGTCGGCCGGTCGGAGGAGAGGGCACGATCCCAGGCCGAGCCCACCTCGTCGGGGTCCTCGACCGGAAGCGCGTAGAGGCCCAGATCCGCTGCGAAGGCGGCATAGTCGACCCGCGGCAGCGTCTGCGACTCGGCAAACTTCGGTGCCGCTCCCATCGCACGCATCTCCCAGGTGACCTGGTTGAGGTCGTCATTGTGCAGTACGGCGACCACGAGGCGCGGGTCCTCCCACTCCTGCCAGTAGCGACTGATCGTGATCAGCTCGGCCAAGCCGTTCATCTGCATCGCGCCATCGCCCTCGAAGACGACGACGGGACGGTCGGGGTGACCGAACTTCGCGCCAATACCGTAAGGGACACCGGGTCCCATCGTGGCGAGGTTGCCCGAGAGTGAGCCGCGCATGTTCCCGCGCAGCCGCAGCTGGCGTGCGTACCAGTTCGCTGCCGAACCCGAGTCGGCCGTCACGATCGCATTGTCGGGTAGCCGTGGCGAGAGTTCGCTGAAGAGCCGCATCGGGTTGATCGGGTCCGCATCGACCATCGCCTCGGCGGCCATCGTCTGCCACCACTCGGCCACATTGGACTCGATGGTGGTGCGCCAGTTGCGATCGTGCTTGCGCTCCAGCAGCGGCAACAGGGCCTCCAGCGTCGCTCGGGCATCTCCGACGAGGTTGATCTCGTAGGGATAGCGCATCCCGATGAAGGAGGGGTCGCTGTCGATCTGAACCGCCCTGGCCTGTCCGAACTCGGGCATGAACTGGGTGTAGGGGAAGCTCGACCCGACGGTGAGCAGCGTGTCGCAGTCGCGCATCATCTCGTAGCTGGGCCGGGTCCCGAGAAGCCCGATCGAGCCGGTCACATAGCCGAGCTCGTCGGAGAGCACGTCCTTGCCGAGCAAGGCCTTCGCCACACCGGCGCCAAGGACATCGGCGACCTGCTCCACCTGTTCGCGGGCTCCGACAGCGCCGGCACCGACGAGCATCGCCACCTTCTGCCCACTGTTGAGCAGTTCCGCTGCAGCGGCGATCGACTTGTCGTCGGGTACGACGACCGGAGTCGAGAGATGACCCAAGCTGGACGGCACCATCTTGAACTCGTGCGTGGGCGGGGTGTACTCCAGCTCCTGTACGTCGGCATGCACGATCACCGTGGTCGGAGCGTGCTGGCCGAGCGAGGTACGAATCGCCCGGTCCAGGACGTTGGGCAGCTGTTCAGGCACGGTCACCGTCTCGACGTATGCGGAGACATCCTTGAACAGGGTGTGCAGGTCGACCTCCTGCTGATAAGAGCCACCCATCGCCGAGCGGTTGGTCTGGCCGACGATCGCCACGACCGGCACGTGGTCGAGCTTGGCGTCGTACAGGCCATTGAGCAGGTGGATCGCACCCGGTCCGGAGGTGGCCATGCAGACCCCGAGGCGGCCGGTGAACTTCGCATAGCCCACCGCCTCGAAGGCACACATCTCCTCGTGCCTGGCCTGGATGAAACGAGGATCGTTTTCCGCCTTGCCGAAGGCAGCGAGGATCCCGTTGATGCCATCGCCCGGATAGGCGAAGACCTCGCTCACCTTCCACTCACGCAGGCGTTCGAGCAGCTGGTCGGCAACTGTGGTCGTCATGCCCGTCGCGTACCCGTCGACTCCTACGGCATGCGCATGCCCGAACCGACGTCGGGTAGCTCATCGACGTGACCACCGAAAGCACCACCGACCCTGCATCCGCGCTGGTCGTCGACCTGGCCACCCATATTGACGCCGATGTGCGCTTCGACGACCAGGCCCGCGCTGCCTACGCGACCGATTCGTCGAACTTCCGGCAGGTGCCGACAGGGGTGGTGCTGCCGCATTCCGTCGAGGCGGGCGCGGAGGCGATCCGGATCTGTGCCGACCACGGAGTTCCCCTGCTCTCGCGTGGCGGTGGGACGAGCCTGGCAGGACAGGGCACCAATGCCGGCGTGGTCCTCGACTGGTCGGCACACTGCGATGCCCTGGTGGAGGTCGATGCCGAGCAACAGCGCTGCGTCGTCGAACCGGGGATCGTGCTCGACCGTCTCAATGCGAGGCTGGCCGACACCGGCCTGCGGTTCGGTCCGGAACCCGCCACGCACCGCAACTGCACGCTCGGCGGCATGATCGGCAACAACTCCTGCGGCGCAACGGCGCAGCGCACCGGCAAGGTCGTCGACAACATCCGCCGGCTCGAGGTGATGCTCGCCGACGGCACCCGCTTCTGGTGCGGGCCGACCGATGACGAGGAGTATGCGCGCATCGAGCAGCGCGGCGACCTGCAGAGCCGGGTCTACCGGGGACTGCGGCGGATCCGGGACGAGTACGCCGACGACATCAGGTCCGGTTTCCCGGACATCCCCCGGCGGGTGTCGGGCTACAACCTGGACTCGCTGCTTCCCGAGCAGGGCTTCGACGTGGCGCGGGCTCTCGTGGGCAGTGAGTCCACTCTCGTCACGGTGTTGCACGCCGAGCTCGACCTGGTGCCGGTGCTCTCCAAGCGAGTGCTGGTGGTGCTCGGCTTCCCCGACATCTTCGAGGCAGCAGAGGCCGTGCCGGCCGTACTGAAACACGAACCGGTGGCACTGGAGGGCGTCGATCACTACCTGATCCGCGACGAGCGGATCAAGCACCTGCACGGCGTGACGATCGACCGGCTGCCGCCAGGAGACGGCTTCCTCATGGTCCAGTTCGCCGCGAACGACCGGGACGTGGCTCGCGAGCAGGCACAGAAGCTGGCCGACGCGGTCGGGCATCTCGGCCCCGAGGTCGACAAGCTCGTGGTCGACGACCCGAGTGAGGAGGGCGCCTTCTGGTCCGTCCGCGAGGCCGGGCTGGGTGCGACCGCGCACGTGCCCGGACACCCGGACACCTTCGAGGGCTGGGAGGACTCCGCCGTCGCGCCCGAGCGGCTCGGCGGCTACCTGCGGGATCTGCACCGGCTGTACGACGACTTCGGCTATCTCAACGATGCCGGGCCCAGTCTCTACGGGCACTTCGGACAGGGCTGCGTGCACACCCGCATCCCCTTCGACCTCTACACCGCCGACGGCGTCGCGCACTACCGGCGCTTCATGGAAGCGGCGGCCGATCTCGTGGTCTCCCACGGCGGCTCGCTGTCCGGCGAGCACGGAGACGGACAGAGTCGGGGCGAGTTGCTCCGCCGGATGTACGGCGACCGACTCGTCGGTGCCTTCGAGGAGATGAAGGCGCTCTTCGACCCGGACAACCGGATGAATCCCGGCAAGATCGTGCACCCGGCACCACTGGACGCACATCTGCGCCTCGGTGGCGACTGGGCACCGAAGCAGCGGCAAAGCCTCCACTTCTCCTTCCCCCATGACGGCGGCTCGTTCACGCAGGCAGCGAACCGTTGCGTCGGGGTGGGACGCTGCCGACAGGACGGCCACGAGGGCGGCGAGGTGATGTGCCCGTCGTACCAGGTCACCCGTGCGGAGGAGCACAGCACCCGAGGCCGGGCGCGGCTGCTCTTCGAGATGCTCGACGGACACGGGGACAGCAGCATTACCGACGGCTGGCGCTCGACCGAGGTCCGGGACGCCCTCGACCTGTGCCTGGCCTGCAAGGGCTGCAAGAAGGACTGCCCGGTCAGCGTCGACATGGCCACCTACAAGGCCGAGTTCCTGGCCCAGCACTACCGCGGCCGGCTGCGTCCGCGGGCCGACTACGCCCTCGGCTGGCTGCCATCGCTGGCGCGGGCCGTCGACGGCCTGGGCATGGCCAGGGTGGTGAATGCCTTTGCCCGGATCGACCCGCTGCGCCGGGTCGGGACCGCGCTCGCCGGTGTGGAGGATCGGCGGATGCCGCAGTTCGCGCCGATCTCGCTGCAGCGCTGGTGGAGCATGCGCGCACCAAGGCTGCGGCCCACCCGCGGCGAGGTACTGCTGTGGCCCGACACCTTCACGAACCGCTTCGACCCTGCGATCGGGAAGGCAGCGGTCGCCCTGCTCGAGGATGCCGGCTGGCGGGTACGGGTGCCGACGACGCCGCTCTGCTGCGGGCTCACCTGGATCTCCACAGGACAACTGGGTCAGGCCAAGCGCCAGCTCCGGCGTACTGCTCGTGCGCTGCACGATCACCTTGCCTCGGGCGGCCTCGTGCTCGGCCTCGAGCCCAGTTGCACGGCTGTCTTCCGCAGCGATGCCGTGGAGTTGCTGCCCGAGGAACAGGACCTGGTGCGTTTGCGCGACCAGACGGTCACCCTTGCCGAACTGCTCGATGATGAACACACTCCCGGCTGGGAGCCTCCGGAGCTCGGCGGCAGGCGGGCCATGGCGCAGGTGCACTGTCACCAGCACGCTGTCCTCGGCTGGGATGCCGACGCGGCGCTGCTGGAGCGGGCCGGCATCGAGGTCGAAGCCCTTGAATCGGGATGCTGCGGCCTGGCCGGCAACTTCGGCTTCACCGCCGGTCATGGCGAGATCAGCCGGCAGATCGGCGAGCAGCTGCTGCTGCCACGAGTCCGCGACCGTGGTGTCGACACGGACGTGCTCGCCGACGGCTTCTCCTGCCGGACCCAGGTCGAGGAGTACGCCGGCATCCGCCCACTCCATCTCGCAGAACTGCTCGCTGGCGGCATGCGCCCACACTGACGGGGTACTCACGAACGGTGGCAGAGGATCAGAAGATCGAGACCGGCCGGATCACGACCGACGTACCGGCGCGGCTGGACCGGCTGCCGTGGGGGTCATGGCACTGGCTGATCGTGATCGGCCTCGGCTCGGTCTGGATCCTCGACGGGCTCGAGGTGACCATCGTCGGCTCGATGTCGGACGCCCTCAAGCCGCACAGCACCGGCCTGGGCATGAGCAATTTCGACGTCGGCCTGGCTGGTGCCGTCTATGTCGCCGGAGCCTGCCTGGGCGCACTCTTCTGGGGCGAGCTGACCGACCGGCACGGGCGCAAGAAGCTCTTCATGATCACCCTCGGCGTCTACCTGCTGGGCACCGTTCTCACTGCCTTCTCGCTCAATCCGCTGTGGTACTTCGTCTGCCGGTTCATCACAGGTACTGGCATCGGCGGGGAGTACGCCGCGATCAACTCCGCCATCGACGAGCTGATCCCGGCCCGCTATCGCGGTCGCGTCGACGTGGCGATCAACGGCTCCTTCTGGATCGGTGCCGCCGGTGGATCGCTCCTGACGGTGCTCCTGCTGAACAAGGCGCTGATCCCGGCCGAGTACGGCTGGCGGATCGCCTTCGCCCTCGGTGCCGTGCTCGCGCTCGGTGTCCTCTTCGTCCGCCGCAACGTGCCGGAGAGCCCACGCTGGCTCTTCATCCACGGACGCGAGGAAGAAGCCGAGCGGATCGTCGCCCAGATCGAGGACCGAGTCGCCGACGAGACCGGGGAGCGGCTCGACGATGTCTCAGAGACCATCACCGTCCGCCAGCGTCGTTCGATCGGCTTGTGGCTGATCACCCGCACCGTGGTGACGCGCTATCCCAGACGCACCGTCCTGTGCCTGGCCCTCTTCGTCGGACAGGCCTTCCTCTACAACGCCTTCTTCTTCACCTACGGCGACACCCTCACCACCTTCCTGGGGGTGGGCCAGACCGGCTGGTACCTGGCCGTCTTCGCGGTCAGCAACTTCCTCGGCGCCCTCCTGCTCAGCCCGCTCTTCGATCGGCTCGGCCGGGTCCAGATGATCACCGGGACCTATGTGCTCGCCGGAGTCCTGCTGGCCGTCACCGGCGTGATCCTGGGTCACCTGTCGGCGACGACGCTGACCCTGATGGGCGCCATCGTCTTCTTCTTCGCCTCGGCCGGTGCCAGCGCCGCCTACCTGACTGCCAGCGAGGTCTTCCCAATGGAGACACGCGCGCTGTGCATCGCCTTCTTCTATGCCGTCGGTACCGCCGTCGGCGGCATCACCGGACCGCTGCTCTTCGGCGCGCTCATCGATCACGCCTCCGCATCGAAGGACATCACCGCGATCGCGATCGGCTATTTCATCGGTGCCGTGCTCATGGTCGCCGGTGGAGTGATCGAGGCCTTCCTCGGCGTCCGGGCCGAGGGCCGCTCCCTGGAGAGCATCGCCGAGCCACTGACCGCAGCATCAGCCCACGACTGAGAGGGACGACGTCATGCCGATGCCACCACCGAAACCGACCACCGACACGACCGACGACGTGCGTGGTCGGAGCCAACCGAAGGATCCGGTGATCTCCGAGATGCTCGAGTCGCCGGCACGCTCCGGCGCGCCCGTGATCGACTCGGTGACCGCGTCGGCGTACTCGATCCCGACGGACCAGCCCGAGGGCGACGGCACTCTTGCCTGGGACAGGACCACGATGGTGTGCGTCACCGTCACCGCGGAGGGAATGACCGGGCTCGGCTGGACCTATGCTCCGGCGACGACGGCCCATCTGGTCGAGGAGATGTTCGGGCCGCACCTGCGCGGTCGGCCCGCCCTCGCCATTGCTGCCGTCGACGAGAGCCTGCGGATGCTGCTGCGCAATGCCGGCGTACGCGGACTCGTGTCCTATGCACTGTCGGCCGTCGACGTCGCACTGTGGGATCTCAAGGCGCAGCTGCTGGGTGTCTCGCTCGCCGACCTGCTCGGACCGGCACGTACCGACGTCCCCGTCTACGGCAGCGGTGGCTTCACGACGTACGACGCCGAGACGCTGGAGCGCCAGGTCCGCGGCTGGCTGAGTGATGGCGTGGGTGCGGTCAAGATCAAGATCGCCGAGGACGCCGGGAGCGACGTGGCCCAGGACCTGCGCCGCGTCGAGCAGGTGCGTGCCCTCATCGGCGCGGACACCGATCTGTTCGTGGACGCCAATGGCGGCTACACCCGCAAGCAGGCGGTCCGGGTCGGGCGGGCCCTGGACGGCCAGGACGTGCACTGGTTCGAGGAGCCGGTGAGCAGCCAGGACAAGGACGGGCTGGCCGAGATCCGGGCCCTGCTCGATCTCGACATCACCGCCGGCGAGTACGCCGACGAGTTGCCCGAGGTCCGCCGGCTGTGCGAGGTGGTGGACTGCCTGCAGCTCGACGCCACGAGGTGCGGAGGCATCTCGGGCTGGCTGCGCGGCGCCGCGGTCGCTGACGCCCATGGCCTGCAGGTCTCGGGACACTGCGCGCCCTACCTGCATCTCGCCATTGCCGCGGCCACCACCAACTTCCGCCACCTCGAGTGGTTCCACGACCACGTCCGCATCGAACAGCGCTTCCTCGACGGTACCCAGGAGTTGCGCTTCGGCGTCCTGCGCGCCGACGCGGCACAGCTCGGTCACGGCTTCCGGCTGAAGTCCGACGACCTGGCGCCGTACCGGGTGGCGTGAGGACCGAGAGAAGCGAGAGAAGGGAGAAACGATGCAGCTCGGCTATTTCCTGTCCTGCGAGGAGTACTCGCCCGAGGAGCTGATCGACCAGGCACGAGCCGCCGAGAAGGCCGGCTTCACCGACCTCTGGATCAGCGATCACTACCATCCGTGGAACGACGAGCAGGGGCAGAGCGCCTTCGTGTGGTCGGTCATCGGCGCGCTCTCGCAGTTCTGCTCGTTGCCGGTCACCACGGCAGTGACCTGTCCGACGATCCGCATCCACCCCGCCGTGATCGCCCAGGCGGCCGCGACCTGTGCCCGGATGCTTCCGGGAGGGCTCATCCTCGGTGTCGGCTCGGGGGAGGCGCTGAACGAGCACATTCTGGGCGATGCCTGGCCGACCGCGGACATGCGCCTCGACATGCTCGAGGAGTCGGTGGAGGTCATTCGCCGACTCTGGTCCGGAGAGGTCATCAGTCACGAAGGGCGGCACTATCGTGTCGACACGGCGCGGATCTACACCCGGCCGGACCAGGCCCCGCCGGTCTACGTCTCGGGCTTCGGCCCCAAGGCGACCGAGTTGGCCGCCCGGGTCGGCGACGGCTACCTGTCGACCACGCCCGATGCCGAACTGGTCGGGCTCTTCAAGACGAAGTCGGGTGGAAAGCCTGCCCACGCCGGAGCCAAGGTCGCCTTTGCGGAGAGCCGTCAGGAGGGGGTGGAGCACGCCCATCGCCTGTGGTCGACCTCCGGGCTGCCCGGTGAGCTCGCCCAGGTCCTGCCCTCGCCGCGCCATTTCGAACAGGCCGCGCAACTGGTCACCGAGGAGATGACCGCCGACTCGGTGGTTGCCGGCAATGACGTGGAGGAACACCTGGCCCAGATCAAGAGCTATGCCGATGCCGGCTATGACGCCCTTCACGTGGCCAACATGGGTCCGCACCACCAGGAGATGATCGCCTTCTACGCCGACGAGATCATCCCGAGGATGGCCGAGCTGCGGCAGCGCGACGACCAGAGTTGACCGCCGTGGCCGCCGGCTCCTGGGAAGAGGCCTACCCACCGCGGGCGCTGCACGACTACGCCATGCTCGCCGACGGAGAACGGGGTGCGCTGGTGGGCTCGTCGGCATCGCCGGCGAGACGCGACTGCGCTTCGTCCTCGACCCCCGGGTTGCCGGCGGTACCGAGGGGATGCGGGATCTCCGGGTCGACAGTGGAGTCTGGACTGCTCGCCTTGGCGAGCTGACCGTGCGTTGCAGTGGGCTTGCCGATGCCCGGGTGGAGCGGGGTGCTCTCGTCGCGGAGATCGGGATCGGGCCCGGACAGGAGCACGACCTGATGGTGGAGATCGGCCGCCGATCGCCGGACAGCCCCTTGCCCTCGCCGAGGACGGATCGTCGCTGCGGCCGGCGTACACCATTGACGGCGGGACCGTGCCCGAGCAGCGGGAGCGCGGCCTGCCCGGCTATCCAGGCGGTGTCGACCACGTCGGCAATGACGCCGCCGAGCAGTTCCAGCTCGACGTCTTCGGCGAGGCCTTGCACCTCTTCGGTGCCGCCGCCCGGCACGGTCCGCTGACCCGCAACTCGTGGAAGGCCGTCGAGATCGCCGTCGATGCGATCGCCGACAACTGGTGGCGTCCCGACGGTGGGATCTGGGAGCTGGAACGCCGGCGGTGGACCCACTCGCGCCAGATCCTCGTCTCGGGGCTCGAACGCGTTGCCGGGCTGGCGCCGCACTCCCGGGCACGCGACTGGCAGGAGCTGGCGAATCGTATCGACGACACGCTGCACAGGAGCTTCGTGCACTCTTCGGGTCGCTGGCAGCGAGCCGCCGACGACCCGGAACTGGATGCCTCGCTGCTGATCCCGGTCCTGCGCGCGGACGTGGATCTCGACGAGGACCCAGTGGCACGACGCACCGTGCGTGCTCTTCAGCGAGGAGTACGACGTCGCCCAACGCCAGCAACGCGGAAACCTGCCCCAGGCCTTCGTGCACGGGGCCTTGATCGAGGCCTCCGCGTTGCTGAGCCGTTGAGTCGTGCCTTCTCCTCTATGCGGCCGGCGGGTCGACCAGCTGGGTGCGCAGCTCGGCGAAGATCCGGGACAGCAGGCGGGAGACCTGCATCTGGGTCACGCCGATCTCGTCACCGATCTGCTTCTGCGTCCAGCCACGGAAGAAGCGGAGCTCGATGATCGTGCGATCCCGCTTCCCGAGCCGACGTACCAGCGGACCCAGCACCGTCCGTGCCTCGGAACTCGCAAAACCGGCGTCGAACTCGCCCTGCCGATCGGCGAGGGTGGCTGAGCCCTCCTCGCCGAGGGGAAGATCCAGCGAACTGGGGGCGAAACAGCCGTCGATGCTGAGCACCTCGAGCACGTCGTCGGAGGATACGCCGATGTGGTCGGCGACCTCCTGAGGCGTCGGCGACCGCCCGAGCGCTTGCTCGAGCTCCGTCTCGGCCGACCACACGCGGGCCTGCAGTTCCTGCAGTCGCCGTGGTGGCCGCACCATCCAGCCGCCATCGCGGAATGCCTTGCGCAGTTCGCCTTTCACGGTCGGGACGGCGAAGGCCAGGAAGTCGTCACCGCGGTCGGGGTCGTACCGGCGTGCGGCAGCAACCAGGCCGAGATAGGCGACCTGTTCGAGGTCGGACACGGAAAGCCCGCGTCCGGCGTAGTGACGGGCCAAACGCCGTGCGACGGGCATGTTGACCTCGACGAGGCGTTTGACGAGCCGCTCTCGCGAGCGGCCGCGCGTACGGCCCCATTGTCGTAGCAGTGCTGCTGTCAGATTGTCACGACCCTGTCGTGACTGAGGGATGTCGCGCTCAAGGCGCATGTCGAGAACATTTGAGGCTTCCACCGAGTTGCTCCGGCCTCTGAGTTCCGCGCGGCTCATGGTTTTGGCCGCTCACCGACGAGTCAAGCACTGTTGCCGGCGCGATGCCAGCCCATGTGTTTCGCCATGTGAGAAAGGCATGTTCTGCGTGTGCGTGGGTACAACGCGGTCTCGGGAAAGTGCAGGAGAGGAGTGTCTGATGGCTGCTCCGGGTGTCGGCGGCGGGGTCGTCGTTGTCACCGGCGCCAGTGCCGGCGTCGGACGCGCCGTGGCGATGCAACTGGCTGGCGGTGGACGGAAGGTCGCGCTGCTCGCCCGCGGGGAGTCTGGTCTCGATGCCGCCGCGCGAGAGGTCGACGAGCGTGGGGGAGAGGCGTGGGCGGAGGTCGTCGATGTCGCTTCAGCCGATGCGGTTGAGGCCGCCGCTGCCCGGATCGA
>Ga0164242_10008145_pt1 | contig 11381 bp, 9 predicted proteins | sample OricomgcompostMG_FD_108783 | JGI IMG/M metagenome (GOLD analysis project Ga0164242, IMG submission 108783) | Miracle-Growth compost microbial communities from Emeryville, California, USA - Original compost - Miracle growth compost (MG) ...
AAGAAAAACGCCGCGGCAGCACTTGCCAAACAACACCAAATCGCCTAGCGTTCAACACGACTCGTTGATCGCGACGCGTGAACCACGCCAGATCCGAAGTCCACCACTCCCTGGGACGCTATCATTGAGCGTGGGCCGGAAGAGTAGATCGAAGGCAGAACGCCGGGCCGGCCTTCGTGAGCCGAACAAGAAGGAATTGCTTCGTAGGGCGTCGAAGGCGAACCGCCGGGGAGGCCGTGTTGAACCCACCGTAGAGGATCTCGAACGTGTCAGTGCCCTCGGTGAACCGCGGCTGATCGAGACATTGATCGCCCGGCATACGATGCGGATGCTGAACATTGAGCGAATCCCCGACTGGTATGCGCTAGAAGTACTCAAGCCACTGTTGCCAATCGGACTCCTCGACAGGGCACATGTGGAGCTTGGAGTGTCGCTACGACGCTTCCCTGCGTCCTTCCATGGAGACGGTCCTGCCCACCTTGCCTGGGGTTTAGAGAGCACTGTCTCGGCCTGCCGACTAATGCTCGCTGGACAGCTCGTGGGCGCAGCCGTCGTGGCGAGACAACAGCTGGAACGTTGGACGTTGCTGCTGGCCGATGTGGTCGGCAACATCCGTGAACGCGGCGAGTCCGTCCAAGACTTCATCGCCCGCTGTTGGTCGTCTTACTCGATCAAGTATCTGGGCGAAAACCCCACGGAAACAATGACTCTTCCTGATGCGCCGCAGTTTGACGGCAACGGCGCCACGGCAGAAGAGCCAAACGTTCACCATGAGCACATCACGTTATCGGACGGAACGGAAGTATGCCCGCCAACGGTGTACGGCTACCTCAGTGAGATCATCCATGGCAACGTCTGCCGCGGGTCCATCGCATGGGAGGCCGTGCACTGTCTGGAGCCAACAGCCCTGCCCGATGACGTTATCGTAGCCCTCGGCGCGATCTGTGATGCGCTGAGCTTATGCACTATTCAACTGAAACTGGCAACCGCGGCGTTGTCGGTCAAGCACGGGCGCGTTGACACGGCTCACGAATTGACGAGCGTGGGTGAGCGGTTCGAACCGCTTGATGTAGAGAGCACCGATCGCGAGAACGCGAAGCCGCGCGATGCTCGCCGGATGACCAGACCAATTTTGCCTGATTTGATGCCGCTCAACGTCAATGAAGGGCTTGCTCCTGAGCCGCGCTTGTACCTTGCGAGACGGGCAGCGCTCTACGAGCAGGTCATCGCACGTCAACTCCCCGAAGGCCGGCCATACCGCGACGACGAACTTACTACTCTGGCATTCACTGCGCACCGACACGCCAGTGCTGCTGTGGCCGTTCTCATGTTGGAGCGCGAAAAGCACTACTACGGTGACCGATTTCAGGCGCAAAATCTCGCCGGACGTGGTATCACGTTCAGCCTTGCAGCCGAGATCGCCGGTCTCTGCGCACGCTGGAGCACTGAGTTACCGGACCTTTCGGCGGCAGCATCCGTGGTTTCTTCCTCCCTGCGGACTGCATACTGGCTGTGGTTGGAGGACGACGACCGCGCCATGGCGACCCTTCGATGCACGCTCGAACAGACGGCGCGATTACGCACGTGGCACCTCAAACCAACGAAGGCTGCGGCTCTCGAATCCAGCCTTGGAACTACGCCTAGGGATTGGCTGGAGGCTGCGGGCTGGCGGCGGCTCGGGACGCTAAGCCGCGCGCTCAGCGAGTTCACGCATGCGCATCGAGGAACGCGGTGGGACGGAGCGCGCCGCTTACTGACGGCTCTGCAGGCTAATCCCGATTTGTCGATCGCACCTCTCACAGCACGGGGGGCCGCCCTGGACTTCGTTACGACACTCGCTGCGCGAGAAACCATCCGCATCATCGGTGATAGCCATTCCGCGACTATCGCCACCGCGATGCGCGAAGCAATGAAGCTCGGAGGTCTCGACATGTCGGTTGACGACAACGCCTTGGATAGCGTGTTCGAACATGTATGGATGCATCGTGAGTTTCCGCTGGGGCCGCCTCAATTCCCGCAGCAATCCCGAACTGAGTCATAGCGGATCAGGCACCGCTTCGCCTGCAGTTCCTCGAAGGCTGCCTGACCGATATGTCAGTCAGCGATTGGCTGGATACCCTCAACAATCGAGTCTTTTTCTGGCTGCACCCGGCGAAGCTAGACCGGTTGCTGCGTGCGCCTCGCTACCGGGCCTCTGACCAAGACGTGCTGGTCGTGGACACCCGGAGCCTGCTGGACACGCACGGCGCGAATGTACGGCTATCGCCGATCAACTCCGGCGCGACCCTGTATCCGAACGCGACGCCCCGCGGGTCGGACACCTTCACCACGATCGAGGCGTACCCCTACGACCGACCGTCGCCGACGACATACGGTGCCAGACGCCCTCACGGAGTTGGCCGTCATCGACGGTGTTCACGACATCCGAGAACACGTAACCCACGTCGAGCGTCGGCGTGGGGACGAAATCCTCGAGAGATACACCGTCTGAGCAAAGTCGCCGCACGCTTCATGGACGTGCATCCTGCCGTCGACTGCGATCACTCCCGCTTGATCGTCATCCACAGAAGGACGTCCAGGAGCCGCAGAGTTGGGATGCCAGCCGGCACGTTCGTGCAATGCTGCCGTAGTTCGGTCAGCCAGGTCCAAATGGCGTGGTCGTCGGCCGCTAGAACTTGCTGGAATTTCCGCCAGTAGCCGACTGTGAATAGCCCGGTCGCCTGATGGACGAAGCTGTCCCAGATGGGGATGAGGCGGGGGCGCTTGGCGGCGATGAGCTTGCTGGTGGTGGTTGGCCCCAGACCGTCGCCACGACGCAACACCTGCCAGAGCTGGCTGGCCGCCGAGCCGGCCTCCAAGTCGCTGGGATCGACGTCGATGATGTCGCGGTCGAGGGGGATCCGGGTGAGGAGATCGGTGATTTTGGCGGCATCGCGGCCCAACAGCCGGATTGCGGGCTGAGCGGGCACGTTGACGCTGAGCATTGATACCGCCGTGAAGTCTGCGGGGCCAATGGAATACGGGTTGCTGTTGAGAGCGGCGATGGCTTCGAACTGTGAGCCCGAGTAGGCCGGCAGCCCGGCATCGGTGGTCGCGTAGTACTCGTCGAGCAGCTCCGCCGCCTCTTCGGTGCGTGTCTGCACGACGAGAGCCGGCCAACGCTGCCGCCACTCTTCATAATCTGTCGTATCCATGCCGCGCACCTCGACCTCGTCTCCGATGACGGGCAGACCCTAGCAATCACCACAGACAGGAGATGGTCAACCACGCAACTCACTCGCAAGGGGACTCCCCGGCCGCCAGCGGGGGACTTCAACTTGCGGCACCATGGAGCTTGTGACTTTTCATGGTTTTGTGTCGGTCCAAGGTCGCGGTGTTGTCGCACTGCCGACCGAGCTTCGTCGGCGGCTGCATCTCGACGAGCCGGGGGCTCAGGTGGAGATCACCGAGCGTGAGGACGGGGTGCTTGAGCTTCGGCCGGCACTGCGAGTTCCCGCCCATCGGCGATGGTTCTGGCAGGACCGCTGGCAGCGACGAGAAATGGAGGTCGACGAGCATGTGGCGGCCGGGCGGGTGACCGTTCACGATGACAGCGAGGCCCTCCTGGATCATCTCTACCGCCTCGACGCCCAGGCCCAGGCCCAGGGCGGCGACGAGGCGCCTGAGCCGTGAAATATTCGAGATGACACCGGCTTTCGATGCCGAACGCCACATCGGGGTCAGGTGGCTGCCTTAGCCGTGTTCCTCGTACCTCCCCGTGGCCGCAGCGGTACGCCGTAGGTTTTCGCCCATCGGGCCATGGTTGTCGTGCTGACGCCGCGTTCGTGGGCCAGGTCGGGCAAGGGACGTTGATGGTCGACGTATTGGGTGTAGAGCCAATCGGGATCGATGGTGTGCCGGGTTGCTCGGCCGGGTTTGCGGGTCTCGATCTGGTAGTCGGCGGCGAGGCGGGCGACGGTCTGTCTACTGACTCCGGCTTGGTCGGCGATCTCGGCGAGACTCATCCCGCAGAGTGCGTATTGCTCGGCGAAGACCTCCCGTGGGTAGGCCTCCTTGGCCCGTCGGTAGGCGTTGAGGTCGGTGGCGACCGGTGGTGTGGGGTGGCAGGTGAGGACGTAGCGGGCGGTATCGAGGTCTGTGCCGGCGTCCTCAGCGGCGTGGCCGAGGGTCAGTCCCTCCTGGATGCCGCTGTGCAGCGTGTCCAGGTCGACCTCGTCGGGATTCTGGCCCGGCAGACGTAAGCCTTCCAGGAAGTCTGTGTGCGGCTCGTAGTACACCGGCTCAGCCCGGACCCCGTGCCCGGCAAGGAATTCCAATGCATAATCGTCGAGCGCCCAGCTGAGCTCCGGGGTGAGGTAGTAGGGGAAGTCGGCGATCTTGGTCCGTAGGGCGGGGCTGATGCGCTCGCCGCCGACCGGCATACCGGAGATCCGCTCTTGCAAATAGCACCGGGCGACTTGGGCGCGGGCCGGGCCGCGGCTGGTGGCGCTGGTTTCACGGCAGATGCGCAGCCAGGTGTCGTCGGGCAGCAGCTCGCGGTAGTCAAGATGGCGGCGGCGTGAGTAGTTGATGGGGACCGTTGATTGGGCGAGGTCTTCAGCAAGGGACAGCAGAGCTTTGCTGATGTCGGTCCAGTTGGCGTGTTGGTTGAGGAGCTGCAGAACGCGTGAGACCCCATGGTCGTCGACTGGGCTGCTCATTCTGCGGGTGATCGGTGCCAGTTTCGTCTTTGCGTCGATGAGCGATACTGCGACCGAGAGCGCCGGTCGCAGCTGGCGCAGATGAGTCCCGGGGATGGCTAGCCGTAGGGCGATGTTCTGCCAGAGTGAGGTGGGGAGCTTCTTAAGCCCGGTGGCGCAACCCAATCTTCGGGTCGGGATCGTCGGCCAGTTGCTGGCCGTGCGGTATCGGAGTTGTTCGCTGGGTTTGAGGCTCGGGCCGAGTGCTGCAAGTTGGGCAGCGCCGGCGATGCCTCCGGTCCACGCCAGGCGCGTAGTGGATGAGTGGGCGCCGCGTGAGCGGATCGCGGTGATTAGCCATCGCAGTGAGTCGCCTGCGGTTTGCACATCCGCTTGGTCGAGCGCCTGTAGGGCGGTGACGGCGCCGGCGGCGGTTACGCTCGCAGCCAGCGGCGCCTGTACAACGAGTGACTTCCTGGGGCTCGGCGCCCGTGCGGTCGGCAGTTGTGGATGGTCCAGCTGGTAGGCGGTGAGCAGATCGTTGCCAATGATCGGTTCGAGTTCGTGTGGGCTGGCATAGGTGAGCGCTTTGACGGCGATTGCTCAGATGTCAGCGAGGACACCGGCTGGCTGTTGCGGGTCGCGGGCATAGATACCGCTGTTGACGACATCCGCGGTGATGATGTCGTTGATTCGGCGTTGGGCACGCAGGACGCGATGATCGTCGTTGTCGAAGGTGAGGACTTCAGCGGTACTCAGATCCGCTCCGCACCGTTCGGCCCGGGTTGTGCGATTGTCGGCCGGTGCTGCGCAGTGTCCCGGTCGTGGGATGAGGTCACCGGCTAACTGCCTGATTCGCAAGCGGACAGCGCAGCTGGGGCAGGTGTCGGCGAGTAAACACCTGTGTTCGAGGCAGGTAAAGGTCCATCCAAGTCTCCAGGCCAGCTTCCAGCGGCCGCCGGACTCGGTCAGGCAATGCGGGCAGTAGCGTGAGCCGGGCCGGGGCCCCCAGGGGAAAGTGGTGTCCAATCGGGTGGGAGTCTTGATCATCGCCGCCGCTCGGCCGTTGTAGTGCGACAAGGTCATTGCCGCTAGGTCTGTCGAGCTCACCGCGGTGGCCGTATGCAGAGCGGTCTGCTGATTCGAGGTCAGTCTGATCATCCAGCGGGGCACCGCGTGAAGCGCTGGCTCGTTCAGGTCGACCGCCACGCGGAGATCGCCCCAACTGGTTTGGGTGCGGTGCCCGAGTGCTTCCAACCAGGAGTCGAGTGCTTCACCGGCGATCGGGTCGACGTTAATGGGAATGCGTCGGATGCCCGTCATGACGCGCGTTCCCTGATTCGTGTGGTGAGCTTGCCGGCTTGCAGTGCCGACTGCAGTTCTTGGCGAGCTTTCTCTGAGGCTTCGTCGTTTTTCACCCGATCCAGTAGGTCCTGGGTGAGCCGTTCGGCTCCGGTGCGCACGGCGCGTTGGCAGCCTCGGTTGATCAGCGTGATCAGTGACCCGATATGCCCGGTGGATCGGGCATAGAGGTAGTCGGAGAGCTCGTCGGCCAGCATGCCCGGACTACCGTCGGCAAGGACGACCCGGCGCTCCAGGGTTAACAGCAGTTCACGCCATCGTTTACGCTCTATTTTAGTTTTGACGCTGAATGCTTCCATGCCGAGTTTTGTTGTACGCCTTCCTGTTTGGGCGATGATGGCGTCCTGGTAAGTCGATCCCTCGGAGAACAGCCCGTGCTTGCTGAGCCCGACACCGATGTAGATGATGGTCACCGGGAATTCGTTGGCGATGTATTTGAAGTGGTTGCTGATTTCGATGCCCTGGGTGTTGTGCCAGCGCAGGAAGTGCAGGTCATCGATCATCAACAGGCGGGTTTGGCAGGCCAGTACGCAGTCCAGGGCTCGGTGGGCCAGCTGTGCGGCGGTCCCGCGGTGAGTGCCGGGGTGCCCGAAGTAATCGAGCATTGCTCGGTTGAAGTCGACCATGCCGGTATTGCCGGTCAGTCCAACCCGGCATACGGGGATTCGCCGGTGCCCTCCTGTTGTTGCTATGCCGCGTTCGGTGATTTCTCGGCGGTGGAAGTCGCGGGCGAAGGCCAGGGCCGCGGTGGTCTTGCCCAGTCCGGGGTATCCGTCAATGGCGACAGCACTTTTGGGTTTATCGCCGGTTTGATGGTTGCTGTCGACGATGTCCCAGAGTTGTTCGTGCAGCTCGGCCAATTGCGGTGTTCGCAAGGGACCGAGGTTGGCGTGCCAGGTGCGTCGTTGGGCGTTGTAGTCGATCAGTGCGGCGTCACCGAGCGCCTTGATGCCGGCGCGGGTGAGCAGTTCTGGCCGGGTCGGCGCTGGCGCTTCGGCGAAGGCGGAAAATCCTTCATTGCGCGCCAGGGTCAGGTTGTCCAGGTTTGTCAGATGCGGCAACTGCTGTTTTGCGGCGGTCACGCGTCCTCCCACGCGGTGGCGTAGAAGTCGTCGGGATCGTCGCTGTTATCGTCGTCGCCACATTCGTTCTGAGGTGGCTCTTCCGCCGAGGATCGCCCGGTATCAGCCGCCTTTTCCTCAGAGGGCTGATCAGGCAATGCCTGTTGCACCGATGACAGCTCCTGCACCAATTGCTGTGTACTGTCGGTTGCGGCACAGAGCAGTTCATCCCGTCGGGATTGGCGTAACGCCAGGCGCCGCTCCGTTGGGGTCTTTCCCAACCCGAGGTTCCACCGTTCCAGTAAGAGCTCCATCGCGAGTCGGTCGTTCGGATAGGTGTACTGCTTCTTTGCCAGTCGCCAGCAGAATGCGAGTGCGTCCTCGCCGAAGGGCGCAGTCAGCATGGCCGCGTGCTCCCACATCAGGGTGTGCCACGTCCGGTCGTGCGGATCACGGAAGTAGATACGAGAGATGTCATCGGGGTGGTGGTGGACGGGCCACAGCCCCCCGGGGTAGGGGCTACGTTCGTTTCGGTACAGGTCGAGGGATGGCCCGTTGTACCGACGGCGACCGATCTCGACGCCGTAGTGCTGGATGGTGCGCTTCTCGGCTGCGAGGAACTCATAAGCAAGATCGGGATCCTGTGGGGCCTCGATGTAGCCGGCACGCGCAAGCCCGTGCTCGAACATGGTCGCCGGGGACAGATCCAACCCTGGAAGGCCCGGCTCCACCAGTCCACCGTGGGGGCGCCGGTGGTAGACGACCGCGATCCACTCTCGGATGATCGCTTCGAGTTCGTCGATGTAGAAGTGCGCATCATGTTCGGGTGCGACCCCGCGGGAGTGCACGTCTGGGCCCTTGTAGCCGGGGAGATACTGCAGCAAGTCCTCCCGGATGGTGCGGAAGAAGCGTTCGACCGGCCCTTTGTCGCGCCCGGTACGCAACCGCGCGGGTTGGATTGAGATCCGCATGCGCTGGCACACACTCGTCAGGTGCTCGGAGACATAGATTTTGCCGTGGTCGATGATCAGCGTTTCGGGAACGATCACCGGCCCAACGGTGCGGGTTCCCTCGCGATCGATCGCATCGACGTCAAGCAGTACCGATCGCGGGATGCCGTGTTCAGGCCAGGTCGCGTCCTTCGGCCAGCTGGCAGGAGCAGCCGGCGGTCGGTAGCACTGGTACAACACCGTCGCGGCATCCACCGCCTTAGTGGACACCGGTGTCAGGCGTACGCCAGTGATGCAGCGGGTGTACCAATCCATGCCCACGGTGAGCTCCACTTGAGTCCAGCGCAGCGTGAGGGGATCCATCGCAAAGACATCGAGTCGCGTGGTATCTATCAGCAGGTACTCACCTGGCCGGGTCGGCCGCAGTTTCCCGTAGGTTCCGGGATTGCGTTCAGCGATATCCCGGTTGCGTTTCGTGCTGAGCCGGAAGGTCGCGTACTTCGCCTCCAAGACAGTCAAGACTCGAAAGGCGGTTGCGCGACTTGGAATTGGCACGACGTCGAGACCGTATCGGGCAATGACACGGGCGTCGGCGCGTTTGATGACCGCGGTCTGCGAGGGTCGCGATTGATCGGCATGTTCCACCATGACCTCGATGGCGGCCTCGCGCCACCGATCATCGACCGCAGGTACATTGCGAACCCGCACCTGCTTCCCATTAACTAGCCCGGCCTCCCCGTGCTGCCGGTAGGCGGAAACCATCCGATGAATGGTGCGCAGTTTGACGCCGAGCTCAGCTGCCTTCGCCTTGTACCTGTCGGTCTGCGGCAGGCGAGGGTCATATTGCGGGCGGGGCTCGCCCGCCGCGCCTGTTTCTGCGCTGCCGCTGCGGTATCCGGTGAGGACTTCGCGGATGTGATCAGCTCTGTCTCGAATTCTGGCGCGCTCCGACTCGCCGATCATCGCCAGGATCGTGGCGGCCACATCCTCCGGACGGCCTGCCGAGTCCGATCCGTTGCTCTCATCGTGGATGTGATCGTTCCGGTAGGTCAGAAGTGCGCTCAGGGCGATGCTGCGGACCTGGTCGGTGCCAAGAGTTTTGACGATGGCCATGTTGCCACCGGATCCGGTGCGGATTTCCATGATCTCGATCAGCTCGCCGGAATAGCTCAGTCGGCTGCCCGGGCCGATACGCAGGCGGCCCATCAGGAGGTGGCTCCTTTACGTAGGACAGCTGTTGATCGCAGTGCTACGTCTAGGTCGGTGCTAATGGCTCCGCACCACAGCAGATGACACAGGGCAGCCCGCACAAGCGGACCTGGCAGATCAGCATGAACTGCGATCGCCTGTTCGATGGAGAGGCCCTCGACGTCGTTGCGGCTCAGAGCATTCAGTACGCCACCGTTGATCCGCCGCTCATCGCGGTAGCCGGCCAGAAACCGAATATTCTCTAGCTCAATGGGTGGTGGTTCGCTCCACACCTCGTAATGCCATCCCAAGTCCTCGACGAGTCGGCGCGTCCAGGCCAGGGTGTAAGCGACTTTGGGAGCGGTAACACGTCGACGCGGCTTGACATCGATGACAACCGGGCCGGTGCGCGAACCGAGCAGAAAATCCGGAATGTGTCGCCGTCGTTTGCCATCGACATCGGCTTCGATCAGGAATGGTTGGGCGGCAATCGCTGTGACACTGGTTTCGAAGTCCGCGTAGAGCAGCCGTGCCAACTCCAGGCGGGATTCATAGATGACGTGGCCATTCTGGGTCTTCGCCCAGTAGGTTCCCGAATAGTGCTGCTGGCCGTACCACCACCGGAAGGTTCGCCACGGGGCAAGCGGGGCGGAGAGCGCCCCTGCGGCACCTGCCCAATCGGCGATCTGGATTTGATCGTCTGTGGTCGTACGAAACGAGATCAGGGCGCTACGTCGATCCACCTGGGCAGGCTGCTCAGGTGTACATGCGCCCGCCGGACGGGCTGTCGCAGGCTGGCACTTGTTGACAAGTGCGCCCGAATACGCTGAACTCATGGGAGTCCCTTCCTAGGGGGATTGAGGTGAATGGCGGTACGTGTACCGCTACCGAAGGCCGGGTTCCTGCCCGGCCTTCGGTATTTTTAGTCCGTTGTCAGTGCGACAACATCTGGTCAGTCCCGCCTGGTCGGACCTCCATTCCTTTCGTCTCGACTCTCCACGAGAGTTTCGTTATGCGTTGGCGCCCCTGCGATTTCGGAGATGGCCGCTTTCCCGGCGGTGCGTTCGTAACCCAGGTCAATGAGCCTGGCGCCGGCTTCTGACAGCGATACGTTCCACTCACGCGCGCACTGGTAGGCAGCTTCGGCGGACGCACGCGGGAGACGGAACTCCACACGCACTCTGTCCCGAACTCCAAGCTCTGGGCGAGCCATGAGCGCTCCCTCCCGCTATGTAGCATCAGCACGTTCGGTGGAATGACGGCGTTTCGCCGTCGCCATACCGGTATCAAACACCCTGCAGGACAGAATGTCTCGCTGCTCCGCTGCGTCACAATAGACGCTGTCAATCAGCCCTACACAATCCGTAAACACTTGGGGGGTAACGCGATTGTGTAGTCTGCGGCAAAACACCTGGATACGCCCGGCGCGTTCCGCAGCCCCACGCAATTCAGAACGACGACATCGCCGACGGTGACGTTGATCACATTGTTCAGTGGGTAGCCGATCAACCGCGCGGGCAGATCATCCGTTTGCGTCGCGCCGGAGAGCAGCTACAAACGCGTCTTGATCGGCGCGCCGGCGGGTCAACTCGTCCGGCGTCAGGCGTGCTTCGGTCGCATCAAGTACGTCATCGTGCCCCTCGTAAGGCGTCAAGCGGATCCTGACTTCGAGGTCGACCGCAGCCAGGATGCGCGCCAGGACAGGCAGTGACGGTTGCCGAGTCCCTGATTCGATACGGGCAATCGTCGACTGCGGCATGCCAGCCAGTTCGGCGAGCTGGCGCTGCGATACACCGGTCTGACTCCGGGCCACCTTCAACAGATTTCCCGCTAGCCGCTCGACATGACCAATGCGCGTCGGCCCCATTCTTGCCATACCCTACGATAGCCAATCGGCTATCGGGTCTTTCTGATACCCCCACCCGCATGACATGAGTTGAGATAGGTGACATCGAGGTGACATCACCGCTGAGAAAGTGACACGCAGCGTGAGACCCTACATCGGCCGCGCCCTCTAGTGCGCCATGTTCGTAAACCGCGACAAGTGCAGCTGGTGTGCCACCGTGACCGTCTTCGTCGGCCCGTTGCGGTGCTTGGCCAGGATCAGGTCGGCTTCGCCGCCACGGGGGTCGTCGCGCTCG